>Ga0210384_10007538_pt1 | contig 11476 bp, 10 predicted proteins | sample IncBWH2MmetaG_FD_160574 | JGI IMG/M metagenome (GOLD analysis project Ga0210384, IMG submission 160574) | Forest soil microbial communities from Barre Woods Harvard Forest LTER site, Petersham, Massachusetts, United States - Inc-BW-H-2-M | ecosystem: Environmental > Terrestrial > Soil >...
CACCCGAGCCTGCGCCGTGCCCATTCTCTTGCCGCCAAGCAGAATGCTATGCACCCGCCGCGCCAGCTCCGACTTCTTCTCCCACGCGCCCAGCGACAATGCCGCCGCCCTCCGCTCCAGCCGATGCTCCGCCAGGTTCGTCAGGCAGGTCGCATATGCCTTCGGGGCCTTCGTCAACCGCAACACATCGTCATCGCACGCCAGTTCGCGCTCCAGGCAAAGCCGTCGCTCTATCCACATCAACACCGGGTTCAGCGGAACCAGCACGAGGCTGAGCTTCTGCAGCAGGTTAATCCAGTCATCCGCCCGCCGCAGATGCCCCACCTCGTGCAACACAATCTGCCCAAACTCCGCCGTCGTCAGCCGAGCAAAAAGCTCTTCAGGAATAAGAATCCGCGGCGAGAAAAATCCAATCACACTCGGCCGGTCCACATCCCGCGAAGTGCAAAGCTCAACCCCGCGAAACCCAGCCGCCAGCAGCACCTCATCGCAGCCCTCCACCGGCACCGCTCTCTTCCAAATCCCACGCAGCCGCAACGCACTCACCGCAAGCTTCACCGCCCGCACCAACGAAACCATCAGCCAGAGCGCCGCAATCGCAAAGCTCCAGCGCACATCCAGCTGTACCACCGCCCCACGCCCAGGCATTCCGCCACCGGTCCGCAACGTATAAGCATGCACCAGGGGCAACACCGCCAAAACCGCAAATACCGCCGTCCAGATCGCAAAACGAACCGCAGCCGTCGTCCGCGGCACCAGCCGCAGGCAAAGCGCCACACCCGCCGCCAGAACAATCCCCTGCCAAAGCCCCGACACAAACGAATTCGCCACCAGTCGCGACACACTCTCAACACCATGTATCAGGTTCAGATCCATCGCTGTCATCGATCCTCCCCCACACGGTCGTCCGCCGCCATAGCGATCGCCTCTTTCAAACGCTGCAGCTCCTCCGGCGTAACCTCGTCGTCACCCAGCAGCGAAAGCAGGAGCCGCTCCCGCGAGTTGCCAAAAAAACGCTGCATCATATGACGAACCTCCGACCGGCCCGCCTCATGCTCCGCCACGCACGGCAGATACAGGAACGCCCTGCCCTCCTGCCGGTGCCGCACATAGCCCTTCTGTTCCAGAATCCGGATCGTCGTCAGCACCGAGGTATAGGCCAGCGCCGCCCCATCCGGCATCGCCGCCACCAGGTCGCCCACGGCCGACTCACCCCGGGCCCACAGGATCTTCATGAGCCGTAACTCAGCTTCCGTCAATGTGTTGGACTTCTTCGGCGGCATAGGAAACAATCACCGGCCACCCCCGAAAACGACCGGCAAGGAGACCCTAACTACTCCTTCAGACGACCAACTAATCGATTAGTTAGCAGCGTTGCCCAAGAATTCTGCCGATTAAATTCGGAGGGACAGAAAGCGTCGTCATTTCGACCGAAGCGCCACGAAGTGGAGAAATCTGCTTCCCGCCCGGATCACCACCCTCTACTTCACCAGCTCCCGATAATCCTCCCGCACCGGAGTAAATACATCCAGCACTTCCGAAGCCTCCAGCGCCGAAGCCTGATGTTCCACTCCGCCGTCGACCACAAAGCTATCGCCAGCCCGAACATCAATCACCCGCCCATCCACATCCACCCGAATCGCCCCGCTCACCACATACACCAGTTGATGATGCGGATGGCTATGCCGCGCCCCCACCCAGCCCTGCTCAAAATAATGCCGCACCAGCATCAACTGATCGCTATACGACAGCACCTGCCGCTTCATCCCCGGCTCCGGTTCAAACGTTCGCGCATCGCCCGTCTTCACAAAACTCATCTCGCTCACACTCATACAATCATCCTCACAAAAAGTTCTTCGGCCAGATGAATCCAGCCACACATTTACTCTTACACAAGAGGGGTGCCGTCTGCGATGATCCGGCTGGAAGAAATCACCATCATCAATGCCCCCATCGAAAGATGTTTCGACCTCGCCCGCAGCGTAGAGGTCCATCTCGTCGCAAACATCCACTCCGGCGAGCAAGCCCTCGCCATCGGCGGCATCACCTCCGGCCTTCCCGAACTCGCACAGCGTGTCACCTGGCGAGCGAAACACTTCGGCGTCTGGCAGAACCTCACCAGCGAATACACTGCCATGCAACCGCCAACGTACTTCCAGGCCACCATGGTCAAAGGCATCTTCCGCTCCATGCAGGCCGACCACTACTTCCGCACCCTCCCCTCCGGCGCCACAGAGATGAAAGACCTCTTCCGCGTCGCCGCCCCGCTGCCTATCCTCGGCCCACTAGCCGAAATACTCTTCCTCCGCCGCTACATGCTGATGCTCCTTCGCGAACGCAACACCGTCATCAAACAGATCGCCGAATCCTCCGACTGGCAACGCTACCTTCCCGCCCCAACCACGGCAAAGAGATAAAACCCCACATGCGAATCGTCATCCCCGGAGGCAGCGGACAAGTAGGCCAAATCCTCGCCCGTCACTTTCACTCGAACCACCACGCCGTCACCGTTCTCAGCCGCACCCCACATTCAGCACCCTGGCGTGTCGTACCGTGGGACGGCATCACCCCTGGCAACTGGGTCGACGAGCTAGAAAACACTGACGTCTGTATCAACCTCGCCGGCCGCAGCGTCAACTGCCGCTATCACGCCGCCAATCGCCGAGCCATCTTCGACTCCCGCGTCCAATCCACAAAAATCCTCAACGAAGTCGTAGCCTCTCTCACCCACCCTCCCCGCGTCTGGCTCAACGCCAGCACCGCCACCATCTATCGTCATTCCCTCGATCGCCCCATGGACGAAGCCACCGGCGAACTCGGCGGCAACGAACCAGGAGCACCTGACACCTGGAACTTCTCCATCCAGGTCGCCAAAGCCTGGGAACAGGCTTTCTTCGCCACCTCCACTCCACGCACCCGCAAGCTCGCCCTGCGCAGCGCCATGACCTTCAGCCCCGACCCCGACGGAGTCTTCGACGTCTTCCTCTCGCTCGTCCGCCACGGCCTCGGCGGCACCAATGGCCCCGGCAATCAATTCGTCTCATGGATTCATGAAACCGACTTCGTCCGATCAATCGAATTCCTCATCGCCACCGAGGACTTCACCGGCGTCGTCAACCTCGCCTCCCCCAACCCCCTTCCCAATCGCGACTTTCTCCGCGCCATCCGCGAGGCCTGGGGCACCCGTATCGGCCTGCCCACCGCATCCTGGATGATCGAGATCGGAACCTTCCTCATGCGTACCGAATCGGAACTCATCCTGAAGAGCCGTCAAGTAGTCCCCGGCCGCCTCCTCGACGCCGGTTTCCAGTTCACTTTTCCTCACTGGCCAGAAGCCGCCCGCGACCTGGTCACCCGTTGGAAAATACAAAAATTTACTGGGTAACTACTGATAGGCCGTAGTATCGTCTCTTCCATGGCCGCCGAAGACGCAAACGATCTGCGGAGAGCACTCGAAAACAACGAGATCATCCCGTATTTTCAGCCGCTCGTAGAGCTTCGTACTGGCCTTCTTCGCGGCTTCGAGGCTCTCGCCCGCTGGCAGCATCCGCAACGTGGCCTCATCTCGCCAAACGAGTTTATTCCCCTCGCCGAAACCTCCGGCCTCCACGGCCTCCTCACCGGCAAACTCCTAAGCGCTGTCTTCGTCGCCGCCAAAGACATCCCCGATCACCTCACCCTTTCAGTCAACATCTCCCTCACCCAGTTAACCGACCTGACTCTCCCCCGGCACATACGCGCGGCCGCCGAATACGCAAAGTTCCCCCTCCACCGTCTTATCCTGGAAATCACTGAAAGCGCCCTCGTCGGCAACACCGAACACGCCGCCCGCATCGCCACCGAACTAAAGGAGCAGGGCTCTCGCCTCGCACTCGACGACTTCGGCACCGGCTACTCCAGCCTCCGCCATCTCCAGCTCCTCCCCTTCGACGAGCTCAAGATCGACGCCAGCTTCGTCCGCTCCATGACCCACACCCGGGACAGCAGAAAGATCGCCGCCGCCATCGTCGGCCTCGGCAACAGCCTCAGCCTCACCACCGTCGCCGAGGGCGTCGAAACTCAGAACATCGCCGACATACTCCTCTGGCTGGGCTGCGACATCGGCCAGGGCTGGCTTTACGGCCGCCCCGTCCCACCCGAACAGCTCCCCGAAACCCTCGCCGAACGCCTCCATCCGCCCCAAGCCACCCGGCCGCGCTCCGCCGCCGACTCCACCCAACCTCTCAGCTTCGAAGCGCTTCCCGCCCAGCGCTTCGCCCAGCTCAACGCCATCTACGACGGCGTCCCCGTCGGCCTCTGCTTCATCGATCGCAACCTCCGCTACGTCAGCGTCAACAAGCGACTCGCCGAGATACACAACATCCCCGTCGCATCGCACCTCGGCCGCCACATCTCCGAGGTGCTCGGTCCGGAAAAGTTCGCCAAATGGGAGCCGTATCTCGAGAACTCCCTTAAGGGCCAACGTTTCAGCGAACTCGAGGCCCGGTGTCCGGATCCTCATCAACCGGACCTCATCCGCACCTTTCTCGTCTCCTACCAACCCGCCCGCGACGAGGCCGATGAGGTCATCGGCGTCTCCATCTCTCTGGTCGATATCACCAGCCGAAAACAGACCGAGGAGGCCCTCGCCGAAAGCGAAGACCACTACCGCAACGCAGTCGAGCTCAGTCCCGAGGTTCCCTGGACCGCAGACCCCAACGGAATGGTCCTCGACACCAGCCACAGGTGGGAAGCCCTTACTGGCCTCACAAAGCAGGAGTCGATGGGAAAGGGATGGATCCGTGCTCTTCATCCCGACGACCGGCAATCCACGCTCAGAGCCTGGGAAAAAGCCCTTCGCACCGGCGAGCTCCTCGACATTCAGTACCGCATCCGTTGCCGCGACTGTGCCTGGCGCTGGATGAGGGCGCGCGCCGCCCCTCGACGCGACGAGGACGGCACAATCATCCGCTGGTACGGCACCCTCGAAGACGTCGACGACCGCAATAAGGCCGAAGAAGCTCTGCGCCGCAGCGAAGCCCGCCTCCAGGCCGTCTTCGACGCCGCCCCCATCGGTATCGTCATCGCCGACGCGCCGGACTGTCACGTCGTCATGAGCAATCCCCGCGCAGAAGAGATTCTTCACAGCGTCGTCGCGCCCCTCACTCTCATCGACGACTACTGTCGGGAATCACGCGCCAACACCTCCGGCGACCCGTCGCAGCTAAAACCGCTCGCCAATGCCATCATGGCCGGAAGGTCGATCGGGCCCCGAGAAGAACTCCACTATAACGACGATGGCAGCAGTACCTGGATCAGCCTCACCGCCGCCCCGGTCATCGATCTTGACGGCAAGATCTCCGGCGGCGTCATCGCCATCCAGGACATCGACGACGACAAACGGGAGAGGAATCGCCTCGCAGAACTCACCGACGCCCTGAAAAACAAACTCGCCACCCACCGCTAACCGCCTGCCTTTTTTTGTTTGTCATTCCGCAGCGAAGCGGAGGAATCCGCTGTTGCTGTTACCTGTTCCTAATCCGTCCAATCTGTGCCAATCCGTGTTAAGCCTTCACGTCGCAGCCCACACATCGACATCGGCACGGCTCTACTTCGTCCCAGCCTTCGCCAGCCCTCGATACTTCAGCATTGGCTCAATATTCGGCGCGCTCCCCAGCCACGCCTCATACATCTTCGCCAGATCCTCCGTATTCCCCCGCGACAACACCATCGTCCGCAACCGGTCACCATTCGCACGAGTCAATCCGCCATGCTCCTGGAACCACTGAAACGCGTCATCATCCAGCATCTCGGCCCACAGATACGCGTAGTACCCCGCAGCATACCCGCCGCCCCATATATGCGAAAAGTAGCTCGACCGGTAACGCGGCGGCACATAACTCAGCGTCAACCCCTTCTTCTCCAGCGCCGCCTTCTCAAATTCATCCGGCTTCTGCAAAGACGAACCCGCGGGCAGCGAGTGCCACTGCATATCCAGCTCCGCCGCCGCCAGCAGCTCCGTCAGCTTATACCCCTGGTTGAAATCCTCGGCCTTCTTGATCTTCGCCGCCAGCTCCACCGGCATCGCCGCCCCCGTCTTATAGTGCTTCGCATAATGATGGAAGATCGCCGGATACGTCGCCCAGTGCTCATTGAACTGCGATGGAAACTCCACAAAGTCCCGCGCCACCGACGTCCCCGAAAGCACCGGATACTCCGTCGCCGCAAACATCCCATGCAGCGCATGCCCAAACTCGTGGAACATCGTAATCACGTCGCTGAAGCTGATCAGCGCCGGCTCCCCCTCCGCCGGCTTCGGCAGATTCGCAACGTTGTAGACCACCGGCAGCGTCCCCAGCAGCTTCGACTGCCGCACCAGGCTCCCCATCCACGCCCCGCCATTCTTGTTATCGCGCTTGAAGTAGTCGCAGTACCAAAGCGCCAGCGGCTTCCCGTCGGCCTCCATCACCTCATACACCCGCACATCCGCGTGCCACACCGGAATATCCTTCCGCTCCTTGAACGTCAGCCCATACAACTGGTTCGCCGCATAAAACACCCCGTTCTGCAGTACATTGTTCATCTCGAAGTAAGGCCGCACCTCCGCCTCATTCAGGTCATACTTCGCCTTCCTTACCTGCTCGGAATAAAACTCCCAGTCCCACGGCTCTACCGAAAACCCACCCTTCTGCGAAACAATCACCGCCTGAATATCCTTCGCCTCACTCGCCGCGTTCGCCGTAGCCGGCCCCACCAGCGCATCCATAAACTTCAGCGCATTCTCCGGAGTCTTCGCCATCTGGTCTTCCAGCTTCCACCCCGCATAGCTATCGAACCCCAGCAGTTTGCCCTTCTCCGCCCGCAGCTGCGCCAGCCGCGCAATCGTCTCCCGCGTGTCATTCACATCCCCGCGTTCAGCCCGCGTCCACGAGTCCTGAAACAACCCCTGCCGCGTAGCCCGCACCTCGAGCGAAGAAAGATAAGGCTGCTGCGTCGTGTTCTGCAGCGGAAGCACCCACCCCTCCTTCTTCCTCTGCTTCGCCGCCCGCTCCGCCAAACTCAAATCCGCATCCGTCAGCCCCGCCAGCGCACTTTTATCGGTGGTCGCATAAGCTGCATCCTTCGTCGCCGCCAGGACCTTGCTCCGAAACCCATTCGAAAGCGTCGACTCCTCCTCATTAATCTTCTTCAGCTTCTCTTTGTCCGCATCCGACAGATTCGCCCCCGCATGCACAAACCGCTGGTAGTAGTACTCCACCAGCCGCAGCCCCTCCGGGCTAAGCTTCAGCGACTCCCGCTTCTCATACACCGCCTCCACCCGATGAAACAGCTTCGCATCGAGAAAGATCGCATCGCTATGCGCCGCCAGCTTCGGAGCCTCCTCCTGCTGCACCTTCTCCAGCACCGGATTCGTATTCGCCCCCGTCACCGCGTTGAACGCCGCATACGCCCGCTGAAACAGCGCCCCCGTCTTCTCCATCGCGACAATCGTGTTTTCAAACGTAGGTGCCGCCGGATTATCCGCAATCGCGCGAATCTCCTTCCTCTGTTCCGCCATCCCAGCCTCTATCGCCGGCTGATAGTCGCCATCTTTGATCCGGTCGAACGGCGGCGCCTGAAACGGCAGCGCACTCGGCGCATGGAAAGGATTCTCCGGGCCAAAACCCGCATCGGTACTTTGGGCTGGTACAACACTAGAGCTCATCATGATCACCCCGGCAAGAACCATCCTCATCTCCGATATCAAACTCTTCATCTCCCAGAGACGCATCGAATCGTTCACCGTTCTTATCTCCCCTAAAACAACTTTGAAACGATTCTAAAGCGTCGATTACCTGGCACGCCTGGGAGCCCACCACGGCAACTCATACCCCACGCCGCTCCACGCCACAAAATCCGATAGAAAATATTCAGGCCCTCCCGCCAGACAAAGTACAATCGCCACCATCCATGCAGAATCACTCCAAGCCCGCCCGCACGCCTCTACCCACCGCGCTGCCGCCAATCAAAGAGCTCGATCTGCACGCGCGCTACCACTCCTCCCGCACCGGTGGCGACTTCTTCGACGCCGTCGCCGCCGGGCCCTACGTCGTCTTCATGCTCACTGACATCGCCGGCACACGGGACTCTGCCCACACCATCGCCGCCGCCGCCCAGGACACCTTTCGCCGTCGCGTCCCCGAGCTCTTCACCACCGAAGTCATCAACATGATGGACACTCTCGGCATCCTCGCGCACGAGGTCAACCAGGCCATCTACGAAGCCTCCGGCGGCTCACGCCTCGCCCCTACCTTCCTCGGCTGCTACAACCTGCCCCTCGGCCTTCTCGCCTACATCAACTCCGGCGGCCAGCCCGCCATCTTTCGCGACAGCGACGGCACCCGCGTCCTCGGACACGTCACCATGCCCCTAGGCCTCTTCACTCATCTCACCTTCGAGCCTGCCATCCAGGCCTTCGAACCCGGCGCACGCATGCTTCTCGTCACTAAAGGAATTTTCGAAGCGCAGCGCGGCCGCGAGCTATTCGGCGTCGAGCGAGCCACCGCAGTCCTCCAAAATGTTTCCAACGGCTCAGCCTTCGACCTGTGCGGCGTCACACTCGAGGACGCGCACGAATTCAGAAAACCCCCCTGGTACAGCCCCGAAAGACTCCCCTTCATCCAATCCCAACCAGCCGAAGACCTGACCGCAGTCGCGCTCGTCCGCCCCCGCTGACTCTTCGCGGCGAAAGCAGACACCGCGTTTGAGTCGCTGATGTGGTTGCCTTGTTACTGCTCGCCGTTGTCTTTTATTTGTCATTCCGCAGCGCAGCAGATGAATCTGTTGTTGTTCTCGCTTTTGCCGTTGCTTCTAGGTACCCCAAGGCTTCAGCCTTGAGTCTCTCAATGTCTCCCTCGAAGTGGGGCTTCAGCCCCTGGCGTCTGCCTTCTCGTCCACGTCGACCGTCTTTCTTCAGCCAACCCTACTGTGCCACTCGCCAAGGCGAAGTAGTACCCCACCCCCTCAACTCCTTCGTAGCCCACTCCGTCGACTTGTCCTTATGGCACGACGTACAAGGATTCGGAATCTCCGACTGCTCCGTCTCCACCGGCGTAATAAACCGGAACGTATGCGCGCTAACAAAATTGTCCTTGATCGTCTGCTCAATCTTCGGCATATGGCACGCCACGCACGAGCTCCCCGCACTCCCCTCAGCATGGTGCGTATGCTCGCTCACCGTCCCACGCAACCCCGCTGGATTATTCAAATCCTTCGCATGGCACGACAGACAAAGCGCATTCCCCGTCGCAATCAGATTCGAAGGATTCTCAGCGCTATGCACCTGGTGGCAATCAAAGCATCGCATCTGCCGGTGATACATATTGCTCTGCACAAAATCATTCCCCTGCATCCGATTCTTGTGCGCCGTCAGATCGGCGTATTGCAGAAAGTTCGTAGTCCCCGGCTTCAAATCCTCCAGCCTCCAGTAGTCCACCAGCCGCTCTCCCGGCACAAAACCCACTGGCCAGTCGTAGTACTTCCCTCCAATCGGATTCGTCGGCGGACGCCCCTGGCTGTGGCACTGAATACAAGTGTCGTTGCCTCGCACGTAATCCAGCCGGTTGGGATTCACAATGTTCTCCCGCGTCGGATGTGCGACATGCAGGCTCCCCGGCCCATGGCACTTCTCGCAACCCACATTCCACTCCGTCACCTGGTGAGTCTCCACGTTATAGTTCACCGAGTGGCATCCGTCACAGGTTGGCCCCGTAGGCCGGTCAAAGTTCGTTGGCCCATAGAACGGCACCCACCAATCCGTGCCATTCTCCACGTGATACGGCAGCCACTTCTTCTTCGCCACGTCCCACTGCGCCGGCAGAGGATAGTAGTCATCCCCGCGCTTAGTAAAATACCGCTGCTTCCACCGGCTCCCATACACAAACGCAACCTGATCGAGCCCGAACGTCACCACCGGATCGGGATGAAGAAAATCCCCAAGCACTGCCTCCGGATGCTCCTTCGGATCGCGCACCACGTTCGCCATCCTCGTCTGCTTCCAGTTCGTATACGTCGCCGCATGACAACTCTTGCAACTCTCAGACCCCACAAACTGAGCCTTAGCCACAGCTGTCTGCGCCCACGCCTCACCTGTCAGCAGCATGATCGAGAGAACGGCGAAGGCGAACAGCCCAACCCCCACCTTCGCATCTCTGAAACCTCGTAGCCCCTCACTGCATCGAACCGTATCTCTGCAATTCCCAACCTGCAATTGATATCGCCGCAACATCAAAAGCTCTCTCCGACGCCAGTGTACGTCTCGACCACGCGAAAGGTCAGCCACTCCGGCACGATTCTTCTCTTCAAATTTGTAAATTTTTGGTCGCAGCAATTTTCTGCCACCCATTCAGTCCTTCAACACCCAAGTAGACTCTTCACAACCGCTGCAAATTTTTCCGCACCCATTTGCACCCGTCATCTAGACCGGAGTCGCGCAGTCGCATCGCGCGACGAAGTGGAGATATCTGCTTTTTGCTTTCGCTCTAGCCGTGCTTTTGTTCTTATCCCTAACTCGCCCGCAGTCCCCGTCACCTGTCCTGATCAGCGCCATCCGCAAAAAGCCCGTCCCCGATTTATCCTGCCCATCCTGTATCATCCGCTTGAACCTATGCCCTCCCTCCAGCAGCAACTCGGCCAGATCGACATCTACCTCTTCGACCAGCTTCTTCGCAGCAACATCATGCCCGGCATGCGAGTCCTCGACGCCGGATGCGGCCCCGGCCGCAACCTCGTCTATCTCCTCCGCGAAGGCTACGAGGTCTTCGGCTCCGATCAGAATCCTGAAGCGATTGCGCAGACCCGTTCTCTCGTCGCTACCCTCGCGCCCCATCTCCCCGCAGAAAACTTTCGCGTTGAACCGATCGAGTCCATCTCCTACCCCGACGATACCTTCGACCTCGTCCTCTGCAGCGCCGTCCTCCACTTCGCACGAGACGACGCGCACTTCAACGCGATGCTCGAAAATCTCTGGCGCGTCCTCAAACCCAACGGCCTGCTCTTCTGCCGGCTCGCCTCCACCATCGGCATGCCCCACCAGCATCTCGTCGGCCATCACTACCTCGCCCCCGACGGCGTCGAGCGCTTCTGCGTCGACGAAGCCCTCCTCATGAACCTCACCTCGAAGCTCGGCGCTCAACTCGTCGACCCCATAAAAACCACAGTCGTCCAGAACCAACGCTGCATGACCACCTGGATCCTCCGCAAGCTTGCGCACACCAGCCCGGAAAGCTTTTCATAACCCCTTCACTGACATCTCCAAAATTGTCATCCTGACCCTGAGCGTAGTCGAACGGGCCTCGCGCACCTTGCGAACGGCGCAGTCGAAGGACCTGCGGTTGCACTTGCGTTGCGTATCCCTTTTATCTTTGCCCTTGCCGTTGTCTTTTTTGTTTGTCATTCCGCAGCGCAGCGGAGGAATCTGCTATTAACCCTGTGCGTTGCCCATCCATCGAGAATCTCC
>Ga0210384_10007540_pt1 | contig 11472 bp, 8 predicted proteins | sample IncBWH2MmetaG_FD_160574 | JGI IMG/M metagenome (GOLD analysis project Ga0210384, IMG submission 160574) | Forest soil microbial communities from Barre Woods Harvard Forest LTER site, Petersham, Massachusetts, United States - Inc-BW-H-2-M | ecosystem: Environmental > Terrestrial > Soil >...
CTGATCGGCCGCCTCCCAACGCCGCCGCCATTCGCCGACGGTAGCGATCGCCTTCTCCGGTTCGCTCTCAAGTCCCATCGCCAGCTCGTCGGGATGGTCGACCTGCACCACGGTTCGCCCGAGATAATACGGCAAGGTCTGATCGTACATCCGGAGCGTATAGAACGGCACATCCGTGCGCAGCGGCCCGTGACTGGCGACAACGCGCGCCAGGATGGGCGCGGTCGAGTGCGACTCGGCAAGCGCGTCATGGCCGGTCAGCACCATCTGCCCGCCGACGAGCGCCGTCAGCGCCACGGCCAGCACCGCCGCGGTGCGCTTGCCGCGGCGCAGCCACCACCAACCGCAGACGCCACCGAGGAACGCGATGGCGCAACCGCCCTTGATCCACGGCCCGTAGGCGAGCAGCGGTCCCAACGGTTGCCCGGAGTCGGCAAAATGCGCGGCGATCGGGTCAAACGCGAACAGCACGCCGACCGCGAGGAACCCGGCCGCGACGACCAGCGGCAGGGTCAGCCGCGCGAGCGACACGTCGGACAACACGCGCAATTGCCAGCCGATGACGAGCGCGAGCGCCGGAAAGATCGGCAGAATGTACGAAGGCAGCTTCGATCCGGAGGCACTGAAGAATAGAAATATGACCGCTGACCAAACCAGCGCGAAGCGATGCCAATTGAAGCGGTTCGCAGCGTCCGGCGCGTCGCGCCACATGCGGGGCGCGGTCCACGCGAACACGTTGAGCCAGGGGAGGATGCCGACGACGAAAATCGGCACGAAGTACCACCACGCGCCTCCGCGCTTGTGTTCGGTGGTAAGGAAGCGGGTGAAATGCTCGTGGATGAAGAAGAAAGCGAAGAACTCCGGGTTGCGCATCGAGACGACGACGAACCAGGGCGCGGCCAGCAACAGGAACAGGATGGCACCGGAGAACAGGTGCAGTCGCCGCCACACTGCCCAGTCACGCGTAAGCAGCGAGTACAGGACCAGTGCGACGCCGGGCAGCACGATCCCGATCAAGCCTTTCGACAGGGTCGCCAGCGCGAGTGCGGCCCATGCCGCCCACATCCAGTGCCGCGTTTCGCGCGCAGAGGCCGCAGGTCGCTGCGCGATGAACAGGCTCCCCAAAGCCAAGGTCAGCCACAGCGTCAGGCCGGCGTCGAGGGTGAGGACGTGCGCGTTGAGCGCGTACCAGAGGCAACCGGCGAGTGCAGCCGCGCCGTACAGACCGAGCGTGGGTCCGCCCAAGCGCAACCCGACGTAGCCGATGAACAGCACCCCCAGGTAACCCGACAGAGCCGGCCACAGGCGCGCGGTCCATTGGTGCACGCCGAGCGCTTCATAGGCCGCGGCGGTGAGCCAGTATTGCAGAGGGGGCTTCTCGAAATACTTGATGCCGTTCAGCCGCGGCGTCATCCAGTCGCCGCTGACGACCATTTCTCGCGGAATCTCGGCATAGCGGCCTTCGTCAGGGTGCACCAGCCGCCGATAATCCAGATTCGCAAACCAGAGCAGCGTGAAAACGGCCAGCAGGACGAATGCGCCGCGGCGCGTCAGCGGCGCGACGGGAGGCGTGGTAGCAGGGGCAGATGGCGGGGACATCGCGAAGGCGGCGATTCTACCGCGTTCGCGCGTGACGCTGCCGTGCTAAGCTGCCTCGGGCAAAATGCCGAACCTTGGTCTCGAAGTACGCGCATGTCCGAGCCGGATCGAATCCGCATCGTCGGTGCCACCGACCGGGACCTGTCCGCCGTCGCCGAACTCGCCGGAGTGATCTGGCGCAAGCACTATCCGGGCATCATCACGCCCGAACAGATCGAATACATGCTCGCCCGCGGCTATGCGCGCGATGCCCTGCGGCGGTTTCTCACTGAGGAAGGCGCTGGGCTCGATCTTGCCTACGTCAACGAGCGCTTCGCCGGATTCGCCGCGTATCACCGCGCCGACCATCCCGACGAACTCAAGCTCGACAAGCTCTACGTGCACCAGGAGCTCCACAGCCGGGGCGTTGGCCGCCGGCTGATCGAGGTGACTGCGGCAGCGGCAATCGCGCAGCAGCGCGTGACGCTCGTTCTGAACGTCAATAAGAACAACGCGCAGGCCATCCGTGCCTACGAGCGCAACGGCTTCGCGATCCGCGAGGCCGTAGTCGTCGACATCGGTGGCGGCTTCGTGATGGACGACTATGTCATGGCCAAGCGGCTGCCACGCTGAAGCGTCTTGCCCACCGCACGTCGATTCGCTACCATCCCCGGAACCTCGCTGAACCGGACCCAGCCAGCCTAAGAGCCGCCGGAATCCTGGCGGTTTCTTTTTTTGAAAGCGACGATGGCGCCCGCGCTCACGTTCTACGATAGCTACACGCGCAGTTTGCGCCGCTTTGAGCCGCTCCGTGGCGGACCCGTCGGTCTCTACACCTGCGGTCCCACCGTCTACAACTACCAGCACATCGGCAATTTCCGGACCTTTATATTCGAGGACCTGCTCAAGCGCGTGCTGGAGTGGAACGGCTACAGCGTGCGCCACGTCATGAACATCACCGACGTCGGTCATCTCACGTCGGACGCCGACACCGGCGAGGACAAGATGGTGACCGGTGCGCGGCGCACGGGCAAGAGCGCGTGGGAGATTGCGGCGCTGTACACCGAATCGTTTCTCGAGGATATGCGCGCGCTCAACATCGAAGATCCGACGCTGTATTGCCGCGCGACCGATCACATCCCGGAGCAGATCGATTTCATCGTCGATATCGAGAAGAACGGCTACACGTATCGGACTTCGGACGGGGTTTATTTTGATACCAGCAAGCAGCCGGATTACGGCTTCCTCGCGCGGCTGGACAAGGACGGGCTCGAGGCCGGCAAGCGCGTCGATCTTGGCGAGAAGAGGCATATCACTGACTTCGCACTGTGGAAGTTCTCGCCGCCGGGCGAGAAGCGGCAGATGGAGTGGGCGAGCCCCTGGGGCACCGGCTTCCCCGGCTGGCACATCGAGTGCTCCGCGATGGCGCAGAAGTACCTGGGCGAATTCTTCGATATCCACTGCGGCGGCGAGGATCACATTCCCGTGCACCACACCAACGAAATCGCGCAGACCGAGGCACGCGTCGGCACGCGACTGGCGAATTTCTGGATGCACGGCTACTTTCTGCTTGCCAACGATGCCAAGATGGCGAAATCCGCTGGCGAGTTCCTACGCCTGAAGAGCCTCACTGAGCGGGGTTACGATCCGCTTGCCTATCGCTACCTTTGTCTCACCGCGCACTACCGCAGCCAGATGAACTTCACGTGGGACGCGCTCGACGCGGCGGCGACGGCGCTCGACCGGCTGCGGACGGCGTTCTACGCAGCGCCGGACGCCGGAACCGCCGATGCGAGCTACATCGAAAGGTTTACGGCCGAATTGAATGACGACCTCAACCTGCCGCGAGCGCTCGCGGTCGCGTGGGAAGTGCAGCGTGGCGAGCTGCCTGCCGCCGTGCGCAAAGCCACGCTGGGCGCATTCGATCGCGTGCTCGGTCTGGGCCTAGCCTCGTGGCAGCCGAAACAGGAGGTTGTTCCGGAAGCTGTGCGCGCGCTTGCCGAGGCCCGTGCGGCTGCGCGCGCCGCGAGAGAATGGGCTGAAGCGGATCGCCTACGGGGCGAACTGCACGCCGCGGGGTGGGAAATGGAGGACGGCTCCGACGGGTACGCGCTCAAGCGTCGCTAACCCGCCGCCACGACTTCGGTCGCGTGACAACCGGGGAGAATGCCCTGTAGGTCGTTGCCGGAAGGGGCGCGCCGCAGGTCATGACGGGCGGAGCCAGCCGGCACGGCGGTGGCAGCAGGACTAGTAGAGGCGCTGCACCGGGCCGCTGTAGAGAACCGGTCCGGTTGGCAGACCCGTCGGCGACCCTCCCTTCGGTTCCAGGCTGACCGCAAGTGCCGGGATGTTCTGCAGCGCCTGGTCTGCCGTTGCCGGCAGGGTGATGCGCGCAATGCCCGCAGGAGCAGCGGTCGACACCAGTCCCAGTGAGCGTGGGTTGCCCTTGTCCGGCAGCAACCACAATTCGAGTGCGCGATCGTTTGCCACGGCAAGCGGGGCGAGCGGTTTCAAGCTCAGATAGCGGCTCGAGCGCTCCGCGGATACGAGGAGCGCGGGCTTGGCGTCCTGGCCGGCCAGGACAATGACGATGGTGCCCTGGGTACGTTCCGACGCGGTCTGGAACAGCGCGACGGCCAGCGCGAATGCGACGGCTACGCTGGCGAGCGCAAGTCCGCGCCACCATCCGACTCCGATGCGGGGCGATGCCGGCGCGCGCGACGTCGCGGCGGCGCTCTGGATGCGCGCCAGGATCGCCGTCCAGACGCGCAGCGGGGGATCCAGCGGAGGGATGCCCTCCGCCAACGGCACGAGGCGCTCCTCCCAGGAGCGGACCGCATCCGCCAGCCTCCGCTCAGTGCGCACCAACCGTTCGAACCGCGTCCGCGCCAGTCCGCGCAGCGTCCCGAGCACGTATTCGCCGGCGATGGCGTCGGCGCGTTCCGGATCGCTGAGGTTCACCGTGTCACCCCTGCGCGATCGAGGCAGCCGCGCAAGCGCTCGAGGCCCCGGCGCACCCACGACTTGACGGTGCCAAGCGGTTGCCGCAGATTGCGCGCGAGTTCCGAATGCGACAGGCCCTGAAAGAACGCCAGCGCGATCGCCTGCTTCTGACCCGCCTCGAGCGCATCGACGCAGCCCTGGACCGCGCGCGCATCCGCCCCGGCAAGCAGCAACTCGAGGGGAGTCGGTCCTTCGGCTGCGATCGTCACGCCTTCATCCTCATCGTCCATCGTTACGGTGTCGACTTCGCGCCGGCGCAATTGATCCAGGCAGCGATTGCGGACGATGCTGGTCAGCCACGTCAGAGGTTGGCTCCTGGAGGCGACGTACGACCCTGCGTGGTGCCAGACATTGACGAAGCTCTCCTGCAGGGTCTCCTCGGCCGCGGCCGCATCCCGCAATATACGCAGGGCGACCGCATACAGATGCGGGGACGCCGCGCGGTAGAGCTCGGCAAATGCCGCCTGATCCTTGAGTGCGGTACGCGCCAGCAACTGCATCAGGCGCGCATTGCGCTCCAGCTGTTTTGCCGGGTCGCTGGCCATCGTCGCCCGGCTACGCGCGCCGGCGGTCTTTCCGCCACAAGACGTCAGCGTGGCCCGCTTCGCGATTGAGCACGCGTGCGAGCACGAACAGCAGGTCGGATAGGCGATTGAGGTACTTGCGCACCGGTGCGCGCACCGTCGCGTCCGCGCCCAGATGCACGAGCGATCGCTCCGCCCGCCGGCACACGGTACGCCCCACGTGCGCGTGGCATGCCGCGCGCGCTCCACCCGGGAGAATGAATTCCTTGAGCGGAGGCAGGTCGGCGTTGAAGCGCGCTACGGCTTCATCGAGCCGCGTGACCTGGGCTTCGCTCACCTGGTTGGAGCCAGGGATCGATAGTTCGCCGCCAAGATCGAAAAGGTCGTGCTGTACTTCGATGAGACACGTGGCGACCGCGGCGGGAAGGGCCTCAGAGAGCAGAAGCCCGAGAGTCGAATTGAGCTCGTCGACGGCACCGATTGCGTCGATGCGCGCCGCATCCTTGGCCACGCGCGAGCCATCGCCGAGGCCGGTGGTCCCGGTATCACCAGTGCGGGTGACGATCTTGGAGAGCCGATGGCCCATGGTGCCTTGTCGCGCGTTAGGCTTGCGGGGCGTGCGCAGCGGCCAGCATAGAGAATTCCGCCAGGGGCGGCAAGTCGCAGGCACGGCTCGCGCGCGAGGCGCGCCGTTGATTGTCTTTTCGGGTGGTTTGGTTACCATGGCACCGCCACCTGCGACGCCTCCGCCCCGAGAACCGCGTGATGACCAGCGCCTACGAAATCGATCTTGACCGCAACGCGGCCAACTACGCGCCGCTCACGCCGTTGTCGCTGATCGCGCGTACGGCGTATGTCTATCCGACCCAGCTCGCGGTCGTTCACGGCGACCGCCGCTATACCTGGGCCGAAACGTACGCGCGCTCGCGGCGGCTCGCGTCCGCGCTCAGGACCGCTGGCATCGGCAACGGCGATACCGTTGCGCTCATGGCGGCGAACACGCCGGAAATGCTCGAGGCGCATTTTGGCGTGCCGATGTCGGGCGGCATACTCAACACGCTCAATACGCGCCTCGACGCCGACGCGATCGCGTTCATGCTCAAGCATGGCGAAGCGAAATTGCTGATCACCGATACCGAATTCTCGGCCACGATCGCAGCCGCTGTGGCGCAGCTCGAGCGGAGCATCACGGTCATCGACATCGTTGATGCGCTCGGCAGCGGCGGCAAACGACTCGGGGCTGCCGATTACGAACAGTTCATCGCCGGCGGCAACCCGGACTTCGACTGGAAGCACCCGGATGACGAGTGGCAGGCCATCTCCCTCAACTACACGTCGGGCACGACGGGAAACCCCAAGGGCGTCGTCTACCATCACCGCGGCGCGTATCTCAACGCGCTGTCGAACATCATCGACTGGGGCATGCCACGCCATGCGGTGTACCTGTGGACGCTGCCGATGTTCCACTGCAACGGCTGGTGCTTTCCCTGGACCATGGCGGCGCTTGCGGGCACCAATGTCTGCCTGCGCCGGGTCGAGGCAAGGCCGATCTTCGATGCGATCCGCGCCCACGGAGTGACGCATTTCTGCGGGGCGCCGATCGTGCATGCGATGCTCATTGATGCGCCCGACGAGTCGAAGCGCGGCATCACGCAGGCCGTGCACTGTCTCGTTGCCGCCGCCGCGCCGCCAGCGTCGGTCATCGAGGGGATGCAGCGCATGGGCTTTGACATAACCCACGTCTATGGCCTGACCGAGACCTACGGGCCCGCCGCGGTCTGCGCCAAGCACCGGGCATGGGATGCACTGGACATCGGCGCGCGCACCGAGCGCAACGGCCGGCAGGGAGTGCGCTACACCGGCCAGGAAGCCATGTCGGTGCTCGACCCGGCGACCATGACGACGGTGCCCTGGGATGGCGAGACCCTGGGTGAAATCATGTTCCGCGGCAACATCACCATGAAGGGCTACCTCAAGAACGCCAAGGCAACGGCCGAGGCGTTCGCGGGCGGCTGGTTCCATTCCGGCGACCTGGCGGTAATGCAGGGAGACGGCTACGTCAAGATCAAGGATCGCGCCAAGGATGTGATCATCTCCGGCGGCGAGAACATCAGCTCGCTCGAAGTCGAGGATGCGCTGTATCGCCATCCTGCCGTGCTCGCCGCCGCCGTGGTTGCCCAGCCCGATCCCAAGTGGGGCGAGACGCCTTGCGCGTTCGTCGAAATCAAGCCGGATGCTGCAGTCAGCGAAGCGGAGCTCATCGAGCATTGCCGGCAGCACATCGCTCGTTTCAAGGTGCCCAAAAAGATCGTATTCGGGGAGCTGCCCAAGACCTCGACCGGGAAAATCCAGAAATTCATCCTGCGCGAGCGTGCGCGATCGACGAGCGCTATCGAGTAGCCGCCGGCGCGGCGGTCCGAACCTCAGCCTCCGTTCGGCGTCCCGGAAAGGTGCGACAGATCGATCGCCAGCGACTCCTTCACCGGTTCCATCGCCGCGTAGCTGCGCGTCTCGCGGATGCCCGGTACCCTGGATAACACTTCGCCGAGAAAGGCGCGGTAGCCGGCCATATCGGGCATACGCACTTTGAGCAGGTAGTCGAAACCCCCTGCCACCATGTGGCACTCCTGGATCTGCGGTATGCCGGCGATCGCGCGGCGAAACTGCTGGAAAGCATCCTGCGACGTGCGGTCGATCGCGATCTCGATGAAGACCAGAAGTCCGAGACCGAGCCGTGCCGGGTCGAGGCTTGCCGTGTAGCTCTTGATCACGCCCGCGGTCTCGAGCGCGCGAACGCGCTCCGCACAGGGCGTCGCGCTCAGGCCAACCGCCTTGGCGAGCGCCACGATCGGCAAGCGACCGTCGCGCTGCAGCGCATCGAGAATCGCGAGATCGACCGCGTCGAGCTTCTTCATCCGGCACTCCGGTCGAAGTGGTGCTCCCCGTCGCCACGAACGGCAGCCTCCGCCACCGCGAGATCCTCCAGCGCAAAGCCGACGGATTTGAACACGGTGATCTCGTCGGCACGGGTGCGGCCGGGATGGATACCGCGCGCGAAGTCGCGCAGCTCGGCGGCGATATCGCGCTCCGTGATGGCGCCGTTCGTGATCGCCTGCACGACGTCCCCGCCCTCGGCCAGCGCCGCGATGCGATCGTCCACTGCGACGACGTTCGCGCGCTGCAATGCGGCGTCGTCGCTTTCCCGCATCTGCTTGCTGAACGCGCCCACGAGATCGAGATGCACGCCGGGCTTGAGCCAGCTGCCGCGGACCAGCGGCGTCGTCGCCAGCGTGGCGCAGCAGATTATGTCGGCGCTGGCGACCGCCGCCTCCAGATCAACGCAGGCGTGCGCCGGTATACCCGCGCGCACGCAATCCTGCACGGTTGCTTCGGCGTGCGCCAGGGTGCGACTCCAGATGTCGACGCGGGTGATCGGCCGGATGAACCGGTATGCGTCGACGAGCTCGCGCGCTACGCGCCCGGCGCCGACGAGCACGAGGTGCTGCGCGTCGGCGCGGGAAAGCCGAAGCGCGGCGTATGCCGATGCCCCGGCAGTGCGGCGCGCGGTGAGCTCTTCTCCGTCCAGGAGCGCGATCGGCATGCCATTGTTCGCGTCGAAAAGCGCGTAGACCGCCGCGACGGACCGCTTGCCCTCGGCCGTGTTACCGGGAAACACGGTGACCAGCTTGACGCCAATCGAGCGTCCATCGCGCCAGGCAGGCATGGTCAACAATGTTGCCGCGGGTTTGCCCGGGACCTCGATGCGATGGCTGGTGCGCAATGGCGCGTGCACCTCGGCGCGCAGCGCCTCGTCGAGCGCGGCGATGACCGCCGGCCACGGCAGTCGCGCACGGATCGCCTGCGCGTCAAGGAATTGCATGCCGCTTCGGCGCGGCGCTGCGTCCGCGATCATCCTGCTTCCCCGAGCGATAGCAGCGACGTGTTGCCACCGGAGGCAGTGGTATTGATGGTCACGGTGCGCTCGTAGACCAGGCGCAGCGCATCGCCGGGTCGCTGCGCATCGACGTAGAGCATCGGCACGATAGGTCCGTCCCCAGCGGCGAGCGCCTGCCGAATCGCCGCCGCGCGCGCTGCGTCGCCGGCGAACAGGACCGCATCCGGCGCCGCCGTCAGCGGATCGGCCACGATCCGGCAGTGCTCGCCAAACGCGACCGCCAGGCGCTCCGTTACGGGCGAACGCGGCAGCAGTGCCGTGTTGCCACTGGCTATCGCCAGGCGCACCTGCGCGCGCAGCGCCGCTTCGTCGTCGGCAACACAGGCGACGCTGCCGCGCGGGTGCAGCGCCAGGATGTTGGACTCGCCAGTCGGCCCGGGCAGCGCAATGGTGGCGTGCAACGGCGGCAGTGTCGTCGCGCCTTCGCGCACGAGGCGCCGCAGGTAGTACGGTCCGCCCGCCTTCGGCCCGGTGCCCGAGAGCCCTTCGCCACCAAACGGCTGCACCCCAACGACCGCGCCGATCATGTTGCGGTTGACGTAGACATTGCCGGCGCGGATGCGCGCGCAAACCGCCGCAACTGTTTCGTCGATGCGCGTCTGAATGCCGTGGGTCAGACCGTAACCGGTCGCGTTGATGGACGCAATCACCGCCGCTAGCTCGTCCTCGCGATAGCGCAGAACGTGCAAAACCGGCCCGAATACCTCTCCGGTCAACTGCTCGACGCGGTCGATCTCAATGAGCGTCGGCGGGAAGAAAGTCCCCTTGGCAGCGCTGGCGGAAAGCGGCAACTGCAACACCGGCGCGCCGGCGGCGCGCATCCGGCCGACGTGAGCGTCCAGCGCGGCGCATGCGTCGGCGTCGATTACCGGCCCGACGTCAGTATCGAGGCGACGTGGATCGCCGACGTTAAGCTCCGCCATGGCGCCCTTGAGCATGCTGAGCACTGACTCGGCGATGTCGCTCTGCAGGCAGAGCACGCGCAGCGCCGAGCAGCGCTGACCGGCACTGTCAAACGCCGACGCGAGCGCGTCGGCCACGACCTGCTCGGGGAGTGCCGAGCTATCGACGATCATCGCATTCTGGCCGCCGGTTTCGGCAATCAGCACCGGATCGTCATTGCGCCGGGCGAGAACGCGGTTGATCGCGCGTGCGACCGCGGTCGAGCCGGTGAAAAGCACGCCGGCGATGCGCGCGTCGGCGACAAGCGCCGCGCCGATCGTCTCGCCGCGTCCGGGAAGCAGCTGCAGCGCTGCGGCTGGCACGCCGGCGCGATGTAGCAGCGCCACGGCGGCCGCCGCGGTCAGTGGCGTTTGCTCCGCCGGCTTGGCCAGTACCGGGTTACCCGCCGCAAGCGCGGCCGCAACCTGACCGACGAAGATGGCCAGCGGAAAATTCCAAGGAGCGATGGCGACCAGTGGGCCGCGCGGCGTCGCGGACGCGAGCTCACTGCGCGCCTGCGCAGCGTAATAGCGGCAGAAATCGGCCGCCTCGCGAATCTCGCCCACGGCGTCCGGCAGCGTCTTGCCCGCTTCGCGGACGGCGAGCGCGATCAACAGGCCTCGCTCCTGCTCGAGCAAGTCGGCGGCGCGCTCGAGACAGGCGGCACGCGCGGCGACCGGCGTTTGCGCCCAGGCCAGGCCGGCATCGGCTGCGGCCGCGACTGCACGTTCGACGTCAGCCAGCGACGCTTCGACGACGCTGCCGACCACCTCGCCGCGATCGGCAGGGTTGGTCACAGCGGCGCGCTCACCGCTCGCGTCGGCCGACTTGTGAGCGAGCAGCGGGGTTGCGACGGGGGGCGGAACAACCGCCGCGAGCTCGGCCTGCAGCGACGCCAGCGCGGCCGCGTCCGAAAAATCGACGCCGCGCGAATTCTTCCGCTCGCCATACAGCGCGGCGGGAAGCGGAATGCGCGGGTGCGGCCTGCCGCCGGTGGCGCGCGCCTGGGCTACCGGATCGGCGACGAGCTCGGCGATGTCGACGCGAGGATCGACGATGCGATTGACAAACGACGAGTTGGCGCCATTCTCGAGCAGCCGGCGCACGAGGTAGGCGAGCAGCGTCTCATGCGAACCGACGGGGGCATAGACGCGACAGGCGCGGTCGAGCTTGTCCGCGCCGACGACCTGATCATAGACGGCCTCGCCCATGCCGTGCAGGCACTGGAACTCGTAGTCGGCGGAGCCGGCGAGCGTGTAGATCGCGGCAATGGTGAACGCATTGTGGCTGGCGAACTGCGGGTAGATCGCATCCGGGGCTGCCAGCATCGCCTTGGCACACGCCAGATAGGACACGTCGGTATGCACTTTGCGCGTGAATACCGGATAGGTCGCGAGCCCGTCCACCTGCGCGCGCTTGATCTCACTGTCCCAATAGGCGCCCTTGACCAGCCGCACCGGCACGCGGCGT
>Ga0210384_10007543_pt1 | contig 11469 bp, 9 predicted proteins | sample IncBWH2MmetaG_FD_160574 | JGI IMG/M metagenome (GOLD analysis project Ga0210384, IMG submission 160574) | Forest soil microbial communities from Barre Woods Harvard Forest LTER site, Petersham, Massachusetts, United States - Inc-BW-H-2-M | ecosystem: Environmental > Terrestrial > Soil >...
GGTCTTCGAACGTATCTTGGCAACCGAAGCATCCGGCGAATTGTCGAGGACGCGCGAAACACCGGTAGCAGCGATTTCTTGTAGGCCTGGCTATAGCACTGAACTGCATCGCGCAGGGAAGCCTCGCCGACAAAAAAGGGCTTGAGGCACTGCGCCACCAGTGAGCCACTGCGCAGCGCAAGCGAAATCCCGTCGCCCACAAATGGGTCCACAAAGCCCGCAGCGTCTCCCGCCATGAGAACACCGTCTCGTTCTGGCTGCGGATCACGAAAGATCAAGGGCGAGGTGCTTACTGGATCGCTGAGCAGAGTCCAATTCCGGCTGCGATCGCGTAGCGCGTGATGCTGGGCAAATACTTCCGGCAGAGAGCTGGCCACATCGGCGCGTACCATGGCTGAGGCATTTACCCGCGCGGTGCCGACCGGCTGAACCCCACAGTAGCCGCCATCGAAGAAGTACAAATCCACCGATGGCTCGGATCGCGGCTCTGCGAAATGAGCCTTCACCCCGAGCCATTTCTCATGGTGCGCTCCATTCTCCGGGGCAAGATTCAGATTCGACCAGCGTCCCGAAGCGTTTACCAGGGCCCGGGTTTCAAACTCTTCGCTGGCCGTGAGGACACGGAACGGGCCGGAGCCGGCAATGCTTTGCACTATCACCTGCTGCCGCGCGTCCACCCCGGCGCTCTCAGCGGAGTGCCAGAGGGCTGAATCGAGGTCGAAGCGGGCAATGCTGACCGCGGGCGGATCTATGCTGGCGAGAAGGATGTGGCCGTCGAGGAATAGCCGGGCGCGCGGAATGCGAAGCGCGGCCTGTAACAGCTCGGCATTTTGATAATCCACGAGTTCTTTGAGCAGGCTGAGCGATTCGGCCGAGACAAACTCACCGCACACTTTGTGACGAGGGAATCGTCCGCGCTCCAGCAGCAGCACGCTGGCGCCCAGGAGAGCGGCGGAGATGGCGGCCGAACTACCTGCCGGGCCGCCGCCGACAACAATCAGATCGTAAAGCATTCAGCACTTAGCATCGGCTCTCAGCTGTCAGCCATCAGCATTCAATACCCCTGTCATCCTGAGTGACCTTCAGGCCACTTCATTCTTGTTGAGACGCAAAATGCACAGATCTTCGCTTCGCTCAGGATGACATCTTAGTCAATCAACTTCACTTCCACACTATCACCCCCATGCGGAAGAGGTAGTGGCGATGAATCTCCACTCTTGCCGCCCTGGATTGCGAGAGCAGTGCCTGCATCTCTTCCGGCGTATACGCCCGGTGGACCGATGCCGGCGCGTCATGCCGCGTGAGCCGGCTGCGGTAAAGCGGGATTCCGGCATACACCAGCGATAGGTGCAGCGGGTGCCGGACCAGGTCATTGATCAGCACGGCGACGCGGCAGACTCGCAGAGCTTCGTCGACAAATCGCACCAACTCCTGCGGAGACAGATGGTGGGCGAAGAGGGTGCAGCTCAGCACATCAAAACTTGCATCTCGAAAGGGAAGAGCGAGAGCATCCCCTGCCAGGGCCCGGCTTCCGCTGCTCAAATGGGATGCGGCGCGATCCAGCAGGGTGACTTGCAGGTGCAACCCGCGAGGTTGCAGGCGCTGGCGAGCAGTCTCCGGGACGTATCCAGATCCGGCGGCAACCTCCAGCAGCGACAGGGAGGACCGGTTGGTTTCGCGGGCCACGCGTCCGACCATGTCCTCGGTGGTAGCGACACCTCCGAACCAGCGATTGATGAAGCGCAGGTCTCCGATCGAAGCCGCCACTTCAGCGGGCGTGCCGGAGTCCGTGTCGAGCAATTCGGCGATGGCTGCACGCTTCATGGAAGGTAGTCGTCAGTCGTCAATCTTCAGAAAAGCTCTGTGCCGACTTGCTGACGACTGAGGTGGTTGGCGCTGAAGACAGGCTGCGCAGCGATATTTGCCAGCAGATCCACAACAGTGCGGTCATCGCCATCACCGAAAGCTGCATGTGAGTAATCCGCGCCAACGGTCCGACCAAGAACAACGGATAGCATACATACAGGAGTTGCGGAATCCGGAGTGCGAACGGTTCGCGGTGTGCCATTTCCCAATCTCCGAGCAGAAGGAAGCCCGGTGCCAGGATTACCAGGTCATACACGGTCAAATGCGGTGACACCAGGACCGTGGCAAACAACAGCGCCGAGAAGCGAATCGAGAGCGACGCTTCACTTCGCCAGCATCGAACCGCGAACACCAGAACTCCAATCGCAGTGACCACATACAAGGCAAACGCGATGCGCGGCCACGGCAGTAGCAGAGACCAGAAAGAGCGCAGCGAATGGGTCTGATACAACCGCGGCTCCAGCAACGGCAGAACCTCTCGAACATTTATCAGCGCATGCAGGTAACTGCGCATGACGTCGGTGCCGTAGTGCATCCAGGCCGCCGCAAGTTGGACAGTTGCCGCCGTCACGGCACCTGCGACAACTTTCCATTCGCGCGCCAGCACAAAGACGACCGCCGCGGCCAGTCCCAACTGTGGCTTGAATATGAGCGAACCAATGGCTATTCCTGCGAGTAGAGTGCGACCGCGTCGCAGCGCGAGATATGCCAGGGTGAAACACAGGAGCGCGAGACCGGAAGTCTGTCCCCAGGCCAGCAGGTGAAAGAATCCAGGAAAAGCAATTGCCAGGATGAGAACTGTCCAGCGATATTTCTGGAGACTGGGGCAATTCTTCCACACCGCATAGCAACCGAAGGCGTAAATCAGGACGTTCAGAGCCAGCCACGCGATCAGCGCCCTGCTGTAGGACAGCCCTGCGAACGGCGCGAAGAACAATGAAACCTGCGGCCCGTAAAGCGGGACATACACGCTGTCTGGCGCTCCCGCCACAAGTACGCGCGCCAGTTCAGCCTGCGCCCGCATGTTGTACAGAAGATCTCCACGGCTCCGCAGTGCGACGCTTCCCAGCGTGTAGAAGTGTAAGAAATCCGTGCCTTTGACCAGACCGTTACGGTCGAGCAACCCCGGCGCGAACATGTCTGCGGCATAGACGGTCCAGAGAGAAAGTGCGAGAAGCAGACCATGAATGCGAACGCGCCCGCCGGTCAGCCACAATGCAGGCTTCACGGCTCCAGCCTCGGCGAGGACTGGTCCGCGTCCAATTGCCACACGTGACGATTGTGAAAATATTGCAACAATTCTTCATTGTCCACGTCACCCATGTCACGGGCCCAAACGATCTTCGAGTCATCAATATTTGCGGCGTTGTACACCCATTCTCGGTCAAGATCGTGATCCGAACCGTAGCGCACAATCACCAGGTGCTGTCCGGCCAGATCTTGTAATTGGCGTGCGATTGCCGCGCGCTCGAGATTGCCGCGTGGCCAGGCAGGTTCAATTGGGGCCCGCGCAGCCACCGCAGTGACCCGCAGCAGAATCATGGCGCAACAAATCACAGGTATGGCACGAACCAGGGCAGCGCCAAAGGGTCGCCCACGCCAGCGCCACAGTCGCAGGTGGCGCATACATTGCATCAACACCAGGTACAACAACCCGGTGGCGGCGGCCAGATAGTGGGGCGAGGTCCAGGTTTCAACCATCATGCCGAGGAAAAGCACACCACATGCGAACAGGGGGAAGCGCATGCGACGGTCGCGAAATGTCCGGGGCAATGCCAACAGTGGAATTGTGAGCAGAGGGCCGAGATAAAAATCCCACGACGAGCAAATCTTTTCGCCCGAGTTGTGCAGGAATCCCGCCAACGTGCGGCTCCGTTCATAGACGCTGAATTCACGTTGGTAAAACTTGCGCATGATCACATGGCGATAGACTGGTTCGGGTCGCGGTGCCTGCCACAGGAAATACGGCGCCCGCGAATACATCTGACGATTGACCTGATAGGTCATGTGCCATGGGTTTCCGGTCACACGATAGTAGTAATAACCAGTTGCCGCTAGCGTGATCACGAGAATCATCAAAACCGGTGCAAACACATTCCGCACGGTAACAGAGAACGTGGGACGTCGTGGACCGGCCAGCCACGCCACCAGGCTGGTTGCCGCTGCGATGCTGAGCAGCGCGCCTTCATAAGGGCGGCTATTGGCCAGAATCGCGAGTCCCAAAGCCAGCCACGCCGCATCTCTAAATTTTGCCTGCCGCCTCAGTCGCGGCAGCGCGCCCACGACGAGCGCCCCTCCCAAGGCGACAACCGACGCGCTCCAGTATCCATTCATCCAGTAACTGAGAATTCCCAGGCGCAGCGCCGCCAATAGCCCGCCGAACAGCGCCCAGGTTGCAGGCAACCAACCTTGAAGCATCCAGCACAGCCCGGAGCACATGAGCGCGGTGATGAGCAATTGCCCGATCCAGGGATCTCCCAGGCGCTCGCCCAAAGCCAGAACCAGGCCTTGCGCCGGTGGGTACATGGACATGTAGGTCGGATGCTGGATGATGTGGAAACTCTCGAAGTGCGTCGCCATCGGATGGGGAGGATTCGTCAGCCGGCCGTGGGCAAAGGTGTCGGCTGCCAGAAGATAACCAAACTCATCGTGCCAGCGAGGTTCGGGAATGCCAAGAAGGGGAATCAAGGCCGTGCGTGACACCAGGACGAACAAACCAACCGCTACCACGCTAAGCAACTTTCTGCGCGCTAGCTTGGAGAGACCTCGTTCGATGGAATGGAATGAATGGAAGTCTCCAGGTTTGTTCCTGGAGCGAATCAAAATCAATCCCAGGGTAGCCAGCACCAGAACTAACTCGGTGATCAGGACCAATGACGACGCGAGGCAGGCCATGTTCATCGGGCATCGGACTGCGGACCTCGGATTTCAGACTTCAGACCTCAGCTGTCGGCCTTCAGGCATTTCGTCGACGTCCGACGTTTGACCTCCGAGGTCCGCTTTACTTTCCTACCGCCACCTTGTCCGAGGTCAACTTGTCGAGGATGCCGGAGGCTACGTCGATCGTTTCCTGGTCGACAGTTCGGTTTTTGGAGATGGCGTCCGCGAGGGGCACGGAAACGATCTTGTTCCCGCGCAGGGCTGCCATGCAGCCAAATTCGCCGCGATGGACCATGTCGATCGCGCCCAAACCATAGCGAGTTGCCAGCATGCGGTCGAAGGCGCTGGGAGAGCCGCCGCGCTGCACGTGTCCCAGGACGACGGTCCGGGTTTCGAAGCTGGTGCGCCGTTCAATTTCGCGGGCTAGGATGGCAGCGATTCCGCCCAGCCGGGCGTGCCCAAATTCGTCTTTGCCCATGTCGACCACAATGGGCGCTCCATGCTTTGGGTCGACATCAGTGGAGAATTTCGCGCCCTCGGCTACGACCACGATGCTGAAGTAGCGGCCGCGCGCGTGCCGCAAGCGGATGGTTTCCGCGACCTTGTCAACATCGAAAGGTATTTCAGGAATCAGAATGACATCAGCGCCGCCGGCGATGCCGCTGTACATCGCGATCCAGCCGGCATCCCGTCCCATGACCTCGACGACCATCACTCGATTGTGGGCTTCGGCGGTAGTGTGCACCCGGTCGATGGCCTCGGTGGCGATATTGACCGCCGTATCGAATCCGAAGGTAAAGTCGGTGCCCGCGAGGTCGTTGTCGATGGTCTTCGGGACGCCCACCACATCAACGCCTTTTTGGTGCAACTGCTGAGCTACAGAAAGCGTGTCATCGCCGCCGATGGCAATCAGGGCCTCAATCTTGTGCTGCTTCAGTGTGGCCACGCATTTCTCCAATCCATCGGCTTTCTTCGCCGGGTTGGTGCGCGAGGTGCGGAGGATGGTGCCCCCGCGAGGAAGAATTCCACCTACGCTGGACAGATCCAGCGGCATGCTCTTGTTTTCGACAACTCCGCGCCAGCCCTCGAGAAATCCCACAAATTCGTCTTCGTAGTGAAAACAACCCTTGCGCACCACGGCGCGGATCACTGCGTTCAACCCCGGGCAGTCGCCTCCGCCGGTGAGTATGCCAACTTTCATCGCCTGCTCCTCAATGCGCGTAGAAATCGTTAACCTGGCTTCCCGTGGCGAAAGCGGAACCGCCGCTGCCAGTCGATATACTTCGCTCTGGTTGCCTGCAAAACGGAACACCAAGATTACCATTAAATAGTCCACTATTGTTCTGTCCGGATGCAGGCGCGAGCGTCCCCGCTCGTGCGTCCGCGGCACGGACGACGCCGCACGAGCGGGGGCGCTCGCGCCTGCATTGACCCTGAGCCTCTCTTGTCGATTGCGCCTCAGCGACGGATTCGCCACAATATCATCTGTCATCAAACAACCCATGCCGAAGATATTGCGGATTCTGATCTGGCTTGCTATCGCCCTGCTGGGCGCGCTGGCTCTGGCGACAGTTGCCTTACATCGCGGCGAGCAAATCAATGCCATGTGGCTGGTGGTCGCAGCCGTTTGCTCTTACGCTTTGGGCTACCGCTTCTACAGCAAATTTATTGCGGCCAGGCTCCTTACCCTGGATGCCCTGCGTGCCACCCCTGCCGAACGGCTGGAAAACGGCCGCGACTTTGTGCCCACCAACAAGTGGGTGGTCTTCGGACACCATTTTGCCGCGATCGCTGGTCCGGGACCGCTGGTCGGCCCGGTGCTGGCGGCGCAATTTGGATATCTCCCCGGAACATTGTGGATTCTGGCCGGCGCGGTCTTCGGAGGCTGCGTGCAGGATTTCGTAATTCTGCTGTTCTCGGTGCGGCGCGATGGCAAGTCGCTCACCGAAATGGCGCGCGACGAAATCGGACGGCTGGGCGGGCTGGTGGCCTACGTCGCCGTGATCAGCATCATCGTAATCCTGCTCGCAGTGTGCGCCTTAGTGGTGGTGAATGCGCTCAAGGCCAGTCCATGGGGCACGTTTACGATCGCTATGACGATTCCCATTGCGCTTCTGATGGGCGTTTACCTGCGCACGTTGCGACCCGGCAAAGTGTTGCAAACATCGGCGCTAGGTTTTGTCCTGGTGATGCTGGCGATCTGGGGTGGACAGTGGGTCTCACAAACCGCGTCGGTGGCACGCTGGTTCACTTTCTCAGCTCCGGCGCTGGCAATTCTGATCATCATCTACGGATTCGCGGCGTCGGCGCTGCCGGTCTGGTTGCTGCTGGCTCCGCGTGACTACTTGAGCACGTTCGTGAAGCTGGGAACTATCAGCCTGCTGGCGCTGGGAATCGTTGCCCTCCGTCCCTCACTGCACATGCCTCCGCTCACCCGTTTTATTGACGGCTCGGGCCCGGTGTTCGCGGGAAATGTGTTTCCTTTCGCGTTTATTACCATCGCATGCGGCGCGATTAGCGGCTTTCACGCGCTGATCTCGAGCGGCACAACTCCGAAGCTGATCCGGCGCGAGACCGAAGCCCGCATGGTGGGATACGGCGCCATGCTTGCTGAATCCATTGTCGCCATCATGGCGATGATCGCCGCCTGCGTTCTGCAGCCGGGAATCTACTTCGCGATCAACAGCCCGGCGGGAATTGTTGGCCAGGCGCCAGAAGCCGCGGCCGCTACCATCAGCAACTGGGGATTCCCGATTACTGCCGCCGAAATGCATTCGCTGGCCCAGTCCGTGGGGGAGCAGACGCTCTACAACCGCACCGGCGGTGCGCCTGCCTTCGCCGTAGGAATGGCCCACATTTTCTCCAATAGCCTGGGCGGCCAAGCGCTGATGGCGATCTGGTATCACTTCGCTATCATGTTCGAAGCCCTGTTCATCCTCACCGTTCTCGACGCCGGCACACGCGTCGGCCGCTTCATGGTGCAGGACGCCTTAGGACACGTGTGGAAACCGCTGGGCCGCACCAGTTGGTATCCCTCCATTCTCGCCACCAGCGCGCTGATCGTTGGCGCCTGGGGATATTTCCTGTGGCAAGGCGTCAAAGACCCGCTGGGTGGGATTAACTCGTTGTGGCCGCTGTTTGGCATCGCCAATCAACTGCTGGCCACGGTTGCTCTGTGCGTGGCTACAACCATCGTCATCAAAATGGGTAAAGCGCGCTACGCCGCAGTGACGATGGGCCCGCTGGTGTGGCTGGTGGCTGTGACTTTCACAGCCTCCTGGCACAAGATTTTTGATTCCAATCCCCGGATCGGCTTCCTGTCGCATGCTTCGCAGTTGGCTTCCGGTGCCGGCGCGAATGCCCGACTGATTTTCAACGATCGCCTCGACGCGGTGGTGACCGGCGCCCTGATCGTGATGGTGGGATTGATCCTGGTCGAGTCGGCGGTGGAATGGCTGCGGGTGCTTTCCGGCCGTAAGCAGGCCAGGGTAAAAGAGTCGCCGTTCGTGGCCACTCGTTTCGTGGAGGAGCAAGGATGAGGTCGATCCGGCTGCTGACTGAACAACTCAAGTCGTGTGCTCAGGTTTTCCTTGCTGCCCTGCGCGAGATTTTCGACGAGTCGGCCTATGCGAGATTCCTGAGTCAAAGGCAACTGGCATCTTCGCGCGCGGCCTACGCCGCCTTTCGGCAGGAATACGAGGTCACCAAGGTGCGCCGCCCCAGATGCTGCTGAACCGAATTCGTGATGGAGGACGGGGGTCCCCGCCCGTCTCACCCGGGACCCTGCAAAGACGGGCGGGACGCCCGTCCTTCGATCACGAACGCGAAATGCCAACCAGTGGCCCCGAAAATTGAGATAAACTTTCTGCCATGCGCGTGTTGGGAGTTGACTGCGGCACCGAGTACACAGGTTTCGGTGTGGTCGAACTCGGCCACGACGACACGCTGGTCTGCGTTGCGTGTGGCGCCATCAAGCTTTCGCCGCGGGACCCGTTGGCCCGGCGGCTGGCAACCATCTTTGACCGCCTGAGCGCAATCATCGAAGAACACAGGCCTGACAACGTAGCCATCGAAGACGTGTTTTACGCACTGAATGTAAAGTCCGCGCTCAAACTGGGCCAAGTGCGTGGAGTGGCCATGCTGGCCGCATCCTCGGCCGGACTGGAAGTGTCCGAGTATTCGCCTCTGTCTATTAAGTCCGCCGTGGTGGGTTATGGCAGGGCGGAGAAGCCGCAAGTCCAGTACATGGTCACCCGCCTGCTCAACCTCAGCGAGGTGCCCGAGCCCGCCGATGCCGCGGATGCTCTGGCCATTGCCATCTGCCATCTTCACACTTCCGCGACGCTGGTTCGTCAGCGCGCCGTGAGCGGATGACCGTCCGCTCGCTTTTTTGGCATAATCTGTTCTGCATGGCGAACGGTAAAAATGTGGGCGCGAGCGCCCCGATCGTGCCACAGCCAGCACGAGCGAGACGCTCGCGCTCACATCGAACGCTTTGTCTCTTGCTCCTGGTCATCGGCTCCCCGCTTGCCTCATGGGCGCAGGAGCAGGCAGTAGCAACCTTCACTCTGGATTTCCCCGGCTCCGAACCCTCGCACTACGTGATTTCCGTATCCTCCGATGGCCACTCCACGTATGATTCCGATGGCAAGCTCAGTCCCGATTCTGAGGGCGATCCCTTCCACCTGGACTTTTCCATGTCCAGCGAGACCCGCCGGCGGATTTTCGATCTGGCCGAGCGCGCACACTACTTTCAGGGAGAGATAGATTCCCGGAAAAGGAACCTCGCCTCTACGGGAGTTAAAACCCTGACGTACAAGGACTCCGGTCGCAGTACGAGAGCCACCTACAACTACTCCACCGTGGTTGCGGTGCAGCAGGTTACGCAGCTGTTCCAGAGCCTTTCTACAACCCTGGAGTTTGGACGTCGACTGGAGTATTTCCATCACTATCAGAAGCTGGCGCTGGACGAGGAACTGAAGCGCATGGAGGATATGGCCAGCCGGAATGACTTGGAGGAGATCGCAGCCGTGGTGCCGATCTTGCAGCGCATTGTCACTGACACATCCGTGATCAATCCCGTCCGGGCCCGTGCCCAGAGGATGATTGAGCGAACTGGTCCCCCAAAGCCTTAGTCTCGGTCGGCGTCGATTTTCGGCTCTTCACGCGATTTGTTGACAACCAAGGGGGCCGAAAGGTGTTCTAATCAGGTAACGGGGTCGTCTCGGGAGGTCCCAGATGTCGATTCGCAGATTGTCCGCTCCATGCATTCTGGTGGTTTTGTCGTTCTGGCTGACCGTTCCGTCTTTTGCAGACTCGCAAGCTCGTATCGTGCGCCTGAGCCAGGTAGACGGCGATGTTCAGATTGACCGCAACCTCGGACAGGGCTACGAAAAAGCCTTCCTCAATTTGCCCCTCACTCAAGGCGCCAAATTGCGCACCGGACAGGACGCGCGAGCTGAGGTCGAGTTTGATGACGGCAGCACCCTGCGACTTACACCCGGCTCCGTCCTGGAATTCCCCGAGTTGACCCGGCATGACTCCGGCGCCCGCGCATCGAGCGTGGAGCTTCAGGAAGGAACCGCATACCTGAATTTCAAGGGCGAAAAAGGGGAAGAGTTCAACTTCGGTTTTGGACGGCAAAACCTGACCCTCAAGAAACCTTCCCACCTGCGCGTCGAACTAAAGGACGCGAGCGCTACGGTGGCTGTTTTCAACGGTGTGGTTGAGGTCGACGGCGCCTCGGGCAAGGTGGACGTCGAGAAGAAGCACAGCGTAACCTTCGATCTGGCGGGAACCAGTCCCTACACGCTTGCCAATAATCTGGAGCCGGATCCCTACGACGATTGGGACAAGCAGCAGGATAAATATCACCAGCAATACAGCGCGAACAGCTACTCGCCCTACGGCTACGGCGCCAGTGACCTGAACTATTACGGGAGCTTCTACAATATCCCCGGCTATGGGATGATGTGGCAGCCTTACCTGGTCGGGGCGGGCTGGGACCCGTTCATGAACGGCGCCTGGATGTGGTATCCCGGGGCGGGATATGCCTGGGTATCCGGCTACCCCTGGGGCTGGACGCCGTATCGTTACGGTTCCTGGACCTTCGTCAATTCCTATGGTTGGTTCTGGCAGCCGGGAAGGACCTGGACGGGCTGGAACACTGGCCTTCACGTCGTGAACCCTCCGCAGCTCTTTAATGTACCCAGGCCGCCCACCACGCCAGGACAGACTCTGATGGTCAGCCGTGGGGCTCCAGCAGGGGCGGTTGGTGTAATCCAGGGCAGATCGGAAATACGGGGCGATTCGGCAGGCATGGGAGTGGCGCGAGGAAGTGTTCGCAATTTGGGCAGGGTCTCGCAGCAGGTTCAGCGGCCGGTGTCCGGGAGTGGGACCATGCACGGCCCGGCAGCAGGGTCCGCAGTACGCTTGCCAGCAGGAGGCGCCAGAGTCTCTGCGCCTGCCGCCGCCAGTGCGAGTCCACGGATGAGCGGTGGGGGAGGGTCTTCACCTTCCGCTGCCGGCTCGCGCGGTCCTTCCCATAAATAGGGGAATTAACGGTCCCAGACTCCTACGGAACTGGGTTCTAATTTGTTTTCCTCACTTTTCAGGGGGTCGGAATGATGAATGCGAGGACTTGGGGTGGAGTCGCACTGGTTGCCGCCGCATTCGTGATTTTCTGTCCGCGAAGCTCGGCGCAGACGCTTACCTGCTCTTCCG
>Ga0210384_10007544_pt1 | contig 11469 bp, 13 predicted proteins | sample IncBWH2MmetaG_FD_160574 | JGI IMG/M metagenome (GOLD analysis project Ga0210384, IMG submission 160574) | Forest soil microbial communities from Barre Woods Harvard Forest LTER site, Petersham, Massachusetts, United States - Inc-BW-H-2-M | ecosystem: Environmental > Terrestrial > Soil >...
GCCAAAAACCATGAGGATCCAGAAAGAGCTGATGCATAGAGCGTAACATCAAGCAATCCTGTCTGCTCAGCACCCTTAAATAATCCCAAGGTAGCAAGCATGGCCCTATACCCACCACCAGAACAACAAAAGGCAATACGTGGAAGTTCATCGTCTTCAAGCTTCATGTTCAGCATGGATTCCAAAGCTTTTTTTACCTTTGGCAAGCGAGCGCTCAGATAAGCCTGTTCACCGGCACTGAGGGCCGTTCCTTGTGTAACAACCGCACGTTCAGGAAATCGCTTAGAAGCTAACTTGGTCTGCAATTTTTCTTTTTGTTTATCAATGAACTTCCAAAAGAGAGCCTCTGGCATAATGGACACAAGCGGATATTTCACTTTCCATTCTAGGGCAGTAAACGTCTTGATCGTTCCTTTATCATACGCCACATACAGTATTGGATACTGTCCCGTCACGAATGGCAACTCACCAACAATGAGCTTATTTAAATCACCTACACCTAATTTTGGTTTTAAATCTTCTGGCTGTGTTGCAACAACAACTCGCTCCCAACCTTTAATGCGATGCAGAACTTTTCCCAGCCGCGTCCCCACGTTTCTTTGCAAGGAAACCGGTGCGCCCGGTGCTATTTCTGAAATATCGCCTATGCGCGTTGCTACTGCAACCGGTTCAATTCTCTGATATAAAGCAACATAGACTGGCTCATCAATTTCATTGAATACAAGTACCTTACCAGCCGCAAATTGTTCTACCGCTTCTGCACCTTTTTTTATTGCACCGCCAACCTCTTTTGCTACTTCTTCAACTTTTTTCCCAAACTTCTTGAGCGGTCCGGTTTTGCCTGGAGCAGGTGATGGTTGAGGCGCGGCAGCAGCAGGCGACACGCTTTGTTGCGCCACTAAACCTTCATCAAATTCTCCTTGCTCGCGGCTATATACCGGACTGCCTAAACAGATAGTCAGCGCCAATAAAAGTTTTATATTTTTTTTCATGCTCTCCCTTTTTTTCCTTATTTTTCAGCAAGCTTTGCATTCGTAACTTAATCCCATGCTATAATTTTTTACAAAAGCAAATCAATTGTTTGGCGTTTTATTTGAAAAAGGATTGTCATGATAAAAATTTTTCCTTCACTGATGGCAGCTAACCAACTGAACCTGGAACATGTGGTTAAGGCATTGGAATCTTATTGCGATGGATTTCATCTGGATATTATGGACGATCATTTTGTACCAAACTTAAGCTTGAGTCCTGATACGGTAAATCAACTTGCACAACTTACTAACAAGCAACTGTCAGTGCATTTAATGGTGGAAAGGCCGGAAGAAATTATTGCATCACTCAATTTAAAAAAAAATAATGTTGTGGCTTTTCATCTTGAAAGCACACAACATCCAGAAAAACTCATTCAAGAAATAAAAAAAAGGAACCTTCTGGTAAGCATTGCACTCCGCCCAAAAACACCGCTGTCTTCTCTCTACCCGTATCTAAAAAAAATTGATCAGGTACTTATCATGACGGTAGAGCCAGGATTTTCTGGACAAAAAATAGTGCCGGCGGTCTTTAAAAAAATTGAGGAATTGAGTAATTACAAACAAGTTAATGGTTTATTTCAACCTATAGCGGTTGATGGCGGCATTAATAAAGATACTATTAAACAACTGGTTAACCGTGGTGCAGAAATTTTTTCAGTTGGCTCCGCGATTTTTGGGGCAAAGGATCCGGCAAGCGCACTTCAAGAATTGTATGACCAGGCAGCATAAAATATATAAGTACTACCACTAAAACAACGAGATTCTCTATGCTATCATCACTTGAACGAGCATTTACCGCATCAAAAAACCCCGCCATTGCGACACAACAAGCCGCCTACTTGAAAGAAAAATTTAATTTCTTTGGCTTAACCAAACCCGTGCGGGCAGAAATTCAGAAAAAGATTTTTAAAGAACATGCCATCAAAAATTCAGTTGAGCTCCAAAAAAGCATTGAAGCTCTCTGGCATAAACAAGAGCGAGAGTTTCATTATGCCGCCATTGACTTAGCAATTCGCTACAAAAAATTATGGACGCCCGATTTTTTGCCCCTCTTTGACACCATGATCCGCACCCATTCCTGGTGGGACAGCGTTGATGCTATCGCGGCAAATATGGTTGGCCTAGTAGTCAAAAATAATCCAAACCTTCTAACCACCATGGACGCCTGGATCGGAGATGACTATTTGTGGACCAGGCGCACCGCCCTGCTTTTTCAACTACGATGGAAAGAGGCAACTGACGAACAACGATTGTACGCCTACTGCAAAAAAACATTCCATGAAAAAGATTTTTTCATACGAAAAGCCATCGGCTGGGCATTGCGCGAATATTCAAAAACTAATCCCGCTTCAGTTAAAATATTTATCGATACCAACAAAAATCTGATGAGCAACTTGAGTATTAGAGAAGGCAGCAAATATCTTTGATTAGCAGACTCTACTCTTTTTAAGCAAAAGATCCGGTCAAAGAAATTCAGGAATTATACGAACGGGCACGCGCTGAGTAGCGCAGACTTTTAAAAACAAAAAGTGGAGATGTCTAGACTTTCGCCTAATATGGCGTGCATAGCTTTCGCATCACACAACCAAGTACATCTCCACAATTTAGATGGAGATGTCTAGACTTTCGTCTAATATGGCATGCATAGCTTTCGCAACACATAACCAAGTACATCTCCAATTTAGATGGAGACGTTTAGACTTTCGCCTAAATACTATTTCTGCTTTCACAGGTAGTTAGTTAAAAGAACAAGCGAACCTGCCTTAGAACTATCGTCTCCACAATTTCAACTTATATTCATGCTAACAGATGCTTATTTCTAATTGCAACAATTTTATAAAAAAATATTTTTCGAGCAGTTATTCTTTTTTTGATTATGTAAATCAATTGCGCTAAGGAATTTTATTATTTGTGAGGGATTTGTCTTGATTTAATAACTTTATGTCAAAGATACAATCTTTTCATTCTGTAACATTTTTAGTTTATTTTCTCTTCCCCGATTGTAACCACCAACATCGCCATTTGCTTTGACCACCCTGTGGCAAGGTATAGCTGGATCAAAGTTTTTTGAGAGGATCATACCAACTGCACGAGAAGCTTTGGAATTACCGGCTAAAGCTGCTACCTGACCATACGTCATGGTTTGTCCTTGAGGAATTTTTTTTACGATGGTTAGAACGCGTTGTTTAAATGATGTATCCATATTAAATCCTTTTGAAAACTTAAAATTAAGCTCTTATGTTAATCATGCTGGTTGCGCATGCACAATACGCGACAAGCCGGCATCATAAAATTTTTCTTCGTAGATGTGCACAATATTAAAACCAGCTTCGTTAAAAAGTTGTTCAAGTTCTTGATCGGTATACCACACAACTCTCACCAATTCCTGTTCGACCTGTTGCACGGCACCATCAACAATGAGTTCGTAGGTACACACAGCATCGGCGTGGTGCGAATGCTCATCTAGTATTTGTCGTGTTGTAAGACGGATAGTTGTTCGACTATCAAGGCGCGCGGCGCGAACCGAAACAGGGTCGGCGCCAACTTTTGGCACAAAGGTATCAACAAGCAGATTGCCTTTGGCACTCATATGCGCACGGATATTTTTGAATGCTTTGACTGCTTGGTCTCGCTCATGGATAAGTTGGAATGATCCAACGGCTATCGTAACAGTTGCGTACTGATGAGGAAGGTTTAAGTTTTCAAGCGATTGCTCGTAAAGTTCTGGCGGCGTTAGATTCAATGCCGCACACCGCTCGCGACACCGCGCAAGCATGTGGGAAGAAGCGTCTACCCCGTCAACAACATACCCGCGCTTGAGAAGTGGAATTTGTAATCTACCAGACCCCGACATAGCCTCGAGCACTCTTCCAGGATTTTTTTCAATGAATGCGGCATAAAAATCAACTTCTTTTTCAGACGCATAGCCTTCGGTTGCGTCATAAAATTGGCTGCAGAGATTTCCGTAGGTCGTCATGTTGCATTCTCTAGTGAAAAATTTTTCATCGATTAGTTCAACGAACAGTCGCTTTAAACACAATCCATGCGGCGTTTAAACAACCACACACTCATCAACGTAGTCAGCGTGATAAACATCACCAGCGTTAAGGTACACAGCCACAACGATAAATACCCCTGCTGCCCCAAAATTGCAGCACGGCAACCTTCATACGCGTAGATCCATGGCAAACAGCGAACAAAAATACCAAGCGGCGGAGAAGCTTTATACATTAAAGCCCACGAGGCAGTAAATCCATTTAAATAAAACATTGGCCCAATCAGGCGAATCTCTAACCTGCTATGACCTTCTACTGTTTTTGTAATGACCGTTGTCCATAAAGCAAACATGCCAAAAAACAATGAAGAAGCAGCATATATCACAAAAAATTTAAGCAACGAAAAATTACTGAGATCAAATGAGCTGCCCAAAATAATTTTGCCAAGAAACAAGGCAACAACATTAAAAACCGCCGCCTGAATAGATAAAGATAAACCATTTTTCAACCACACCATCCAGTACGGTAAGGGCAAGGTAAGCTCGTATGCAATATTTTGTGGGCCTGCAAGGTCGCTGGCTATCGCAATAGATCCAGTCCATGCTTTGTAGCACCCCATCATAACTAACATGCTCACCACAGAAAACGTTCCATAATTTGCAGGCATACCCAGTGATTGAACAACGTATCCATTAACAAAGATAATAGCGGCGGGCCATGCCGACACATCTAACAGATTTTGGAAAAACTCTTTCCACAAAAATCTAATATCAAACCACAAAAGCCAACTAAATACTCGGATTGATGTAACAAATGCAGACCATGTCATACCTATACCTCTCTTATTGTTCCGTTTGTTCTTGAACGAGCTGTAAGAATACATCTTCAAGTCGCGCCTTGTTGTACGAGCTCATCAATGCTTGCGGCGTATCCAATAACTTAACACGTCCAGCATGCAGCACACAGATTCTATCGGATAAAATTTCCGCTTCATCAAGATAATGTGTCGTGAGCAGGACAGAAACACCTTGTTCCTTAAGGCCTTTTATGACCTCCCACAATTGTCTTCTAATATGTGCATCAAGCGCAACAGTTGGCTCATCCAAGATCACGAGACTCGGTCGATGCACCAGCGATCGCGCGATCAAGAGTCGCTGTTTGTAGCCACCGGATAATATCGATGGATCTTTTGACGCATATTTTTCCAAATTAAACAGGTGTATCAGCTCATCTACGCGCTGCTGAATGTCGCTCCATTCCATTAAAAAGTAGCGGCCGGCAAATTCCAGATGCTCGCGCACGGTCATGTGCGAACTCAGATTTTGTTTTTGTGCACAAAAACCAAGCTTGCGTCGATACGCGATAACATCTTGGTAAATCGATGAGCCATTAAAAAGAACGTCGCCTGCGGTTGGTGGGTGCAGGGAGGCGACGATAGAAGACAAGGTTGTTTTTCCTGCGCCATTGACTCCGAGGAGAGAGACAATCTCACGTTGTTGCAAAGTCAGCGAGACATCGTCGAGAGCTTTGTAGTCCCCAAAGATTTTTGAAACATTTTTAACTTCTAACATAGGCACCTGACTTTAAAAAAGAAGTTCCATGAACAGTTTTTATGAATTGTTTTTATTTTAGGTTAATTAGGCTGATTTTTCCCATTCACGCAGCGCACTCTCAAGCTCTGCTTGCATTACCGCTATCGCATCTATTATTTTTTTGCTGGCATCATAATCATGAGTATCGGCAGTTAATTTTTTTGTTGCTTCTGCAATTTTCTTTTCAAGTTTTTGAATGCGTTGTTCCAGCTCACGCAGATTTTTTTGAGATTCCTTTGTTTGAACTTTCTGCGGTTCATTTTTTTCTTTTTCTTTTCGTTCTACTTTTCGTTCATCAACAAATGTTTCCTTACTTTTTTTCTCTGCAAGGTATGCCTCGTAGGTGCCCGGGTAGTAGAAGAGGCCGTTAGGTGTTAACTCGGCAATATCAGTTGCGAGCTCCTGAATAAATTGGTGATCGTGGGAAACGAAGAACATGGTACCGGTGTATTGCTGCAAGGCTTGTAGGAGTACTGACTTGGCGTAGAGATCAAGGTGGTTGGTCGGTTCGTCAAGAATGAGAAAGTTGGCATTTTGCAGGAGAACTTTCACCATGGCAACACGGTTTCTCTCACCACCACTGAGCATGCTTATTTTTTTATAGACATCGTCACCCACAAAAAGAAAGGATCCTAAAAAGGCACGGAGCCGTTGTTCAGAAACTTTGGGGCAGGAATATTCCAGTTCTTCTAAAACCGTTTTGTTTTGATGTAATGCCTTGGTTTGGTCCTGCTCAAAGAATGCGGTGTGTACATTATGCCCAAAGGTAACCGTACCCGTTTGCAGCGCAAGCTTACCGACAATTAAATCAAACAAGGTTGATTTACCCATGCCATTGCGAGCAACCAACGCAACTTTTTGGCCCCGCTGAATTTCACAGGAAACATTTTTAAATAACTGCTTGTCGCCGTAGCTGTATGCTAGGTTGTTAATGGTAAGAACCACACGCCCTGCTCGTTCAAGCTCAGGGAATGAAAATGATATTGTTGGTTCAGGTGGTTCAACTTCAATGAGTTCAATTTTTTCAAGTTGCTTGATCATGCTCTGCGCCATTCTAGCCTTGCTGGCTGAAGCGCGGAACCGTTCAATGGTTTCTTTTTTGCGAGCAATATCTTTTTGCTGTAAATGGTAGGCCGATTTAAGATCCGCCTGCTGCTGCTCATATTGCTTGAGATAGGCAGTATAGTTGCCGTGATAGAGTGAGCCATTGCCACGAGAAAGTTCAAAAATCCAATCACATGCTTTATCAAGAAAGTAGCGATCATGTGTTACCAATAAATAACCGAAGGGTGACTCGCGTAAAAAGTCTAAGAACCATTCCTTGGTAACGATATCAAGGTGGTTGGTGGGTTCATCAAAAAGATAAAAATCTGCTTGTTGCAGTAACAGTTTTGCCAGGACTAAGCGCATCTTCCAACCCACGCTTAACGTATTTACCGACGTATCAAATTTTTCTTTGCTAAAGCCTAGGCCTTGTAAAAGGTTAACGGTCTGCTTTTCAGCCTCGGTCCGATTAAAATGGGCAAGCGCATCAAGGATGTATTGATACCGCTCCAAAAGATCCGCCGCATCTTCATGACCACTCTCTAATTTCTCCTCGATAGTACGCTGTTCTTGTTCGAGCTGGGTGTACTGCTCAAAGATAGTAAATGCTTCATCAAAGATGGTTTTTTCTGAGTTCAAAATCACTTCTTGGGGAAGAAAGGCGATCTTCATCTGCTTACTGATGGATACCGTTCCGCTGTCGAGTGGTTGTAGGCCAGCGATAACGCGGAGCAAGGTTGACTTGCCAGCCCCGTTACGACCAGCAATACCTATCTTTTGGTCTTGTTGGAAATCTACGGAGATTTTATTGAAAAGATCCCGTTCCCCATAACTGAGCTGGATATCTTTGAGAATGATACTGGACATGAAATTACCGTTTAAAAGAGGCTGCTAATTAACATAAACAAGGCTGTCTAAAAAACCTCATTCATGAGTTTGACACCATTGAACAATATGACTATTGTACCGCATTGCAACCCATCTTTATAGGAGCCACAGATGACAAAGAAAATGATGTTTCTTATTTTTCTTGCCACCGCTACCTCTTGTATACACCCCGCAATGGATAAAAATGCAAAAATTTTTGTAGCTGGACATAATGGCTTGGTAGGGTCTGCCATTGTAAACTGCTTACAGCAAGCAGGCTACACCAATATAATCACTAAAGATCGCCACGAGCTCGATCTTTGCAACCAACAAGCCGTGAATGATTTTTTTGCAACAATACAACCTGAGTATGTATTTTTGGCAGCTGCAAAAGTAGGCGGCATAAAGGCTAATTCAGATTATCCTGCCGAGTTTATCTATCAAAATCTTAGTATTGAAACTAATGTAATTAATGCGGCACATGTATACAAAGTCAAAAAACTACTGTTTCTCGGTTCATCCTGCATTTACCCACGAATGTGTCCCCAGCCAATCAAAGAGGAATATCTGTTAACTGGCCCTCTGGAGCCAACAAATGATGCCTATGCTCTTGCCAAAATCGCTGGAATCAAACTATGCCAATCGTATAAGAAGCAATATGGCGATTGTTTTATTTCATGCATGCCTACAAATTTGTACGGTCCTCGAGACAACTTTGATCTCAACAGTTCACACGTTTTACCAGCCCTTCTTTATAAGATTCATCAGGCAAAACAACAAAATAAAAATGCCGTTATCATCTGGGGAAGTGGTAAACCCTATCGTGAATTTTTGTACGTTGATGATTTGGCTGATGCCTGCCTCTTTTTAATGAATAATTATGATAGCGAAGAGGTGGTGAATATTGGCACTGGCGAGGATATTTCAATAGTAGACCTTGCGGTTATGATAAAAAACATTGTTGGATATCAGGGCACTATTGAGAATGACTTTACCAAGCCGGATGGAACACCTAAAAAGCAACTGAATGTAACAAAACTTAATGCGTTAGGATGGAAAGCTAAAACTAATTTGCACGATGGCATTCAAAAAACGTATGAATGGTGCTTGCAAAACAAAATCTTCTAATTATAAAAACTGGTGGGCGAATGAAGAAACTGCTTTTTCTAGTATTAATAAGCACATGTGTCTGCATCTATGCAACAGAAAATAAACCAACACCACGTAAAAAGGCTCTCATTTTTGGAGCAACTGGCCAAGATGGCTCTTATCTTGCTGAATTCTTAATCAATAAAGGTTACGAAGTGCATGGGGTAATGCGACGCACTTCATTGCTCAGCACAGGGCGAGTTGACCATATCTATCAAGATCCTCATGAAACCGCTGAGAAACGTTTTATATTGCATTATGGAGATGTAACTGATGCTACAAACGTTATCTCGCTTATTCAGCACATACAGCCCGAAGAGATTTATAATCTTGCAGCACAAAGTCACGTTGCAGTCTCTTTTGAGCTGCCTGAATACACTGCTCAAGTGGATGGGATAGGAACTTTGCGCATTATAGAAGCTATTAGAATTCTGAATTTGGAGAAGAAAACAAAATTTTATCAGGCCTCAACAAGTGAATTATTTGGCAAGGTGCAAGAGGTCCCACAAACAGAAAAAACACCATTTTATCCAAGATCGCCTTATGGGGTTGCCAAATTATATGGCTATTGGATTACTAAAAATTACAGAGAAGCTTATGGCATCTTTGCCTGTAACGGAATTCTTTTTAATCATGAATCACCCCGCCGAGGCAGAACCTTTGTAAGCAGAAAAATAACCTTTGCCGTTGCAAAAATTAAATATGGGCTAGAAAAAACAGTCTACTTAGGAAATCTAGATGCTCGACGTGACTGGGGGCATGCACGAGATTATGTTGAGGCCATGTGGTTAATGTTGCAACAAGACCATCCAACTGACTTTGTAATTGCAACTGGAGAGATGCATACCGTGCGTGAATTTGCCGAGCTTGCTTTTTCAGCGGCTGGCATTGAGGTAGAGTGGCACGGCTCAGGGGATCAAGAATATGGAATCAATAAAGCTACGGGAGAAAAAATTGTAGCAATAGACCCCAAATATTTCAGGCCGACCGAAGTGGATCAGTTATGTGGTAATGCTACTAAGGCAAAAACCGTTCTTGGTTGGCAACCGAAAACAAATTTTTACGAACTCGTGAAGGAAATGGTTGCAAGCGATCTATTAGTTGTACAAAAACAACTACCAGCCAGGAACAATGTCATCGGATTAACAAAGGAATCCGAATCTTCGACTGACAATTTAGAAATCCGTCACGCTCTCTAACTTTCAGATTCTCTCATGAATGAAAAAAAGTTAACCATATTTACGGTCGGACATTCAACAAGGTCCATCGAAGAATTTTTTGATTTGCTACGGCATTACCATATCACGGAGCTGGTCGATATCCGCACCATACCAAAATCAAAACACAATCCTCAATTTAATGGCCCAGAGTTAGCAGAAACTTTACGAGCGCATCACCTTGGTTATCGCCATCAAAAAAATTTGGGAGGCTTTCGACATGCACATGTCGATTCGGTTAATACTGCATGGGAAAATTTATCATTTCGCGGATTTGCCGATTATATGCAGACGGAAGCGTTTAAAGAAGGAATACAAAAACTTATTGAACTAGCGCACACAAAAACAGTAGCAATCATGTGCAGCGAAGCCGTTCCGTGGCGTTGTCATCGATCATTGATTGGCGATGCGCTCCTGGTTCGGAAGATTGAAGTAATTGATATAATCAGTCTCTCCTCTGCAAAACCACATACTCTAACTCCGTGGGCTGTAGTACACGGAGAAAATATAACGTACCCAGCAGATGCTGTACGGCGTGATTGACAGCTCTCGTTCCTTCTCTAACTTTAAGATTCTCTGAGGTATGCGCACAGCCTATGCGTGGGTTGATCAACATTTGAAAGCCCAACACGACTAACTAAAATTGAGCGCCCAGACAAAAAACCTTCACCATTGACAATATTAGCTAAGCTTAGCTAATATTGAATTAGTATAATAACTTCAGCCGAAGGAAACCATGAAAAAAGCAAATTTGCACGAGGCAAAAACCAATCTCTCAAAACTCGTAGATCTCGCATCTCAGGGAGAAGAAATAATTATTTGCAAGGCGGGCCATCCCGTTGCAAAAATAATTGCCTTTAAACAGAAAAAAAGCGCTCGAAAGCCGGGATCATGGTCTGGCAAGGTCACCATTAAAAAGGACTTCGATGTGCTACCCCCTAAATTTATGAAGAATTTCAAATGAATATGTATTTACTCGACACACATATTTTATTGTGGTGGCTTTCCGATGACAAAAAACTAACAAAAAAATTAAGAAGTTTAATTGAGAATCCTGATAACCACATACTGGTAAGTTCAGTAAGTATTTGGGAAATCGTTATAAAAAAATCATTAAATAAACTCAAGGCCCCTGACAATTTAAAAGAAATTTTAGATACCGACGATTTTGAGATTTTACCGATGACTTCCGATCACGCACTCTGTGTGGAACATTTGCCATTAATCCATCATGACCCATTTGATCGCCTTTTAATTGCGCAATGCATTGTCGATGATTTAGTATTCGTTACCGCTGATAAAATTATTCCTAAATATAAAATTAACTGCTTTTAAAATTATCATAGGAATTTTTTAAGGAGTTTTGATGATGCATACCATTGTTGAAAAACAACGACATTTTTTTGCTTCAGGAAAAACACGAGACTTAGCTTTCCGCACTAAGCAGCTCAAGAAATTAGAACGAGCACTTCTTGATCATGAGCAAGAAATTCTCGACGCACTGCACCGCGACCTTGGCAAACCTGCGCATGAGGCATATTGGAGTGAAATTTATTACGCTCTTCAAGAAATT
>Ga0210384_10007545_pt1 | contig 11468 bp, 7 predicted proteins | sample IncBWH2MmetaG_FD_160574 | JGI IMG/M metagenome (GOLD analysis project Ga0210384, IMG submission 160574) | Forest soil microbial communities from Barre Woods Harvard Forest LTER site, Petersham, Massachusetts, United States - Inc-BW-H-2-M | ecosystem: Environmental > Terrestrial > Soil >...
ATGCTCCAAGTGGTTTCGCACCTGTTCTTCCAAGCTATGGCTCTCGGCGACGCGCGCGGCGAGCCGATCCGCAAAATGGGCGCCGTTGGAACCGAGGTAAATCGATGAGGCGCCGCGCTCCTTCTGGAGCGCATGGATCAGTTCGCTGATTCCCTTGACCAGGTCACTCAAGACGGACAGCTGCTTGAGATCTCGGGCGCGGCGCAATTGGGCTGACCGTAGAAAGCGCTCCGCCAGCGTGTCGGCCGGGATCGCATCAATCGGATTGTTACGTCGGCTCATCGATCACCTGAGCGTGTGACGCTCTTAGAGGATTGGGAGGCGCTTCAGCCGACGTTGGCGGCGCAGTTGATGCGTCATCGATTGCGAATATCCCGCACGGCCTGGAGACTCTGCCACTAACGTAAGAGCCGCATCAAGCGCTAATTCTGACTGCGCCTTCGCAAACGTTGCTCGCCGCACTATCTGTGTGCGTAAGGTCAAGGCCCACGCCCTTATTTGATTCGTTTGTCGCCTGCCGGGGATGGATTGTCGACGCGCAGCCGCAGCTAACAGGTTGATTACATGGGGGCGGCCGGTGCGCGGACGTAGTGGCACGCATGTTGCACCGAGCTATCGTGCAAGCGGCGTAAGCCGTTAGCACGGGGCAGGTTCTGTAGCGAATCTGCAAGAGGCAACGCCGCCAACCCGTACGCATCTCTTAGGTGCGTACCGTTGGCGGTTTTTTTTGGCCTTTCGAAACGTGGAAGGTGCAGACAACGCAATCAGGGGTGAAGACGATGAAGCAAGTGATCGCATCGTTGCGCAGCGGAAATTGGAAAGCCTTGCTGGCGTGTTTTTTGTACTTCGATACTGGATTTACGGCCTGGGTAATGTTCGGGCCGCTGGCGCCCTATGTCTCCAAGCAGTTGTCGCTATCGCCGACTCAGGCTGGATTTTTGGTCGCTGTGCCCGTGCTCAGCGCCTCGATCATGCGCGTGACACTGGGCAACTTGTTCCAGTCGGTGGACGGTAGGCGGTTGGCACTGCTCGGCATTTCGCTCTCGGCGATTCCGTCTTTGATCCTGCTATTTCCGATCGCGCCAACCTACTCGATGCTCCTCATGCTCGGTGCGTTGCTCGGCGTGGGAGGCGCCAGCTTTGCGATCGCGCTGCCGATGGCGGGGAGCAGTTATCCGCCAAGAGTGCAGGGTTTGGTCTTGGGACTCGCGGCCGCCGGCAATATCGGCGCCGTGGTGGACGGTTTCGTGTTTCCCACCCTCGCGCAACACTACGGTTGGCAGCGGTCGACGGCGGCCGTGTTGCCGCTGCTAGCCATCACTGCGGCGGCCGTGCTGCTGTGGGCGGAGGATCGCAGCGCCAAGAGCGGCAGCGGCACGCGCGCATTCGCCGGCTTCCTGGTGTCGCTGTTGAGCGTGATGGCCCTGGTGTTGTTGGTGAACGGCGGACTGTTCGGACATGGAAAGGCGGGGCTACTGTTGCTCCCGGTCCTCGGAGCCGCCGTCGCACTTGCCGTGCTGCCGCGCAAATACCTGGCCGTGCTCCGCGAGCGCGATACATGGGTGGTCATGCTGGTGTACAGCATCACGTTCGGTGGGTTTGTCGGCATGTCCTCCTACGTGAGCCTGCTCCTGACGACTCAATACGAATTGTCGAAAGTCGATGCGGGCATGATCATGGCGGGTTTGGCCTTCACGGGTGCCATGGTGCGTCCGGTAGGAGGACTCCTGGCCGATCGTCTTTCGGGCGTCAGGGTGTTGCTGGTGCTGCTGCTGGCGATCGCACTCAGCAATATCGGATTCGCCATGCTGATGCCGCCGCTGCCTGGCGCGGTAGCGCTGTTGTCCGCGCTGTATGTGTGTTTCGGCCTCGGTAACGGTGCCACATTCCAGCTGGTGCCGCATCGCTGGAAGGGAAAGACGGGATTGATGACGGGCATCATCGGTGCGGCAGGCGGTATCGGTGGGTTCTATCTGCCGGTCGTGATGGGTATCGCCAAGGAAAGCACCGGCAGCTACCAGTGGGGTTTCACTACTTTCGGCATCCTGGCGGCAACGGCCTTCGCGCTGGTCGTCATCCTGCATCGACGGTGGCTCGCGTGGTCGGCGCCCGATACGACGGGGCTGACTTTGGATGCGGCGATTGCGCCTGCCGACTAGTGACATGGGGAGCGTCGATGAAGCTGATAGTAATCGGTAACGGCATGGTCGGGCAGCGGCTCCTGGAGCAACTGCAGGCGAGCGCTTCTGAACTAGAGATTACGGTGCTGTGCGAGGAATCGCGTCCGGCCTACGATCGCGTGCGTTTGACTTCCTATTTCTCCGGCAAGAGCGCGGAGGACCTGTCGTTGGTCGAGCCCGATTTCTTCGACCGATCCGGCATCAGCCTCAGGTTGTCCGAGCGTGCGGTCGCCATCGACCGCGAGCAGCGTGTGGTGGAAACCGCGAGCGGCCTGCGTTTGGAATACGATCGCGTGGTGCTGGCATCCGGCTCCTATCCTTTCGTGCCTTCGATACCAGGGTGCGATCGTCCCGGTTGCTTCGCCTACCGTACCATCGATGACTTGGACGCCATACGCAACGCGGGGGTGAATGCCAAGAGCGGCGTGGTCATCGGCGGCGGGCTGCTGGGTCTCGAGGCGGCGAAGGCGCTCAAGGATCTCGGACTCGAGACTCATGTGGTCGAGTTCGCGCCGCGGCTCATGGCAGTGCAGATTGACGACGCCGGCGGCAGCATGCTGCTCGGACGTATTCGCGACTTAGGCGTGGGCGTGCATACCGCAAAACAGACTACCGCGATCGCCGACGGCAGCGGGCGTACGCACTGTCTGCGATTTGCGGATGGCACTCACCTCGAGACGGATCTGATCGTGTTCTCCGCCGGCATACGCCCGCGTGATGAGTTGGCGCGCGCCGCGGGTCTTAACGTGGGCGAGCGCGGCGGCGTAGTGATCGATGATGCCTGCCGCACCTCCGATCCGGACATTTTCGCGATCGGAGAATGTGCGCTCTGGAAGGGAAGGATCTATGGCCTAGTGGCGCCGGGCTATCAGATGGCGGGCATCGTCGCCTCGCAGCTGCAAGGCAACTCGGAGGCCCGGTTCGCCGGGGCCGACATGAGCACCAAGCTCAAGCTCATGGGAGTCGATGTTGCGTCCATCGGCGACGCTCATGCCGCAGGGAGCGGCGCGCGGGCCTGCGTCTTCATCGACGAACGCCGCCAGATCTACAAGAAACTCGTCGTCAACCAGGACGGAACCCGGCTGCTGGGCGGCATCCTGATCGGGGGCGCCGAGGAGTACGGCACGTGGCTGCAAATGATGCAGAACGAATTGCCGCTCCCGGCCAATCCGGAACAGTTGATGTTTTCCCCGGTCGATGAAGCCGATCGCCGTCAGCCCACCGGTCTTGCCGTCCTGCCCGACTCCGCGCAGATTTGTTCCTGCAACAATGTCAGCAAGCGCGATCTGTGCGCTGCTATCGCCGGCGGCGCAAGAACGATCGGGGCCCTCAAGAAGCGCACCAAGGCGGCGAGTTCCTGCGGCGGGTGTGCACCGCTCGTGACGCAAGTCTTAAAAACCGAACTGACGCGCCTCGGCGTCACCGTCAACAACCATCTTTGCGAGCACTTTGCGTTCTCGCGAAGGGAACTGTTCGACTTAGTCCGCGTCGGTGGACTGCGTACGTTCCAAGAGATGCTGACCAAGCACGGGAAAGGTTTGGGCTGCGACGTCTGCAAACCGACGGTCGCATCGATTCTCGCGTCGTGCTGGAACGAGTTTGTTTTGGCCCGCGATAAGGTGCCTCTGCAGGACTCCAATGACTACTTCCTCGCCAATATCCAAAAGGACGGCACTTACTCGGTCGTGCCCCGGGTCGCCGCCGGCGAAATCACGCCGCAGCAGCTCATCACGATCGGACAGATTGCGCAGAAGTATCGGCTCTATACCAAGATTACCGGCGGTCAGCGCATCGATATGTTGGGCGCGCAAGTCCATCAGCTCCCCCTGATCTGGCGCGAACTGGTCGACGCAGGATTCGAATCGGGCCATGCGTACGGCAAATCGGTGCGCACGGTCAAAAGCTGCGTGGGATCGACCTGGTGCCGCTACGGGGTGCAAGACAGCGTGGGTTTTGCGCTGGAAATCGAGCATCGATACAAAGGCTTGCGCTCGCCCCACAAACTCAAGTTCGCGGTATCCGGCTGCACGCGCGAATGCGCGGAAGCGCAAAGCAAGGATGTGGGCGTGATTGCAACCGAGAAAGGCTGGAATCTGTACGTCTGCGGCAACGGCGGGATGAAACCGCGCCACGCCGAGCTGCTGGCATCCGATCTCGATAAGGCGACGCTGATCCGCTACATCGACCGCTTCTTGATGTTCTACATTCGCACCGCCGAACGCCTGCAACGCACGTCGGTCTGGCGCGACAATCTCGAAGGAGGGCTCGACTATCTCAGACAAGTGGTGTGCGAGGATAGGCTCGGCATCGGCGCCGAACTCGAAGCCGACATGCAGCGTGTGATCGATTCGTATGAGTGCGAGTGGAAAAAGGCCATCGACGACCCGAAGGCCTTGCGGCGTTTTCGCCACTACATCAACAGCGATCGTCCGGATAGTCATGTCGTCTTCGTCGATGAGCGCGGACAGCCCCGACCGGCGCGACCGGCGGAACGCGCGATGCTCGAGGTGACCGTTTGAGCGCCGGTGTTCAGCTGCCCATCGCAGCAACCTGGCACGCCATTTGCGCGCTCGAAGATATCGTGCCCGAGAGCGGCGCCGCGGCGCTGGTCGATGGGAAGGAGGTCGCGGTGTTCCGGGTACGCGACGCCGTGTTCGCCATTGGCAACTATGACCCCGTCGGCAATGCCAACGTGCTGTCCCGGGGCATCGTGGGCGATATCGGCGGAGAAATCGTGGTCGCCTCGCCGATTTACAAGCAGCATTTCAGTCTGATCACGGGACGGTGCCTCGAAGAGCCGCGATTCGCCGTTCCCGCCTTTATGGCCGAAGTCCGCAGCGGGCAGATTTGGGTCCGGGCGAAGCCCGTGCTGCAACGTCAGTCGGGTCGCAAGCCGCGCCTGGTTGTCGTCGGCAACGGCATGGCCGCCGTGCGTGCGATCGAGGAGTTGCGGGGACTTGCGCCCCAGACCTACGACATCACCGTTTTCGGGGCCGAACCTTGCGGCAGCTACAATCGCGTCCTGCTCTCACCCCTGTTGTCCGGGGAGAAGCGTATCGAGGACATCGTCACTCACCCGCCGGAGTGGTACGCCGAGCATGGGATTACCCTGCATGGCGAGGATCCCGTGACCTACATCGATCGCGCGCGCCGCTGCGTGCGGTCCCGCAACGGCATAGAGGCGTCCTACGATCGGCTTCTGATTGCGACCGGCTCGCTTCCGATCCTGTTACCGATCCCCGGCGGCAGGTTGCAGGGCGTTATCACTTTTCGTGATTTGCACGACGTCGACGCCATGCTGGCCGCGAGCCGGGCGCGGCGGCACGCGGTCGTGATCGGGGGAGGGCTGCTCGGGCTCGAGGCGGCGAGCGGCCTGCTGCGACGAGGATTGGACGTGACCGTCGTGCACATTCACTCGCATTTGATGGAACGGGAGCTCGATGCGCAGGCGGCAGAGCTGCTTCGTCATGAGCTTGAACGACGAGGCCTGAAATTCAGGATGGCCGCGGAAACCTCGCACCTGTGTGGCGTGACTCACGTCACCGGTGTCGGACTTGCCGACGGCAGCGAGCTTCCGGCCGATCTGGTGGTGATGGCAGTCGGGGTGCGACCGCATATCGAACTTGCTAGGGCGGCGGGCCTCCCGTGCGAGCGCGGCCTGTTGGTCGACGATACGATGCTCACCAACGATCCGGCTATTTATGCCATCGGCGAATGCGTACAACACCGCGGCAAAACGTTCGGTTTGGTGGCGCCGCTCTTTGAGCAGGCTCGTGTGTGTGCGTCGTACCTCGCCGAGCGAGGTACCCGCGGCTATCGCGCATCGCCGCCATCGACGCAGCTGAAAGTCACCGGAATCAATGTCTTCTCTGCCGGCAACTGCGACGCTCGACCTGGCAGCGAATCACTCGTGCTGCGCGATCCGAAGCGCGGCATCTACAAACGGCTGGTGATCGAGCAGGACAAAATCCGCGGGGCGGTGCTTTACGGAGATGTCCGCGACAGCGGCTGGTACCTTGACTTGATGAAAGAGGGGCGCAACATTCATTCATTCCGAGACGAATTGCTGTTCGGCGCGCCGCAGTCGCTATGAGTGTACGCACCACTTGCCCCTACTGCGGGGTAGGCTGTGGGGTGCTGGCCCGGGTGACAGACGGCGTCGCACAGATACGTGGCGATCCGGAGCACCCTGCGAACCGGGGCGCGCTGTGTTCGAAGGGCAGTGCCCTCGGCGATACTGTCGGCCTGCAAGGCCGGTTGCTTCGTCCGCAAGTGCGTGGCGTCGATGTCGAGTGGGATGTCGCGCTCGATGCGGTCGCACAGGGGTTCCGCAGTTCCATCGAGCGGCATGGTCCCGATTCGGTTGCGTTCTATGTGTCGGGTCAGCTCTTGACCGAAGACTACTACGTGGCCAACAAGCTCATGAAGGGGTTCATCGGTTCGGCCAACATCGACACCAATTCGCGGCTGTGCATGTCTTCGGCGGTGGCCGCTCACAAAAGGGCATTCGGCGAAGACCTCGTGCCGACGAATTACGAGGACTTGGAACTGGCAGATCTCATCGTGCTGGTGGGCTCGAACTTGGCTTGGTGCCACCCCGTGCTCCATCAGCGCATCCTCAAAGCCAAGGAAATACGTCCATCGATGCGCGTCGTCGTCATCGATCCACGGCGCACACCCACCTGCGATATGGCCGATCTGCATTTGCCGCTGCGCGCGGGCACCGACGTCACGCTCTTCAACGGTTTGCTGAGTTGGTTAGCGCGGCACCAGGTCGTTGATCAGGCTTTCGTCGAAACCCATACACGAGGCGCCGCGCACGCGCTGCTCGTGGCAGAGAACACGGCGGGCGATGTCGGAGCGGTCGCTCGGCTTTGCGGGCTCGACGCCAAGTCGCTTCAGGACTTTTATGAATGGTTCGGGAGTACCGAGCGCGTCGTAACTCTGTTCTCGCAAGGCGTCAATCAATCCTCCTCCGGAACCGACAAGGCCAACAGCATCATCAACGCGCATCTATTGACGGGGCGAATCGGCCGGGCGGGCACCGGGCCATTCTCCATTACCGGTCAGCCCAACGCGATGGGTGGGCGCGAAGTGGGTGGGCTCGCCAACACATTGGCCGCCCATATGGAACTGGAAAACGTACACCATCGCCGCATCGTGCGGGAGTTTTGGGCTGCGCCGCGCATCGCGGAGCGGCCCGGCCTCAAAGCGGTCGACCTATTCGAGGCGATGCACCGCAGGCAAATCAAGGCCGTATGGATCATTGCCACCAATCCGGCCGTGAGCTTTCCGAACGCCGATCGCGCGCGTGAAGCGCTGCGGCGCTGTGAGCTGGTAGTAGTATCCGACTGTGTGGCGCAAACCGATACGACCGCACTCGCGCACATACTGCTGCCGGCAGCGGCCTGGGGAGAGAAGGAAGGTACGGTCACGAATTCGGATCGCCATATTTCGCGTCAGCGCCGTTTTTTGGCCGTACCGGCCACGGTTCGACCGGACTGGTGGATGATCTGCCAAGTCGCGCAACGGATGGGTTTTGGAGACGGGTTCAACTATTCGAGCGTCGGCGACATCTTCGATGAGCATGCGCGTCTCAGCAGCCTAGAGAACGACGGAGCGCGCGCATTTCATCTCGGCGGCCTGGTCGGGCTGGGCGAGCAGGGTTACTCAGACTTGACTCCCACTCAGTGGCCGTACGCGACATTGGGGTGTCGGGGTGTGCCGCGGTTGTTCGCCGACGGTCGGTTCTATCATACAGATGGACGAGCCCGCTTGGTGCCGACCCGCCCGCGTCCGCCCAAATTCGCACTGGACCAGGAATATCCGCTGGTGCTCAACACCGGCCGCATCCGGGATCAGTGGCACACCATGACGCGTAGCGGGCGCTCGCCGCGTCTTGCATCGCACCTGGCCGAGCCATTCGTCGACATGCATGCCGCCGACGCGCTGCTCTTTGGGGCACGAGATGGTACTTTGGTGCGCGTCGTCACGCGGTGGGGGCGCATGGTGGCGAGGCTTCGTACCAGCGGTGAGATTGCACGCGGCTCGATCTTCGTGCCCATTCATTGGAGCGGATCGAACGCTTCCGATGCCCGTGTCGGAGCACTCGTAGGTCCCGGCGTGGATCCAGTCAGTGGCGAGCCGGAATTCAAAAACACGCCCGCGCGCGTCGAACCGTTCGTCGTGAATTGGTACGGATTCGCACTCACTCGCGGTTCATTGTCGCTCGCGGCCTTGAGCTGGTGGGCCTGCGCCGAGGGAGGCCAGTTTCGCCGTTACGAGATCGCCGGCCGCAGCGTGCCGCACAATTGGTCCATGTGGGCGCGATCGCTCGTGCACGCCGAATCCTCTGCCGACTGGATCGACTACGAGGATGCCAATACCGGAACCTATCGGGCCGCATGCCTTCGCGACGGCCGTCTGGAGGCATGCTTGTTCGTAGGCCCGCAACCGCAGCTTCTTTCCCGGTCGTGGCTCGCCTCGCTATTCGACAAACCACGCCTTGCGGCGAGCGAGCGAGCTCGCGTGCTGGCGAGCCGGCCCGGTAATGCGTCCCTGGACTCAGGCGTCACCGTGTGCGCGTGCTTCGGCGTTGGCCGCAATGCCATTGATGCTGCGATCGACGACGGCTGCCGCGATCTCTCCTCGATCGGGTATCGGTTGAGAGCCGGCAGCAATTGTGGTTCTTGCGTGCCGGAGCTGTGTCGGCTTCTCGCAATTGCGGAGTCGCATCAGCTGCCGGAGAACTCAGCGAAACGACAACTCGTCACCGGGTGAGGCCACTGGTGCCAAGGCATTTATGCGTGGCGATCGATATGCGCGTAAAGGGTTCCTGAGCCGGTGACAACCCAGTCCATCGGAATGTCATGGGGCTGAGGAAAAATCGTGCGTAGTTCAGCATCCGCATAGCCGACGCCAATGGTCAGCGGCTTCGGGTCAAGCCGGACGAGAGTTCGATCGAAGAATCCTCCCCCATACCCCAGCCGATAGCCCTGGCGATCAAAGCCAACCAACGGTGCGATGACGACGTTAGGTACGATTAACTTCCCATCGGCGGGATGGGGGATGTTCCACAGACCTCGAGCTAGTCGAGCCCCCGGACACCATTCGCGAAACACCAGCGGCTGAGCAAGCGCTGTGGCGACAGGTAATGCCACGCTCGCACCCGACTGGAAGAGCGCGTGCATCCAAGCGCGCAAATCGGGTTCTCCACGTATCGGCCAGTAGACGCTGACAGCGGGTGCTATACCGGATGTCGCAACAATTTGTGCAAGCCGCTCCGCGATGGTCGCGGCCTGTTTCATGCGAACCTGCTCCGCGAGCAAACAACGCGCGGCAATCAAGCGCTCTCGCTCGGCTTTACGCCAGCGTGCGACGTCTCGAGCTTGCTCGGGATCGACGCTCGGCGTGCCATCCGCCTGCAGCTCATGTTGCATGCAAGGCGAGGACGCCGATCTGACTACCAAGAAGTCATGTTGATCCGTCTTCTTCACCGAGCTATCCATTCCGCTTGTGCACCGGAAAATGCCGCATGCATACCCCCCACATTGGGCGTCCACTGATCGGGTCACGAACTTGGACTCAATTAATATATCACATTATGATATATGTTGAAGGTAACTTCATGGAGGCATTGATGGCTCGATCCGGTGACGCAACAATGACGAAGGCGGCCTTCGAGCAATTGTCGGAATTTCGCTATCAAATGCGCCGATTCCAACGATTTTCAGAGCGAGCCGCTCGGTCGCACGGCGTAACTCCTCTTCAGTATTTGCTGCTTCTGCACATTAAGGGGTACCCCGAGCGCGATTACGCCTATGTGGGCGAACTAGCCGAGCGCTTGCAGGCCCAGCCGCATGGCGTGGTGGCTCTCGTCACACGCTGCGAATTGCGAGGACTTGTTCAGAGACGTCCGAGCGAACGTGATGGCCGAGAGGTAGAGGTACACCTCCTGCCGAAAGGCGAGCGCTTGCTCATTCGGCTTGCTTCCCTGCATCGTGCGGAACTCAAAGCTAGTCGCGACGTCTTTCCCGTGCCCGTGATTGAAGACTGACCGCGCAGACGGATCAGAAGGTCGCTGTCCGCTGACCCTGTGGGGCCGGCAATCGCCGGGTTCGCGATTGCCGGTCGACTTGGGGTTCCTGGCTGACGGTTACTGTATAGGCGCTTAGGTCGGGTTTTGGCTGTTCTTGACACAAATTCATTATCGCATTACAAGATCCAAACGGAAGGCCTGCACCTCGGACCCTATTTCCTCACCCTGCGGACGCTCGATGAACGGGGCCGGCCGCAAACCGTCGCCTCGTTGCCGGGAATCGCCAATGTGGGATCGAGCAGCACATTCGAAGTTCGCTATGAAGCCTCGCCGCGGACTCGTTCGGAATTGGCCGTCGTGGCCTCCTTCGCTTCAGCGCGCGCCGATGTGTCCAACGCTCAGAAGAGCGGCATGCTCGTGGGTCGAGAGCTTGCCACGACACTCACCGACCTGCTGAATGCCGCCCAGCAGGCGTCGTATGGGGCTGATCGACGTCATGAACGGGAGGAGGCATTCGCTCTCAAAGTATTCGAGGAAGTCGTACGCTTCGAGCGCGGCAGGCACTTGCACGGCGTGGCGCCGACAGTATTAACCAACGATGTGGAGTCGCTGGAACGGCAAGCGCATCGCGGCGAAGAAGACTAGCTCCGCGTAGCGTTTGCGCACCAACGCACCTAGGCAGGTCGGCGTATTGTCCTTCGAGGATGAACCGGCCGTCGAGGAGGCCCTGTTTCACTGGAAGGACAGCGCTTGTGGATTCGCCGACTGTTTGATCACCGCGCATAATCGACAGCTTGGATGCCGAGCGACGGCTACATTTGATGCCAAGGCGGCCCGACTGCCCGGCGCATTGCCGCTTTAAGTGCACCCGGCGCCTCAGTTTGCAATGCTCGGACGTAGACTTCCAAACCACAGATGGGTAGACGACAGGACGTGATTGCCGCAGAGGGGCCGCGTTCACCCCTGCCTCGAGACGGCCGGCTGCCATCGACATCACTTGCACATGCGGATCTAATTGGGAAAAGTATGGACACGGTGCGCACGCCGCGGTGTCGTTTTATTATCGTACATAGTGAACGTTCAACCGCGACCGTCTGCGAATCGACACCCGGAGCCGAAGCCATGACTGACGAAACCGTCTACACACCGCCCAAGGTATGGACTTGGAACAAGGAGAGCGGGGGCCAGTTTGCCAACATCAACCGCCCGGTGGCCGGGCCGACGCATGACAAGGATCTGCCTGTCGGGCG
>Ga0210384_10007546_pt1 | contig 11468 bp, 11 predicted proteins | sample IncBWH2MmetaG_FD_160574 | JGI IMG/M metagenome (GOLD analysis project Ga0210384, IMG submission 160574) | Forest soil microbial communities from Barre Woods Harvard Forest LTER site, Petersham, Massachusetts, United States - Inc-BW-H-2-M | ecosystem: Environmental > Terrestrial > Soil >...
GACGCTTAGCTGGCGTCGGCCAGAAAGGCCTCGACGTCGGCGGCGAACTCGGCGTGGTGCTGGAACAGGAAGCTACACCGAGCACACCCTCGTCGCTCGGGGCGACCCGCAGCGTGCGGTACACCTGACTCATCACGAGCGCCTCCTCTCGACCGGGCCATCCCGGATTGGCTAGCCCGGTCGATTGGCTACCTCGTCAAGGTTCAGCTGTTGCTGGCGGGCAGGGCGGGGGCGAAGAAGTCGATGAGCAGCTGCGTGACGCGGTCGGCCTCGTCGTGGTGCACCCAGTGCGAGGCGTCGGGCAGACGCTCGACGCGGTCCAGGTTGGGGACGTCGTCGTGTTCGGGCTCGGCGAGTTCGGGGCCGAGGTAGCGATCGCGCTGCCCCCAGATGACCAAGGTGGGCGCCTTGACCGGGCGCAGCGCGGCCTCGGCTTTCTTCTGATTTTGCCGCACCGAGGAGCGGTAGTAGTTGATCATGCCGGTGGCCGCGCCTGGCTGGGACCAGGCCTCGATGTAGCGGTCGGTTTCCTCCGGGGTGAAGGCCGGGCGGGCGTCGTGCAGGAAGTGCCGGAAGAAATGCCAGTGGTTGGCGTGCACGACGGCCTCGGGCAGGTCCGGGAGGTCGAAGAAGAAGAAGTACCAGGACTTGCGGAGCTGACCCGGGTGGTGCAGTCCCTGCGATAGCTTCCGCGGGTGGGCCGCGTTGAGGATGGCCAGCCGGTCCACGACCTCGGGGTGGTTCATCGCGGTGGCCCAGGCTATGCTGCCGCCCCAGTCGTGACCGACGAGCAGCGCGGTCTCGGCGCCGCGTTCATGAATCAGGTCCCGGATGTCGGCGGCCAGCAGGCCGATGTCGTAGGCTGCGACGCCTTCCGGCTTCGATGACAGGTTGTAGCCGCGCGTATCGGGCGCGACGACGCGGAATCCCGCCGCCGCGAGCGGCTGGATCTGCTGCCGCCAGCCGTACCAGAACTCGGGGAAGCCGTGCAGCAACACGACCAGCGGCCCCTCGCCGGCCTCGACGTAATGCAGCCGCTGGTCGCCGATCTCGGCGTAGCCCTCACGAAGGTCGCTGGGCAGGGCGCTGGGCGTGTCGGTAAACCCGGCTGACGGGTTCGGCGCCCCAGAGCCGGGGCCTTCGGGGGTGGTGGACGAGGGCATGAGGGCCTCCTTCTGTACCTGGTATTGCTCGACGATCGCGCCTTGGCTAGGTGCATCGAGCCCGTGGAGACACTGGTCCGCACACGTGCACGATGGCGCGTGACCCCAGTGGGGAACCAGGGATCTGCCGCCACAACCTCTAGCCGGATGGCGTGTGCTGACCTCGCGGGGCCAAGGCGTTGTAGAGGTCTCGGCGGGACGTAATGCCCAGCTTGGCGAACACCTTGCGAAGGTGCCATTCGACGGTGCGGGTGCTGATGAATAGTTCCGCGGCGATCTCGGGGTTGGTGCGTCCGTCGCGGGCCAGCCGGACGATGTGCTCCTCCTGCTGGGTGAGCTGGCCGTAGGTGTCGACCTCGCGTTTGCGGACCTTCTCGCCGGTGGCGAGCAGTTCCCTGCGCGCGCGCTCGGCGAAGGCTTCGGCGCCGATCGCGTCGAGCAGGTGGTAGGCGGCGTGCAACTGGTGGCGGGCGTCGAGCCGTCGGTTCTCGCGACGGAGCCACTCACCGTAGAGCAGGTGGGCCCGGGCCAGCTCGGGCCGCAGCGGTGTGCGACCCAGCCGCTCGACCGCCTCGGCGTAGCACTGCTCGGCTTCCCGGCCTTCGCTAACCAGCGCGCGCGAGCGCGCCTCCAGGCCCTTCGCCCAGTCGGAACCCTCAATGGTTGTCATGGCCGACAGCCGGGCCAGCGCTTCTCTGGCCAGGTCCGGCCGTCTGGTTCTCACGGCGGCCTCGATCAGTTCAGGCAGAATCCACTGCGTTATATAGGGCAGGCGAGTTTCCTCGGTCGCAGGTTCCGCCACGGCCAACGCCTCTGCGTACCGCCCGAGGCCGTTGCTGAGCACCGCTTCGGACCAGTTGGCATTCTGGAGGCCGAATCCCTCCCCGCGGGCCTTCGCGTCCGCAGTGGCCGCCGCGAAGAGCGGTGCCGCTTCCGCGGGTCGGCCCCGGTACCCGGCAAGCAGCAGATCACAGGTGGCAGCCAGTCGGATCCCGGTCACCTCGGCGACGACGTCTTTTTCGGCGGCCAGCGACGTCGCCGTCTTGAAGTCGCCGCACAGCGTGACCGCCATCCCGTGAGCGTTCAACGCGACGTGCAACGGGGCGAGGGCACCCGACGCGCGGGCGAACTCGACATCCCGAGTGCTCAACGCGACCCAGCTGTCGAAATCCCACACGCACATGGACGCCACCTGGGCGAGAATCCCCCACTGCAGCCGATCTTCACCGGACACCTGATCACCAAGAAAGGCGGCCACTGCTCGGCGCAGCGCCGGCTCTGCCGCCGCACGCCCCTGGACGATCATCGTCGTCAGACCGTCGAGGAGGAGATCACCAGGCCGCGGGGCCCGCGCTGGCCGCGGGGCCGCCTGTGCCGCCCGGGAAACCTCCAGCATGAGCCCGCCGGGTCCGGCGAAAGGACCAGCGAGGGCAGACGCCAGCCAGGCGTAAAGGTAGGCCTCCCGAGCGAGCCCCGCATCGAGTGATTCGAGCCTCTTAGCCGCCCGCAGCAGCAGGACGGGCGCCTCGCGTCCGGTCACGGATGCCCACTCGACCTGGCCTCGAAGCATCTCCACGCGGGCACGCTGGAGATCGTCGACCGCGTGGGCTTCGGCTCGGGCCAGCAGGCCGAGCGCGCTGTCGAACGCGCCGGCGTGCAGGTACGCGAGGGCTGCCGCCAAGGCCCGCTCGGTATGCCGTTCCGGCTCGGCGGTCAACATCACCGACTGTCGGAGGAAGGCCGCCGCGGCCGCAAGCCCGGCGCGGGCCTGGATCTTGGCCGCAGCGTGTTCGAGCGCGGTCGCCACGTCTTCGTCCGGTCCGGTGGCCGCAGCAGCCAGGTGCCATACCCGGCGCTCCGGATCGGCCTGGGCATCGGTCGCCGCGGCGAGCGTCAGGTGGGCGGCACGGCGATCCTCCGGGGACCCTGCCGTGTAGGAAGCCGACCGCACCAAGGGGTGCCGGAACCGGACTTGGGAGCCGATCTGCAGCAGCTGTTCCGCATCGGCCGCGGCCGCCGCATCAGGTCCCAGTCCCAGCGTCTGTGCGGCACGCCACAGCAGTGTGGCGTCCCCGGTCGGATCGGCCGCCGCTAGCAGCATCAGCTGCTGGGCTGGCCCAGGCAGCACCTGAACCCGGCGCAGGTAGTGGTCCTGGAGCCTGCCCTGGAGGTGGCCGGGCAGGTTCGCCTTGGGCGGGTCGGCGAAGCCGCCGGCCAGCTCGGCTTCGCTCATCTCTGTGGCCAGCTCCAGCAGCCCCAGCGGGTTTCCCCCGGTCTCGGCGACGATCCGGTCGCGAACCCGGTTATCCAGGTGACCTGGGACCGCGGCCGCCAGCAGAGCCCGCGCGTCCTCGTCGGCAAGCCCTTCGACGGTCAGCGCCGGCAGGCCGGGAAATAGCCGCTCGCCGGCTGGCTCCCGGACGCCGATCAACAAGCCAACCGGTTCAGCCAGCAGCCGCCGTCCGACAAACCCGAGTACCTGGGACGAGGCTTCATCCAGCCACTGGGCGTCATCGATCAGGCAGACCAGCGGCCGCTCGGCGGCGTTCTCGGCCAGCAGGCTCAGGACCGTGAGGCCCAAGACGAACCGGTCCGGAGCAGGTCCGGCCGCCAACCCAAACGCTACTTGCAACGTGCGCTGCTGCGGCTCCGGCAGCGCGGGCAGGCAGCTCAGCATCGGCGTGCAGAGCTGGTGCAGCGCCGAGAGCGGCAGCTCCATCTCGGATTGCACGCCGTCGATCTGAACTAGCCGACAGCCAGATGCCTGGCGCGCGCAGTAGCGCATCAGCGCCGTCTTACCGATCCCCGCCTCACCCCGGATGACGAGCACCGCACTCTCACCGTCACGAACACGGCCCAACAGGTCGTCGAGGGCCTTCCGTTCGCGAGCACGCCCCCTGAAGGCCGGCGTCCTGGGTGCGGCCATGGCGTAACGATAAGCCCGTGATCAGGGCAAGGGAACACCCTGGTTCGAGGCGGTGTGATGCTAGCCAGGCTCGTGCCATGAGTACCGCACTCAACGGGTCGCTTGCGGGTCGCGTGGCCATCGTCACCGGAGGGTCACGTGGCGTCGGCTGGGCGACTGTCCGCCTGCTGGCGGCCAGCGGTTACGCCGTCGTCGTCAACTACCTCCATCGCCAGCATGCGGCCGAGTCGACCGTCGAAGCTATCCTCGCGAACAACGGCGACGCCGTGGCCATCCGCGCTGACATCGCCGACGACCTGGACGTGCAGAGACTGTTCGCCGAGACGATCGCAGCGTTCGGCGGTATCGACGTCGTCGTCCACGCCGCGGGCAGCCGGATCGCCGCGGTTCCGGTAACCGAGGTCGACCTGGACGAGTTCGATGCACTGGTCCGGATCAACACGCGGGCCACCTTCGTCGTCAACCGAGAGGCAGCCCGTCACCTTCGCAACGGCGGTTCGATCGTCAACCTGTCCAGCTCAGCGGGCGGATCATCTCTGAGAACCCATGGCCTCTGCGCGGCAACCAAGGCCTCAACAGACGTGCTGACACGAGCGCTCGCGCTAGAGCTGCGCGAGCGCAACATCACCGTCAACGCGGTGTCGCTCGAGGTCGGCCGGCCATGCCCACCCAACCAGGTCGCAGAGGTCATCGCGTACCTACTCAGCGAGCATGGCCACGGCCTCTCCGGCCACGTGTTCCGGGTCGGCCGACCCTGACGTCCGTCATGGACCAGTGCCTGGGACCAGTGCTCGGACCAGTGCCCGCACGGGCTCGACGAATTCATCGATTCACGACTCTGAGCGCAGGACCAGAGACGGTTCAGCTACAGGACCGAGGGAGTGGAGAAGCGTGAAGACAACCCATGCGCGGCGCCTGCGGCGAGCTGTGTTGTTCGCAGCGTCGGCCGTGAGCGTCGCGGCCACCGTCCTCGTGGCCGGCGCCGGTGACGCGGCCGCGTCCCCCGCGTCAAGCGGTGCCAGCCGGATCGTACGTATTGATGGCGGCCTTGTCCGCGGCGCTGATGCCGCGGGGGTGCGTTCCTTCCTGGGGCTGCCGTACGCCGCCCCGCCGACGGGGAACCTGCGGTGGCGGGCACCGCAGCCAGCGTCCTGGTCAGGGGTGCGGGACGCGACGCAGTTCGGGCCGGGCTGCCCGCAGGCAACGATGGGCAACCCGTTCCTGCCGCCCGGGAAGATCAGCGAAGACTGCCTGAACCTGAACGTCTACACGCCGGCCGCCCGGCCGGGCGCTGACCGGCCCGTACTGGTGTGGATCCACGGCGGAGGGCTGGTCCAGGACGGCGGCCGCAACTACGACGGCACCAAGCTGGCGGCGGCCGGCGCGGTCGTCGTCACGATCAACTACCGGCTCGGCGCGCTCGGCTTCCTCGCGCACCCGGCGCTCGCCTCCCATGGCGCGGCCGGCAACTACGGGCTGATGGACCAGCAGGCGGCCCTGCGCTGGGTCCAGCGCAACATCGCGCGGTTCGGCGGCGACCCGCGCAACGTGACCATCGCGGGCCAGTCGGCCGGCGGCCTGTCGGTCCTGGCCCAGCTGGTCTCGCCCGGCGCCCGCGGGCTCTTCCAGCGGGCGATCGTGCAAAGCGGCACGTTCGCCCTGAACCAGCGGCCGCTGGCGGCGGCCGAAGCGGCTGGCCAGACGTTCGCCACCAGCGTCGGCTGCGCGGACCAGACCGCGGCGTGCCTGCGCAGCGTGCCGGTCAGCGACCTGGTCGCCAAGTTCGGCGTCGAGATCCCGGGAGTCGTCGACGGGTCGGTGCTCACCCAGCCGATCGGCACGGCCCTGGCCCGCGGGCAGTTCGCCCGGGTGCCAGTTATCAACGGCATCACCCACGACGAGGAACTGCTCTTCGTCGCCGGTCTCGGCATCACCGTGAGCCAGGGGACGAACATACCGCTGGCCGGTGACCCGACCAACCCCGTGAACTACCAGGCCAACATCGCCCAGGCCCTGGGCGTGACGGACGCGCGGGCCGCAGCGATCGCGGCCGAGTACCCGCTCAGCGCCTACCCGAACCCGGTCGTGGCCTTCAGCCTGCTCGTCTCGGACGCGAGCTTCGCGTGCCCGGCGCTGCAGGTCGACCGCTGGACCGCCGCGCGCGGCGTCCCGGTGTACGGCTACCAGTTCAACGATGACAACGCGCCGCTGAACATCCTGCCGCCGGACAAGCAGCACCTAGGCCTGTCGACGCACGGGACGGAGCTCCCGTATCTCTTCGACCAGCCGAACGCGCCGTTCCCCGTCACCGGCACCCTCACCCCCGACCAGCAGGCACTCGCCGCCAGCATGCGGACGGCCTGGGCCAGCTTCGCCGCCAGCGGCAACCCGTCGACGCGCGCCCTGCCCTGGCCGCCGGTCGGCAACGGAACCCGGGTGCTGTCGTTCGTGCCGCTGCAGTCGCAGGTCACGACCGACTTCGCCACCGCTCACCACTGCTCGTTCTGGGCCGCCGACTGACGCCGACCGGGTTCCACCTCTATCTCGGGAGATCCTCATGAGCACGTCTGACATCACCCCCACCGTGGTACTGGTCCATGGCGCCTTCGTCGACGCCACGTTGTTCCACGGCGCGGTGTGCGCCGAGGCGCCCGCGGTCATCATCCGCGCGGTCAAGGCGATCATATGACCGCATCGGCCGCGCGGCCGTTCGGCCCGGTGCAGCGGATTACCGCCGGCGCCCTCGAGGTCGGCTACGTCGACCTCGGGGCGCCCGGCGGCCGGCCGGTGCTGCTGCTGCACGGATGGCCCTACGACATCCATAGCTACGCCGACGCCGGGCCCGCGCTGGCGGCGGCCGGATACCGCGTGATCGTCCCGTACCTGCGGGGGTACGGCCCCACGCGGTTCCGTTCCGGCGACGCGGTGCGTAACGGACAGCAGGCCGTGCTGGCCGTCGACGCGATCGCGCTGCTGGACGCTCTGGGCGTCGACCAGGCGATCGTGGCCGGCTTCGACTGGGGAGCGCGGACGGCTAACGTCATGGCCGCGCTCTGGCCGGAGCGGTGCCGGGCCATGGTGTCCGTGAGCGGGTACCTGATCGGCAGCCAGGCGGCCGGCCAGGCGCCGTTGCCGCCGGAAGCCGAGCGGTCGTGGTGGTACCAGTACTACTTCGCCACCGAGCGCGGGCGGGCCGGCTACGCGGCTAACCGCCGCGACTTCGCCCGGCTCATCTGGCGGTCCGCGTCGCCGGCGTGGCGTTTCGACGATGCGACGTTCGAGCGCAGCGCGGCCGCGTTCGACAATCCCGACCACGTCGCCATCGTCATCCACAACTACCGGTGGCGGATAGGGCTCGCGGCCGGCGAGCCGGAGCTCGACGCGCTTGAGCAGCGGCTCGCGGTCTTCCCGCCCATCTCGGTGCCGACGATCACGCTCGAAGGCGACGCGAACGGCGCGCCGCACCCCGAGCCTGCCGCCTACGCCGCGCGGTTCACCGGCAAGTACGCGCACCGGACCCTCGCCGGCGGCATCGGCCACAACCTGCCGCAAGAAGCGCCGCTCGACTTCGCCCACGCGATCCAAGAGGCCGACAGCTTCGCCTGAAACGCGAACGGCAGCATCCGTATCCGGGCATGACCACATCCAGCGCGCGACCTAGGCCGCCGGGCGGCGGCGTGGGTCACAGCCACGACGCAAGAATGATTCGGCGGGGGTCTTCACCGGCGTGCTCGCGGACACCGTAAAGGGCTTGGGCGGTCACCCACAGGATCAGCCGCCCCAGGTAGTCCGGGTACCGCTCGATCTTGGCGTTGAAGTAGCCGATGGCGGTGTTCTCGGTCCGCAGCAGCTCCTCGGCGTCGTCCAGGTACTGCCGGGTCTGTTCGATCGTCCGCTTCGCGTCGTCGTCGAGTTCCTTGTTCTTATGGCCGGTCACGATGTGCCGCGGGCCTAGCGCTTCGACCTTGCCGATCGCGTCCCGCCACGGCCCGAAGCCGACGGTCGCACTCTGCGCGAGGTACATGTGAACGCCGTTGTAGATCACGTCCCCGGCGACTACCAGCCCCAGATCCGGGACGTGCAGCACGCTGTTGTCGTCGGCGTCGCCGTGGCCGACGTCGACCATCACCAGGTCGTGTCCCTCGAGCGTGAACCGGTTGTTCGGGACCGTCACCGCGGCGACCGGCGACGGGATCAGCCCCGGATACAGCTTGTCCCACAGCAGCGGGCGCGCGGCCACGGAGCCCTGCATCTGCGCGATCGTGCCGTCGGTGGCGACGACACGCGCCCCGAACCGTTCGGCCAATAGCCCGGCCGCGAAAAAGTGGTCGCCGTGGCCATGCGTGATGAATATGTCCGTGACGTTCCGGCCCTTGGCGACGACCCAGTCGCCGAGCGCGCGCGCCTGATCTTCCGTCATCCCCGGGTCCGTCAGCACCGCGTCCTTAAGGCCGTAGATCAAGGTGCTGGCCATGGGAGAGAACCGCTTCGGCTCGCCGTTCGGCAAGAAGCCGTCCTGGGGCGGCGGGTCGTTGACGAACACGTCGTAGGCGAGGTTCCCAGCCTGGTTCATGACTGGACCTGCCCCGGCTGGTGGTTCCGGGCCTCGATGGCCTTGACGGTGGTCGCCAGCGCCTTGCCCAGGACGCGCTTGCCGCCGGTTGTCAGCAGGATCTCGAACAGCCGTCCCTTGAGGTTCTTACCCTCGCGGACCACGACCGCGTCCACGTCCGTGGTCCCGTCGGGCCGCGGCGTGAGGGTGTAGGTGTGACCCGAACGACCTCCCCACAGGTTGGAGTCGGTGGTCGTCATCGTGATGCGGAGGGGGTTGGACCAGTCGTAGTGCAGGCGTTCCCAGATGCCCTTCGAGCCCTCGGTGACGTCCGCCTGGCTGGGGCCCTGGTCGTGCACCTTGAGATAGCCGTCAGCGCTGTTGGGGAAGATCTTCGAGCGGCCCGGCCCGAAGTCGGTGAGCCCGGCCAGGAACTGCTCGGGCGTCGCGGTGGTCGTCTGGTGAAGGCGGATCGTGACCATGGCGTGCTCCTAGATCGGGGTCTGTGCTCACTTCCACAGTCCCGGTCACCGCCGCCTCGTCGCGCCCGTGGACACGCTGGTATCGGCGCGGGTGAATACCCGAGGGTGACCAGGGGGGCGCGGTCCCGGCGGCCGGCTACCCGGCCAGCCGGGCCTGTTGGACTGGTTCGTCCTAGCCAAGGGATTCACTGTAACCGGCGACCTGACCGCCGTCGATGTGCAGGATCTCGCCGGTGATGAAGGGCGAGGATTCCAAGAACAGGACGCCGTCCACGACGTCGCTGATCTGGCCCGTCCGGCCGAGCGGCGGAAGCAAGCCGCCGAGACGATAACCGTCGCCGGCGGGTTTCATCGGGGTCTGGATGACGCCCGGGGAGACGGCGTTGACCCTGATGCCGCGGGAGGCGTACTCGATGGCCAGCGAGCGTGTCGCCGCGGCCAGGCCGCCCTTGGTCAGCGCGGTCAGCACCGCGGGCGCGCCGGAGTCAGCGACTTCAGCCACGATGGCGCTGACGTTGACCACGTGGCCGCCGTACCGCACCGCCATCTCGCCGATGGCGCGCTGGGTCAGCCAGAAGAACCCGGTGATGCCGACTCCCACCACGGTGGCGTAATCGGCGGCGGTGTAGCCGGTGAACGGCTTGGAGATGACCACGCCCGCGTTATTGACCAGGGTGTCGATGCGGCCGAAGCGGTCCAGCGCGGTGTCGACGATCCGGCCGGCGGTGGCGGGTTCGGTGATATCACCGGCCACGGTGACCAGGTCCGGTTCCTGCGACCGCTTGATCGTGCGGGAACTGGCCACCACGGCCCAGTTCCGCTTCCGGTACCCGGCGACCAGGCCAGCACCGATGCCCCCAGAGGCGCCGGTGATGATGGCGACCTTGCGGGTGGTCATGATGAGGATCCATTCCACGGATGGCGGCTTGCCTGACTGACGCCGCTGGAACCACCTTCTCGCTGCAGTGCGGCCGCCGCACCCGTAAAAGCACTGGTGCGGCACCCTGGTCCGCCCGAGTCCGGATGCGCCATCCCCCATACCGGACGGTGGCGGCCGCCACGGCGCAGCAGGCCAGACCAGCCGGGCTGGCGGATGTACGAGCAGGGACCAGGGCGCAGGCCAGTGCGCCCACGGGCGCGCCCAGGGCGCTACGGAACGACGGCGGGCGCGGCCTACGGCATCCTGGCCGGATCCCTGCCCAAGCCGCATCCGGAGTACGGCGTGCCCCTCGGCGCCGCGCTGTTCGCCGGCGACTACATCGCCCTGCCGGCCGCCGGGCTCTACAAGCCGATCTGGGAGTACGACGCCACGACCCTGGCCTGGGACCTCGGCGCCCACCTCGCCTACGGCGCGGGCACCGGAACCGCGTTCTGGCTGCTGACTAAGATCGCATAGACCGCGAATCTACCGACCGCAAGGCGTCTACCAGCCATCGCGCCGCGAAACCGTGGAGGGGCGCGGCGAGAATCGGCGGCTCATCTTTGGGGCGGCAGCGCGGCCACGGCCGGGTGATCCCTGCCGATCTTGCCGACCCTGGACGCGCCGCCTGGTGAGCCGAGATTCTCAAAGAACTCGACGTTGACCCGGTAGAAGCCTTTCCACTGGGCGGGCACGTCAGCCTCGAAAGAGATCGCCTCGACCGGGCAGACCGGTTCGCACGCGCCGCAGTCCACGCACTCGTCCGGGTGGATGTAGAGCATGCGCTCGCCTTCGTAGATGCAGTCGACGGGGCATTGTGCGATGCAGGTCTTGTCAAGCAGGTCGACGCAGGGCAGCGCGATGATGTAGGTCATGTCGGAACTCCCGGCCCGCTTAGTTCGACGGCGGATGCATAGTAAGGCATTCCATTCCCGTAAAGATCTCTTCGTTGATGATGAAAATGAACCCGATGACATACGGCACGGCGATTATTATGACCGGAAGCCATACTTTCCATTTCTGGCCGCTCGCCCGCTTGCTGATAACCCAGCGCTTCACCGGGGGTATCCTGAGGATGACTAGCGGGATGCTTATCGCGACGGACTGGTAGAAGCGCTGGTGGAAGACGGGGTCGCCATCTCCCAGCGATTCGCCGAAGGGCTTGAATCCGTCGAGCAGTAGCAAGTGGATAACGGTCAGTGCCCAGAGTGCGTATGTCACTCGCTGAATCGTTTTCCAGTGTTTTCCGAGCCTTCGCTGCGCCGGGGTGTTGGCCGTAGCCAGGACCGGGATGGCCAAGAGGGCTATGAAGAGCCCGGTCACCAGGAAGGTATGCCCCGCGAGCCGACCGAAGACGCCCCCGGCGAAGTCGGTCGTAATGGCCGCGGTGGTCGCGTCCGAGATTCCTATCAGCGCGAACATGATG
>Ga0210384_10007548_pt1 | contig 11466 bp, 7 predicted proteins | sample IncBWH2MmetaG_FD_160574 | JGI IMG/M metagenome (GOLD analysis project Ga0210384, IMG submission 160574) | Forest soil microbial communities from Barre Woods Harvard Forest LTER site, Petersham, Massachusetts, United States - Inc-BW-H-2-M | ecosystem: Environmental > Terrestrial > Soil >...
CTGTAAGGCTCGCGCCGCGGCAGCTGACAGGCTCGCGCGAGCCGGCGCGCGTCAAACCAAACCGGCTTCAATTGCGGTCAGCACTTCTGCCGGCATGTTGAAATGATACAGACCGCGTCTGCGCCTGAGCAAGCGCTAATCCTGAGGGTTCTGCAATGAAAGCATCGGTCTTTGTTGGCACCAGTCTCGACGGCTTCATCGCTCGAGCCAATGGTTCCTTCGACTTTCTGCCGCCGGGTGGCGGCGAACCCCACGGCTACGATGAGTTCATGGCGACGGTGGATGCACTGGTCATTGGTCGCAAGACCTACGAGACGGTTTTGGCCCTTGAAGCGTGGCCCTACGGAACCAAGCCCACTTTTGTGCTCAGCACGCACGCTCTCGCGCCTGCGCCAGTCGGGGCCATTGTGGAGCGGATGTCGGGCTCGCCAGCGCAGATCGTCGCGATGCTCGCAGATCGTGGCATCCGGCATGCCTATGTCGATGGCGGGGTCACGATTCAGCGCTTTCTTGAAGCCAGGCTCATCCAGCGTCTGACTATCACGCGGGTACCGGTGCTCATTGGCACCGGGATACCGCTCTTTGGCACCACAGCGCGCGACATCACTCTCAGGCACATCGCAACGCAGCAGTACGCCAGCGGTCTTGTCAAAAGCGAGTACGAGATTGCCGTTTAAAGACCGCGGGCATCTACGTCTTAAGGGGGAGTGCGACCAGACCGTCCGGTCGGTACAGTCGCGCGAGCTAACAACAGCCCCCAGTAATGTACTTTCGCAACCCTATTCCCAGCCGCACTCCGCGCGAGCGCCTGCTGGACGCGGCCGAACGAGCTGTCCTTGAGACGGGCGCCGGCCACCTGACCCTCGATGCGGTCGCAAAATTCGCGGGAGTAAGTAAGGGTGGGCTGCTGCATCACTTTCCGTCGAAGGATTCACTATTGGAAGCCATGCTCGAGCGCTACCTGAATGACGTCGAGAGCCAGGTCGCCGCGCGCTGTGCGCGCAGCAAGGGCACGCCCACGCGTGTCGAGCAGTTTCGCGAGCGTGTCCGTGTGTTGCTCGAGCTGCACCCGGATCGCCGCGCGGCCGGCGCGGCGCTCATCGCCGCATCCGCCGACAATCCGGCACTCATGGCGCACTGCCGCACGGGTTACCGGGAACTCCTCGACGAACTTGCTGAACTCCCCGGCGGCTTCGAGCGCTCGGCGCTGGTGCTGCTGGCGGTAAACGGCCTGCTCTTCGGGGAACTGCTACGGCTGTCCCCTTACACGCCCGAAGAACGTTCGCGGCTGGTCAAAGCGCTTCTCAAGGCCGTGGACCAGTGCGGGAGGCTGCAATGAGACCGGATGCGCGCCAGCTCTGCGCTGCGATTGTGACCGCCGCCGCCGTATCGGCCTGCGCGGTCGGGCCAGACTTCCATTCACCGGCGCCACCCGCCACGTCGCACTACACGCGCGCGCCCGAACCTGTCGAAACAGTCGCAGCCCCCGGGCACAGCGGCGCTGCGCAATCGCTGGTCGCGGATCGCGACATCCCCGCCGACTGGTGGAGCCTGTTCCACTGCGCACCGCTTGATGAGCTGGTGCGCCAGGCGCTCACCGACAGCCCGACCGTGCAGGCGGCGAGCGCTACGCTGCGCAGCGCGGCCGAAACCTGGCGGGCGCAGCGCGGCGGGCTGCTCCTGCCCGCCGTGGACGCGCAGGCGACCGCCTCACGGCAGAAACAACCGGGCGCAGCCTTCGGCAACCCGAGCCTGCCGCCGGTCACGTTCAGTCTTTTCGACGCCTCCGTCGGGGTCACGTATCGGCTGGATCTCTTCGGCGGCTCGCGCCGCCAGATCGAAGCCCTGCGCGCCCAGACCGACTTCCAGCGCTTCGAGCTCGAGGCGGCTTACCTCACGCTCGCGGGTAACGTGGTGACGACGGCCGTCAACATCGCCTCGCTCCATGCGCAGATAGCGGCCCTCACCGATATCATCGGTAGTGAACACGAGCAGATGAAGGTCGTGCAGCGGCAGTTCGATGCCGGGGCCGCGTCACGCTCCGACGTGCTCGCGCAGCAAACGCAGGTAGCACAGAACGAGGCCTTGCTGCCCGGGCTGCAGAAGCTGCTCGCCCAGGCGCAGCATCGCCTCGCGGTGCTCGCCGGACGCACGCCTGATGACGCTGGACTCCCGGACTTCACGCTCGAGGAGCTGACCCTGCCGGCGGAACTGCCGCTCACGGTGCCTGCGAAACTCGTGCGCCAGCGCCCCGATGTGCAGGCCGCGGAAGCGCTGCTGCACCAATCAACGGCCCAGCTGGGGGTGGCGACCGCCAACATGTATCCGCAGCTGAATCTCACCGGCTCGGTGGGCTCGGAGACGACTGCGGCGCGCGACCTGTTCAAGTCAGGCACCGGCGCCTGGAACGTCGGCGGCTCGCTGCTGCAGCCGCTGTTCCACGGCGGGGAGTTGCGGGGCCTGCGGCGCGCGGCGCGTGCGGACCTCGATCGCGCCACCGCCGAGTACCGCCAGGCCGTGTTGAGCGCGCTGCAGGACGTCGCGGATACCCTGCGCGCCCTTGAGGCGGACGCGCGCACGCTGCAGGCGGACAACACGACCGAGGCGGATGCGCGTGACGCGCTCGCGATCACCAAACTTCAGTATCAGGCGGGTGGCGTGAGCTACCTCGCCCTGCTCAACGCGCAGCGCGTGTACCTGCAGGCCCGTGAGAGCCGTGTGCAGGCGGAAGCGGCGCGTTATGCCGATACCGCGGCGCTGTTCCAGGCGCTGGGGGGCGGATGGTGGAACCGGGACAACGGTAAGGAGAGTCGCTAGTGAAACCCCTCTTGAAGCGACGCTTGATCATTGCGGTCGTGGCGGTAGTCGTGCTGGTCGTCGTGATCGCAGGCATCAAGACCATCACGATCATGCGGTTGATAGCGCAGTCGAAGGCCAACGGCGCGCCGGCGCAGACGGTCACATCCACGATCGCGGGTTACTCCGACTGGCAGCCGGAGATCACGGCGGTCGGCAGCGTACGCGCGGTGCACGGCGTCGACATCACGACCGAGGTGACGGGTCTGGTCCGCAGCCTCGAGTTCCATTCCGGCGAGGAGGCCAAGCGCGGCCAGGTGCTGGTGCGCCTCAATGCCGACGCCGACATCGCCACGCACCACTCGCTCGAGGCGGCCGCGGATCTCGCCGCTACCGTGTATGCGCGCGACAAGGTGCAGTTCGATGCGCAGGCGATAAGCCAGGCGCAGCTCGATGCGGATGCGGCCGATCTCAAGAACAGGCGCGCACAGGCCGCCGCGCAGGCGGCGCTGGTGGATAAGAAGATACTGCGCGCGCCGTTCGACGGGCGGCTCGGTATCACCACCGTCAACCCGGGGCAGTACCTCAACACCGGCGACAAGGTCGTCACCCTGCAGGAGCTCGATCCCGTCTACGTCGATTTTCGCCTGCCGCAGGAGCAGCTGGCGCAGGTGCACCCGGGCCTCGAGGTGCGCGTGAGCCTCGATGCCTTCCCCGGCGAGAGCTTCCCTGGCAAGATCAACGCCGTCGATCCCCTGGTCGACTCATCGAGCCGCAACTTCCAGGCGGAAGCGACCATCGCAAACCCTGCGCACAAGATGCTGCCCGGGGTGTTCGTGCGCGTGCGGGTGCTTTCGGGTGCGCAGCAGCACTACCTGACGCTGCCGCAGACCTCGATAACCTTCAACCCCTACGGATCGACGGTGTTCCTCGTGAAGAAGGACGAGAAGGGCAAGCCCACGGCGCAGCAGACCTTCGTTACCACAGGCGCGACGCGCGGCGATCAGATCGCCGTGCTCACCGGCATCAAGGAGGGCGATGAGGTGGTCACCAGCGGGCAGCTCAAGCTCAAGAACGGTACGCCGCTCGATATCAGCTCCCTGGCGCAGCCCTCGGACGCTCCCAACCCCAAACCGCAGGAGCACTGAGGGGCGCCATGAAATTCACCGACCTGTTCATCGAGCGCCCGGTCCTCTCGATCGTCGTCAGCCTGCTGATCCTGGTGCTTGGGGCACGCGCGATATTCGGGCTGCCTGTCAGCCAGTATCCCCAGACCGAGAACGCCGTGGTCACGGTCAGCACGACCTACTACGGCGCCGACGCCCAGAGCATCGCCGGCTTCATCACCCAGCCGCTGGAGTCCGCCATCTCCCAGGCGCAGGGCATCGACTACCTGTCCTCCAACAGTGTCGCGGGTGTCTCGATCATTCAGGCGACGCTGCGCCTGAACTACGACGCCAACCGCGCGATGACCGAGATCAATACCCAGGTCAACTCGGTGCGCAACCAGCTGCCACCGGCGGCGCAGCAGCCGGTGATCACGGTGCAGATTGGGCAGCAGATCGATGCCATGTACCTCGGGTACTTCAGCGATACCATTCCGCCGAACAGCACCACCGACTATCTGCTGCGGGTGGTGAAGCCGAAGCTCGATTCGATCGACGGTGTGCAGACCGCGGAGATTCTCGGCGGCCGCACGTTCGCGCTGCGCGCCTGGCTCGACCCGCAGCGCATGGCCGCCCGCGGGGTCGCCGCCGACGATGTCTACGCGGCGCTCGGCTCCAACAACTACCTCGCCGGCGTGGGCTCGACCAAGGGCCAGATGGTAAGTGTCGACTTGAAGACCAATACGGATCTGCAGTCGCTGGATGAGTTCCGCCACCTGGTGATCAAGCGGCAGAAGGGCGCGCTGGTGCGCCTCGAGGACGTCGCCAACGTGGTTCTGGGCGCCGAGAATTACGACTTCAACGTGGCTTTCAGCGGCCAGCGCTCGGTATTCATCGGCATCAAGGTAGCGCCCAAGGCCAACATACTCGAGGTCGCCGCGCGCGTGCGCGCCGCGCTTCCCGACCTCGCGGCGCAGCTGCCTACCGGGGTGACGCAGAAGCTTGCCTACGACGCGACCAAGTTCGTCACCAGCTCCATCAAGGAAGTCATCAAGACTCTGGTCCAGGCACTCGTCATCGTCACGGTGGTGATCTTCCTGTTCCTCGGCAGCCCGCGAGCGGTCGTGATACCGGTCGTGGCCATGCCGCTGTCGCTGATCGGCGCATTCTTTCTCATGCAGGCGTTCGGTTACTCCATCAACCTGCTGACGTTGCTCGCGCTGGTGCTCGCGATTGGACTCGTGGTCGACGACGCCATCATCGTGGTCGAGAACGTCGACCGGCATCTGAAGGAAGGAGCGACGCCGCTCAAGGCGGCGCTGCAGGGCGCGCGCGAGCTCGGCGGACCCATCATCGCCATGACCATCGTGCTCGTGGCGGCCTATGTGCCCATTGGCCTTCAGGGCGGGCTCACCGGCGCCCTTTTCACCCAGTTCGCGTTCACGTTGGCCGGCGCGGTGACGGTCTCGGCTGTGATCGCGCTGACCCTGTCGCCGATGATGTGCGCGACGGTGTTCCGCAGCGAGCAGGAGGAGGGCCGCTTCGCGCACTTCCTCGACCGCACCTTCAACCGGCTGCGCGACGGATATTCGCGCACGCTGTCGAATTGGCTCACCACGTGGCCGGCGGTGGTGCTGTTCGGAGCGCTGCTGCTTCCCTGCGTTGCTGCCCTGTTCATGACGTCGAAATCTGAGCTCGCGCCGTCAGAGGACCAGGGCATCGTGCTCGAGGCCACCTCGGGCCCCCCGGATGCGACCCTCACCCAGATGCAGGCCTACTCGGACGCTGAGTTCGCGATCGCGAAGAAACTCCCTGAATATCAGCAGATGTTCCAGCTCACCGGCGCGCCCACAGTCAACCAGGGCTTCGGTGGCGTGCTGTTGGCCCCGTGGGAGGAGCGGCACCGCAGCGCCGCCGAGCTACAGATGCTGCTGCAGAACGAGTGGAACAAGATCCCCGGAGCACGCGTCGCGGCGTTCCAGTTCCCGGCGCTTCCCGGCTCGCAGGGATTCCCGATCCAATTCGTCATCACCACCACTGAGCCGATCGAAAATCTGAACGAGGTCGCGACCAAGGTGCTCGACAAGGCGCGCGCGAGCGGCATGTTCTGGTTCATCGACTCGGACCTGAAGCTGGACAAGCCGCAGCAGACCGTGAATGTGGACCGCGACATGGTCAGCGATCTCGGACTTACGCAGCAGAGCGTGGGCGGCGCGCTGGCCGCGGCCCTGGGCGGCGGGTACGTGAACTACTTCTCGATCGCCGGCCGCTCCTACAAGGTTATTCCCCAGGTGCTGCAGGTCGATCGCCTCAATCCCGACCAGGTACTCGACTACTACGTCCACTCGGGCGACGGCTCGCTGATCCCGGCGCGCACCATCGCCAACCTCAAAACCTCGACCGTGCCCGAAACCATCGGCCACTTCCAGCAGCTCAACGCCACCACTCTCGGCGGAGTGACGGGGGCAGCTGAGGCGGATGCACTGAAGTTCCTGCGCGATACGCTCAAGCAAGTCGCGCCCAGCGGCTACACGGCCGACTATTCGGGTGAATCCCGGCAGTACATGCTGGGCTCGGGCAGCTTCGTGTTCACGCTGCTCTTCGCGCTGGTGATCGTCTATCTGGCGCTCGCCGCGCAGTTCGAGAGCTTCCGGGATCCGGCGGTTATCCTGGTGTCGGTGCCGATGGCCCTTTTCGGCGCACTGATCTTCATCAATCTCGGGGTGCTGGACATCACGCTCAACATCTACACTCAGGTGGGGCTGGTGACGCTCCTCGGCCTCGTCAGCAAGCACGGCATCCTGATCGTGCAGTTCGCCAACGAGCTGCAGCGCGCCGGCCACGCCAAGCTGCGCGCCATCGAGGAGGCGGCGGCGGTGCGGCTGCGGCCGATCCTGATGACAACCGCGGCCATGTGCTTCGGTGTCATCCCGCTGGTCATCGCCTCGGGCGCGGGAGCCGCCGGCCGGCGTAACATGGGTATGGTGCTCGTCACTGGCCTCGCGATCGGTACGCTCTTCACGCTGTTCGTCGTGCCGGCGATGTATGTGTTCATCGGCGCCGACCACGGCCACGAACGCCAGCTCGGCGATCCGGGCAAGGAAACGACCGTAGCTGCGACCTGAAGCACGCGCAGCCGCTGCCGATGAGGTCAGTGGCTGCCGTTGACGCGCATCGCCACCAGGCCCGACCAGGGCGGCAACGACCAGGTCGTGGCGCCACCCACAGCCTCGAGCACGCGCCAGCTGCCGGGCAGCGGCGCCGCGAGCGTCTGCCGCTCATCACCGAGATTGAACACGCACAAGAGCTGCTCGCGTTCGCAGCGGCGTTCAAAACTCAGCACCGCGGCCGACGCCTCGATGATACGTATCGCACCCAGGCGCAGCGCTGCGCTGCGGTTGCGCAGTGCCACGAGCCGGCGCGTAAGCAAGAGCGGCGATGCCGGATCGTGCTCCTGGGTGTCCACGGCGAGCGCGATGTGCTCGGGCGGGATCGGCAGCCACGGGCGCGCCACGGAAAATCCCGCGCCGGGCGTGCGCGCGTTCCAGGGCATGGGGGTGCGGGCGCCGTCACGGCCAAGTGTCAGGGGCCAGTTGGCGATCGCTTCCGGGTCCTTCAGATCCGCGAACGCGATCTGCGCCTGCGGCAGACCCAACTCCTCGCCCTGATACAGGAACACATTGCCGCGCAGGCTCACGAGCAACAGCAGCGCGAGGCGCGCCACGGCGTCACGGTCGGCGCCCGACGCCCAGCGCGAGATGGCGCGCGGCGCGTCGTGGTTGGAAAACGCCCAACTGGGCCAGCTGGTCTTACCATCGTCAGGCCAGGCCTCGAGCGCCGTGCGCACCAGCTCCGGCGTCAAGGCCCCGGCGATCAGGAAGTTGAACCCGTAGGCGGTGTGCAGGCGCCGGTTGCCGGCGGTATACAGCTTCATGAACGGCTCGGCGTCGGCGCCGCCGATCTCCGCGACAGTGAAGCGCGCGTCGTAGTGCTCGGTGAGCGCGCGAATGCGCTCGAGGAAGGGCAGCAGGTCGCCGTGCCCCTTGTTGTGCGTCATGACCTGGAAGTCGACCGGCCGCGTACGCGGCGTGCCGTCCGCGGGCCGTGGCGGATTGTCGGTGAGCTGCGGGTCGTGCATCACGAAGTCGATCGCATCCAGCCGAAAGCCATCCACGCCGCGGTCGAGCCAGAAACGCGCGCAGTTCAGGAGCGCATCCTGCACCTGCGGGTTGTGCACGTTCAGGTCAGGCTGCTCGGCGAGAAAATTGTGCAGGTAATACTGGCCGCGGCGCGCGTCCCAGGTCCATGCAGGCCCGCCAAACAGGGACTGCCAGTTTGACGGCGGCGAGCCGTCGGCTTTCGGATCCGCCCACACGTACCACTCGGCGCGCGGGTTGTTGCGGTTGGTCCGGCTTTCGCGGAACCACGGGTGCTGATCGGATGTATGCGAGTAGACCTGATCGATGATGACGCGCAGGTTCAGGGCATGCGCGCGCTCGATGAGCCGGTCGAAGTCCTCGAGGCTGCCGAAGACGGGATCGACGTTGCAGTAGTCCGCCACGTCGTAGCCGAAGTCCTTCATCGGCGAGGTGAAGAATGGCGACAACCACAAGGCATCCACGCCGAGCGCGGCAATGTAGTCCAGATGCGCGGTGATGCCCGGCAGGTCGCCGACACCGTCGCCGTTGGAATCGGCAAAACTGCGCGGATAGACGTGATAGAAGACCGCGCCGCGCCACCAATCGGGGCGCGCCTGGCTCGGTGCGTTCGCGGCGGCGCTCATGTTCCCGCCGCCGCGCACACCACGTAGTCCAGAGGCGCGACCTGCACCTGATAGCTGCCGGGCGCCTCGGGCTCCGGCTGGCAGTCCCCGTGCAGCGCGACGAAGTGCCGTGATGTGCTCTCAATGAGCACTTGGGCGCTGATCGCGGTCATGGAGGTGTTGAAAGCAATCAGCAACTCCCGTGCAGTGTCAGGGTCGATGCGCGACACCGCGAACAGACCCGGCGTCGGGCCGTAGCTGCGCACGATTTGTCGCCCGCGCCGCAGCGCCGGCTGGGCGCTGCGCAGGCTCGCAAGCGCGGCGATGGCGCGGTACAGGGGATGCTGCGTGTCAAAGTGAGTGCCGCCGGAGCGCGTGCTGCCGAGCGGGCGCTCGCTCAGGTAGGAAGCGACCTGGCTTGCGAACATGTCCTGGCGCGCGTCCTGGTCGCCACCCAGTCCCGCAAAGCCCTGTTCGTCGCCGTAATACACGACCGGTACGCCGCGCAGCGTGAACAGCATCGCGTGGGCCAGGAGCACGCGCCGCAGCGTCTCCTCGTCGGCAATGCCGGGCCGCAGCGTACGCACGAAATACGCGAAGCGCCCGTTGTCGTGATTGCTGATGAAAGTGGGCAGCTGCAGCGCAGCCGCCGCCCCGCCCTCGTACAGCGCGTCGTCCTCGAACAGGCCCGCCAGCACCTCGGTGCCGGCGGTGCCACAGACACTCTCACGGACGGCGGCGGCGAAAGCGAAGTCGAGCACCGCCGGCAGGCGGTCGACCCGCGTGTGCACGGCCAGCAGCGCCGGGTCCACCTGCGAAGTGTTGACCTCGCCGAAAATATGGAAATTGGGAATCCCCGCGGCGCGCGCGCGCGCCAGCATTGCCGGCACGAACTGCTGCCAGAACTCGGGATTCACGTGCTTGGCCGTATCGATGCGGAAACCGTCAACGCCGAAGCGCTCGATCCACTCACCGTAGATGGCGATGAATCCCTGCACCACGCGCGGATTCTCGGTCATGAGGTCATCGAGTCCGCTGAAGTCCCCGAAGGTCGAACTCTCACCGCTGAAGGTCGTGTTGCCGCGGTTGTGATAGTAGATGGGATCGTTCAGCCACTCGGGAACCTTCAGGTGCTCCTGGCCGCGCGGCACGTACGGCGTGTAGGCGTAGTCGGGGCGGGTGAGCCTGGCGAAGTTCTCCGCCGTCTGGTGTGCGGCATCATCGCCAAGGAAGCCGGCGTTGATCTGCTCGCCGTGCACGCCACCGCGGCGGGTGTACGGATAGTCGGCGTGCGAGCGGTACGGGCAGGCGCTCGTCGGGCATTCACGATAGCCGATGACGTCGGCGGTGTGGTTGGTGACGATGTCGAGATAGACCTTCATCCCGCGCTGGTGGGCTGCGGCGATGAGCACCTTGAGATCCTCGTTGCTGCCGAAGTGCGGATCGACGCGGGTGAAGTCGGTGATCCAGTAGCCGTGGTAGCCGGCCGACTCGTGGCCCGGCGCACCCTGCACGGGCTTGTTCTTGTAGATGGGAGCCAGCCACACCGCCGTGGCGCCGAGGGACTGGATGTAGTCGAGTCTGGCGAGTACGCCTTTAAGATCGCCACCGTGGTAGAAGGCCTTCGAGGTGGGATCGAACCCGGTGACGAGGCGCCCGCCGGACAGGCCGCCGCGGTCGTTGGATACATCGCCGTTCTCGAACCGGTCGGGCAGCAGGAAATACATCACCTCATCCTGAGGCAGCCGGTCGCGGAAGGCCCCGGGAGCGGCGCCCGCAGCCGGGCCCGCGTCCGCCGCCAGCGCAGGTGCGGCGGCCAGGCGGCTGGCCAGCAGCAGCAGCAGGAGCGCTATGCGTATGCTCATGCGTTGGTCAGGGTTGGGCGGGGTCCTTCCGCAAGGCGGCACCCCCCGCCGCCGCGAGCGGCGGGGGGCTGCTGAACGATCCGATGATCACTGTATCTTGTAGTTGAAGCCCAGCAGGAACTGCTTGCCGTAGGTCTGATAGTCGATAATCCGGGCCTCGGTCGCCTGGTACGACACGTACGGCTCGTTCGTCAGGTTGTTGATCTGGAAGAGCACCATGACCCCCTTCATGCGTCCCTCCTGCCACTCGTAGCTGGTCTGGAAGTCGGTAATCTGGTTGCCCTTCACGTACTGGAACGTCCGGTCGTTCGAGAAATTCGTGATCTCGCCGATGTACTTCGAACGCGCGTTGGTTGCAATGCGCGCTGAGAAGCCGTTGTTCTCGTAGTAGAACGTGGCGTTCCAGACCGTCTTTGAGAGCCCCGGGAGCGGAATCACGCCGAGACCGTTGGTCGAGATCAGCGAGCTGCTCCCGCCCGGCGGGTCCTTGATCTCGATGTTGCTCGAGGTCTGCGACATGCTGAGCAGCGCGCCGAAGCCGCGCAGCGTCTCACCCAGCATTTCCCCGGGCAGGGACAGCGAGAACTCGACGCCCTTCAGTTTGCCGCCGCTGCCGTTTAACGGCTGGCTCAGCGAGCCGGTCGTGGCGAACGCCGGGCAGGGGCCCGGGGCGCCGACGTACTGGCCCGCGGCGTTCGGGCAGCCCGTACCAAAATAGTTGGGCGGGATGTTTCCGAGCAGCTGCGAGAAGTCGAAGTTCGCGTTGGTCGAGTTATAGATGTACGACTTCAGGTTCTTGAAGAACGCGGCAGCCGAAAAATAGCCCTTGTTGCCGGCGAAATATTTCTCGTAGCTCAGGTCGAACGCATCGGCACGCCAGGGGTTGAGGAACGGGTTGCCGGCGCTGCCGCCTGGATTGCCGCCGCCCGTGCCGATG
>Ga0210384_10007549_pt1 | contig 11466 bp, 7 predicted proteins | sample IncBWH2MmetaG_FD_160574 | JGI IMG/M metagenome (GOLD analysis project Ga0210384, IMG submission 160574) | Forest soil microbial communities from Barre Woods Harvard Forest LTER site, Petersham, Massachusetts, United States - Inc-BW-H-2-M | ecosystem: Environmental > Terrestrial > Soil >...
CTTTGTCAAAGCCTCGAGACCGCCGCAGGGCGCACTCCCGCTGCCCGCTAAAATAGACCTTGTGGTGGCGTACTCGCCACCCGTGCCGGCCTGCTGACACAATGCTGCGCTGCGATGCCAGCCACGCGCCAGAGCTCAGCACAAACCTCTGGCGCACTGCCAAGGAGAGCGCCATGTTGCACATAGCCGTCATCAACGAGTCCACTGCCATCGCCGATGCCGATGTGCAGAACATGATTGCCGCCTTCAACACCCAATGGAACAACGATCTGAATTCCGCGTGGGGCGTAGGAGCGGCCACGTTCGCTCTCAACTCGAAACAGCAATCGCCGCCCGCGGCCTCGTGGTGGGTCGTCTTCCTCGACAACACCGACCAGGCCAACGCACTCGCTTACCACGACCTCACCAACGAGGGCCTGCCGATCTCCAAGGTGTTCGTGAAAACAATCCAGGCCGACAAGGCGAGTCTAAGCGTCGGCGCGAGTCACGAGATCTGCGAAATGGCCGTCGATCCGTGGCTGAACAGCGCTTACCAGGATCCGGGGGGCACCTTCTGGGCCGGCGAGGTCTGTGATCCAGTGGAGGACGATCAGTACGGATACGACATCGGCGGCGTGCGCGTCACCGACTTCGTCACGCCCAACTGGTTCGGGCACAAGAACTCCGTCGGTGCCATCGACCTGCAGCAGCACGCCAGGACCGCATTCGAGGTACTGACCGGCGGCTATGCGCAGAAGTTCGATCCGCAGAAGGGCTGGGTCCAAGTCACCGGCGCCAGGGCGGCGCGCACCATGCACGGCTCACAGGCGGCTTCCGGTTCCCGCCGCGAGCGGCGCGCGCGCGGCTGGAACAAGTGGGCGCTCAGCACGCACACGTTCAAGCGCTGACTTGAGCGCGGAAAATCCGCATCGCCGTCACGTGGCCGTCATGGTAAGTTGATGCGGGGGCCTGACGGGGACAGCGATTGGGCCAATTCGATACCACCGGATCCACGGGCACGTGGAGGGGCGTTTGCGGCGCGTTTTTGGCGCCGGCCGAGCGCGCGGGCGCCGTTGGGCGCGGCAGCGAGCCCGCGAGCATCGAATTCGTGGTGGAAGCTGTCGTGCCGCCCTCTATGTGCGGTGTCGTACGGAGCACACACTCCCGGGCGACTATGGTCAGTCGGATCTGCTGCCTCGCCCCTGCCAGCGCTGGGTGACGACTTCATTGGAGAGAACCGCGTGATCCGCATCCAGGGCCGGGCTGTCGTATATGGCGAAGTGTGGTTCGACGAGGAACCCCCCGTCGACGCCAGTGTAGACATCCTGGTTCGTCGCCACTGTCCGAGTGCGATCGCACGGGTGCGCACGGTGCCGTTGCAGTCGCTGCGCACCGATCTCACCCGCCCGGTGAATGAGATTGTGGCGGCATTTGACGCCACCTGCCGCAATGAGATCCGCCGTGCCGATAGCCGGGATGAGCTGTACTACGAGGTGATCCCCGAGCCGGTCGACAGACTCGATGAGTTCATTACTTTCTACGACGAATTCGCCAGGCAAAAGGGGATTTGGTCGACGGACCGCTACTGGCTGGGCCGCGCAGCGGCCGCGCATCAGCTGGTCCTCAGTCAATCGTCCCGGGATAGCGAGCAACTCGTCTGGCACGCGTACCTTTGCGTCGGCGTGATCGCGATCCTCATGTACTCAGCCTCCTGGTTCAGAGGAAAAGACAGCGCCCATCGCTCGCTCGTCGCACGCGCCAATCGCTGGCTGCATTGGCAAGACATGGTGTGGTTCAAGCGAGCCGGCGTGCACTCCTACGACTGGGGAGGCATGTTCCACGACGAATCGACAACCGACCGTGCCGGGATCAACCAGTTCAAGAGAATGTTCGGCGGACGGCCGGTGCAGGCCTACGAGTGCACTGTGCCGGTGAGCGCACGCGGGCGCCTCTGGCTTGCCCTGCGCGATGTGCGGCGCGGCTTCGGACCGCTTCGCCAGCCGTTCCCTCGGAGCGTTTCTGTACCAGGTCCGTGAGCGGCTGGCCGCGCGCGGTGCGGTCAGGGTGTTCCAGCTTCGCATCGCGGATGCAGTCGTCGCGTCCCGGATCGGCTTCGTGAACAGTCGAAACTGCGCTGGCGTCCGCGCCGCGTCGATTTTTACTCGGCCATCGTGCACCGCAATTCGCTGCACTCGCGCCTGGCCAGCGGCGTCCATCGCATAGCCGTCTCCGGCAACAGCGCGCCACGGCGCCTGTTGCAGCGGCTGCTGCAGTCGCGCAGCGACTGGGACTAACCCGCTATCTCCTGCAGCAGTGCGAGCGAGCGGCCCTGCAGCGGATAGCCCTCGTGCGCCGCCAGCGGCCGGACGTGGAACGGATCATCCCGCGCCGTATCGAGCAGCGCGGTCCACGCTTTGGCGATGAGGAGCTCGGCCACACGGAACGGAATGGCTTCATGATGGGCATTGAGCAGCAGCAGGAAGTTGCTGTCCCGGATCGGCTCGCCGCGGCGTCCGCGGCGCTCGATCGCGCCCCCGGCTAGATACACCCCGAAACAGCGCGCGAAGTCCTGCTGCCAGTCGCTCTCGGACATCTCGCGACCCTCGGGATTGAGCCAGATGACTTCCTTCAGTCCTTCCGGGGTGAGCGCATCGGCGCGCACGTAACGGCGCCGGCTGAACACCGGATGCTCGCGGCGCAGCCGGATGATCCGCCGCGCGAAGTCGAGGAACTCCCGACGGCGCTCATCCAGATTCCAGTCGGTCCACGACAGCTCGTCATCCTGGCAGTAGGCATTGTTGTTGCCGCGCTGCGTGCGGCCGAGCTCATCGCCGCCCAGGATCATGGGCACCCCCTGCGACAGCAGCAGCGAGGCAAGGACATTGCGCTTCTGGCGCCCGCGCAGCGCGAGCACTGCCGCATCGTCGGTCGGTCCCTCGACGCCGCAGTTCCACGAGCGGTTCTCATTGTGGCCGTCGCGGTTGTCCTCGCCGTTGGCTTCGTTGTGCTTGTCGTTGTAGCTCACGAGATCTTCCAGCGTGAAGCCATCGTGCGCGGTGATGAAGTTGATGCTCGCATGGGGCTTGCGCCCGCTCGCCTGGTAAAGGTCGGCGGAGCCGGTGATGCGCCGCGCGCATTCCCCGATTAGACCGCCGTCGCCTTTCCAGTAGCCGCGCAGCGTGTCGCGGTACTGGTCGTTCCATTCGTTCCAGCCGGGTGGGAAGTTGCCGACCTGGTAGCCGCCGCTGCCGACGTCCCACGGCTCGGCGATCAGCTTGACCTGCGACAGCACCGGGTCCTGTCCGATGGTGTCGAAGAAGGAGCCGAGGCGATCGACGTCGTAGAGCTCGCGGGCGAGCGCGGAGGCGAGGTCGAAGCGAAAGCCGTCGACGTGCATCTCGATCACCCAGTAGCGCAGGCTGTCCATGATCATCTGCAGCACGTTCGGGTGCTGCAGGTTGAGCGTGTTGCCCGTGCCGGTGAAATCCATGTAGTAGCGCGGGTTCTCCGCCGCCAGGCGGTAGTAGGACGCGTTGTCGATGCCGCGGAAGGAGAGTGTCGGCCCCATCTGGTTGCCTTCGGCCGTGTGGTTGTACACGACATCCAGCAGCACCTCGATGCCGGCCGAGTGGAGCACCTTGACCATGGTCTTGAACTCACTGATGCGGCCGGTCGAGGAATAACGCATCTCCGGGGCGAAGAACCCGAGCGTGTTGTAGCCCCAGTAGTTGCGCAGACCCTTCTCGAGAAGATGACGGTCATCGACAAAGAAATGCACCGGCATCAGCTCGATAGCGGTGACACCGAGGCTCACCAGGTGATCGACGATCGGCGCGGTTGCAAGGCCCGCGTACGTGCCGCGCAGTCGCGGGGGCACATCCGGACGCCGGATCGAGAGTCCGCGCACGTGCGCCTCGTAGATGACGGTGTCGTGCCAGGGGGTGCGCGGGGGGCGGTCATCACCCCAGGTGAAGGCGGGGTCGACCACGCGGCACTTCGGTGTGCCGACAGCGCTGTCGCGCCGGTCGAACGACAGGTCCGCCTTGGCGTGCGCTGTCCGGTAGCCAAAGTGCGCATCGCTCCACACCAGGGGACCCTGCAGGTGCTTGGCGTAGGGCTCGATCAGCAGCTTGTGAGGATTGAAGCGGTGGCCGCGCTCGGGATCGTAGGGTCCGTGCACGCGATAACCATACAGGAGACCCGGACGTGCCTCCGGCAGATAAGCGTGCCAGTTGGCGTCGGTGCGCTCGCGAATGTTGACGCGCTGGATCTCGTGCCGCCCGGTGGCGTCGAAAAGGCACAGCTCGACTTTGTCCGCGTGCGCGGAGAACAGCGAAAAATTCACACCCTCGCCGTCCCAGGTGGCACCACGCGGGTAAGGTTGACCCGGCCACACTGCGCCGATCAGCGCATCCGGCTTCACGCTGGCCGGGCGTTCACTGCTGCGGCGGGGGTCCCGGTCGGCTGCTATATCCACGCGGGCGAATCTCCTTGCGGCCGCAGCGACACCTCACGGCACGATACTAGCGGGGCGCCGGCGAAATTTCGCGTCTCACGGGTCGAGGTTCGCTCGCTTGGGGCATGGCAAGCGGAATTTCGCGGGGTGCCCCAGGGGGAGCGGTGCGGGGCGTGCAACTTCGCACCGGTCAGAGCTTGGCAGCAGATCTCGATGCGTGCGGAAGTCAACACGGCAGTATAGTTCGCCGGGCGGCGTCGTCGAGGATCCGGGTATGGGCGCTCAAGCTGTGTTGCCTGTGTGCGGATTCAGTATCGTCACCGCAGCGAGCGCGGCGCTGTTCATCGTCCGCGCTGCACCCGCGCGCGACCCGGTGGTGCCCCCGGCCGCTCCGGCAGCCGCGCATAGCTGCCCAAGTGCCGGCCTCACGCTTGCCCCAGGCTTCTGCGCCACGGTGTTTGCGGATGACCTGGGCCATGCCCGGCATCTGGTCGTGTCTGGCACTGGTGTCGTCTACGTCAACACCTGGAGCGGGCGCTACTACGGCAACCAGCCCCCACCCGCGGGCGGCTTTCTCGTGGCGCTGCAGGACGCCACGGGCGGCGGCAAGGCCGACGTGATTCAGCGCTTCGGCCCGACGCCGGCACAAGGCGGCAAGGGCGGCACCGGCATCGCTCTGTTCAAGGACGCGCTCTACGCGGAAGAGTCCGATCGCATCGAGCGCTATGCGCTCCCGCCGGGATCGATCGTACCGCGGGGCGAGCCGGAGGTCATCGTCTCGGGCCTGCCGCTCGACGGGGACCATCCCATGCATCCGTTCGTGATCGATGCCGATGGCGCGCTGTACGTGGATGTTGCCAGCGCCACCAACTCGTGCCAGGAGCGCAACCGGCAGTTCGAGTCACCGGGCATCAAGCCCTGCACCGAGCTCCAGACGCGCGGCGGCATCTGGGTTTACGACGCCAACAAAACCGGCCAGACGTTCTCGCCAGCGGAGCGCTATGCGACGGGCATTCGCAACGCCGACGGCATTGCGGTGGCGCCGGGTGGACACGGCATCTATGCCACGCAACACGGGCGCGATCAGCTGCACCAGAATTTCCCGGCACTCTACAAGCCTGAAGAGGAGGCGACGCAGCCGGCGGAGGAACTGCTGCGCGTCAGGAAGGGCGGCGATTACGGCTGGCCCCAATGCTATTTCGATGAGATTCAGGGGAAGCTTCTGCTGGCGCCGGAGTACGGCGGGGACGGCGGCAAGGCGGCTGGCCTCTGCGCGCAGAAGCTCGCGCCGGTCGCGTCGTTTCCGGCGCACTGGGCACCGAACGACCTCGTGATCTACACCGGCAAGAGCTTTCCTGGCCACTACCGCGACGGCGCCTTCATTGCTTTCCACGGCTCCTGGGATCGTGCACCTTATCCGCAGGGCGGTTACAACGTCGTGTTCCAGCCGCTGCCTGCCAACGCTCGGGTCGGGCGCTGCGAGATTTTCGCCGACGGCTTTGCCGGGGCGATCAAGGAGCCCGGTCGCGCGCAGCATCGTCCCACAGGCGTGGCGGTGGGACCGGACGGCTCACTCTATATATCCGACGACTCGCAGGGGCGCATCTATCGGGTCACCTACCGTGGGGGTTCAGCCTCGGCAAGCGGCGCCTCCTACGCACCGTGTCCGCCCAGGGACGCGCCGGCCGGCTCGCCGAGCACGGCGGGCGCGGCTCCGCCGGAGGGCGAGCACGCCGATGCCGGCGCCTCGGCCGCGCTGCTGCCCGTGCCGGCGGGATCCTCGAGGCGCATTGTCGAGCTCGGCGACGATGTGTTTCACGGCCGCGCGGGCGGCGCAGGCTGCACGGGTTGCCATGGAACCGATGCGTCGGGCACGCCGCTCGGGCCGCCGCTCCTCGGTCACCGCTGGCTGTGGGGCGACGGCAGCTATGAGAGCATCGAGAAGATCATCAGGCAGGGAGTGCCGCAACCGAAGCAGTATCGCGCTCCCATGCCGCCCATGGGCGGGGCACAGCTGACTGACGAGCAGTTGTCAGCCGTCGCGGCGTATGTCTGGGGCCTGAGCCACCGTTGATCCCTGTCCCCGCCCGGGCCATGAGGCTCCCGGGCAGGGATGCTGCACTGGCTAGCGGACGCTCGCTATGAGCCGCTCCGCCCCATCGATCAGACGCTGCGCTTCGTCCTCATCCACGTGGCCGTGCCCGAAGGCCGCGGCCTCCAGCATCGTGATCATGCGGCCCGCGAGGGCATTGCGTTGCGCGGTGATGCGGGTGATTTCCTCCTCCAGCGCGTCGTAGGTCGCATCATCCCCGGCGAGCGCGCGGGTGGAGATCATGAGCGTGCGGCGGCCGAGCTCACCGAGCGGCGCATTGATCTGCTTGTAGGCTGCGGCAAGGCGCGACAGCGTGGCGCGGTGCGGGATGGCCTCATCGAGCGCCTCCACGATCACGCGGCCGTCGTGAGCGTAGTCGTCGCTGAGCCCGGCCAGGTGCAGGAGCGTCGGGCGCACGTCGGTGTGATCGGTGAAGGTAGCGCTCGTCTCGCCTTGATGCCGCACGTGCGGCCCCACGAGCCCGAGCCAGGTCTGGGTGATGCTGCGCTGGAAGTCGCCGTGATTCCAGTTGAAGCCCGGCTGCTCGTCGGAGCATGCGGCGAGCGGGCTGCAGGCCGTGACCGATCGTCCGGCAGTAATGAAGAAGTCGTCGTTGCCGAAGAACGTGAGCGTAGGTGTACGTGCCGGGTCGTGCGTCACCATGTGCAGGAACGCCATCTCGGCCGGGTCCGCCATGCGCTGCATGAGCGGCGGGTTCGAGCCGGTGACCGGGTCAAAGGCCACGAGTGCTGCCAGATTTCGCTCCAGCGTGCGCGTCAGCGCAGCCGTCGGGCCGGGATTGCCGGGGGCATAGACAGTGGGTGCGTCATCGCTGTGAACCGAGAAAGCGGTCGAGTCCCCGAGCTCGGTCAACAGCAACTGACGCAGATCCACGCCGACTTCACCGAGATTGGTCGTGGCGCACAGGACGCTGTCGCCATCGCAGCCGAGCGGCAGGCGGATGTAGGTGCAGGGCGTGTGGATGCCGTCGCACCCGGCAGGCGCGCCCGGGCGGCCGACGAAATGATCGTTCTCATCGGCCGTGATGATGAACAGCGTGTTCTGCGGGGTGATGCCATCTGCCTGCAGGCGGGCGAAGAACTTCCCGAAGGCTTCGTCGTAAGCGGCGAGCTGCGCCACGTAGCCGGCTTCGCCGGGCCCATAGCTACCCGAGAAAGTGAAGTGATTGTCGTCGGCGTCGGCGATGTAACCGTACACAACCGGCACTCCTGCCTCGAGCATCTGCGCCAGGTAGCCGAGAGTCTGCGAGGCCGAGGGATCGAATCCCGGGAAACCGACGTTGCCGTTGCCGTCATTGATCTGGTTGCCATCGATGTCGTTGACGAAATTCTGCCCATGATTGATCTGCGGCGCGACGAAGAAGTTGCCGTACAGCGCGCTGAAGCCCTGGTAGCCACCCGGCTCATCGGGCAGCAGGTCCGGCGCGCCCGCGCCACCGCAGACCGGGCTGTTGTGCGCGCAGTGAATCGCTATTCCCTCGAAGTCGGCGACCGCCTTGTCGAAGTTGGTGAGTGCCTCCTGAGCTTCGGAGGAGTTCGGGCCGAAGACGTTGTCGATGTCACCGAACACGTTCTCGAACTCGATGTTGGCCATCGAGAACGCTCCGACGTCGCAGCCGGCGCGCGTGAACGGCACCCACGGAGCAGGATGGACCTTGCCACGCAGATCGACCATCTGCGGTGCGCCGTCGGGGGCGGTGCTGGTCCAATAGTTGAAGGAGCTCGAGAAGCCGACCGAGCCATCGGCCCTGAAGTAGCCGTACGAGTTGGACACCGGCTGGCCATGCTTTTCGCCGTAGACGCCGGTGAGCGTCGTGATGATGTCGTCGGCGGTGTGCGAAATGAGTGGCGTGTGGTGATTGGTGAGCAGTGTCCCTCCCGACCTGAGGAAGTTCAGCAGGTTCGGCATCTGCTCGAGGTCGGAAGGCACGTCTGGGTTATCGCGCCGCAGGTGCACGTTGTCGAACTGGATCTCGATCACGTGGCGGATGCCACCGCCGAGACGGCACACCGCGCGGTCGGCATCGTCGCCTCCCGCGTCGGCGCGACTCGCTGTCGTAGCGATGAGCGAAGCTGTGGCGAGTATCGTGTAGCTGGCGGCACACAGCGCGACGCGAAACCTTCCCATGTCGGCCTCCCTTTTTTGGCGATGAGCCCTGTCGGCAAGTCCGGCGGACGCAACGGACGGCGCCGCAGACCTTAGAGCCGGCGCGCTACAGTCGTTTGACCGGAAGATGACAGCGCACCGTTTTCGGGCGCGCTCGCGGCCCCGGTCCGACGCAGACCGCTCAGCGGCCGCGGGCGCCTGCTTCAGGCTCGGGAGCCGAGCCCGGCCGCGGACGACTGCCAGCGGCCGAGGATCAGGCCGAGCGTCGCCGCAACGGCGGACCCGACCAGCACCCCAAGCTTCGCAGCAGCGAGCAGCACCGGATCCTCGAACGCGAGGTTGGCGATGAAAACCGAGAGGGTAAATCCGATGCCACCGAGGACACCGAGCAGCAGCAGCTGAGGCCAGCGGATACCCTCTGGAAGGCCGCAGACCTTGAATCTCACGGCAGCAAGTGCGGCGAGGACGATGCCGAGTGGCTTACCGAGTACGAGGCCCAGCACGATGCCCGTGCTGACGCTGAGCGGAGCACGGGTAGAAAGGTCGACACCCCCGAGACTCACCCCGGCGTTGGCGAAGGCGAACAGCGGCATGACGCCGAAGGCGACGTAGGGGTGCAGCATGGTCTCGACGCGCACCACGGGGGATTCGCAGGCGCGTGGCGGGTCGGTGTCCTGCGCCGGCGAGGTGACGCGCGGTTCGTTCGCACGGCGGCGCGCTCTGAGCCCGAAGTCCACAGTCACCGGTGTCAGCAGCCCGAGCAGGACACCGCTCAGCGTCGGATGCATGCCGGTGCGCAGCATGCCAAGCCAAACCACTGCCCCGGGGAACACGTATGCGAGTGCCGAGCTCGCGCCCACCGCTTGCAGGAGCAGTACCAGAGCGATGCCGGCGGCCACGATGGCGAATTGATCGAGCACCACGCCGCCCGAGTAGAAGAAAGCGATCACGAGAATCGCCGCGATGTCATCGGCGATGGCGAGCGTGAGCAGCAGCATGCGCAGCACCGGCGGCACGCGGCCGATCAGAGACAGTATCCCGACGGCGAAGGCGATGTCGGTGGCGGTCGGGATCGCCCAGCCCCGCCGGACCTCGGGGCCATTGCCAACGACGAGATACAACAGTGCCGGCACCGCCACTCCGCCCGCCGCGGCGATGATCGGTAGCGTCGCGACGCGCGGATCCGAGAGGGTACCGTCGTGTATTTCCCGGCGGATCTCGAGACCGACGAGCAGGAAGAAAACAGTCATCAGCCCGTCGTTCACCCAGAAACGCAGGTCGTAAGGAGCGAGCAGCGGGGTGCCGAAACTGAGCCGCCTGTGCCACAGTGCCTCGTAGGCGTGCGAGAGCGGCGAGTTCGCACAGGCGAGCGCGAGCGCCGCGGCGGCGAGCAGCACCACGCCACTCACGGCCTCGACACTGATGAAGCGCAGCGGCCAAAGGCTGCGGCGGCTGGCGGGCGCGGTGCTCACGTCAAAATCCTGAGGTTCCAGGAGCTTAGCCCAGCGTGAAAAATAACGCGCGCCGATGTCGATTCCGTGCGGTGCCGTTCGTCGTATGGCTATGCATTCGAGGAGAGGATCATGCACACCAGCACCCATCTGCATTTCAAGGGCAACTGCCGCGAGGCCTTCCGTTTCTACGCCGAAGTTCTCGGTGGCAGCATCGTGTTCGCGATGACCTATGGTGAATCGCCGGCGGCCGAGCACACCCCTGCGGAAATGCGCGACCAGATCATCCACGCGCGGCTCGACCTCGGGGAGCAGTTTCTGTTGGGTTGCGACACGCCACCGGATCGTTACCTTGCGCCGCAGGGTTTCAACGTGATGGCGGCCGTCGAGCAACCCGCGGACGCCGAACGCGTCTTCAAAGCTCTGGCGGAGGAGGGCACCGTCACCATGCCGTGCCAGGAGACCTTCTGGGCAAAGCGCTTCGGCATGTGCACCGACCGGTTCGGCACTCCCTGGATGGTCAACTGCGCCAAGCCCCTCGAGGCGGTCGCCGGTGCCGACCGCAGAAGTGCGGCCTGAGAGTCCACCCCAGGAAATCATGCTCGCCCTTGCAGGCGGTATCTCAGCGTCTGACAAGATGCATGATTTCCTGGGGGCCCCCGTTCTGTCGCTTGGCGAACACACTTGAGCGAGGCCCGCTTGCGCCGCTCCTCGTGCGATGGTGTCATCCATAGTCATGGCGGCTACGGATGCACATCGCACTATCGACGCCGTGTGGCGCATCGAGTCCGCGCGGCTCATCGCCGGGCTCACGCGCCTGCTGCGCGATGTCGGTCTCGCGGAGGAGCTGGCGCAGGATGCACTGGTTGCGGCGCTCGAGCAGTGGCCGCACACGGGTATTCCTGAGAACCCCGGTGCCTGGCTGATGGCAACGGCGAAGCACCGCGCGATCGATCAGCTGCGGCGCCGGCGCATGCTGTCGCGCAAGCACCAGGTGCTGGAGCACGAGCTCGAGATGGAGCAGCTGAGCAACGGCGGCTCGCTCGAGGCAAGTGCCGAGGATGTGGTCGGTGATGACCTGCTGCGGCTCATGTTCATCGCCTGCCATCCGCTGCTCTCGACTGAGGCGCGCACGGCGCTCACCCTGAAGCTGCTCGCCGGACTCACTACCGGCGAGATCGCGCGAGCCTTCCTCGTGCCGGAGTCCACGATTGCGCAGCGCATCGTGCGCGCCAAGCGCACGCTCGCCGCAGCGCGGGTGCCGTTCGAGACGCTGCCGCCCGAGCAACTGCGCGAGCGCCTGTCCTCCGTCATGGAGGTCATCTACCTGGTGTTCAACGAGGGCTACTCCGCCACCGCGG
>Ga0210384_10007550_pt1 | contig 11465 bp, 9 predicted proteins | sample IncBWH2MmetaG_FD_160574 | JGI IMG/M metagenome (GOLD analysis project Ga0210384, IMG submission 160574) | Forest soil microbial communities from Barre Woods Harvard Forest LTER site, Petersham, Massachusetts, United States - Inc-BW-H-2-M | ecosystem: Environmental > Terrestrial > Soil >...
AATTCATCCATGTGGATGCGAGCGTCCTTGCTGGCACAGCAGGCTTGGTATTGCTGATCGCTGTCCTGCTGAGCCTGGCGCCGCTGGCTCATGCCTTTCGGTCGAATACATTCGATTCGCTTCGCGCTGCCGGCCTGTCTGTTTCTTCACATCGCACACTGCGCTCCGCGCTTGTGGTGGCTGAAATAGGAATGAGTACGGCGCTGCTCTTCTGCGCCATCCTGCTGGGCAGGAGCGCAACCAAACTGTTGGCCACCGATCCGGGCTTGAATACGGCCAATGTCCTCACGTTTCGGACGTGGCTTCCAGAGTGGCGTTTCTCGACTCCAGACGCTCTCATTCGCTTTCAGCAGCAGGCGGTTCTTGGTTTGTCCGCCTTGCCAGGAGTGACCTCTGCCTCTGCCGTCAATTTTCCTCCGCTAAGCGGCTGGGGCGACGCCACGACCATCGAGATCCCCGGCCATGATCAATCCAGGCTGGATCAATCACGGCTGGTGACTCAGTATCGTGTGGTGATGCCAAATTATTTCGCGACCATGCAGGTGCCCCTCCGTCTCGGGCGACAGTTCACCGATGCCGACGACGAACACGGCGCACCCGTCGCGATTCTCAACGAGGAGATGGTGCGACGCTACTGGCCCCGTACGGAAGTGCTAGGAGCCTCTGTCGTTTTGCATTTTCCGGCATCGGGCGCCCCTTGGAAGCCCGCCGTGAGTCGAGACCGTGTCACGGTAGTGGGAGTGGTAGCGGATGTCAAGGAGTTTGGGCCGACACAACCTGACACGCCGCAGATCTACTTAACCTACTCACAATTTCCGTCACGGCTGCTCACCTTCCTGTTGCGAACACAGGTTGAGCCGCAATCGATGGCCATTCCCGCCGTGGCAGCGATTCACCAAGTGGATGCGGAACAGGCTGTGTCCGAGATCAAGACCATGGACGAATATCGCTCTGACTCGACGAGTCTAAATCGCACCAGCGCCGTGATGGTCTCGCTATTCGCCGTATTAGCGTTTGTGCTCGCCACGACAGGTCTTTATGCTACTGTCACTTATTCCTTTGCTCAACGCCGATTCGAGTTGGCCATTCGGGCCGCGCTGGGGGCGACGCCGTCGAATCTGTTTACCTTGGTGTTCACTGAAGCTTCACGCCTAATCGCGGCCGGCGTAGTCGTCGGATCGACGATCGGGTTAGTGGGCAGCAGGGCGCTGAAGACGCTGCTGTTTGGGGTCCGTCCTGACGACCTGAGCGCACTCGCTGTCGTCGTTCTTGTCATGGTGCTTACAGGCATGTTGGCCTGCTGGCTGCCGATGCAAGAGGCCATCAAGTTTGACCCCATGGAAGCGCTGCGGCAGGAATGAAGCTGTGCGCGCTGATCATGGATCTGCGCAAAACCTTCACCTTCGACGCCACTAACTCCCGCCAAGAAAGCCTTCTCTGTCACCAGACCCTGTTTGGTCTGTCACGGAATTTCCTTTTGAGACGGGCCCCGGTTGGGGAATATAAGGAGATTTAACGGTTCAAGGTGACGCGCTTCGCCGACGTACCGGTCGCATCGCTCGTTCGTCGATCCCCCCGCCCAGCCGCCGTTGCTTCTTCAATCATGCTAGGATTTGTTCCGCAGGGAGAACTCTGTGGAGCGATGGCGAGGCGAAGTGCAGGCGCAAGTCCGTGGCGCCATCTTGATAAGGAGAATCTGATGAAAATCACCGCGGTCTGTGTGGCGCTCATTCTGCTCTTGACCGAAGGTGCCTGGGCAGGCACCGAGAAGGTGCTGTACGCCTTCTGCTCCCAACAAAACTGCGCGGACGGAGCCTATCCGTACGCCGGCGTAATTTCTGACAAAGCACACAATCTTTATGGCACGACCCAGCAAGGTGGCGACAATTTCAATGGCCTGGTCTACGAACTCAAGCACACCACAAGCGGCTGGAAGGAAATTGTGCTCTACAAGTTTAAAGGTGGCGCCGACGGAGGCGGCCCTATGGGGCAGCTGGTTTTCGATACAGAAGGCAATCTCTACGGCATTGCTAACGGCGGCGGTGCCGGTTACGGCACCGTATATGAACTCAGCCCCTCAAAAGGCGGCTGGACTTTTAAGGTGATCCACACCTTTCACGGAGGAGATGACGGAATTGTCGGTATTGGCGTCAGTGGTTTGGTGCTCGATGAAGCCGACCATCTTTATGGCGTGACGGAGATGGGCGGTACGGCTGGCTTTGGCACGATTTTCAAGCTTTCGCGCGTGGCCAGTAAGTGGCATAAGACGATCCTCTATAACTTTGCCGCAGGCGCGGACGCCCAGGATCCGTTGATGGGGCTGACCTGGGACAAGTCCGGCAATCTATACGGCGCTACGGTGGGTGGTGGCGCCGATGGCTGCGGCGCGGTGTTTGAACTCGCGCACCAGACGAAGGGATGGAAGGAAAGCGTGATCTACAACTTCACCGGCGGTAGCGATGGCTGCTGGCCGGAATTCGGCTCGGTCACCATTCCCAAGTCAGGCGAAATCTATGGCACTACCGGCGCCGGCGGCTCTTACAATCAGGGCGTGGTTTATCTGCTCAAACGCTCCAATGGCACTTGGAGCGAGACCACGCTGTATGACTTCACAGGCGGTAACGACGGAGGACAGGTGTTCGCGGGTGTGACGTTGGACCCGGTCGGCAATATCTTCGGCGCGGCTGCATACTACGGAACCGGCAATTATGGAACCGTGATCAAGCTGGCGAAGCAAAAATCGGGCTACCAGGAGAAGACATTGCAGGACTTCACCGGCAGCGATGGCGGATATCCCTACGGGAACATCATGGTTGACGCCACGGGTAATTTGTATGGCACGACGTTCCGTGGTGGCAACCTCAGTTGCAACACGGTGCAGCAAGGTTGCGGCGTCGTTTTCGAGATGACGCCGTAGATCACAGCGCTTCTCACCAGGCGAGACAAAAAGCCGCCCGAGTTCCGGGCGGCTTTGCTTTGAGACTACAAGCCGGGAAACTGATGAGGACGTGGACCGTCGAAATGCTCACGTCGTCGATCACATCCTCGTCGGGCCCCTCCCTTGCCGCAACCCGGCAGTTATGCCGGCCACAAGTCTGTAATCGGACAAAAGAAATCTCGCTGACTCCCATAAGTCGGCTTCGGGGTCTTTAGGTGCAGCTTGGCGGTGCGGAAGGCTCGACTGTGGTACCTTCGGCGATTATGTCCGTATGACGAGCTAACCAGAACGTACGTTCAAGTACTCGAAACGATGCTGGCCATAAGTCGGCATCGAGGACATCACGATTGATCTCCCCGAAGAGCGTTTCTGGATAGCAGGGCGAAGCGCTGACGGATTCCCAGGTTGATTCCGCATTTGTCGACGATTCGGGTGTTGATCTGTTTCAGCCAACACCGCCGTTTTACGGGAACTGCTTTTGTAGAAATTGAAACACAGGGCACTACGAGCAAAGATTTCGAGTACGGGCTAAAGAAGGGCTTGACACATTTGCCCTCGTATATTACCATGTAGTTATGCAACCAAATGGTTATGAACAAGCGGCGCAGCGTCACCTGGACGCCACCTTCGCGGCGCTCGCCGACCCCACCAGGCGCGCCATTCTTGCCCGGCTCGCCTCAGGGGAGGCTTCGGTAACAGAACTCGCCGGGCCCTTCGAGATGACCCAACCGGCCATATCAAAACATTTGAAAGTGCTGGAGCGCGCTGGTTTGATTTCCCGGGATCGCGATGCGCAACGGCGTCCCAGCCGGCTCCAGGCTATACCGCTGGCGCAAGCCAGCGAATGGCTCGAGCACTATCGCCGGTTCTGGGAGACTTCCTTCCAGCGCTTAGATGGTTTGCTCGGCGAGTTAAAGGCCCCCGCGAAGAAAAAGAAATCCCACAAAAACCGCTAAAGGAGCACTTATGTTCTATCCAGAAAGCTTTAACGTAACTACACCCAGCGATCATGAAATTCAGGTCACCCGGGATTTCGATGCACCGCGGCAGTTGGTTTTTGACGCCTTCACCAAACCGGACCTTGTGAGGCGCTGGTTGCTCGGTCCGCCGGGTTGGACCATGCCGGTTTGTGAAATTGATCTGAAGGTTGGCGGTACGTATCGATATGTGTGGCGCAAGTCCGGCGTAAAGGATATGGGGATCGGCGGCATGTTTCGAGAAGTTGTGTCGCCCGCTCGGCTCGCCGCAACAGAGAAGTTCGACGAGTCCTGGTATCCAGGCGAGGCCTTGGACACGACCGTTTTCATCGAGAAAGGCGATATCACCAAAGTCACCATCACGATCCTCTACGAATCCAAGGAGGCGCGCGACACGGCGCGCAGGTCCGGCATGGAGCACGGCATGGCGGCAGGCTATAACCGGCTTGAGGAACTGTTGTCGGCGCACACTACGACTAGCCCTTTAATCGATCCACCACAGATCACCGAGACCACGGCGCAGTTGGCCGCCGTCATTCACCTCACGATTCCATGCAATGAGATGCGCTCCGCCATGGGTCCCGGCATCTGTGAAGTCATGGCCGCCGTCAAAGCCCAAGGCATTGGGCCTACCGGACCCTGGTTTTCGCACCATCTGAAGATGACCCCCGAGAACTTTGATTTCGAGATCTGCGTGCCCGTCAGTGCGCCAGTAGTCCCGGTGGGCCGTGTGAAGCCAGGAACATTTCCAGCGGTGAAGGTGGCGCGCACAATCTATTGCGGGGCCTATGAGCGCCTCGGCGAAGCTTGGGGCGAATTCAAGGCCTGGATCGCGGCGAACGGGCACTCCGCGGGTGCGGACCTCTACGAATCCTACCCAGTTGGGCCGGAGTCGTCTTCGAATCCTGCCGACTGGCGCACGGAACTTACCCAGCCACTAGTCGTTTAAGTTAGGTCGTGTGGGCTAGCTGTGCTGGAACGTCCACCTGAGGATAACCGGCTATGCGGAAAAATCATGTCCCAGGACCGCACTCCGGTGGCACTGTCTAGAAGTCCGCTTCGGGGAGATCTCGGAGAAGAGCGTTTCTGGATGACTTCCGGATGGCCGACAATCCAGCCTTTTGAATTACCAAGCTAAAGAAAAAGAGCTGAGGACGGCCTCTTAATTATGGTGTTGAATTTGGAGTGCGGATCGTCAGCATGACCTCAGCTTAGGCCACGGAAGAAGGCGGTCAGGTCCGCTGCGACTGCCGCTGGTTCCTCAGCCGGGGCGAAATGCCCGCCGCGCGGAAAGACTGTCCAGCGCTGGATGTTGTATAGGCGCTCCAAATATGAGCGCGGCAGTTCGCCCTCGGGAACGGTCTGGTGCGCGAAAACACCAAACGCCGTGGGCGTGGTGACGTAGGCGGGATCGACCGGGTGCCAGCGATTGTCCCAATAGTCGCGCATCGACGAGGTAATACTCTGCGTGATCCAGTACAGGGTGAGCGTGGCGCATAGGAAGTCGTCGGTCGGCGTAACGTCGCTCCACGAGTGCCACTTCTCACCCAGGTATGCCGCGAGCCCTGCCGGGGAATCGTTGAGTCCATAGCCAACAGTCTGCGGTTTGGTTGACTGGATCGCGCTGTAGCCCCGCTCGGTCGTATCCCAGCCCCGGCTCACCGCAAGGTACGAACGCTCGGCATCGGACAGCTCCGTATCGTCCACCACGGGGGCGAGATCCGACTCCAGTGTGGTGAGATGGATCCCGATCACCGACTTGGGATGGTCTAGCGCAAGGATCGTCGTCACCCCGGCCCCAAAGTCATAACCGCTCGCAGCATAGCGGGAATACCCAAGCTCAGACATGAGCCGATGCCAGAGTTCCGAGACGTACCGGTAGTTGATGCCGACTTTGGGTGGACGCGGCGAAAAACCATACCCCGGTAGGGAGGGTACGACCACGTCAAAGTGATCGAGCATCGGCAGCACGTCCATGTAATCGAGGAAACTGCTGGGCCAGCCGTGCGTGAGAATGAGCGGCACGCCCCTACCTGAGGCCGCACGCTGGTACACAAAGTGGATGCCCTCCCAGGTGAAGTGGTTGAACGCGTTGAGCCTTCGCTCCCAGCCATGCCAGTCGAACTCGTGGGCCCAGTAGGACACGAGGCGTCGTAACCAGTCCAACTCTGTGCCCTGTTCCCAGCCTATACCTGGTATCTGGTCGGGCCATCTTGCATTGCGCAACCGTGCCCGCAAATCATCGAGCACCTCATCCGCGACGTGAATCCGAAACGGTTCCACTAAAATTACCCCCTCTTGGTCATAGCCAGTGGCCAACTGAACGCAGGCAGTGTCGCACGGTCTCGTCGATCACTGTCGACAGATAGACATGGGGCGTTGCGGCCCAGATCAATCCCGTTACGACGTAGTTTAGATCATGCCCCTTTTCTCACGGACGATAATGTCCTCTACCGTGGGTGGATGAGTCTAAGAAACTGCCGACAGCGGTCTTTATGACAACTCTTCGTTCTCGTTCAACCGGCGCGACAGCTAGGTTTTACGTTAGAGGAAATCCGACAGTTGTTCTTAGGCTTCCGCAATGTCACTCCAGCTTCAGAGCGCTGGCAAAAGCTGTCTCAGAGAAAACTCGCAGAACTTGACATTTTGATGGACGGGATAAGGACAATCCGGCGCCTGCTCAAGAAAATGGTGCAAGACTGCCGCTGCGATACGTTGGACCAATGCGGAAAAGGGATATTTCAGAACGGGTGTGTGGAGGCGAGGGTGAGATCGCTACCCGCCAATCACCGACCCAGCCGGCTGAATCTTCGCGAAACATAAATCTCGCACCATCCGGCCACAACGCCGGAATGCCGCGCACGTGGTTCTCACTGGCACCGTCGAGCTGTTCCCGGATTACGCTCAACCCTTCCGTAATCCGATAAGGTAAGGTTGGCCGACCACTTGAGAACTGAAGGACGATCCACAATCGAATTGCTTCGAACCGGGTCGGTTCCGAGTGGCAGACGCTCAGCGTGAATTTGCGGTTATGGACGCGCGACGGCCCGTTGTCGTCTCCCAGTACTCAAGCCACTGCTGCCGAATGCCGTTGGCTCGTTCGATGAGTTCGTGGCTCGGGCTTTGCCCGTGCGCGACTACAACGACAATCCCGGTGTTGAATTTTCTTTGGGAGTGATCAACATCGGGTAAGCGCGGCCCTTCCGCGGCAATCACGTTTTGGATCGTCACTTTCGTTCGTTCGGCCCTGAATACCGGGTGCCCATTTGCGTCCTGACTGACTCGCACCATGTTGGTTAGGATAAAAAAGTCCGGCACCTCTGCGGCAGAAATCAAGCCCATCAAGTACAGGTCGAGATGAGAATAACCTGCCGCCGGCACGAAGTAGCCGTCACGGAGCTGCGTGAACGTTCCATCGAAATTGTCTTGCCAAACGCCACCTCCCAGAGTTGACGCCTCTGTGGCCAACGAATAAGGGAATGCGACGCGGGCCTGCAATCCTGGCGCCCAGTGAGGCCACGCGCCAAGGGAAATTGTTTCACCGTTGACTTTCGCTGAGACGTAGGCGGACCAGCGGTGGCCCACTTCATGGCCGAGGTGTCCAATCGCGTAGTTATAGCGAAAGGGCTTCCGGTCAGGTGAGCCCCCCATGAGTTGCTGCGCGTAGAAAGTTATGTCGTGACTGTTTCCGACCGGCGCTCCTTCTGGAGGCCATGCTTGCGCTTCGTTCGAGCCCACCCATACCGGCTGCGCGAATCCCAACTGGTATGTGCCTTGCGTGCAGCGGCTCTCCAAGACCTGATGCGTTTGCTCGTGCTCTGTTTTCCCAATTCCTGTTACCTTGCCGCCTATCGGGCCGTCACTCGGAGTACTTGCCTCCTGATTATCAATACGGAAATCGGAGTAATAGGCCAGAAAATCGAACTTGTCACCGAGAGCCTTGATAACAGTGCACGAGAGGTCCTGCGGTTGGGGCGGAGCAAGGTAGTGGAACGATTCGTATACCACTCCAAAGGGACCATCCTTCTGCGAGAGGGAGGAAAAGTGAACCGCCGCAGGTTTTATTGCACCTGACGGTGCTGGGTAGATCCCAACGATGGCGTCCTTCGCCGTCAATTCTTTATACGACATCTCAATGGATCCGTCGCGATGGAGCACGGCCTGAAAACGATTAATTGTTTTGAACCAGCTGAAATCGAGGAGACCGCCAAACGGCTCGGTGAGATCCCATGTGATGGCTACGCGGTCGGAAAGCTCCTTCAAATAGCGGGGACCGGACATCCGCGGCTTCAGAAACACACAAATGGCTGGGGCTTTGTCGATCAGTTTGCCGGCGACCTCCGCCAACTCATCGAACCGGTCTAGGACGATTCCCCCGTCACGATTACCATACGGGTCAAGTCCGACATCCTTTTCAGCCGCGCCGAATCGGATCGATCCGGTTGTTCCAACAAGGAGCGAGTTCCACGATTCGCCGGAGAAAGGAAAAGCGAATCTTTTGAAATTGGCTTCAGCACTGGCCAGCTCAGGACCATAATCCGAATCCCAGTTCAGAGGCCCGCTTGCTACACGGTATCCAGAACCGTCCGGCGTGAAGCGCAACGTGTGACCAGTGAGGTCGAACAGGTTGGCCTTGCCTAGCGCAGTGTCATCCAATTCCATTACGATCAGGTTGCCCTGGGTCGAGACCTTACCGATGGAATGGCCGCGCTCATAATCTTGCTGCGCATGTGAAAAGCTGACAATCAACAACAGCCCAGACGAAACTAAAACTGCACTGCGGCATAAGCAGGCGACCAGTTTCCTCACGTCAGCTCCAATCCGCTAGAAGACACGACCACTCGCGCACAGAATACGCGAATCTCCAGTTTGAAAGAAAACCACGGATTTGCACTGTTGATGAGAGCAGGCGACCGTCGCACCGCTGCGACTATGGCCAACTCTTCCGATTTGCCAAGCTCCGAAAATCGTGATTCTGGTCGGATTACGGGCAAACCGGAAGTTGAGCTAAGAAGAGGCAAGCGGGCCAGAAGTCGGCATCGAGGACATCACGATTGATCTCCCGGAAGAGCGTTTCTGGATAGTTTCCGGTTTGCCGATAGACCATCGCCATCGAAGCATCCGCTGCAGTGGGCTGCAAAGACTATAATGACGCCCACGCATGGGGCTCACGTCTGGTACCAAGCTCGGTCCTTAACATTTTCGCCATGCGCTTCATCTTCTGTCCACCTGGCACAGCCAAAGCGCTTCGGAAGTCGACTTGGGACCCGATTGACGGCAACGAGCACATGTTGGTTGACGAGGTGGTCAGCTTTTTCCGGCTAGCCAGGCCGAGCAGAATGCCAGTTTGTCTTCCAGCGGAATCGCTGCGAGGAGAAGGTTCACCCGTTCCGCCACCGCCGGCTGCATTCCGTGCGCGTGCGTGGGACGATGGACCGTCGCGACAGCAACGGATGCGCCGCTGACGGTTGTCTTCTTGGAGTGGGGACTCCGGCCTCGGTGTTCGTGACAGTAGCCGGTGGTGTTGTTAGGGGCCAATTTTCCTTTGCACCCCGAGATCTTGCAACTGCGGGCCGTCACGGCCATCGTGTCAATCATTACATCCTCCAGAGGCTTCCGAGCTTCCCTCGTTTCCCTTAGCTGCTTTACAAGGCCCACAACAGTTTGCGTTGGAGAATCGCGGATTCCCTTCGCAATCCGGAGCTGAGTCGGGCAGGGTACCGAATCCACACAAAAAACGCAGATCGCCTTGCAGTCCGCGCCTTGGTAGGACGCGGCGCAACCCGGCCCGTGAATCGTGAGACATCGCTCGCAGTCCATCTCCGAACGATAGCAAAAAGGAGCTCAGTGATGACAGGTTGAAAGATCATGAAGTTGTATTCCCCGCGTTGGACAACCAGCATGGTGCCACAGTGCAGAGAGGAAATCACTCGAACGCATGCTCACGATTCGACACGCTGTGGCACACCGGGGTAGCGCCGCGCGCCGAACCAGCGGCGAAAAAACGGAGCCCGAGGTTTTGTGTTCAGAATCGTGTTCAATTGGCGACGACAGTGCCCCATTCTGGCCCGCTCTGCCTGCTGTAGCTCCTTGATTCGCCGTTGGCCGAGGGGTAGACTACAGCTTCCCAAACTGGGATCCTCCAATTCTGCAACGCCCAAAGGGCCGGGCTCCGACTCAGCAAGACCGACGCGCGCGCGGCAGCAATGAACGTTGCGGCCTCACCGAAGCAACCTTAAGCAGCGGCGGACCAGGCTTCGCGAAAAAGTGATCCAACGGAGGGTAACTCTGGCCCGACGGTTCCCACGAGATCGTCACCATCGCACTTGACGTATTGGTCATAGCGCCCGACTCGCTAACCCCAGCGAAGATCGGCAACTCTCCGGAGCCCTCACCGTGCGGCGGGTGTGGAAGCTCGGGCGTGTTTTCTTTGGGAAGTCGCGCGGGCGCGGAGACTGCGTAGGGTACTGTGAGGGACGCAACGGGAACCGAGATCGAGCAGGCCGGCAAGAGAAGAACTACAACACGCGAAACGTCCGACGGGTTCATGCGGTTCCTATGGCAATTGTAGACAAACCATAGGTGATCCCACAACGTTCAACGCAGCGCTTATGTCACAAAAGCTAAATTGGCATAAGAGAACACGCTTGGTCTGACTTTCACCGTAATCGCCAGATGCACGAAGCTTTCAAGGTGTGATGCGCCTGGTCCTGGAGGTGGCGCGAACGGTGCGAGCCATTTATCTACCGTCACGCGCACATCTGTGATGAGACAATCGTTTTCCGTCAAACAGAAAAAGAACGGGTCTTCATCAGCTGCTTTCGTCACTCCCGCGAGTTCATTTGAATTCTGTGGCACCTGCAACGCGTCGAAAAGAGTCTTCAGGCGATTGTCTATATCCCCTGACTCGCTGATCGGAGTGCCATTGTCTTTTTGCAATAGAAGTACATCTAGCCCGCAGGTAAGTCCCAGATGGGTGCTAACGAGTGGCACGAACTTGAAACCGCATCTATCGAAACTATCCCCTAGCGTCTTCCAAATGCTCTCACGAGGCAGAGCTGCGGCCGTGGTGATGCGCCGCGGATTACTTCCAGCGGGGGGCGCCGAAAGAATGGAGTGTTCTTCAGATCTCATCTTCAAGTCGGGTACAACCTGCCATAGTTGAGCAAGCTGTTTGTGGATCGCCTTGCGAATGGCGTGCTTCTCTGCAACCATTCCGCTAGCTTGCCCTGATCTCAAAGACCCTTCAAAAACGAGCCTGAATTCCATTTAGTTGTTTCTGCTCCCGCCGGGCGGCGCTAGAAATTGTTGAGGCGAACGCCTTTTAGCGCCCTTGGCTTAACCTGGTCAGTTTGTGGTCAAAGAATCCCGCTCCGCTGGGGATTTCGGGAAGCGACCGATTCGCCGTAAGTCGTTGAAAGTATGGTGGCCAGGGACGGAGTTGAACCGCCGACGCCAGCCTTTTCAGGGCTGCGCTCTACCACCTGAGCTACCTGGCCACGTTTTCAACGCTCCGCCGCCGAACGTTTGCGAGTTGTGGGCTACGCCAG
>Ga0210384_10007555_pt1 | contig 11460 bp, 9 predicted proteins | sample IncBWH2MmetaG_FD_160574 | JGI IMG/M metagenome (GOLD analysis project Ga0210384, IMG submission 160574) | Forest soil microbial communities from Barre Woods Harvard Forest LTER site, Petersham, Massachusetts, United States - Inc-BW-H-2-M | ecosystem: Environmental > Terrestrial > Soil >...
GCTTCAGATACTCCGCTATAGCCGAACGCAGCGGAGGAATCCCGCGCGTCGCCACGTAGCGGTCGCGGCCCTGTGCCACGGCTGCCCTCAACGCATCCACCACTGGCGCCGCCGGATGAAAATCCGGCTCGCCGAGTTCCAGATGAATGATCGACCGCCCCTCTTTTTCGAGTTCTTTCGCGCGGGTGAACACCGACAGGGCGCCTTCGCCCGTCAATTGAGAAACGCGAGATGCAATTTTAGCCATAGGCCGAAAATGATATCACTTTGCTGGAAGTTGGCGCTTTCCCGAGCAAAACGAGGCGCAATCCGCTGCGCCCCGTTGCCATTCGTTCCCAGTAAGGAAGTTAGAGCGCTAAACGCAGCGAAAACTGAATCACCCGCGGCGTCCCGGTTGTCGAGAAGATCTTTCCAAAACCAGGACCTGCCCCGATGTCCGTCAACGCAGGATTCGCGAAATTCGCGTGATTCCAGATGTTGAAGAAGTCCGTCGTGAACCGTAGCCCAACGCGTTCCGTCACCTGGAAATTCTTCAACAACGAAAAATCCCAGTTTTGCTGGTAGGGCCCACGATACTTACTCCGCCCAAGATTTCCAAACAGCGTGACGCATGTATTCCCGGTCGCGTCGGTACACATCCCCGACGGAAAGTACAAAAAGGGCGCGTTTTGGAAATTCGCTCGGTTGATGTAGCCATTCAACCTCTGGTGAATGTCGCCGTGGGTATATCCACTGCCGATCGTTGCCCCACCAGCGAGGCTGGCCGTTACGGGTGGTGCGTCTCCCGGACTGATGAACGCCGACCCCGCTAGTGCATCGAACACGGAGAATGGCGTTCCGGATTGAACGATCGTGATGCCGCTGACCGCCCATCCGCCGAGCGCCGTGTGTTTCCAACCATCCGATTTGGTGAAAAACGGCAGGTCGTACCGGTAGCTCACTGCAAGCCGGTGAGGGCGGTCGAAATCAGAGAGCCCTCGCGAATTCTTCAGGTCGGACTCGTCGTTGAACGCCGTGTTCAGCGCTGTATTGCCCGTGGAAGTCGCATCGGTGGATTTTGACCACGTGTAAGCTGCCTGAAAGTAGCCCTGGCTCCAGCGTCGGGAGACTGTCGTCTGTAGCGAGTGGTAATGCGAATAGGCGGCGTTATCAAAAATCTGGAAACCGCCGTAGCCGTTGATTGCGGGAATCGGCGTCCGCAGCGGGGCATTGGCGAACGTGTTCGTGGTAATTGGAGTGGTAACTCCGTTTACGTCGGTAATGTTAATCGGATTTTGCACGCTCGCAAGCTTTGCGGTCAGGTTGGTGCGAGTCTCCCGCAAGTGCGTTGCGTGCGTTCCTACGTACCCAATTTCGAGAATCCACCGTTTGCCCAAGTCGCGTTGCAACGTCAGATTCCATTGCTGTGTGCTGGGAGTGACGAACTTCCGGGGAACCGCTAGCACGAACAGATTGGTCGTGGGTACAACTCCGGGGCTTCCCGTCGCGCAGCCAAAATTTCCCCCTTGATTTGGATCTCCACCCATAAATCCCTGGAACACAGCAAGGCACGGGATGAAGGTGGGGTCCAGGACACCGGCCACAGGTAGTCCGTTATTCGGGCACCCGGGCGCGGGATTCAGCGAAAAATACGTCGCAAAGCAGCCAGGCTTAGAAGCTCCAAACGCGATGGGCAAGAAAGGAGCCTGGAAGGAAAGCTGGTCCGCCGTGCCAACATCTTCGCGTACGTAGTAGATGCCGTAGCCCGCGCGAATCGTCGTCGTATGCTTTCCTCCGAGATCGTAGGCAAGTCCAATGCGTGGCGCCAGACCGGTGGCATAGTTGTTTTTGTATGTTGAGTCATTCCCCGATCCGACCAAGCCGGGGACTTTCAGCGAATTGGCGCAACCCCCGTAGATCATCGGATACTGGCCCTTGGCGGCAAGACTTGGATCGATGTTGCCCAGATGGCAAAGATCGTCGTGGAATGCCCCATTTATATCCACTCGCACGCCTAGATTCAGCGTAAGGTTTCGCGTTGCCCTCCAGTCGTCCTGGGCAAAAATGCCGAAGACGTTGGCTCGGTATTCGTGATTGTAAACGCCTCCGCCGCCAAAGCTCCCGACGCTTTGCCCGATGAGGAAATTCTGCCAGTCGTTAAATCCATTGGCTGTGGCTCCAAGGAAGATCTGGCCGTTGAATGTCTGGGGAAATTTCTTGTCGAGATTAACGCGGGTGAATTCACCGCCAAAGCGGAAATCGTGGGCGCCATGCACCCAACTCACGTTGTCGACGAAGCTGAAATTGTTCTGGGTCTGAAATTGGTTCGCCGGCGGGGTCGGACCAATCTGAAAGCCTGAAGCGCCGAAAGTAAATTTGTAAATGGATTGGGTCAGGTTATTTGTCGGCCGGATGATCCCGAGGTCCGCAGCCGTAACGGGGTTGATGTTGTCCAGGCTGTAGTTCAGCCGGATATAGCCGAAGCGGAAATCGTTCACTACCGACGGCGTGAACAGATGGGTTTCGCTGGCGCTGAAGAATCGCGCAGTCACGGGAATATCGAACGGAAAATCCAGGTCCGTGGCGCTGATGCTGCTCTGCAGGGTGCCCCCGAGGGAAGCCTGCAATCCCCCGGCCCCAAACGGCAGAAGCGTTTCAGAGTTGGAGAAAAAGAAGCGCGCACTCAGCTTGTCTTTGCTGGAATTGAATTCACGGTCCCAATTCGTCGTGAACTGATCGTCTGTATATTTGCCCGCCCTACTGAAGACATACGGCCCGGTCACGTAACTCTGTTTGTTGGGATTCAGATCCGGAGCAACTCCCGGGATGGAGGGAATCAGGAACCCGTTGGCGTCACCGAAGAGTGTCCCTTTCGCCTGAAGCAGTTTGAGCACAACCGGATCAATCATGTTAGCGGTGATCGGCGCGGACGCTGTGCTGAAGGCCTCGGCTATGGTGGTCGCGTCGCGTTGCGCAGGAAGAGCGGGGAGTCCCGGATTATTGATTCCGGTTCCCGGCGAAAGCGCGCTGCGTTGCCGTGTTCCCTGATAATTGACGAAGAAATATCCAAATTTGTCCTTCAGGACCGGTCCCCCGGCGCTGACCCCGAAAATATTCTGTTTCACCGAGGGCCGCGGCTGCCCCGCGGCATTATGAAAGTATTCGTTGGCGTTGAGAACGTCGTTACGGAAAAACTCGTACGCGTCCCCATGGAATTGTGACGTCCCGCTCTTCAATACCGCGTTGACGTTGCCGCCCCCGTTCCGGCCCTGCGTCGCATCGTACAACGACGTCTGCACCTTGAATTCCTGAATGACGTCCGGGTTGGGCAGCGGCACATAGTAGTTCTGCGCTACGTTGTAATCGGTCGCGCTGATACCTTCAATCAGGTAGTTGTTGTTGTCTTCGCGTTGGCCATTCACGAAGATGCGCGTCGTGCCTCGGCCCAATTCTGCCGACTGGTTCAGTTGGCTCTGTGCTCCTGTGCTGAGCGTCAGCAATTGCTGATAGTTCTGCGATGCCAGCGGCAAGTCTCGAATCGTTTCCGATCCGATCGTCTCTCCCGTGGTGGCGTTGGTGGTCTCCACGCTCGCAATCTGCGCCGAAATCTCGATTTTCTCGGTCACCGTGCCGGGCTTCAGTGGAATAGTGAGCCGGGTCGTTTCCGTGACGCGCACTTCGATATTGCTGGCTTTCGCTTCCGCGAAGCCCGACTTGTTCACCACCACGAAGTATTTCGCCGGTGGGAGCAAGGTGGCTTCAAATGACCCATCCGCACCAGAAGTCAATCGCCGCACCAACCCGCCGGTCGCGCTATTGATGATCTGGACGTCCGCGCTGGCGATTTCCCCGCCGTTTACGTCCACCACCGTCCCGCTGATTGCTCCTGTTGCGCCGCCCTGACCGAAAGCCGCCTTCCCACCCATGAGCCCAAGAATCAAAGTCGATAGTATAAGTACTGTTATGATTTTTGACATTTCCCACCCCCCAGGAATGCTTTCGAATCACTGGCCCGAACTTAAAATGAATTTTCTACGGTCTTGCCCGCAGGCACAGCCACTAAAGCACGACGAGGAAAAAACTCATATTGTGGAACTAGCGACACATGTGGAGTACTCTGTGCTTGCGAAGGTAATTGCTTAACCGCCCTGTTGTCAAGGACTTGGCAATCATATTTTCTTATGAGTCCAATTCGGGAATCTTATCCGCCCCGAGGTTTGTCCGGCCAGCCCAACTCCCCGACACCCTGTCTCAGCCCCTTTCCCTTTCTTTCCCTGTTCTATTTAGTAACGCAACGTGGCAGACTGCGTTAACGTCTAACGAAATAGACCCGCGCATCTGAGAGAGGTTTGCCATGACCCACCGACTTTTTCTTCTTGTTTGCGCGCTATCCCTTTTCTGCATGGGGCTTTCTTCCGCCGCCTTCGCGGACAACGGCCACGCCCGCATCGTTCGTCTGAGCCTGGTTCAAGGCGATGTGCGTTTCGCCCCAAGCTTTCGTGACGACCCCCTGACCGACACCAATGCCGGCTGGCAAGCCGCACCATTGAATCTTCCAATCCGCCAGGGCTACGTGGTCGCCACGGACAATGGCCGCGCCGAAGTCGAGTTCGAAAATGGCGCCATGGCGTTCCTCGGTGCAAATACCGTCGTCGAGTTCTATGATCTCTCCCTGCGCGATGGCGATCGAATCACCCGCCTGGTCGTCCGGCAGGGCACCTCCACCTTTTATGTAAATCCTTCAAACAGCGATTATTTCAGCGTCACCGGCGGCGACTTCACCGTCGAAGCCGCTGGGCACACGACGTTTCGACTCGACAACTTCGACGACGGCAGCACGGTCAGCATCGAACGTGGCCACGCCAACGTCTTGCGCAACAACAAATCCACCCCCCTCGACAAGGGCCAATCCCTCTCCGTGCATGCGGGCGACTCCGCGGAAGCGGTTATTGGGCGCGCGGCGGATACCGACGATTTCGACCGCTGGGTTTCCGGGCGGGTTGACAGCGTTGTGACCGCCACGAACTATTCTTCGCAGTACGTGAATTCGCCGAATTATTCCGCCGGCTTTGGAGACCTTTACACTTACGGTTCCTGGTATCCGATGGGCGGCTACGGATATTGCTGGCGGCCGTTTGGCATGAGCTTCGGCTGGTCGCCCTTCAGCTACGGCGGTTGGTACCAAGATCCCTTCTTCGGTAATACGTTCATCGGTTCCGCGCCGTGGGGTTGGTTGCCATATCACTATGGTGGCTGGATTTTCTCGCCCATCTACGGCTGGGTCTGGGCGCCCACTGGCTTTGGTTTTGGCGGCGGCCGCATTTACTATCGGCCGTCTACCGCCGTGTGGGTTCGCAACGGCAGCACACTTGGCATTGTTCCCCTGCACCCGGGGGACAAACCCGGTAAGACTGCGCAGAACCTGAACCAGGGAGTATTTCCCGTTCAGAATTCACAAATTGCGCATTCCACTCTGGCGGCCGGTACGGAAAAATGGTCGGTCTTGAAGAAGGGTCCGGCGGAAGTGGTTGCCTCAAATCTCGCGGCCAGTGCTCCGCCTGCCCGAGTGTCGCGTACCATCGTCGCCGGCTCCTCCGGGAGCCGAGTCGTCTCACTTGGCCGCAATTCTTCGATCTCTTACGATGCGCACGAGCATCGTTACGTGAACAGCGGAAATCCGGCGGCAACTTCGACCCAGGAAGTGCGCGCTGAAGCCGGCCGCACCAACGGAACGCAGCCTGTCGGCAGTGCCGGCGTAGTTCAAGGGGCATCCGCCACCCGTATACCAGCCAGACCGGGAATTCCAAGTTCGCCAGCGGTTCCGCAGGCCCCTGCTCCTGCTTCCGCCCGTGCAGGAACTCCACCCCGGGCTCCTGCTGTTCCTGCGCCGGCGCGCAGTGCGGGTTCCTCTGGTTCTGGAGGCGGTTTCCCCTCCGGAGGCGGCGCATCGTGGGGAGGCGGCAGCCGGAGCGGCGGAGGTTCATCGGGATCGTCTGCCGGTTCGTCCGGACACCCGTCGGCCGCAGGTGGCGGCGGTGGCGGACATCCGCACTAACACGGAATTAGTATTCGTTCTGGTTGTTCTCTTTATTCTTCAATGTGACGTTGGCTTTTAGACCAGCTTCTTACATTTTTGTCTTCCGGCCGCCAGGCTAAGAAAAAATCATTCCCGCGTAACCCACCACCGCGTTCCGGTCGCCGTTCACGTCGCCGGATGTCGCATAACGGACGAGTTCGCCGCTCTTTATGCCGAGTTCCTTCATCGCCGTGAGCATCACCACCGCGGGCCCCAACCCGCACATGGAAATTTTCTCCTTGCGGCACACCTCGTATAAACCTTGGGCATCCACGGCCTTCATCCGATCGATCGCTTGCGCATCTTTGATGCGAGTTGTTTCGTCGGGCTCGTAATGATTCATGTCGGACGAAGTAACCACCAGAATCTCTTCCTGACTTTCCTTCAACACACGCGCGAGTCCCATACCCAACGCCTGCAACTCCTCGAACCGCAGCGTTCCTACCGCCACAGGCACAAACGAAAAACCCGGAGCGAGCAGTTGCAAAAAGGGAAGTTCCACTTCCAGTGAGTGCTCGCGGCTATGAGCGACGCTGTCTTCCCGCAAGCCCGGACAAGCCTCCCGCACCCGCTGCGCAAGCATTTCATCCACAGGGGCATCGCCAAGCGGTGTCCGCCATGCGCCTTCGGAAAGAATGGCAAGATCCTCGCCTACCGGGGAATGCCGCACTCCTAAAACCAAAACCTGTTTGGGGAAAATAATTCGCGCAAGCACAGCTCCCGCGACACCCCCGGAATAAATATATCCGGCGTGCGGCACCAGGCAGGCGCGGACTCGAGTTTTTTTTGCTCCAGGCTCTTCGACGGTGAATTTTCGAATTAGGCGGGTCAGTTCACGGGGATCTGCCGGATAAAACTGTCCGGCGACGGCAGGCAGGCGCAACATTTTACCCTCCGGGATCAGAGGGATTTCGACGGTTTGCCTTTGAACCTTACAACTCTCAGCGATTGCGGGTCATACTCCAGCTTGATCTTGTCGCCGTACTGGTAGCCGCCCTTGTCGATGATCTGCTGCATCTTTGCGGAGGCCGCTTCGCTGAGCGGAAAAGTCTGGATGCCCAGGTCATTTTCTTTGGACCTCAGGGTGATCTGCGCGATGTTGGCGATCATCACGGTGCCTTCAAACTTTGCCAGGCCGGTGGGTTTTGGTTTGGGTTTCACCGCATTGACGACGATCGGGACTGCCGTATCCATGATGATCGGCGCTAGCACGACTGGATCCTGCGCCGCCACGCGCGAAGCTCCCATCGCGCTCAGAAGCACGGCGCCTGCACACGCGGTTTGGATCAGCCTTTTCATTCGATATCGTCGGTCGCAATCCGCAACGACTTCAAAAAGCGCACGTCCTGTGGCGTCATGGTGAGTCTCGCCACCGGTTTCCTTTCCGCATCCTGTTCCATCGATTCCTGGTCAACCTGAATACGCAGCGATTCGAGGAAACGCCGGTCCTGGGTGGTGATGCGCGGGCCGTCTTCGGCCTGGCCGTCGCGCTTCGCCAATCCGATCGTTGCATCCAGCTTCAACACAATGTCGTACCCATGCGCGCGCACTCCCGCAATCGCCCCGGTAATCCTGTCGGATTCAGACACTGTGTCGTTGATTGCATGTCCAAGCTCGCGCAAGAGGTTTTTGAGATGATCGTCGAGTTGCAAGGGCGGCTCCCCAATACTTCAATCCTGATTCTAGGCCTACGCGAAACCCGATACAAGTTACCTTCTGCAGATTGTCTTCAATCTGTTCATAGCCTCCAACCTGTCCTTGTGGCCGGGGACCCGGGAGCGGGTATCGGCGAGTCTTGGGTTAAAATGCCTTGATGCCCACGCCGTCGTCAGCAGAATTGCTCCCAAGCGAACCACGCGGCTTCCGCCGCCTTTGGCGTACTGTAAAACAGATATTTCACGAAGTGATCGGTGCAATGTTCGCTGTCCTCGCTTTCGGCTGGCTCAACTCTGCCTTCCGTGCGTGGACCAGTGACGTCGCTTATTGGCTCATCGCACTGGCGGTCGCAGTCGCGGGGATCTTCGTGGTATTTGCCGTCAGTTCCTTTCGCCGCTCCCGCCAGTTATAGTCTCTAGAGGCCATGCCGATGGCTGGCCACTCTTCTCGTCGCTCCGGAACGGGTTTCCGCATGTCCGATCGCAAGGCCAAATCCACCGCCGCCACTGACCGCAAACCGCGATTCACCACGCTTTCCGGCCTTCCCGTCGAGCGCCTGTATTCCGAAGAGTCGCTTCCCAACTGGAATCCTGAGGAAGCGCTCGGGTATCCCGGCGAATTTCCGTATACGCGCGGCATCTACCCCACGATGTATCGCGGCCGCTTCTGGACCATGCGCCAGTACGCAGGATTCGGCTCCGCCGCTGAATCCAACAAGCGTTACCGCTACTTGCTCAGCAAGGGGCAAGCGGGTCTTTCGGTCGCTTTCGACCTGCCCACGCAAATCGGCATGGATTCCGACCATTCTTTAGCGCTTGGCGAAGTGGGCAAGGTCGGCGTGGCCATCGATTCGCTGGAAGACATGGAACTGCTCTTCGATCAGATTCCCCTCGAAAACGTTTCCACTTCGATGACCATCAACGCGACCGCCGCAATTCTGCTGTGCCTCTACGTCGCGGTCGCGAAAAAGCAGGGCGCCGACCTCAAGAAACTTTCAGGCACCACCCAGAACGACATCCTCAAGGAATACATCGCCCGCGGCACATATATCTATCCCGTGCAGCACGCCATGCGCATCGTTACCGACATTTTCGGCTGGTGCCGCGGCTCGCTTCCCAAGTGGAACACCATCTCCATTTCCGGCTATCACATCCGCGAAGCGGGCTCGACCGCCGTCCAGGAAGTTGCCTTCACCCTCGCCGACGGCATCGCGTACGTCGAAGCCGCTCTCCGCGCCGGGCTGGCCATCGACGAGTTCGCCCCGCAGCTTTCCTTTTTCTTCAACGCCCACAATGACCTGCTCGAAGAAGTGGCCAAGTTCCGAGCCGCGCGCCGCCTGTGGGCCAAAATCATGCGCGGCCGTTTTCATGCCCAGGATCCGCGCTCGCTGCTCCTCCGCTTCCACGCGCAAACCGCCGGCTCTTCGCTCACCGCACAACAGCCGGAGAACAACATTGTCCGCGTAGCCATCCAGGCGCTCGCCGCGGTTCTTGGGGGTTGCCAGTCGTTGCACACCAATTCCATGGACGAGGCTCTCGCCCTGCCCACAGAAGAATCCGCGCTGATTGCCTTGCGCACACAGCAGATCATTGCCAACGAAACCGGTGTCGCGAACGCGATCGATCCCGTAGCTGGCTCCTACGCCATCGAAGCGCTCACCAATCAAATTGAAGCGCGCGCGCAGGAGTATCTAGCGAAAATTGATGCGATGGGCGGAATGATCAAAGCGATTGAGTCGGGCTTTGTGCAATCGGAGATTCAACGCGCCGCTTACGATTTCCAGCGCGCCGTTGAAACCAAGGAACAGATCGTGGTGGGCATGAACGATTTCGTGGCCCCAGAGGAACGCGGCATTCCAACCCTGCGCATCGACTCCGAAATCGAACGAAACCAAGTGCAGCGTTTGCAGGCCTTGCGGGCTAAACGCGATGCCTCCAAGACCACCACCGCGCTTGCGGAACTCGAACGCCGGGCCCGCACCACCGAAAATCTGCTCCCCGCGATTCTCGCCGCTGTCGAAGCCTACGCAACGGTCGGCGAAATCTCGGACGCTCTCCGCCGCGTCTACGGCGAATATCACGAATCCGTCGTCATCTGAGAGTTAGCCGCGATCGCCGGCATCTTTGTGGACCTGGCTCACTGTTCCTTCGACGCGCTCGCTTCTCTGCCCCAAAGCGCAGCTATTACGCCCCTTCCCATGTAGTATTCTTTCCGCGAGCTCCCAATGAAGCTGATCCTTGCGTCCTCATCCCCGCGCCGCGCCGAAATTCTCGCCAATGCCGGCCTGCCGTTTACCGTTCTCTCTTCCGCGGTGGATGAGTCGCCCTATCCGGGTGAGGGATCCGCGGCACTCGTCCAGCGGCTCGCCAATGCCAAGGCGGATCTCGCCACCGCTCGCGCCGTAGGCCCCGCTATCGTTCTCGCGGCCGACACGGTCGTCGTCCTCAACGACAAAATTCTCGGCAAGCCCAGCTCCACCGAGGACGCACGACACATGCTCCAGCAACTATCCGGCCGCACACACTCCGTTCTGACCGGAGTGGCCCTGGTTCGACTTCCCGACGGAGAACGACGTCAATTCATAGAGTCCACGCTGGTTCACTTCCGTCCGATCACCGACGAAGAACTTGCTGCGTATCTCGCCACCGGGGAGCCCTACGACAAAGCCGGCTCCTACGCCATCCAGGGCCTGGCTGGGCGCTACATCCCCCGCATCGAAGGCTGCTATTTCAACGTTGTCGGCCTCCCACTCTCTCGAGTCCTAACCGAACTCAAATCCCTCGGCTGGTCGGCAAACTCCATGTAGGGCCCGCCTTCTGCCTGCCCGCCGCAGGAGGGAGGCGGGCCACTCCTCTCAGCGCCCTCTGCGCTCTTCCTCCGCGGCCTCTGCGTTGGATCCTACTTTCTTGCGTTCCTATTCAAGGCGCCTCACACTCTCCTCTCAACAAAAATACAAAAGGCTCCAGCCGAGGCTGGAGCCTTTTGCCACTCTTTCAAATCGCTATCGCTGCCGCTTACTTCTTCTCTTCCGTGGGCTTTTCGGCGGGCGTTTGTGGTGGCGCTTGCGCTGGCGGCGTCGTTGACGTGCCGCTCATGCCATCCTTAAAACTCCGTATGCCTTCGCCCAGACCCTTCATCACTTCAGGAATGCGGCGCCCACCAAAGAAAATCAGCACAATGGCCAGCACAATCAACCAGTGGAAAATACTAAATTCACCCATGAACTGCCTCCACGCGGCTACGGCCTTCGCGCCCCTTCAACCTAGCGCAATCGCCTGCTCGCAGCAAGCTTCCGCCGCCCATCTACCCTTATAGGATAACACGCTCATCCCCGGCACGCCGTGTTTGCCTCTGCCGGTCCAGATACTCGAGCAGCGGAATAGCGTACTTGCGCGTGATGCCCGTCAGCTCTTTGAAGGCGGGTACGCCAATCTTTTCGCCTTTCGATTTTTTGTACTGAGCCAGAAGTCCAGCCAGCGCGTCCAGCGCGCCGTGATGAAAAATCAGGTCTGCCGAAACGCGCACCAGCACCTTTTCCCGCAGCAGGATCTGCACCAGTTTTTCCGCTCGCGCGGTTTCAATCTTGAGTTGCGCCAACACCTCCTTCACGGAAGGCACCGCGAGCCCCGCACTGGAAAACGCTTGCGTAATCTGCTCCTTTGCGCGCACTTCCTCCGGCGCCAGCGTAATCTCCGTTCCCGCCTTCTTGATGAATTCTCCCTGCACGGCAATTTTCTTTTGCTCGATCA
>Ga0210384_10007556_pt1 | contig 11455 bp, 9 predicted proteins | sample IncBWH2MmetaG_FD_160574 | JGI IMG/M metagenome (GOLD analysis project Ga0210384, IMG submission 160574) | Forest soil microbial communities from Barre Woods Harvard Forest LTER site, Petersham, Massachusetts, United States - Inc-BW-H-2-M | ecosystem: Environmental > Terrestrial > Soil >...
GGCTCGGCCCTGAGCGCGGAGGCGCGTCCGCGGGCCACTTGCGCGGTCTGCCTGGTCCAAGATTCGGCGGCCTATTGGGCTCATGTCGGCGACAGCCGCATCTATCAATTGCGCCAGACGCAGGTGCTGGAGCGGACCCGCGATCACAGTCATGTTGAAGTGCTGCTGCGCGAAGGCTTGATCACGGAGGCCGAAGTGCACGGGCACCCGATGCGCAACTATGTCGAATGCTGTCTTGGCGGCGACGCAGCCCTGCCGGAAATGACGATTTCGTCGCGGCGCAAATTGAAGCCCGGCGACGTACTGCTGTTGTGCACGGATGGATTGTGGGCCAATTTGAGGGATCAGGATTTCGTGCGCTTTGCGCAGAGCAACGGCAAGCCTTTGCGCGACTCGCTCAACGATTTGGGAACGCAGGCCGTGGAGGCATCCGCGCCCTACAGCGACAACACGAGCGCTGCCGCGCTTCGCTGGAAGGCGGCGTGAGCATCAGGCCGAGCGGCCGCGCCGCGAATCAACTGCGCGAATTGAAATTCGAACGCGGCTATACCCAGCACGCCGAAGGCTCGGTGCTGGTGAGTTTCGGCTTAACGCGCGTTCTGTGCACCGCCAGCATTGAAGACTCCGTGCCCGGCTTCCTGCGTGGTACGAGCCAGGGTTGGGTGACCGCCGAATACGGCATGCTGCCGCGCGCCACCCATACCCGCTCCGGGCGCGAGGCGGCGCGCGGCAAACAGAGCGGCCGCACGCAGGAAATTCAGCGCCTGATCGGCCGCGCCTTGCGGGCCGTCGTCGACTTGAAGGGCCTGGGCGAGCGCACGGTGACCATCGACTGCGATGTGCTGCAGGCCGACGGCGGAACGCGCACCGCCGCGATCACCGGCGGCTTCGTGGCCCTGGCGGATGCCATCGACACCCTGCTCAAGAAACGCGCCGTCGCCGCCAACCCACTGCACGGCCAGGTCGCCGCCGTGTCGGTGGGCATCTATCGCGGCATCCCGGTCCTCGATCTGGACTATGCCGAGGACTCGAACGCTGAAACCGACATGAACGTGGTGATGAACAGCGGCGGTGCATTCGTCGAAGTCCAGGGCACGGCGGAGGGGCATGCGTTTCGCCGCCATGAACTCGACCAGTTGTTGGACCTTGCCGCCGATGGCATTGCGCAATTGCATGCCGCGCAACTCAGTGCCCGCGCCCCGGTGCCTGGGTGAGCATTCCCGGTGAGCCCTAGGCGGCTGGTCATCGCGACTGCGAATCCCGCCAAGCTGCGCGAATTTCGGTCCCTGCTCGCCGGATTGCCGTTCGATTTGACCGGTTCAGGTGAACTGGGCATCTCCTCCCCGGAGGAAACCGGCGCGACCTTTCTGGCAAACGCCCTGCTCAAGGCGCGCCATGCCGCGAACTTGAGCGGCTCCGCGGCCGTCGCGGACGACTCGGGGCTCGAAGTTGATGCGCTGGCCGGCGCGCCAGGCATTTATTCGGCCCGCTATGCCGGATTGGGCGCGGACGATGCGGCGAACAACGCAAGGCTGATGAGCGCACTTGCGGGCGTGGCGCGCGAGCAGCGGCGGGCACGCTACCGCTGCGCGCTGGCGTTCGTCGAGGGCGCGCGGGATCCCGCGCCGCTGGTCGCGGAGGCTGAGTGGGAAGGCTTCATTTTGGATGCGCCGCGAGGCGGCGGCGGCTTTGGGTATGACCCTTATTTTTGGCTGCCGGAACTGGGCAAGACTGCGGCTGAATTACCGCCGGCGGAAAAAAATTGCTTGAGCCATCGCGGCAAGGCGATGCAGGCGTTGCGCGCGCAACTTGCCTCACGCGCGGGGCACGCATGATCGATGCATCGCTGGCGCTGTACGTGCACATGCCCTGGTGCGTGCGCAAGTGCCCATATTGCGATTTCAATTCTCACCAGTTGAAGTCGGGTCAGCCCGATGCGGCTTATATCGATGCCTTGATCCGGGATTTCGACGCCGAAGCGCCGCGCCTCGAGGGGCGCCGGATCGATACGGTATTTTTCGGCGGCGGCACGCCGAGCCTGTTCGCCCCTGAAGAATTCGCACGCCTGCTCCGGGCGCTCAAAACGCGGGTTGCATTCGCCGACGATGCTGAGATCACGCTGGAGGCGAACCCGGGAACCATCGAGCGCGGCCGATTCTCGGGCTATGCGGAGGCCGGCATCAATCGGGTCTCCTTGGGCGCGCAAAGCTTTGACGCGGGAGCGCTGCAAATGTTGGGCCGCATTCACTCGGCCGACGACACACACCGGGCGGTTGAGGAACTCAAGGCGGCGAAGCTCGATAATTTCAATCTCGATCTCATGTATGCGCTGCCGCGGCAGACATTGGAGCGGGCGGCGAACGACGTAAAGATCGCCTGCTCGCTTCAGCCCGCCCATATTTCCTACTATCAGCTCACGCTCGAGCCCGGCACGGTGTTTCACTCCCGGCCGCCGGCGCTGCCCGACGAGGAGGCGGCCTGGGATATTCAACTGGCGGGCCAGAAGCTGCTCGCGGATGCAGGCTACGCGCAATACGAAGTGTCGGCCTACGCCAAGCCGGGGGCGCAATGCCGGCACAACTTGAACTATTGGCTGTTCGGCGACTATGTGGGCATCGGCGCCGGCGCCCACGGCAAGGTCAGCTTGGAATTGCCGCAGAAGATCCTGCGCACCGTCAAGCCAAAGCAACCGCGCGACTATCAGGCAGCGATCAGCCGCGCGGCTCCCAGCGTGGGTGATAGCGGCTACATCGCCGCCGCGGACCTGCCATTTGAGTTCATGCTGAACGCGCTGCGCCTAAATGATGGATTTAGCAGCGATTGCTACCTCGCACGCACCGGGCTTGAGCTGGCCCGTCTCGACGCCAAGATGGCTCGGGCACGGGACCTAGGACTGCTCGAACCCAAGGCAAATGGGTGGCGTCCCACCGAGCTGGGACGGCGCTTCCTCAATGATCTGCAGCTAAGTTTCCTCGCTTAGGCTTATACACATCGGCCTTCGTGTCTCGCACAAAGTGAGACCTACAGCACATTGCATCTGCAATAGGTCAGATGCATCTTGTAAGTGATTGAATTATAAAACGAAAGTAGCTTGTCTATTTTTTGATCAAATCAACAATTACGCGAATTTGCGCCGAATGAGTCCATTAAGCGGGATGCCATCCACAGACTTATCCACAGTTATTGTGGACAAATATGTGCAATGGAAAGCCCTTGTCGGCAAGCGGCACTGGGCATATCATGCGCGACCCTGTTTTTGGCCTTGATTCCTTGAGATCGCGCCAGCAAATAAAGGGTCCAAGGCGTGGCGATGCCGCTTCTTCCAGAAAGCAAGCGCTTCGATTCTGCCGCAACAGTTATACGAGGTTCTCATGAAAGCCGGCATCCATCCCGAATACAAACAGATCACCGTCACGTGTACTTGCGGGAACACTTTCGCGACGCGGTCAACCATCGGTCAAGACTTGCAGGTCGAAGTGTGTTCGAACTGCCATCCGTTCTACACCGGCAAGCAGAAGATTGTGGACACCGGCGGCCGCGTCGACAAGTTCCGCAAGAAGTACGCAACCGCGCCCGCAAAGACCGCCGCCGCGGCAAAACCCTAACCGCCCGCACGCTTTTCTCAAAGCGGGCTGGTTCACTCACGCGCGGCGCTCACGCCGCGCATCTGAGATGCAAAAGCGAACTCGCTCGCGCACCAAGCGGCGAGGTTCTCGCTTCGGCGACGTATGCGCTTGATTCCGATGTACGCCCGTGCAAGGCTGCGGCCTGAATCAATCGAAACACAGCCGTCGGATACAGCGAATGAGCACGAAATACGAACTCAAGAATCTCACGACCGGAAAGACCAGCCTGCTAAATGCCATCTCCGGGACGATCGGACCCGATGTGCTCGACATTTCGAATCTGACCAAGGAACAGGGCGTCTTCACTTTCGATCCCGGCTTCATGGCCACGGCCAGCACGGAAAGCAAAATCACCTATATCGACGGCGACGCGGGCGTGCTCTTGTACCGCGGCTATCCGGTGGAGCAGCTGGCGGAGAAGTCGAGCTTTCTCGAAGTCGCAACGCTGCTCATCAACGGTACGCTGCCGACCAAGTCTGAGCTCGACGCGTTCACCAATTCGATCATGCGGCACACCATGGTCAACGAGCAATTGCTGGGGTTTTTCCGCGGTTTTCATCACGACGCGCATCCGATGGCGATGGTTTCCGCGGTGGTGGCATCGATGGCCGCCTTCTATCACGACACCACGCACATCGGCGATCCGCGGCATCGGGAAATCTTTGCACACCGGATCATCGCGAAACTGCCGACGATCGCCGCCGCCGCCTACAAGCACACGCTGGGACAGCCGTTCGTCTATCCGCGCAACGATCTGCGCTACTGCGAGAACATGCTCAACATGTTTTTCGCCGTTCCCTGTGAACCCTATGCGATCGATCCGGTCGCCGCCGAGGCGCTCGATCTTCTATTCATCTTGCACGCCGACCATGAACAGAACGCCAGCACGTCGACGGTGCGGCTCGCCGGCAGCACCGGCGCGAATCCTTACGCCGCCATTTCCGCCGGCGTGTCCGCCTTGTGGGGCCCGGCGCACGGCGGCGCGAATGAAGCCGTGCTCGACATGCTGGACGGCATCGGCTCGGTGGCGAACATCGACAAGTTCCTGGGCAGGGTGAAGGACAAGAACGACAGCGTGCGGCTCATGGGATTTGGCCACCGCGTGTACAAGAACTTCGATCCGCGCGCCAAGATCATCCGCAACATGTGCTACCGGGTGTTGGAGAGAATGGGCAAGGGCAATAACCCGCTGTTCGATCTGTCGCTCAAATTGGAGGAAATCGCGCTGCAAGACGACTACTTCGTGTCGCGCAAGCTCTATCCCAATGTCGATTTTTATTCCGGCATCATTTATAGCGCTTTGGGAATCCCACGCTCCATGTTTACGGTCATGTTCGCGATTGCCCGCACGGCCGGATGGGTGGCGCACTGGTGCGAAATGGTCGCGGATCCACATATGAGAATCGGCCGCCCGCGCCAGCTCTATACGGGTCCCACCCAACGAGACTACCAGCCGATCGAAAAGCGCTAAGTCGTGCGGGTATCACTTCTGTTTTTGAAATGCGCGTGGTTCCCGGTTTTGAAATACGCGCCGCTCTTGGCTTTGGCCGGGAGCGTCGCCGCCGCGGCCCAGGATGCGCAGGTCCCCGTGGCATTGGCTCCCGAAAAAAATATTTGCGCCGCGCGCGCGGAGCCCGTCGCGGTCGGCAGCGTGCAATGGAACGGCTGGGGCCGCGACCTTTCCAATACGCGTTACCAGCCGGAACCGGCAATTCGCGCCATGGACGTGCCGAAACTTAGCTTAAAGTGGGCCTTTGGGTTTCAGGGCGGAGCGGAATTCGGCCAGCCCACCATGGTCGACGGCCGATTGTTCGTGACAAGCTCGTCAGGCCGCGTCTACGCGCTGGATGCCAAAAGCGGTTGCACCTATTGGACCTATGACGCGCCCGCGGGCAGCCGCACCGCCGTTTCCATCGGCGAGCTGGGCCGGGCGAAGCGGGTGGCAATACCACGAAAGTTGAAGCGCACGCTGGCGCATCTGGACGTCATCAAGGCGCCCAGCGCCGCATTTTTCGGCGACGACACCGGCGCCGTGTATGCCCTGGATGCGCAAAAAGGCACGTTGCTGTGGAAGACGCAAATCGACACGCACCCAACGGCGCGCGTCATCGGCGCGCCCACCTTGTACCAGGACCGGCTGTATGTCGCGGTGGGATCGAACGAGGACAAGATTTCGGCGAATCCCAACTACAGCTGCTGCACCTTTCGCGGCAGCATTTCAAGCATCGACATCGCCAGCGGCCGCGTCCTCTGGAAAAGCTATACCGTGCTCGAGGAGCCGCAACCCACGCGCAAGAACGGCGCCGGCGTGCCGGAATTCGGACCTGCAGGAGCCGCCATCGCCTCCTCGCCCACCATCGATCCGAAGCGCGGCGTGCTGTACGTGGGCACCGGTGCATCCACGACCGGGATCGAACAATCCCTCACCGACGCGGTGGCCGCGTTCGCCTTGAGCGACGGCAAGCTACGATGGGTGAAACAGCTCAATGTGAAGGGGCAACCGGCTTCCGGGGGTTTTACCAGTCCGCCGGTGTTGCGGACCCTGGCAAGCGGCAATGAAGTCATTTTGGCCGGACAGATATCGGGTGCCGTCTATGGACTCGATCCCGACCATGGCGGCGAAATCCTGTGGCAAAACCGGCTGGGCGCCGACGGCGACGGCGGCGGGGTCGCTTGGGGCACGGCGGCCGATCACCGCAGTTTATTTGTCGCCCTTTCCGGCTCCTTGGCACAACCCGGCAATCCCGGCGGCAGCCTCTGGGCGCTCGATCCCAGAACCGGCATCGCGCGTTGGCACACGAAGGCCCCGGCGCCGGCCTGTTCCTGGGCCGAGGGCACTTGTTCGCATGGACAATCTCAAGCGGTTACGGTGATGCCGGGCGGTGTCATTTCCGGATCGATGGATGGGCATCTGCGCGCCTATTCGACCATCGACGGTAAAATTCTGTGGGATTTCGATACGGCGAAAGCATTTCAAACGCAAAACGGCGTGCGCGCCGCCGGCGGTCCGTTGGATTACGGCGGCGCGACCATCGTGAACGGCAGCGTTTACATCAATTCGGGCAACACGCTGCTGGCATTTTCAGTCGACGGTAAATAGAACGCACCGAAATAGAGGACGCAATAAATTTACATGGCAAGTTACACGCGAATGATCTGGTTGGCGGCCGGCGCCTTGTTCAGCGGCGCTGCGTTCTCCGCGACGCATGCGGCCGATCAGGCTGCGGCACCGGCGCTGGAGAACTCGGTGGTCAAGATTTTCTCGACCATGCGCTATCCGGATCCCTTCAAGCCCTGGACCAAACAGGCGCCCAGCGAAGCCACTGCCTCGGGCGTGGTCATCGAGGGCAGGCGCATCCTGACCAACGCGCATGCCGTGCTGTACGCGAGCCAGGTGCAGATTCAGGCCAATGCGGCCGGCGACAAGCTGTCGGCGTCCGTGCTCGCCATTGCCCCCGGCATCGACCTGGCGGTGTTGCAGCTCGATGATCCGAGTTTCTTCGACACCCATCCGCCGGTGGCGCGCGCCAACAAGCTGCCGCAAATCAAGGATCCGGTGCTCGCCTATGGCTTCCCGACCGGCGGTTCATCGCTGTCGATCACCAAGGGCATCGTGTCGCGCATCGAGTTCGCCTCTTACAACTATCCGGTGTCGGGCCTGCGCATTCAGATCGATGCGGCCATCAATCCCGGCAACAGCGGCGGTCCGGCCATCGCGGGCGACAAAATGATCGGCCTCGCGTTCAGCCGGCTGGGTGGCGACAGCCAGAACATCGGCTACATCATTCCGAACGAGGAAGTGGATCTATTCCTGAAGGACATTGCCGGCGGCCATTACGTCGGCAAGGCCAGCATGCACGACGACCTGCAGACCCTGGAAAACCCGGCACTGCGCGAATACTTGAAGCTGGACAAGAGCGTGGAAGGCATGGTGGTGCATCGGCCCGACAAATCCGACGCTGCGTATCCCCTGAAGGAGTGGGACGTGATCACGCGGGTCGGTGATACCCCGATCGACAATCAAGGCATGGTCAAGATCGACAAGGATCTGCGGGTGAGTTTTGGCTACATGATCCAAAAGGTGACGAAGGACGGCAAGCTACCGCTCACCGTGGTGCGTGCCGGCAAGCCGCTCAAAGTCGAGCTTCCGGTATTGGCGGAGTACCCGACGCTGGTGTCCGATCTGCACGGCGAATATCCGTCGTATTTCGTCTATGGACCGATGGTCTTCTCGCGCGCGACCCGCCAATTCCTGGGCGCCTTCGAAAACAACGCCAACCTGCTGCGGGTCCTGGGCTATGTGAAAAGTCCGCTGGTGACCCGGGCCTACGATCCCCCCAGCGATGACCTGCAGGAACTGGTGATCATTTCTTCGCCCTTCTTTCCGCACAAACTCGCGAACGGCTATTCGAACCCGGCCGGCTCGGTGGTGTATTCCGTGAACGGCGCCCAGGTGAAAAGCCTCAAGCACCTGGTGGCGCTGCTGCGGGACCTCAAAGATCCTTTCGTCACAATTGAATTCGGCAGCAAGGGTGGAGAAGCGTTGGTTTTCTCTCGCCCGGCGCTGATTGCGGCGACGGATGACATTCTGACCGACAATGGCGTGCGGGCGCAGGGCTCGCCGGACATGCTGGCGGTGTGGCAAGCGAAAGCCGGCACTTAGCGAAGGGCGATCACCCTTCCTTAGTTCGCATCGACCAATTCCGAGACCTCGCGCGTATCGGCGCGCTTCATGGGTCGCCCATCGACCGGCGAATAGGGCGATTGACGGATGCCGTCGATGGGAAAGACCGTCGCATCGACCGTGCGGCCGTTGGCCTCGAATCGCAACGCCGGGTAGTTCACGCTGCGCTCCGCATCCATCTTGACGCGCCGCTCATAGAATTCATGCGGCACGCCGATTTCCAGAAGCCGAATCGCGACCGACTCGGACGCATCGGCAAACAAATGCAAATTGATGTCGCTGTAATTTGTCGCCGTCCCTGTGAGAACCGAACCCACCAGGCGAGGTTGGAACTCCGCCAAAATCCGCATGGTGTCGAGCGCGATGCGCCGCTGTTCCCTCAGGGTGTGATCATGGGTGTCGCGTCCAAAGAGGCGCTGGTGCGCGCGCAGCGCGTCCTCGATCTCGACGTTTTTTGGCAGTACCGCCACGTCATTGACGCCGAGTCGATCGGCCGCCTTGCGCTTGGCCTGCAGAAAATCTTCAATGCCGTGTTCGGCCATGATTCTCGCGGCCTCTTGCGCGAGCGCGCGGCGGAGATCCTCGGCACGCTGCGAAAACTTCTTAGCCATCGGTCATCTTAGCCATCGGTCACTAGAATATCGGTTTCTCGCTTTCCGGGTTGTTCGGGTTCTGCCCCTCGTAGAGCTCGGCCTTGGGCAAGTTACCCTCGATGAACTTTTCCATGATGCCGTTGGGGTCGTCCGAGCTGGCCAACAAGCCGGTCTTCGGCGAGATGCGCACGCTGACGATGCCCTCAGGGATGGGCACGCCGTGCCGGGCCGTCCCCTCCAGCGCCTGTTTCATGAAATAGGTCCAGGTCGGGACCGAGACGCGCGCGCCTTGCTCGCCCTCGCCCAAGGAGCGGTCCTGATCGAACCCGGTCCAAACCGTGGTGACGATGTCGCCGTTGAAGCCATTGAACCAGGCGTCGTGGAAGTCGCTGGTCGTGCCGGTCTTGCCGGCGATGTCGTCGCGATTGAGCGTGCGGGCGCGTTGCCCCGTGCCGCGTTTGATCACGTCGGCCATCATGTCAGCGAGCAGATAGGCGATCTGCGGCCGGAGCACCTGCGGCGCCAGATTCTTCACAGGAATCAGAATCTTACCATCGTGCGAAGCTTCATCCAGCAAGCCTGTGCGGGTGGTGCCGCCCGCGCTTTTTGGGCTGGGTCCATCGCTGCTGCGGCCGCATTGCGCGCAGGCGATCGCCGGGTCGGCCTGTTGCAGCACCTTGCCGTTCGCATCCTCGACGCGATCGATATAGTACGAGCTAACCTTGAAGCCACCGTTCGCGAAGGTCGAGTAGCCGATGGCAACTTGCAGCGGGCTCAATTCCGCGGTTCCCAAAGCCAGGGTCAGATCATCCGGCAGTTGCGACTTATCGAAACCAAAGCGGGTCACGTAATCGCGGGCGTACTGGACGCCGATGGCGCGCATCAGGCGTACCGAGACCAAATTGTGCGAACGCACCAGCGCGTCGCGCAAGCGCTCCGGCCCGTAGAAGCGGTCCGTGTCTTCATGAGGCCGCCACGCCTGCTCCTTGCCTTCCTCGTCGATGACCACCGGGGCATCGAGCACGACGCTGGCGGGCGTAAACCCTTTGTCGAAGGCCGCCGCATAAATGAAGGGCTTGAAGCCCGATCCGGGCTGGCGCCGGGCTTGCGTGACCCGATTGAATTTGCTTTGGAAGAAATCGAATCCGCCCACCAAGGCCACGACCGCCCCGTCCTTGGGATCGACAGACACCAGCGCACTCTGGACTTCAGGCACCTGCACGAACAGCAGCGATTCGGGCAGGCGGCCCACGGTATAAATGACGTCGCCGCGGCTCAAGATTTCCGAGGCTTGGGCCGGTGCGCGGTCGACCTTCTCGTCAGGCAGCTGGCGCCGAGCCCAAACCAGCTTTTCCCAAGGCAACGTGACGACTCCGAGGTCCTTCACATAGATCTTGGCGCTCCTGGCTTCGACCTGCTGCACGATCGCGGGTTTCAGGCCGCCGATGATGGGAAACTCCTCCAGCTGCGCGTCGAACTGGGCCGGCGTAGCGAGCTTCGACATGTCGACCTTGACGCTCGCCCCGCGGTAACCGTGGCGCATGTCGTATTCCAAAAGGCCGGTTCGCAGCGCCACGGTGGCTGCCGCCTGCAGACGCGAATCCAAGGTGGTGTAGACCTTGTAGCCCGCCGTGTAGACCGCATCCCCGTACTTGTTCTGCATGTCATTGCGCACCATTTCCGCCAAATAGGGCGCGTCGACTTCAATGGAGGCGCCGTGCAAGCGTGATTCCATGGGGCTTGCCTTGGCCTGATCGTACTCAGCCTGGCTGATGTAGCCGAGTTCCAGCATGCGGCCCAAAACATGGGCGCGCTGCTGTTTGGCTGCTTCGGGGTTAGCCACCGGATTTCTAGTCGACGGCGCGGTCGGAAGGCCGGCCAGCGTGGCCATTTCGCCAATGGTCAGCTGATCCAGACTCTTCCCAAAATAGACCTCGGCCGCGGCGCCGACGCCATACGCCCGCTGGCCGAGGAAGATCTTGTTGACGTACAGGGAGAATATTTGCTCTTTGGTGAACTCGGCCTCCATGAGCAAGGAAATATAGATTTCGCTCATTTTCCGCTTCAGGTCGCGGCGCGGGGTCAGAAACATGTCGCGCGACACCTGCATGGTGATGGTGCTGGCGCCCTGGCGGATGCCGCCGGCCCGTAAATCGGCCACCGCCGCCCGCAAAATACCCTGGAAATCCACGCCATGATGGCGGAAGAACCGGTCGTCTTCGGTCGCCAGGAAGGCCTGGATCAGTTTCGGTGGCAATTGGTCGTAGCGCACCGGTATGCGGCGCTGCTCCCCGATGGACTGGATCAGCCTGCCATCCCGGGTATAGATCCGCAGCGGGACCTGCAGCTGGACCTCCCGAAGGCTGGCCACGTCCGGCAGGGCGGGCCTCAAGTAAACATAAGCACAGACATTGGCGAAGACGACTAACGCTATTAGGCCAACTAAAACTGCACAAATGCGCGATATGAGAACTAGATAACGTTTGGGCACAGAAAACCGTTCTAACTTATTGCGTCGGCGGACATAGGCAGCATATTACCGCCGGTTACAT
>Ga0210384_10007557_pt1 | contig 11454 bp, 8 predicted proteins | sample IncBWH2MmetaG_FD_160574 | JGI IMG/M metagenome (GOLD analysis project Ga0210384, IMG submission 160574) | Forest soil microbial communities from Barre Woods Harvard Forest LTER site, Petersham, Massachusetts, United States - Inc-BW-H-2-M | ecosystem: Environmental > Terrestrial > Soil >...
GTAGCCGCAGAACAGCAGCACGAGGGTTCTGATCTGCGCGCGCCGCAGCGATCTTGCGCTTGCACCGGTCATGCTAGCCGCGGCGTTGCGAATGGTCGATGGCCGTGACCAGTGAGGTGAAGCATTCGAGCATCGGCAGATCGAGCTTGAGCTCCCGCGCCCTGGCCAGTGCGTAGCCGAGTGTTTCGTTCACCTCCAGAGGCCGTCCGGCCTCAAGGTCCTGCAGCGCTGACATGCGATGCTGCGGCGCATTGGCCTGGTACTCGCGCCCGGCACGCAGAATGATCTCGACCGCCTCGCCCTCGGACCCCGCGCACAGGCGTGCGGTTGGCAGGATCGCCCGATCACTCAGCGGGATCCCCTGCGCACGGGTGAGCGCCCCCATCTCGCGTACCAGCCGCGCCAGCAACAACGCCGAGCCGGGATCGGAGAGGTATTTCCAGGTCACCGCGCGCGTGCTGACCGAGAGCGCCATGAGGCCCACCCAGGCACAAAACTTCGCCCACTCGAGGGTCACAATTTCCGCGCTGGCAGCCGCGCGCACTCCCGCGGCGTCGATGGTGCCCGCGAGCTTCTGGGCGCGCGCGCTGTCCCCGCCCGCGAGTTCGCCGATGAGAATGTTAACGTTGCGGGTGAAGAGCACCGCGCCGCTCGGCAGCAGTTCCCCGCTCGTGTCCGCCAGCGCCCCCAGCACCCGTGCGGCGCCGAAGGCCTGCGTCAGCAGCTCGTTCTTCAGCGGCCCATTCTGGATCGAGAGCGTGACGTCGAAGTGAGCGTGGCGCAGCGCCGCGAGCGCCGCGGCGGTGCCCGGGGTCTTGACGGCGACAATCAGCGTGCCGGCACGAGTGAGGCGCGCCGGATCGCTCAGCGTGCGCGCCGCCACGGTGAATTCGGCCAGCCCACGGATCGAGAGTCCCGCTGCGTCGATGTGTGCCGCGCGCCGTCCGCGTGCGAGCATTACCACCGAGTGCCCGGCGCGCGCCAGGTGCGCGCCGACGATCGAGCCCATTGCGCCGGCACCGAGTATCGCGAACTCAGGTTCGCCCATGGCCGCTCACAACGCCGCGGCAATATCCTCGAGCACCCCGTTGTCCTGCGGCTTGGTCTCCGGGGGATAGCGCTTCAGCACCCGTCCGTCGCGGCCAATGAGGAACTTCTCGAAGTTCCAGCTGATGTCACCGGCAATGCCGGTGTCGGCCGCGGTCAGGAAACGATACACGGGGTGGCGGTGCACGCCGTTCACCTCGAGCTTCGCGCTCAAGGGGAAGCTCACGCCGTAAGTGGTGCTGCAGAAGGCGGCAATGTCCGCTTCGCTCCCCGGTTCCTGCGCGCCGAACTGGTTGCAGGGGAAGCCGACTACGGTGAATTTCTGCGCCGCCAGCTCGCGCTGCAGCTGCTCCAGAGCGGTGTATTGGGGAGTCAGTCCACAGCGGCTCGCGACGTTCACGGCGAGTGTCACCCGGCCGCGCAGGGTACCGAGCAGGTCCGGCGCGCCGTCGATGCCGCGCACCGCGATGTCGTAGAAGTTGCTCATGCCGGCAAGCTCCCGTGTCACACCTGTGGGTGCGTGTACGATACACCACCAATCGCCCCACCATGGGTGCGCGCGATCGAAGGGGAGACCCGTATGGCCGCCGAGTTGAACAGCGCTGAAACCAGCAAGGTCGTCGAGACGCTCAACCACATCCTCGAGCTGGAGCTGGCAGGTCTGGTCCGCTACCTGCACTACAGCTTCATGATCTTCGGGCACAATCGCATCCCGATCGTCGGCTGGCTGCGCGGCCAGGCGGATGAGTCCCAGGCGCACGCCATTCAGGCGGGCGAGCACATCACCAACCTCGGCGGGCACCCGTCGCTGCGCATCGGCGGACTGCTGGAGACGCACAAGCACAACGTGGACGAGATCCTGCGCGAGGCGCTGGCGCATGAGCGTGAGGGCCTGGCCGAGTACCGCAAGCTGCTCGCCGCGGTGAGCGGGCGCAGCATCATGCTGGAAGAGTACGCGCGCGTGCAGATTGCCGCCGAAGAGGCGCACGTCGCGGACATCGACAAGATGCTGCGCAAGCCCGGTTCCATCACCTGAAGGTGAGCGCCTCCCCCTAACGAGGGAGTCCCGGGTAGTCACGAGGAGCGGGCCCGAGGCACGGCGTGTGACGCACTCGTCACTACACTTTATTTCGCGAGCGAATTCACGGTGCAGCAATGCCGGCCGCGTACACTGCGCGCCCTGACAGACAAAGGACCTGCACACATGGAACTCATCGTGTCTTCGTTACTCGCCGCTACGCTGTTGTTGCTCGGACACCTGGCGGTACTGGTGCGCAACCGCCTGCCCGGCCCCCGCTAGGGCGATACGCACCGCGCGGGCACGCCAGCGCCCGCAAACTCCTCGCGGGCAAGCGTGAGCTGCCGGAACTGATTCTCGCCAGCGGTTACCCGGGTCTGGACCTCCGGCCAGCGGACTTCTCATACCGCAACTTCGCGGTGCACCTGGTGCAGCGGCGGCACCCCACCGAGCGCTTGCTGAAGATGAGCCGTTCACTGCGCGAGATTTACGACGTGTTGTTCCTGGACCGGGAAGGCTCGACGGATCTCCCCCTGCTGCCAGCGCGCAGTCCGGATTATGTCCTACGGGAGTGATATTCCCAGCGATTATCGACACACCGGATCATGGGTTTCAAACCCTCCGGGCGCGTAAGGTGTCTCGAGCCGGCGTCGATTTGCACGACAGGGAACCTTGCTGCTAGGTTGCCAGTCGACCCGATCCAGGCGGCGCATGGCGTCATTGCAGCGATCAAAATGATGCGTGGTGAAGCTCTCTGACAGGGCCGGACGGCGTAAGCAACGCTGTGCCAGCTTCAGGGAGATCGGCTTAACTGATGTTTTACTTCGTGTCCAAACGCCATAGGCGACTGGCGACTGTGAGCTCGCTGGTGCTGGGCACGCTCGTCCTGGCAGGTTGCGCGGGCGGCTCCAGCGCCACCCCGCCGCCGCCGCCGCTGTCCATCGCGACCACGATGCTGCCGGGCGGGCAGGTGGGCAATTCGTACAGCGCCACACTGGCCGCAGCGGGTGGCCTGGCGCCTTACACCTGGTCCCATGCCGGCGGCGCCTTGCCCGCGGGCCTGTCGCTGAACGCAGGGGCCGGGGTGCTGGCCGGGTTCCCGTCAGCGAGCGTTGCAGGCGTCTCGCTCAGTTTCACTGTGACCGACTCCAGTAAGCCGGCTCAAAGCAAGACGACGTCGCTGCCGCTCACCATTGTGCCGGCTGCACTCAACGTCACGACGACTTCTCTGCCGAACGGACAAATCGATGTGCCTTACTCCGCCATCGTCGCCGCCGCGGGTGGCACGCCGCCTTACAACTGGACGCTCACCAGCGGCGCCTTGCCCGCGGGCCTGTCGCTGAACGCCGCGAGCGGCGCCATCACCGGCACTCCCACGGCGCTCGTGTCGAATGACTCCCTGAGGTTCACCGTCACCGACACCAGCATCCCGGCGCAGAACAATCCCGCGACCCTGTTACTGACTATCGCCCCGCCGCCCCTGAGCATCACGACCACTTCACTCCCTTACGGACAGGTCGGAGTTAAGTACACCGCATCGCTCGCAGCAACGGCCGGCACGGCCCCGTACACCTGGGCGTTGATCGGGGGGACCCTGCCGGCAGGGCTGGCCTTCGATTCCTCCGGTTTGATCTCGGGCACGCCGACCGCAACCGCAACGGCCGTGCCGCTGACGTTCCAGGCCACCGACGCGGGAAGTCCTGCGCAGAAAAAACAAGTCGTCCTGAACCTGAACATAAGCCCAATGGGCATCACGGTTGCGATCTCACCGCAGGCGGCCGCGCTCACGGTCACGCAGATGCTCAGCGTGTCGGCTACCACCAACGATCTAGCCGGGGTCAACTGGACAGTGACTCCCGTGCCTCCCGCCATCGCTGGCGGCTCGATCAGCCCGGTGAGCAGCTTCAGCGGCGCGAACGTGACCCTCACCGCCCCGGCGTCCGCCGGCGTCTACACCCTCACCGCGACCAGTATCACGGACAACACGGTTACCGCATCCATCGCGCTGGGCGTGACTGATCTCAAGGGTGTCTTCACCTGGCACAACGATGTCGCGCGGGACGGTGTCAACGCGCAGGAGTACGCGCTCACAACCGCGAACGTGAACACCGCGAGTTTCGGCAAACTCTTCTCGTGCACGGTGGATGGCGCGGTGTTCGCACAGCCGCTATGGGTGGCGAACGCGACCGTAGCCGGGGCAAGGCATAACCTCGTGCTGGCCGCGACCCAACACGACAGCCTGTACGCGTTCGACGCCGAGGCCAGCCCCTGCGCGCAGCTGTGGCACGTGAACCTCATCGACATGAACCACGGCGGCACCAGCGGCGAGGTCGTGGTGCCATCCGCGCCGGGTTGCCGGCCCAACTGCTTCGTCGGCCAGGGATACGGAAACATTCAGCCGGAGGTCGGCGTGACCAGCACGCCGGTAATCGATCCGGCCACCCGCACGCTCTACGTGGTGTCGAAGTCCATGAACCCGACCTGCGTCGCAAACAACCCAGGCAGCTGCGTCTTCTACCAGCGGCTGCACGCGATTGATTTCACCACCGGCAACGAGCGTCCGGGATCTCCGGTGGTGATCGCGGCAACTTTCCCGGGGGGCAACGAGGCCGGTAGCGTCGTGACCTACAACCCCCGCCAGCAGAACCAGCGTGCGAGTCTTGCGCTGGTCAACGGCACCGTCTACGTCACCTCCGGCTCGCACGAGGACGCCGCCTACGTCAACTCCGGCCCGCTACTGGTCACCGCGCCGTACTACGGATGGGTGATCGGCTATACCTACGATGGCTCGACTTTCACCCAGTCCGCGGTGTTTTGCACCACGCCCAATGCCGGCAACGGCGGAATCTGGATGGCGGGCGCTGCGCCAGCGGCCGATTCGAGCGGCAACCTGTACGTCATCTCCGGCAACGGCCAGTTCGACGTCACCAACGCCACCGGCCCGAACAACGACTATGGCGACACGTTCCTGCGGTTGACCGCGGCCCTGAGCGTCTCCTCCTGGTTCACCCCGTCGGACCAGCAGACCGATTTTCAGACCGACCGCGACGCAGGCTCGGGAGGCGCGGGCGTCGTGCTGGACCTGCCATCCGGCTCGCCCGCGCACCTGCTGATCGGCGGCGGCAAGGACGGCACCGTTTACATGCTCAACGGCGACGCCATGGGCGGTGCCGGGGATGCGAACGCCTGGCAGTCCTTCAGCCTGAAGCGGTTGCCTACCGATGGCGGCCCGAACATATTTTCGACCGGTGCGTTCTGGAACAACAACTTCTACCTTGATGCGGACGACATGCCCCTGAAGGTATTCGCGTTCGACCCCACGATGAAGCTCCTCAATCCCGCCTGGACATCGCAGTCGGCCACGGCATTCACTTACCCGGGTGGCACGCCCTCGATTTCGGCCTCCGGAGCCACCAGCAACGGGATCATCTGGCTACTCGACAACGCCAGCTATTGCACCAACCCAGCGTCGGCCTGCGGTCCCGCGGTACTGCATGCCTACGATGCGATCAATCTCATGCACGAGCTGTGGAACAGCTCGATCGGCAGCAGTTCGGATGCCGCCGGCAACGCCGTGAAATTCACCGTTCCCACGGTGGCGAACGGCAGGGTCTACGTCGGCACGCGCGGCAACAACACCGGTGGCGTGTGCTCGCCGTCAACCCCGTGCGTGGGCGGCCTCGACGTGTACGGGCTGAAGCCTTGACAGTCGCCAACATGGATGTCGTACGTCAACTCCAGAGTGGGCTGGGCAGCGCGCGCGGCATCCATGCCGAGCAGCGCGAGCGCGTAGGCAGCACCCGGCAGTGCCCGCCGCAAGACGGCAGGCGTGCCGCTTGCTTTTTTTCCCTCACGTGGCACTTTCGCGCATGCTGAGTTAAGGCTTGTTTTCCGCGCAAGGAGTCGCGTCATGAGCTCAGTTCGCACGCCATCTCACTGGACCACACCCGCGGGACTGAAATACTTAGGCCCGCACACCGGCACCGATCCCCTTGATGTGACCCTGGTGCTGCGCCGGCGGGCGGGCGGCGCGCCCGGGGCGAGCTCCTGGCCAGCTGCACCGCGTCTGGCATCGCGGGCGCAGTTTGCGCGCGACTGGGGCGCAGCCCAGGCGGACCTCGACAGTCTGCGCGGCTTCGCGCGTACCCATGGATTAAGCGAACTCGCCTGCGATCCGGCGCGCCGCGTGCTGCATCTGTCCGGCACCCCGACGGTGCTGCAACGCGCCTTCCGCGTGACGCTCGGGAAGTACCAGTTCGACGACGGACGCGGACCCTTCGTCGGTTGCGGCCACGCGCCGCAGCTGCCGCCGGGTGTCATCGCTGTCCTCGGACTCGATCGCCGGCCGGTCGCGCGGTCCTACGTCCGCAGACCCAGCGCGCAACCGAATGTCAGCTACTCGCCGCCGCAACTCGGGGAGCTGTACGGCTTTCCCGCGGGGACGGACGGCAGCGGTGAGACCGTGGCCATCATCGAGTTGGGCGGCGGATTCAGCGTCAGCGATCTTAAGCAGTATTTCACCGGGCTCGGGATTGCGAAGGCGCCCACGGTCACCGCGGTCGCGGTCGCCGGCGCGAGCAACACTCCGGGCGGGGATGCCGACGGCGAAGTGATGCTCGACATCGAAGTGGTGGGCTCGCTCGCGCCCGGTGCCGCCATCGTCGTGTATTTCGCACCCAACACCGACCAGGGATTCTACGAGGCGATTTCGCAGGCGGCGCACGGCGCCACCCACAAGGCCGCGGTGATCTCCATCAGCTGGGGCGGCCCCGAGGACGGCTGGAGCGGTCCGTCGCGTGATGCCATGCAGACCGCGCTGGAGGATGCCGCCGGGCTCGGCGTCACGGTGACGGCGGCCGCCGGCGACAGCGGCTCGGGCGACGGCGAGAGCGGCGCGCACGTGGATTTTCCGGCCTCGAGCCCCTCTGTGCTCGCCTGCGGTGGCACGCGCCTCAACGCCAAGGGCGGCGTGATCGAAAGCGAGGTCGTATGGAATGAGATCGCGTCCGGTGATGGCGCCACGGGCGGCGGAGTGAGCACGGTGTTCGCGTTGCCGGTGTGGCAGCAGGGCAGTGCGGTGCCGAAATCGCCCGCCGGCAGTCCCGGCCGCGGTGTGCCCGATGTGTCCGGCAACGCCGATCCGCTCACCGGTTATGCGGTGTTAGTCGACGGCACCGCGCAGGTGATCGGCGGCACGAGTGCGGTGGCGCCGCTGTGGGCGGCGCTCATCGCGCGCTGCAACCAGAAGCTCGGCCGGCCCGTGGGCGAGCCGCACGCGGCCTTCTATCAGATCGGGATCAAGGCCTTCCGCGACATCACCCAGGGCAACAACGGCGCTTACACGGCCGGCCCGGGGTGGGATGCCTGTACCGGGCTTGGCTCACCCAACGGGGAAGCGCTGCTGGCGGCGCTCGCTGCGCTTACTTCTTCTTAGATACGATGCGGAACACCGCCCGCCGCGAAGAGCGTGCCGCCCACAGGACCTGCAGCCCGAGGAGGCCTGCGAGTGCGAGCAACATCGCCGCGTCGAGGCCGCCACCACCGCCATGTCCTGCGCCGGACGCGGGAGGCGCGGCTCCCGCGGGCACCTGCGCAATGGCCATATCCGCCTGGATGAATCCGTAACCGGAACTGAGGTTCGGTGCGCCCGTTCCCATGGGCGAAGCCGTGTTGCGCAGCGCCGTGTAGATCTGCGCGGGCGTGAGGGCCGGGTTGTACTGCATCAGCAGCGCCGCGATGGCCGCGACATGCGGAGCGGCCGCCGAAGTTCCGAAGAAGCTGGGGAAGGAGCCATTGACGTCGCACTGGCTGATGCCATTGGTGTAGCCGAACGTACCCGTCTGGCCCAGGAATGTGTTGTTAACGCCGTCTGGACCCACGAAGTCCGGCTTCTGGCGGATAACTCCGGCCTGCCTGGTGCCTGAATTGCTGAACAGGACCGGATCGCCACCCGCCGAGGAATAAGCCTCAAGCGTCGCAGGCGTCACGCCACAACGCGGCGTCTGGCCGTAGAAGGCGGCGCCCACCGTGCCCGCATTCGCATCGTTCGCGTGACCCTGGATGGTGGGGCTCGAGGTGCCGAACATGTTGATGGTGCTGCCCGCGCCGTCATCCTCCAGCGCGAACTTGATCCTGCCCGGCGCGCCGCTGCCGTTCACGAGCCCGATCTGCAGATTGAGCGTCTCGCGCGGGGTGTTGGCGCCGGAGTTGGCGGGGTTGGCGAGGATGAGGACCTGCACCGGATCGGTGCCCGCGGCATTCGGGCCGGTGCAGGTCGCCGGCTGGCCGTTGAGGTTCAGGATCTGATCGCCTCCGGACGCGGACGTGACGCATACGTCGATCTGGCTGCTCGCTCCCGCGCCGTCGCCGATCGCGCCGCTCGTGGCGTACGGCTGGTCCCATTCCACGACCAGCGCCGCGAGTTCTCCGGGAATGAAGGACGCGATGGTCAGAGGCAGGCTGACCGTCGTCGTCTGGCCGGAGGCGTCGAAATTCAGGAGCATTTCACCGGCGTTCGGCGGGCTCGCCGAGAGGGTGCTGAAACTCGGCGTCGTGTTTTCGTACGAAAGTTCGCCGTCGTTGCCCGCGGCGACGAAGTACGCCACGCCCTGCTGCCGCGCTACAACGCCGTCAATCGCCTGGGAAATGATGCCGTCCTGGAAGAAAGGTTCGTCGAAGAATCCGATGTCATCGGCCTCAACCCTGGCACCGGCGTTCGCGAGCGCCTGCACGCCGAGGGCGAAATCCGCTTCGCTTCCGGTCAGGCCGTAGAAGGCGAGGCTGGCCCCTGGCGCCACGTCATGCACGATCTGCAGCATGGCGCGCCCTTCGTCCGTGTCCGGTAACTGCAACGGCCCGCCGAAGTTCTTGCAGTCCGCCTCCTGCACGACATTGACAGTCGCCGGGAGCGCGCCGCTCGCTTGGTCCTGAGCCGCGTCGGTGGTAATCCCATTCTGGGTGTAGCCAGTAAGTCCGAACTGGCTGTAGCTCGTGGGGTTCGCGGCGTAGTAGGCGTAGCAGTTGAAGCTGTTGGATATCACCCCGACCGTGACGCCCGCACCGGTAACCGAGGAGTGCGCCGCGCGCAGCGCCGCGCTCCCCTGAGCAAAATCGCCTTGCGAAGTCACCGGCCCCGCGTGCGTACGCCACATGGCGGCGCGCAGTGAGAGCAGCTCGTCACGGGCCGCAGCGGCCGAGAGCGCACTGACCGGAAGCAGGCCGCCGACGTCGTTGCCATACACGGCAACGTGCTGCAGGCCCAGCTCGACCAGCGCGTCCCGCAGACGCTGCGGGTCACCGCGCGTCACGGCATCGACGGCCACGAGCGCACTACCGTCCGCAGCCTGTGCGAAGCGCGCGGCGGGACTCAACGAGTGCAGATCCTCAAGTGCATGATCGGCGCGTGCGAGCTGCGCATGCCGCACCAGGTCGGCGAGCGCCGCATCGAGCTTGGCGTCCGTGCCCGCGAGTTGCTCGGCATTGCGGCCGCCGTAGATCATCAGTCGCGCCGTGCCCGGGGTCGTCACGGCGTGCCAGTGCACGGACGGCGGGGGCGACGTGGCCGAGGAGGTCGCGACAGCTGCCGCAAGCGTCACGGTGACGATCGCGAGGCGGGGTGAGGGCATGGACGGCATTCCCTTAAGCGATGGAACCGCCCCTACGTTTCGCGCGCGCTGCGATGATACGCGAAGGGCCTGCAGGCGCCACGGCCGGCCCGCGCTATTGGACATATACGCGAGAACTCGCGCGATCCCTAGCCTGGATACTTGGCGAATATCGCCTGCACGGCTGCGTTGATGCGCTTCTCGGCCTCAGGCCCTTTGGTCCCGGTGAGGTCCTGGTCGACCGAGGCATGCCACATGGGTTCGCGGCTCGCCCCGTCGTAGATGTCCACGCCGATGATGCCCTCGCGCACCACGTCCGGCCCATACCAGCCAACTCCACCGGGCCAGAACGGTCCCGGCCAGCCCCAACCCCAGCCAATCGCATAGGGCCCCGGTCCCACGACCACGTTGTGCGCACCGATGCCGTAGCCGATGAGGCAATCGGCCTTGCCGCTCGCCTGTGTCACGCCCATGGAATTCATGCGGGCCGCGATGGCCGCGCGCAGGCGGCTTTCATTCAGGGGGTTCGCGATGGTGGTACGTAACGAAGTGTTGCCCTGAAACGAGCCCGCCCAGTCAAAGCTATGGCAGGCATGGATGAGGGCAGCGTTGGCGTCGGTGCGAACCTGCAAGGCGCAGCCTGCGGCACCCAGGACCGCCGCGACCATGGGAATCAGGATGAGTTTATTCGGCACGTTCACCACCTCAGGCAGGTTACGGCGGCCGCGCGACCACGAACTTGGCGTTCGCGCGCCACCCAATCGCCCGAACGTTTCAGGCGGCGTTCAGTTGACACGCCGGCACGCGCGAGATTCCTCGCTTGAATCTAGGCCGGAGGCCGCAGGAGCGCAAGCGGGTGGGCCTGCGGGCATACGGGGTGACGGCCTCTGAAATGTTCCCGTTGTATGTTGTGCGCCCATTTTGATTTTGCCAAAAAATATCCAGGGGGCCAGGCGCCGGCGCAGGCGACTGCCTGGCCAGGCCCGGATAAGCACCAACGATCTTCTGTAGCGCCTTAGCCCGTCTGCTCCGCTTATACGCCGGGAGCCTCCAGCCGTTTACGCTCCAAGCGTGAACCGCGTCTCGTCGCCACACAGGTACAAGTACCGGTGGTGCTCAAGCGCTCGATTGTGGGCCGTGCGACACGCATCGCCGCTTCACTGTGACCCAGCATGCGCGCCGGTCGCCAACGGATCACTGACATAGGGGTGTGCGAAATGAGGTTGAGCAAATTCCGGACGAGACTTCGGAGCATTGCCTGCGTGGCTGCCGTGGCGGGTCTGCTGACCGGTTGCAGCGGATCGAGCAACACGGCGTCCGCCAGTGGCGGTACCACTCCACCGCCCGTCACGGGCATTGCCACGCCCAGCAGCGTGTCGGTCGTCACGGCGACCAAGTAATCCTCGGAGAAGCACCATGCCTCGCATTTCACGCACGCTACTGATCTGTATCGCCACGGGCGCGGCCTCCGGGCTTGCCCACGCGGCTCCGCCACCGACTTCGCCCTATATCACCGATTCGCAAAACCTGTATGTGCAGGATGAGACCGCCCAGGGCATCGGCAGCCTGAACATGGTTTTGTGCGTGATCGGATCGATGGATCCAGCCGACCTGGTCAATGCCGGCCCGTACCTCGCACTGGTTGACATCGACCGTTGCCAAAATGCCAAGGGCGGCAGCAGCGCCGCTTCGGGTGCGGCGAAAAATTTCGCCAACGCCATTGTCAACGTCACGCGCGCTTCCAACAGCGATCCGATGATAGCCAAGGTGTGGCTGTCGATGACC
>Ga0210384_10007558_pt1 | contig 11453 bp, 9 predicted proteins | sample IncBWH2MmetaG_FD_160574 | JGI IMG/M metagenome (GOLD analysis project Ga0210384, IMG submission 160574) | Forest soil microbial communities from Barre Woods Harvard Forest LTER site, Petersham, Massachusetts, United States - Inc-BW-H-2-M | ecosystem: Environmental > Terrestrial > Soil >...
CGAGATATCAGATAGCGAGAAGCTCCTTCAGTTAATGCCCCAGGAGATTTTTCTGGGTGACGCTGCAAGCCAACTGAAGGTGACCACAAACCAAGGCGACTGTCTTCCGGAGATCCTCCCGGGCGACCAGTGGCTCTTCTATTTGTGGCGTGACGACAAGACCAAAGAACTCCTGCTGAACTATGGCAGCCCCAGCAAACCGATTGCCGATGCGCAGACCGCCATCACCACGCTTCGACGTCTGGCAGCGATGACTGATTCAGGGCTCATCTCGGGATACCTGTACCGTGAGGTTCAGAATGTCAATGAAGATGGCACAAGATGGAGCACGTCAGTCCCGGTTCCGAACCACAAAGTGATCGCGAAGCGAGTGTCAGACGGCCTTGAGTACTCTGCTCTAACGAATAGTGATGGAAACTACGAATTTGAGCCGCTGCCTTCTGGCTCTTACGATCTGAGCACCAATACCGCACAAGGGTTATGGGCAGAGGAAGGCCCTACAACGGTTCACGCGCAGGGCTGCACCGCTTTTGAGTTCGAACTTCACACGGATGGCGGTATTTCTGGCCATGTCAGGTCCGCTGATGGGAAGCCTTTCAAGATCCACCCGTGGGTCGAAGTAGAGTCGGAGGGCGGCGAACACTTCCAATCATTCTATGCGGATGAGCACGGATACTTCGAGGCAAGAGGGTTGGAACCTGGCCGTTACCTCGTCGGCATCGGTATGCGGGCTGAGCCAGAAACTCCCGAGTGGCGATCCCGCGTTTATTATCCTGGTGTGCGGACCAGGGAAAAAGCCACCGTTATAGAACTTGGCAAAGCCGAGACGCGCAACAATATCGACTTTCCGTTGCCGAACTCAGGACCGCGCTGAACCTAGGCTTGCAAGATAGCCCTAGTCGACTGGCCAGCACTTGACCGGGCCGGCGATAGTCTTGGTAGTTGGCTTCGGGAAGAGAGAGACCTCAACGGGATAGGCGAGCGCTGAGGACGCCCAGCTGTGAATGCGCTCAATCTCTTCGTAGCCGGTGCAAACTGGCTTTTGGGTGGTTTTCACCCCAAGCTTCTTTCTGATCGGTTCCCAACAGGACTTTTTGTTTGAATGGATGTCGCACTCGGTTCCGACCACGCGCAAGTATTTCAAAATGGGCCATCCGTCTGGAGCGGGCTCGACCCGCATATTGTTGAAGACTGAATCCTCAAAAACTTTCTCGTTCCACATGCCCGCGTAGAAGTACGAGTCCTCAAAAATCTTTTTTCTGGTTCTTGCATCGTAGATAACGAATGGCATCCCCCCATCCCAGCCGTCCGCAGCATCAAAGAACACTAGATTCCCCTTCACTCCCATGAAATATCCGCTCCACTCGTTTGGTTCGATAACCCGCTCCCCCTGGACATGAGACTTGGTGCACTCCGGGGCCGCTCCCTTCTCGATGGGAACAATCGCCAGCCACTCTGCGCCCTTTTCTCCCTCGTCATATTCTTTGACCATGAACGTCGGATAAAAAGAACAGGACAACTTAATTCGAACATTCTCTGCCGGACGGTAGGGAGATGGACCGAAATCCACAACTTTGTTTTCCAGTGGCGTGTCGAAGGAGTCTGCCGAGGCGATGGAGGCGAACCCTGGCCCGCAAAGGACGAGCAGCAAAACAGCACCCTGTCGAATTGGATTCAACTTTCCAAAGAGGTTCACGGCTCAACATCGATTCTTTTTACGCCGCAATTTTACCAAATGCCTGCTCCGGTTACTTTTGTGCCAGTTTCATCTAACTTTAAGACCAAAGTCAGAGTTCCCAAATCGCTGGTTGACGAATATCCGGGGCCTGGAAGACGTTAGCCTGTGATTCCGATAACCCCTCGTCTGGCCGCCGTTTTGATATCACTCTGATATCAAAACATTGCTTCCTTAGAAACTGCATGCCATCATCGAGAAGCAGTTGCCAGATGCCGGTTGTCTATGAAAAACAACTGCAAAAGAAAGCAGACGGCATTCAAGAATGCCGGGGCCTTTGTGGCCCATTTAGCTCTTTGAAAATTCATTTGCCCATCGGGATTCCGGACCCTGAGGACTGAGGACTATGGACTGAAGACTGGTACTGAGGACTAGCAGCTAGTCTCCCACCCCAGATCAATTTTCGCCAATAATGACGCGGGTCCGACGCGGTTTTGGGACCCAAAAACACCTGCCAGCAAGTGGGGGCCCACAAATCCTCCGAAAATCAGCGTTGATCCGCGTTCATCCGCGGCGAAGTCTTTGCTTTTCTCCGATCAAAAAGTAAAGGCGGCTTGGGGCCGCCTTTTTTGTTTTGCAAACCTTGAAAACGTTTAGAGAGCCTGGACGTTTTCTGCCTGCCAGCCCTTGGGTCCCTTGATGACGTTAAACTGCACGGCTTGGCCTTCCTTCAGGCTGCGGAAGCCCTCGTTCTGAATGGCTGAGTAGTGTACGAATACATCCTCGCCATTCTGTCGGCTGATAAAACCATACCCCTTGGCATCATTGAACCACTTTACTGTTCCTTGTTCCATTGTGTTGCATTTCCTTCTTGTTGATTTAGGCTGGATGAAGCAAAGGCTAGTGCAGGCAGGTGTCGCTGTAAGGCGGTACTTCCTTGTACTAAAACTTCGTTCAAAGCAGCACCCCAGTATACATAACAGGGTGCGGAAGGCAAAGTAGAAATGATTGTGGGAACGGGGGTTGATATCACCGAAGTTGGACGCGTGGCCGAGGCCCTGGAACGCTTTGGCGAGCGCTTTCTGCGGCGGGTTTTCACGCCGTTGGAGATCGAATATTGCTGCTCCAAGCGTAATAAGGCCGAGCGCCTTGCGGCGCGCTTCGCTGCCAAAGAGGCCGCGATGAAGGCCCTGGGAACCGGATTGCGCCAGGGAGTCACCTGGCAGCAGATAGAGGTTCGGCGCGTGCCAGGAAGCCGTCCGATGATTGTGTTTTCCGGTGCTGCCGCCCAACATGCCGCCCGCCTGGGCGCCAAGCATGTCTCTCTCTCCATCTCCCATTCGGCGGAGCAGGCGATTGCTATGGTCATATTGGAGAATTGAAGAATTGGGTAATTGAAAAATCGGGTCATCGAGTCATTGGGTCATTGAAGAACTGGGTAATTTGGGCTAACCGCCGAGGCGAATTGATAGAATTGATGGCTTTGGTTATAAGCTTGGCATTTCACCTAGCCGATAAACCAAAATTACCGGATTACTAAATTACTTAATTCATTCATGACGCAATCACAACTGCTAACTCCGCCCATCGAGACCTCTACATCCAAGATCTCTAGAACTGCACTCACCGCCGCCATCAGCACGGTCAGTTTTGCAACTCTGCTGTTGGAGCTGTCCTTGACGCGGCTATTTTCCGTGGTGCTGTTCTATCACTTTGCCTTCCTGGCCATCTCCATCGCTTTGCTGGGGCTGGGCGCAGGGGGCGTTTTTGCCTATATCCGCAGAGAGCCGCTCAAGCGATATGAAACCGAATATCTGGCTCCTCGCATCTGCATAGCCAGCGCACTCATGATGCTGGTCATGCTGGAAGTTGTGCTACGGGTCCCGGTCTTTCTAAATCTGGATGGGCTCAATTTTCTGCGGCTCACGGTCATATATCTTTTTGCTACGGTCCCATTCTTTTTTACCGGGCTGCTTTTCTCATTGGTGTTTGCACGCGAGCGAGCGCGGATCTCGCAGCTTTACGGCGCCGACCTGATGGGTGGCGCGCTGGCCTGCCTGGCCGTAGTGCTGCTGTTGAGCTGGATTGGCGGCCCCAATGTGATCTTATTTTCCGCGGCGGCCATGGCGGGAGCGGGGGCGTTGTGGTCCCCGGCCAGCAGGAAAAAGCCGCTATTCGTCGCGGGCTTTGTTCTGCTTCTGATTGTCGTCAACCTGGCGACCCATGGACGGCTGGCAGACATTGTGTATGCCAAAGGCGTGCGCCGTTTCCGGTCATGGACGGAATATTCCAAATGGAACGCCATCTCGCGCATCGAAGTGGACAACTTTGTCAGCTTCAAGAACATCGTGATTGACGCCGATGCCTCCACTGCACTCACGCATGCCGACCCAGCCCTATGGCAAGACCCCGATTGGCGCAAAGACCTGATGTCAGCGGCGCCTTCGAGCGTGAATGTCCTGCGGCCCCATGGAGACTTCGCCATCATCGGCCCCGGCGGCGGCGTAGACGTGCTGCGCGCCCTGGTGGGCGGCAGTCCGAGTGTGACCGCCATTGAAATCAATCCCATCATCGCTAACGACATCATGCGTGGCCGCTTTGCTGATTTTGCCTATCATCTGTATGAGCGCCCCGAGGTACATCTGTATGTAAGCGACGGGCGTTCGTTCATCCGCAACTCCAAGGACCAATACGATGTCTTGCAGATGACCCTGGTGGATACCTGGGCCTCGACCGCTGCCGGCGCATTCGCACTGAGCGAAAACAATCTCTACACCGTAGAAGCCTTTGAGGAGTACTTTGACCACCTCAAACCCAACGGCATGATTGCCATCACCCGCTGGGAGTTCAAAGAACCTCGAGAGGCGTTGCGTGTGGTCTCGCAGGCGATGGAAGCCCTGAGACAAATGGGAGTCAAGGACCCTAGAAACCACTTCATCGTAGTGGCAGATGGAGAACTAAACACCGACGGACGGCCGGTAACTGTACTGGCCAAGAAGACGCCGTTTACGCCAGAAGAGGTGCAGACCGTGCTGGCGCATATCAATGAAACTGAAAACCTTCATCTGGTGCATGCGGCTCATCTTTTTGCGTTGGTATCAGACAAAGATGTTTGCCGCCAGAATCCGGCGCCTACATCCTGCTACTCGGGCGAAGAGGCGCTCGGCAAAACTTCCTATGCCGCCAGCGAAGCACGTCGGCCATTTGATGATCTTATTGATGCCGACCCGGGCGCGGAAGCTGGCTCTGCGGCCTTGCAAGCAAATCCGCACGATTCTTTCTTTGCAGCGTATGCCTACAACATAAAGCCGGTCTACGATAATGCTCCGTTTTTCTTCTTTACCTTCAAGACGGGCAGGCTCTTCCAGGGAGTTCTTCATCCTATCCGGACGGGCATTGATTGGAAGGTCAATCTGGGGGTGGCCGTTCTTTTCATGCTGCTGGGCATATCGGTGCTGGCTGTGCTGGCATTCCTGGTTCTGCCCCTCGCCTTCCATACCAGCGCACGTGTGGCAGGAGTGAGGCCGCTGCTTTACTTTATCGCCGTAGGACTGGGTTACATCATTGTAGAAATCACCATGATTCAGCGCTTTGTTCTGTTTCTCGGCCATCCTACATATGCGCTCACCGTGGTTGTTTTCCTGATGATGCTGACCAGCGGCGCCGGCAGCCTGGCGGCCCGGCGTTGGATCGCTGACTGGCGCAGGGTCCGCTTCCCGCTGCTGCTCATCGTGATTGCTCTGGCGGCATATATTTTTATGCTACCCAAAATCCTGGTGGCGTTGGTAGGCTGGTCGCTTCCCTTGAAGCTGCTGGTTAGCACAGTCTTGCTCGCTCCTGTGGGATTTCTGATGGGCATGCCCTTCCCCACCGGATTGCGGGCTTTGGAAAATACGGAAGCCGGGGCCATCGAGTGGGCATGGGCCATGAACGCAGCCGCTTCTGTTTTGGGATCGGTGCTGGCCATGGTGATTGCCGTGCACTTCGGCTTGGCGGTGACTCTGGCTTGTGGCGCAGCCGCGTATTTGGCGGCCATGATGATGGTAAGAACATTCCAGACTGGATTGTTGGCCCATTGAATGGGCACTTCATCGGTAGAAATCGTGCAATATGTTATGATTCGCCAATTCCCTGAATTTCAAAGAAAAGGTGGTTTATTCCGAAGTTTGGAATCCTCAGCTTTGGAATAGCGAACAAGGAATATGCCTAGTCAAGCACAACTGCAATGGTCCCGTTTGCGGGTGGGGATTACCGTAATTGTGGCCACGATCACGTTGATTGTATTGATTTTCTTGATGTCTTCCACCAGCAGCATCTTCACGCGTCAGATTCACCTGAGGAGCTACTTTGACAATGCGGAAGGCCTCCGGGTCGGCGCACCCGTACGGCTGCAAGGCGTAGATATTGGCAACGTGGTCCGTATCATTGTGAATCCCAGCAAGCCGCTGACGCCGGTGGAAGTCACGCTGAAGGTCAACACCCGCTACCATGATTTTCTGCGTAAGGATTCCACGGCCCAACTGAGCACGGCCGGCGTGCTGGGCGAGACCTACGTGGATATCAACAGCTCAGAGGCAAAGCAAGGGCCGGCGGAAGAGGGCGATATATTGCCCTCCAGCAATCAGCCTGATATTAAGGACGTGGTTCGTGCCAGCCAGACCTCGCTGCAAAACGTGGACGTTCTTGTACGCCGGCTTGATCGTATCGTCGCTGCCATCGAGCAGGGGCAAGGCACGGTTGGAAAGCTCATTAACGACCCCAGCATGTTTAACCGCCTGAATGCCATACTCAGTGAAGTGCAGCAGATGGTGAATGAAATCCACGCCGGAAAAGGCAGCGTCGGCAAGCTGATTATGGATGACGAACTCTATAACAAAGCCAACGCCTCAGTGGATAAATTGAACAAGATCATTGATGAAATGAACCAGGGCCAGGGCACAATCGGCAAATTCCTGAAAGACCCAACTCTTTATGACAACGCCAACAAGACGGTTGCCAAAGCCAATGCGCTCATGGATGAGGTCAATCAGGGTAAGGGCGCCCTGGGCAAGATTGCCAAAGACGAGGAATTTGCCCGCAAGCTGGATAAGACGGTGACCAACCTTGAGACCCTTACCACCAACATGAATGAGGGCAAAGGAAGCATGGGCAAATTGTTCGTGGATCCATCGCTCTACAACAATTCCGACAAGATGCTGGTGGAAACGCGCAGCCTGGTACAGGCAATCAGAGAGAATCCCAAGAAGTATCTGACCATTCATTTCAAGATTTTCTAAAAATCAGTGTAGTGTTTTGAAAGGGCACGGCTTGGCCGTGCCTGTAAGTCGTAAAACAGCTTGCGGTAACTGCACACCATCTGGACTCGAAGATAGAAGTCCTGTACCTTGGAGCACGTGGGCCATCCCTGTCACCAATGCGGCACTGAAGTCGGCGAAGGTTCGCCGTTTTGCCGGCAGTGCGGCGCTCCACAGATCCGTGTGAGCCCAGGAGGCAGCGCAGAGCAGGCGACAAATGATCCTACGGCAAAGGATTCTGCTTCGGATTCAATTTCTGCACAGCTTCCCGGCAACGGCCCTCTACGAATCAGCGTTAACCGGCACGTGGCCCGCAGACAAGCCGCGCTCGCCGGGCTGATGCTTGCTGTTTTGCTCGCGTTATCATCTTGGTTCACCCCGGTCCTTTTGTTGGTTCCATTGGCAGGGTTGCTCGCGGTCGAGCTCTATGGCCGCAAAGTGCCTGAGCGGAGAATTTCTCCCGGAGTGGGTGCGGGCATCGGGTTATTGACCGGATTTTTTGGATTTTTGATGTTCAGCCTACCGGCGCTTCCCTATACCTTATGGGATGTGGCCCACCATCCTGATCCGGCACTCACCCAGCAATTGCATGCGCAGTTGGACGCCGCGATGCGCAGCAATCCTACCCCCCAAGCGCAACAAGTCGTACAATATCTGCTCTCCCCGAGCGGATTGATAGTGATCGTTATTACAAGCTTCGTATTTTTGCTCATTTTGACCCTGGCTCTGAGCGCCATTGGCGGGGCTATCGGAGCCAACCTTGCCAACCGCCGCCGTTAGGACCCCGTGAAATTTTTGTTTCTACGGCAAATTCGTTTATGATTTGCGCGGCATGAAATCTCAAGGTACCGAACCCCGGCTGCGGGAAAAACTGCAGCTTATGTCCGCCTCTGAAATTGAACGTACCCTGGTCCGTCTGGCGCACGAGATCATGGAAAAGAACAATGGCGGACGAAACCTGGCGCTGGTGGGCATCCGCCGACGAGGTGTTCCTCTGGCGGAGCGCCTGGCAAAACATATCCGGCAGATCGAGAAATCCGACCTGCTCGTGGGCGCGCTGGATATCAGCTTCTATCGCGACGACCTTTCTACCGTGGCCCCGCGCCCGGTGGTACAACAGGGCGACATTGGATTTGACGTCAACGGCAAAGACATCATTCTGGTGGATGACGTGCTCTACACCGGCCGCACCATCCGTGCCGCCCTGGATGCGCTGTTCGACCGCGGGCGGCCGCAGCGCGTACAGCTTTGCGTGCTGATTGACCGCGGACATCGCGAGCTGCCCATCGAAGCCTCTTTCATCGGACGCATGGTGCAAACCGCGACCAACGAGGTCATTGAAGTGAAGCTCCAGGAGACCGATAAGAACGAAAAAGTTCTGCTCATGGAGCGATTGGAGCCTAATACTTAGGAATGACTGCCTCCCCTCTTATTCGACGGGTCAGCTCCAACCACTCACTTCTGGATATTGAACATCTGCCCACGGAACGCATCCTGGCGTTGCTCAAGCTGGCGCAGCGCATGCGGTCTGCAAAATCAAGTTCTCTCTTGCGCGGCAAGACCGTTGCCCTGCTTTTCTACGAGCCCAGCACGCGTACACGGGTTTCATTTGAGCTGGCCGCGAAAAAGCTTGGCGCTACAACGACTGTAGTGACGGCGGCCGAATCCAGTATTGAAAAAGGCGAGTCGCTGGTGGATACGGTCCGCACCCTGCGTGCTGCCGGGGTTGATGCGATTGTGATCCGCCATCCCTCTTCGGGCGCGCCCAACCTGGCAGCGCGGCATTTGGATATCCCCGTGATCAATGCCGGCGACGGGATGCACGAGCACCCCTCGCAGGCCTTGCTGGATGCGTTCACCATTTTGCGGCATAAAAAACGATTGCGCGGATTGCATGTGGCCATGATCGGCGACATCTTGCACAGCCGCGTTGCCCGTTCCAATATCCATCTGCTCGGCCGCCTGGGAGCGCAGGTCACGCTCTGCGGTCCGCCCCAATTGGCGCCGGATATTTGCGCCACCCTGGCGGCTGGGGTGACTGTGATCCGCCATATCGAGCAGGCCATACGCCATGCCGACGTGATCATGATGCTGCGTGTACAGAAAGAACGGCTCGCCGGTTTGCAGCTCGATGCTCAAGACTATGTCGCGCGCTACCAACTGAATAGTGAACGATTGCGCCTGGCCAAGCGGGAGGCGCTGGTGATGCATCCCGGGCCAGCAATTTTGGGCATGGAGTTGACCAGCGAGGTGTCGGATGGGCCGCAGTCGGTCATCCTGGAGCAGGTGGCCAACGGCATCCCGGTGCGCATGGCAATTCTGGCAAAAGCATTGGGCCGGTAGCAAACCCCGGAGGGGTAACACGTAATTGAAAATGCACAGCAAATCGCTTCTTATCCGCGGCGGCCGGGTTGTTGACCCGGCACAAAAACTTGATGCCGTGCACGACCTCCTGCTGCGCGACGATAAGGTGGCCGAAATTGCGCCGGCAGGAAAAATCCGGGGCGGGGCGGATAAGACCTTCGACGCGCGCGGGTTGATTGTCACTCCCGGATTCATAGACTTGCACGTGCATCTACGCGAGCCCGGCCAATCGCACAAAGAGACCATCGCCTGCGGCACGACAGCCGCCGCAGCCGGGGGGTTCACCTCGATCTGCCCCATGCCCAATACCTCGCCGGTCAACGACTCGGCCGAGATCACGCAATGGATGCAGGCGCCCGAGCGCGGCGCGGTCGTAAATGTCTTCCCCATTGCGGCGGCTACAGTGGGCAGCCGGGGCCAGCAGCTTACCGACTTCAAAGCGTTGAGGCGCGCGGGTGCAGTGGCAGTGACCGACGACGGTAAGCCCATTCTCGACGACGCAATCATGCGTGAGGCGCTACGGACGGCGGCAGCGCTGGGCATACCGGTCATCCAGCACGCCGAAGATACACGCCAGACTAAGGGATGTGTGATGAACGCCGGAGCGACTGCCGTGCGGCTCGGCTTGCGGGGCATGCCAGCGGAAGCCGAAGCCGGAGTTGTTGAACGCGATATTCGCCTGGCGGAGCAAACCAAAGCGCACTTGCACGTTGCCCATATCTCCACCCTGGCGGCGCTCAAAGCTGTGCGCCGGGGAAAGCGTGAGCACGTGCGCGTGACCTGCGAGATCACGCCTCACCACTTCGTTCTCACCGATGAAGACGTGGGCGACTACAACACCAATACAAAGATGAATCCGCCGCTGCGCTCTCAAGCTGACCGCGAAGCTATGCTGGCGGCGCTGACTGACGGCGGCATCGATTGCATCGCCACCGATCACGCTCCCCACGCCGCCCACGAGAAAAACGTGGAGTTCGACCGCGCCCCATTCGGCATCACTGGGTTGGAAACGGCTTTAGGGCTGGTGATCACCAAGCTGCATCTTGAACATAAAATTCCGCTGACTAGAATTGTCGAATTGCTCTCCACCAACCCTGCGAAGCTGATCGGCCTCGCCGGTCGCGGCACACTTGCTAAAGGCTCCTACGCAGATTTAACGATTTTTGATCCTAAAAAGCGGTGGACATTCGAAGCCGCAAAATCGCTTTCCAAATCGAAGAACACACCTTTCGACGGATGGCAGCTCACTGGCAAAGTGGTTGCAACTATCGTGGGCGGTGAATTCCAATACCAGGCCTGAGCGGACATAAAGATCACATAAAGATCCATGTAACGGGTGCAAGTTACAGCATGCCCCAGCCAGGTACATGTCCTTAGAGACAATTGACAAATCAATCACATCTCAGCTATACGAAAGTGTAGGTTCTTAGGAACGTCTTTATTGTTCCTTACCGAACTAAAGTTTTTAAGGATGACTCCCCCTCATCCTGCCCAGAGCTTTACAAATCTTTACAAGTTCGGGGCATAACTCTTAACAGGACGCCAAATTTAAAAAGTTACGCAGCAGGCGTATCGGCCAGTGCCCGTGTTGGATCGATGATCGGCAAAGTAGGACAAACGTACATCCTCTAAAGACACGAATAACTGAGATGGGATGACGGTAATTAGCAAGCTTAGGAGAGCACGAACTAAGAATAAAAGAGAGGGACTCGGATGCACAAACAAAAAGGTTTTTCGTTGATTGAATTGTTGATTGTGGTAGCGATCATTCTGATCATCGCAGCTATCGCAATCCCTAACTTGATTCGCGCCAGGATTTCGGCCAACGAATCTGCAGCGGCGGCGGCCACACGTACCATCGCTACGGCTGATATTCAGTATCAGACCTCGTTCGGTTCCTACTCGCCGGATCTAAGTTCCTTGGCGTCCCCGGCGGCAGGTTGCCCAACCGGCACAATCCCGCCCAGCACAAATGCATGCTTGATTGACTATGCACTTGGGAACGCAGTCCCTGCTACCCCCAAGAGCGGATACGCTTTTGTGGCGGCAAACTCCAATGGTGGACAGAGCTTTGTCGAGGGTGGCACGCCGGTTACTCTGGGAAGAACCGGAAATAAATC
>Ga0210384_10007561_pt1 | contig 11448 bp, 7 predicted proteins | sample IncBWH2MmetaG_FD_160574 | JGI IMG/M metagenome (GOLD analysis project Ga0210384, IMG submission 160574) | Forest soil microbial communities from Barre Woods Harvard Forest LTER site, Petersham, Massachusetts, United States - Inc-BW-H-2-M | ecosystem: Environmental > Terrestrial > Soil >...
AGATGCCGTCGCCCACCCCGACGCTGTTGCGCGTCCAGGACTCGCCGGTCCCCACCCACACGGTCTTGGGGTTGCCGGGGTCCACGGCGACGGCGCCGATCGACTGGGCGTGCTCGTCGAACACCGGACGGAAGGTGGTGCCGCCGTCGCGCGACCGCCACACGCCGCCGCCGGCCGAGCCGACGTAGACGGTCAGCGGCTCGTCCGCCACGGCGTCGATCGCCGCGATGCGGCCGCCGGTCGCCGCCGGCCCGATCGCCCGCGCCTCGAGCCCGCCGAACGAATACGAATCGAGCTCGACCGCTGCCGTCGTGGCTGCCGCGGGACCGGGAGATGCGGCCGGAGTTGCCGGGGTTGCCGGGGCTGCCGGGGTTGCCGGAGCAGGCGGAGTTGCCGGAGCTGCCGCGGCCGGCGAAGCGAGGCAGAGGCATCCGAGGGCGGCGGCCAGCACGAGGGCGGCGCCGGCCCGCTTCACGTCATCCATGAGCACGAACATGTCTTCTCCCTGCGAGCTTGCGACGGCTCGCGGCGGCTGCTGCGGGGGACGGCGATCCCGCGGATGGTCTCGCGGGCCGTCTCGCGCTGTCTCCCAAGGGGGCGGGACCGGGGTTGGCGTCAGGGCTTGGGCGGCGCGGCGTCCTTCGGCGCTTCCTTCTTCTTCTCGACCTTCGGCGCGTCGAAGCGGTTCGCCGCGATGGGGACGTTCACCTCGATCTTGTCGATGGTGATGACCTGCGGGCCGGGTGCGCCCTTCATCTTGCTCTCCATGGTGAACGGCATGGTCAATCCCTCGACCTGCTTGTAGTTGCCGAACGTCGTCTCGACGTCAGTCGCCTGCCCGCGGATCGTGCGCGTCGTCTCGCTCTTGAGCTCGAGGTAGCTGTCGGCGTCGAGATAGATGGTGGTGACGTCGCCTTCCTTCTGGGTCAGCTTGAGCTTCTGCACCGGAGTGCCTTCCAGGTCGCCCTTGCCGAGGTACTCGACCTTGTTGCCCTTGTCCTTGTAGTTGAACAGCGGTCCCTCGAGCAGGTCCGCGTTCTCCTTGGCTTCCTTGAGGTCGTCGCCGGTCATCGCCTCGGGATCGGTCTTGCCCAGGAACGGCATGACCTGCCAGCCGCCGGCGCCGTCATAGGCCTGGATGCCGGTCATGCCCTGGATGGTGAACTCCATGCGCACCTTGTGCTCGGGAGGCACCACCTCCATGAGCACGGGGGCCTCCATCCCTTGCCCCATGGACATCCTGGCGGTGAAGCGCAGGGTCTTCACGGTCTTGATCTTGTCCCGGCCCCCCTTGGCCTGGATGTGCTTCTCGACCATCTCGTCGGCAGTCTGAGCGGACAGCGCCGCCGCGGCGAAGCCGGTCAGCAGCAACGATGCGAGCGTCTTACGAACGATCATGAGATCCTCCTACTACAAGTGGTTGCGAGTGGCTGCAAGCAGTTGCGAATGGTAGCGAGCGGTGGCGCTGCTCGGGGCTCACCGTCTATACGGCGGCGGCCGGCGAAAAGTTGCGCCCAGCCGGGGTGCCGCGACAGGCGACAGGCGGAGCCGCGGCCGCCCAGCATATGCCGGACGGCGGCCCGAGGGCCAGCCCGGAGCGGGTCGTCCGGGCCGCGGCGGCGGATCTCCTCCTCGCCTCCCTTTGGGCGAGGGTCTGACCCGCGCCGCCGGAGGACTTCGGTGGCCTCGCCCAAAGGTCGGCGGGGAGGAGATCCGCGGCCGCGGCCGGAGCCACGGATCTTTCGGCCGCAGGACGCATAGAGTATGGCCGGGGGAAACGCATGACAGCCAGCCTCGAGTTGCGCGACGTGGAGAAGCGTTACGGCGATTTCGTCGCCGTGGCCGGTCTCTCGCTGGCGGTGCCGGCGGGCGTCATCTTCGGCCTGCTGGGGCCGAACGGTGCGGGCAAGACCACGACCCTGCGCATGATCATGGACATCCTCGCCCCGGACTCGGGCGAGATCCTGCTGTTCGGGCGCCGGCGCCTGGCCGGCGACCTGCAGCGCATCGGCTACCTGCCGGAGGAACGGGGCCTGTACCGCAAGATGACGGTGATCGACCAGCTACTCTTCCTGGCGGAGATCCATGGGATGAAGCGCCGCCAGGCGCTGCCGGTCGTCGAGAAGTGGCTGGCGCGCGTCGAGCTGGCGGACTGGGGCCGCAAGAAGGTCGAGGAGCTGTCCAAGGGCATGCAGCAGAAGGTGCAGCTCATCGGCACCGTGCTGCACGAGCCCGAGATCCTGATCCTCGACGAGCCGTTCTCGGGGCTCGATCCGATCAACCAGGGGCTGTTCAAGGAGCTGCTGCTCGACTATCGCCGCCAGGGCCGGACGATCCTGTTCTCGACCCACGGCATGGAGCAGGCCGAGAAGCTGTGCGACCACATCGGGCTGATCTCGCACGGCCGCCTGGTGCTCGCCGGCGAGCTCAGGGAGATCAAGCGCCTGGCGGGCGGCAACTCCTACCGGCTGGTGGCGCCGGCCACGGCCGGCGACCTCGAGCGGGTGAAGGCCCTGCCCGGGGTCGAGGTCGCCATCCCGCAAGAGCCGCTGGACCCGGTGGACCCGCGGCCCGCCAGCGTCCGGCTGCTGCTCGCGCCCGGCGCCTCGAGCTCCGAGCTGCTGCGCCAGCTGCTGCAGTTCCTCGAGGTGCGGGAATTCCGCAGCGAGGAGCCGGACCTCGAGGACATCTTCATCAAGGCGGTGCGCAATGCGGCCTGAGCATGCCTTCATCGTCGCCAAGCGCGAGTACCTCGCCCGCCTCAAGAGCAAGGGCTTCTGGATCGCGACCGCGCTGCTGCCGGCGTTCATGGGGGCGATGATCCTGGGCCCGGCCCTGGCGGCGTCGAAGACGAAGTCCCAGCAGCGCCTGGCGATCGTCGACGAGACCGGCGCCGGCCTCGGGCGCCAGCTGGCGGCCGCCTTGACAGAGCCCGGCACGGACATCGGCGAGCAACGCGAGCAACGCGAGCGACGCGGGCGAGACGAGGGCGGCGTGCGTTTCGAGACGCAGCTCATCCCGCCCGGACCCGATCCGGCCGCGCGCCGCGCCGAGCTCGACCGCCGGGTGCGTGCCAAGGAGTTCGGCGCCTGGGTCTGGCTGACGCCCGACGGGCTGCGCGACAACCGCTTCGAGTACCACGCCGAGAGCCTGTCGAACGTGGTCACGCAGGAGGTGCTGAGGAACCGCATCTCGAGGGTCGTGAGCCAGTGGCGCCTGCGCGCCGCCGGGCTCGACGCCGCCAAGATCGCCGAGCTGACGCGGCCCGTCACCCTGAGCACGGTCCGGATCTCCGCGACCGGCAGCCGCGCCGAGCAGGGCATCGGCGGCTTCATGCTCGCCTTCGGCCTCTGCTTCACCCTCTACATGGTCATCGTCATCTACGGCCAGCAGGTCATGCAGGGTGTCATCGAGGAGAAGAGCTCGCGCATCGTCGAGGTGATCGCCGCGGCCATCCGTCCCACCGAGCTGATGGCCGGCAAGCTGGTCGGGATCTGCCTGGTGGCGCTCACCCAGCTCGCGATCTGGGTCGCCACCGCGCTGGTCCTCACCACTCCTGCCATCCTGGGGGTGCTGCTCACCCTGCCGGACGGCCTCACCCTGCCCGAGGTGCCCGGGGCGGTGATCGTCCACCTCTTCGTGCTCTTCCTGCTGGGCTTCTTCCTCTACTCGACGCTCTACGCCATGATCGGCGCGTCGTTCAACAGCGTCCAGGAAGCGCAGCAGTTCGCCGCCGTCGCGGTGGTCTTCATCGTGCCGCCGCTGCTGTTCATGATGCCGATCCTCAACGACCCCGATTCGCCGCTGGCGGTTGGAATGTCGCTGTTCCCGTTCTTCACGCCGCTGGTGATGATGCTGCGCATCGCCTCCAAGATGCCCTCCGCCTGGCAGATCGCCGCCGCCTACTCGCTCTGCCTGCTGACGATCGCCGGCATGGTGTGGCTGTGCGCCCGCGTCTACCGCGTCGGCATCTTGATGTACGGCAAGAAGCCGACCTTGCAGGAGATCTGGCACTGGGTGCGCTACTCCTGACGCAGCCTGCTTCCGCGCCCGCCGCCGCGCCCACCGGCCGCCACGGCGCGATCCCGATCCTGCGGGGGTAGAATGCCCCGGCGCGCCCGAGCGTCCTTTCCCCTCCCCAGGGGGAGGGGCCGACCGCGGCGCCGAGACCCCGCGTGAACCCCAGAGATCCGAGCTTCGGCAACCGCCGCATTACCCTGGGGGGCTTCGGCGGGCTTGGGGGACCGCCGCCGCGCGACCTGCTGATCATCCTCGTCACCCTCTTCGTCACCTTCTCCCTGCAGTTCTTCGCGGCGACCCGGATCGTTCCCGACCTGCTCCGCCTGACGCCGCTGGTCTGGCACGCGGGGTTCGTCTGGCAGCTGATCACTTACCCGTTCGTCGGCTACGGCGGCCCGAGCTTCTGGTTCCTGGTCGAGCTGCTGATCCTGTTCATGTTCGGCCGCGACGCCTATGCCGGCCTGGGCAGGAAGCACTTCTGGCGGCTGGTGCTGATCACCGCGGTGGCCGCGGGCGCCCTCGCCCTGGCGGTCGACGCGCTGCAGGAAGCCGCCACCGGGCTCCTGCAACCGGGCGCCTTCCCGCTGCTGCAAGGCCAGCGCGTGCTGCTTGCCATCCTGGTCGCCGCCTTCGCCACCGCCAACCGGCGGGCCACGATCCTGCTGTTCTTCGTGCTGCCGATCGAGGCGCGCTGGTTCCTGGGGCTCGAGATCCTGTTCGCCTTCATCGGCTACCTGGCCAGCCATGATCTCGGGGGCTTCCTCGGCATCTGCGCGGCGGTGGGCCTCTCCTTCCTCTACGTCCGCGACGGCGGCTTCGGCCGCGGCCTGCGCCAGACCCGCCTGCGCGCCGAGCGCTGGTGGCTGCAACGCAAGCTGGAGCGGGTCAGGCGGCGGCGCGGCCTGCGCGTGATCAAGGGCCAGGGTGACACCCCCCGCTGGCCCAACTGACCGGCGCCGGGAATGAAGCTCTCCGGGCCGCAGGGGGACGCGCCCCGCATCCTCGTCGTCGCCGGGATGCACCGCTCCGGCACCTCGCTCCTGGCGGCGCTGGCAAGCGAGGCGGGGTTCGACATGGGGGCGCGCCTCCTGCCGGCCGGGCCCGGGAACCGCGGCGGGCATTACGAGGATCTCGACTTCCTGGAGTTCCACGACGCGGCGCTCGCCGCGCGCGGCGCCGCGGCGCTCGCGGTCGCGCCCGGCTTCAGCTTCGCCCCGGCGCCGGCGGAGATGGCGGCCGCGCGGGAGCTGCTGCGCGAGCGCCAGGCGAAGCCGCGCTGGGGATTCAAGGACCCGCGGACCACGCTCTTCCTCGACTTCTGGGCGGACCGGCTCCCGGAGGCACGCTTCCTCCTCCTGTACCGGCACCCCGTGGAGGTGATCCTGTCGCTCCTGCGCCGCGGACTGGACCTCGATGCGATGGCCGAACCGGCCGCCGCGCTCCGCTGCTGGGAGGTCTACAACGGGCGCGCGCTCGCGTTCCGGCGGGAGCACCCGGAGCGCTGCGAGCTGTGGGACCTGCGGGCGCTGGCGGAGGACCCGGCCGCCGCGTGCGAGCGTCTCGCCGCGGTGACCCTGAGCCCCCTCCGGGCCGGTGCCGCCGGCGTGTTCCGCGCACCGGACCTGCGTCTCGGGCTCGCCGCCCCGGAGATCGACTGGGACAAGGTGATCCCCGGCGCCATGGCGCTCCTCCGCCGGCTCGGCGAGGCCGCGGATTGGCGGGGAGAGGACGCTTCACCAGCGGCCGCCGCCACCGCCCCGCTCGAGGCGGCGGCGGAGCACCTCCTGGCGACGGCGCTGCGCCGCGAGCCCTCCACCGAGCCGATCCCGCCGCACCTCCGCGGCTGGTACGCCGAGCTGAAATGGGTCGCCAGCGAGCGGGAGGCGGAGGTGCGGCGGCTCGAGGCGCGCGCCGCCGAGCTCGACCGCAGCCTGCGAGAACGTGACGCGGCGTCGCAGCGGATCGCCGCGACACGCGGCTGGCAGCTCCTGCGCGGCTGGTGGAGATTCGCCGCCGTCGTCCGCCGCCTCGGTGAGCGCGCCGCGCACACGGCGCCCGCCCTCGCGCGGAGGCTGCGCTCCGGCCCCGCCGCGCGCGATCTGCGTGATCTGCGCAATCTGGGCGATCTGCGCGATCTGGGCGATCTCCTCATTGGCTGCGTCACCGAGGACGCGCCGCGGTCCCTCGCCCAGACGCTGCGGCTGGTGCGTTCCATCCGCTGGTTCGGCGGGCGGGCGGCGGCGGCGCGGGTCCTCGTCTGCGCCGTCGAGAGCATCCAGCCGGAGGCGCGCGCGGCACTGGCGGCGCTCGGGGCCGAGGTCCGCATCGTGCCGAGGTTCGACGCGCGGAGCCCGTTCGCGAACAAGCTGCAGTTCTTCGCCGAGGCCGAGACGACCGGCGCGTCCGTCTTCCTGCTGCTCGACTGCGACACGCTCCTCGTCGGCGACCCGTTGCCGCTCCTGCCGGGAGGCGTCTTCTCGGCCGCCATCGCGGACGTGCCGTCCGTGACGCACGACGTCTTCGTTCGCCTGTTCGCCCACTTCGGCCTGCCGCTCCCGCCGCGGCGCCACATGACGACGCTCCTGCCGGAACCGACGATCGCCTACTTCAACTCGGGCGTGCTCTCGGTCCCGGCGCCGCTGGCTCGAGACCTCGCCGCGGCCTGGCGGGACTACAACCGCCGCCTCCTGGACGACCCCGCTCTCCTCGCCCCATGCGAGCGCCACGCGAACCAGGCTGCCCTCGCTCTCGCGGTCGCGGCGCGCGCCATCCCGTACCGGGTGGCGCCCGCGGCGTTGAATCTCCCGATCCACATGCCGCACCTCGCGCGGACACCCGAGCTCCTCGCCACGGAGCCTGTCATCCTCCACTACCACCGCCGCGTCGATGCGGACGGCTGCTTGCTCCGCACCGGCTACCCGCGCGTGGACGCGCGGATCGACGCCTTCAACGAACGGCAACGGGCCGAGAGGTCGCCGCTTCCCGCCGCGGCCCCGCGGCTGGTGGCGGTCCATCATCGCCTCGCCGGACGCTCCGGGCATCGCTTCCACGAGGCGCTCGGGCTGATGCGCGAGGCGCCCGCGCGCGGGCTCGCGCCGGTCGTCCTCATCCACCGCGAGGCGGAGCCCGAGGTGCGCGCGGCGCTCCCCGCGGCCCGCGCCGTGCTGCACGATCCGGTCTTCCGCACCGACCTCACGTTCGCGGACCGCGTGCGCGACTTCGCGGCGATGCTCCACGCGCACGTCGACCGCGAGCTGACGGGGCGCGACCTCGTCCTGATGACGGTGGCGACGCAGTGCGAGGCCGCGGCGTTCGCGGAGTGGCTGCGCGCTCTCGGCGAGCCGGGCCCGCGCGTCGTCCTCTTCTTTCACAGCGACCGCTGGAACCGCCACGGCGAGGCGGAGCACCGGCGCCAGCTCGCGGAGCTCCGGCAGGCCGCGGCGGCGCTCGCCGCGCTGCCGCCGGAGACCGCCGCCCGCCTGCGGCTCGGCGCGGCGACGCCCGGCCTCGCGCGCGAGCTGACCGGGCTCCTCGGACGCCCGGTCGCGCACGCTCCGCTCCCGACCGTCAACGGCCACCGCGCGGCGGCGCGCCGCGCCAACGGCTCCCGGTCCACGCCACGCCTCGGCTTCCTCGGCGGCGCGCGCCCCGAGAAAGGCTTCCACGAGACCCGCGCCATCCTCGATGCCCTGCGCCCACGTCTCGGCTTCCGCGCGCTGCTGCAGCTCGCGAACGAGCAGATGCCGGAGGCCGCGTGGGCCGACCTCGAGCGGCTGGCGGAGGATCCGGACGTGGAGCCGTTGCGCGGCGCTCTCTCCGCCGAACAGTGGGAGGAAGCTCTCGCCTCCTGCGATCTCCTCGTCCTGCCGTACGATCGCACCGCCTACCGGCACCGCTCGTCCGGCATCTTCGCGGAAGGGGCCGCGGCCGGCATCCCGGCGGTCGTGCCGGACGGGATCTGGATGGCGGAGCAGATCGCCACCGGCGCCGCCGCCGGTGTGTCCTTCAGCGGCAACGAGCCCGGAGCGGTCGCGGCGGCCTGCGCCGAGGCGGTCTCCCGGCTGCCGGAGCTACGCGCGCAGGCGGCGCGCCTCGCCGAGCCCTGGCGGCGCGGCACCGGCCTCGCGGCTTTTCTCGACTGGGCCGAGGGGAGCTGAGTGCGAACGTTGGACGCTCTTGCCGGAACCGACCCTCGCGTACTTCAACTCCGCGCGCAGCGGCAACGAGCCCGGCGCGGGCTCTAGCGACGGGAGACTGCCCAGTCCTCGCGCTTCAATCCGGCTACGCGTACGAACTCCTTGGCGTTGGATGTCACAAGGATCGCGCCACGTCGGTGGGCGGCTGCTGGCGCCCTTCGGGCATGAAAGGCCCGGAGACCAGGCGATCCAACTCCGCGAACCACTCCGATACGTCAGTGAACATCGGCTCGACGAGGACTCCACGCCCGGCGCGGCGTACTCTTACCCGGTCTCCTGCGAACCTTAGCTCACGAGGCAGGCGCACGGCCTGGCTGCGCCCGTTCTTGAACAGCTTGGCAGTGGTGGTCATGGGCCTCCCTTTTCCTGGCATATACCAGGAGTAAAGACCACGCCGCACCGCATGGACCAGGTTCCCTCGAAGTGCTCGATCGCCGCGCCATGAGCTGGGAGTCGGGCGCGGCGTAGAAGAGCTCGCCACGGCTGGTAGCGCATACGGGATTCGAACCCGTGTTACCGGCGTGAGAGGCCGGCGTCCTGGACCCCTAGACGAATGCGCCATGCTCCCAGAACACGCGGAACGCTAACATAGGGGGCTGCCGGCCTTCAACCGCGACAGGGACATGGGGGACAGGGGGAATGGAGAGCCGGGTGCCGGGCGACCGGCTGCCGGCTCTCGGTGGCGGGCGTACGCAAGGGCGACCCGGGCCACGATCCCGGCGCGTTCGGGAACGGTTCCGCGACTGGCGCGTTGAAACGTGGGGCCGGGGAGGTTGCGGCGGACGCGGTTCGGTGACATCCTTTCGGTGTCCCGGTAATTTCTTGTCGGCTGGAGGCCTGGCGGGCCATCCGGCATGGAGAGCGGGTCTTGCGCTTGGGCTTGAAGCTGGTCGCTGCCAACGGCAGCCAGGCAGTCACGGTGCCGGCGGGGCGCACGCTGGTGGTGGGTCGCTCGTCGGCGTGCGACGTGCCGATCCGCGATCTGACGGTGTCGCGCCACCACGGCGAGGTCGAGGCCGCGGCGGCGGGACTGCGGGTGCGAGACCTCGGCTCGACCAACGGCACCTTCATCAACGGCGTGCGGATCAGCGAGGGAGTCGCCTCGCCCGGGACGCGGGTGGCGTTCGGCAAGGTCATCTTCCAGGTCATGGAAGAGCGGGCGACAGGCGGCCTGGCCGAAGCCGGAGACGGCGGCGACGGCACCCAGGTCGCGATCCTCGACCAGCTGCGCGCCCAGGGCCCGACCGACGTCGCCGCCCTGCTGGCTTCCGAGGCCGATGCCGCGGCCGCCGGCCGCGCCCTGCGGGTGGGCGGCGAGACTCCTGCCGAGCGCCGGGCGGCGGCCCTCGCCCTGCTGCTCGAGACCGCCAAGGAGCTGTCCCTGCAAGGCGAGCCGGCCCGCCTGCTCGACAAGGCCGCTCGCCTGCTGCTGCAGGCGCTGCGCGTCGATCGGGTCGAGATCCTCATCCGCGGCGACGAGGACGAGATGGTGCCGCGGGTCAGCAAGGTGCGGCACCCGGCGACCGCCGGAGCCGCCGGCGGCGGCCGCGTGCCGCAGATGGCGGCACGCAAGGCGAGCATCGAGCGGGTCGCGGTGCTGATCGCCATCGCCGGGACCGCGCCCGGCGCCGGCACCGACGCGATCTCCCGCGTCATCCCGGAGGCGGGACCCGCGCCCGAGGCTGCCGGGGCCGCGGCGGCCGCCGGGGCAGACGGAGCGGCTGAGGCAGCCGAGGCGGCCGAGGCGGCCGGGGCATACGGCGGCGATTCGTCGCCGGCACTGCATCCGGTGCCCGCGACCGGCAGTCACCCGATTCCGGCCGCGACCACCGACGCCGTGCAGGTCGCGGCCGGCGGCACCGATTCCATCCTCCGGGAGGGCACTGGCGGCCGGAAAGGCACCGGTGGCGAACGGCAGACGGGTGCCGGCGAGCGAGACCCCAGAACCGGCGGCGGTGCGGCGCCGGCGGCCGAGCGTGACCCGCGGCGCCGCGGCACGGCGATCTGCGCGCCGCTGCTGGGGATGCAGGCGACGGCGCTGGGCCTGCTCTACGTGACGGCGGCAGAGGCGGCGGCGCTGGGGCGTGAGGACCTGGAGTTCGTGACCGCCTTCGCGGGCATCGTCGCCGTCACCCTCGAGAACCTCTGGCTGATGGCGAGAGCGCGCGACGAGGCGGTGGCGCAGGCCGGCTACCAGCGCCACTTTGCGCCGTTCGTCGCCGACCAGATCGCCGGCCAGCACGACGGGATCCGGCTGGACGGCGACCGGCACCAGGTGTCCTTCCTGTGCTGCGAGATCCGTGGTGTCGCCGAGCTGGCGGAGGAGCTGAGACCCGAGGAGATCGCGCGCCTCCTGAAGGAGCTGTTCTCCGAGGTGGTCGACGTCGTCTTCGAGCACGGCGGCACCCTCGACCACTTGACCGGCGCCGGCCTGACCGCGCTGTGGGGCGCGCCTCTCCGCCGTCCGGACGACGCCGACGAGGCGGTGCAGGCCGCGATCGGCATGCAGCGCGGTCTCGAGCGCCTGAAGGGCGAGTGGAGCCGCCAGCAGCGGCCCCAGCTCGAGATTGCCATCGGCATCGACCTGGGCCAGGTCTTCGCCGGCTGCGTCGGCAGCGACCGCCGCCATGAGTACACGGCCATCGGCCAGCCCGTGGTCCGTTCGTCGGCGCTCTGCGCCGCCGCCGGAGCGAATGAGATCCTGGTGACCGAAGCCGTGCTCGAGGCGCTGGCCAGCCCGCCGCCGGCCGACGCGGCGGCAGCGCCTACAGACGGCACCGGGCCTCATTCCGCCACGCCGTCCTATCGCATCGATTGGCGAACGCCTCCCACCTTGCGGCAGTCCGGAGAGGTGCCGCTGGTCTAACTGCTAGACCAAGCTAACTTCCCACCTGCTTGAACAAGATCCGCACGCCGTCGGGGTCGTGGGTGTCGAAGAGGAGGCAGCCGTCGGCGTCCTGCCGCAGCCCCCCGGGGATGTTTTTGTCCCGCAGCAGCAGCTCTTCGTAGGCCTTCTCGGCGGACGGCACCGTCATGACGAGCACCAGCTTGTGATGCGGCCCCTGGTACTCGAAGGCCTCGTCCCGCTCCCGATCCCGATCGGCGGTGCCGGGCGGGCGCCCCAGCACCTCGATCACCGCCGCGCCGGCCTGGTAGAGCGCCCCTCGCCCATCCTCGCGGTCCCAGTTCTGCAACCGCGGCAGCGACAGCGTCTCGCCGTAGAAGCGGCACG
>Ga0210384_10007562_pt1 | contig 11448 bp, 10 predicted proteins | sample IncBWH2MmetaG_FD_160574 | JGI IMG/M metagenome (GOLD analysis project Ga0210384, IMG submission 160574) | Forest soil microbial communities from Barre Woods Harvard Forest LTER site, Petersham, Massachusetts, United States - Inc-BW-H-2-M | ecosystem: Environmental > Terrestrial > Soil >...
GCGAACACAGCGACCCCTTTGGATTTGAGAATATTGGTGAGATTTTCAACCGTTTGCTCGACAGAGTGATTACTGGGCTTGCTGACTATCCCATTGGTTGCTGCGGCTGTCATAAATACCATCCTCGACGCGTTTAATTGCTATTGACCGAAACCTTTCTCGTTTTCGTGCGTTCATAACACTAAGACACATGCGCGCATACCTGCTTCCGACAATTATTGCTCTCATCCCAGCCGGTACAGCCATTCCTGTCCATGCCCAGGACGCCGGTAAGATTGTAGATCAGTACATCAAAGCCGAGGGCGGTTCGAAAACGTTGTCCAAGGTTAATACCCTAACGGTCGAAGGTACCTTCGCCAACACTGCGAATGAGAAGGACGGAACCTACACCCTCATTACCAAACTGCCGAATCGCTATTACTCGGAGCTCGTCGACGATCATCGAATATCCATCGAGGCATACAACGGGAAGTCCGCTTGGCACCAGCGCACCGGTGAGCTTGAGACACTAGTTGGGCCTGAAGGTGCTCAACTGGAAGCTGCCGGCCAATACTACAATTCGCGGCTGGTCAATGCGAAAAAGAACAAACTCGGACTCGCTTTTATTGGCCATGCGCAGGTGCGCGGAAAGGACACACTACAGGTTGAAGTGACCACGTCTTCAGGTTTGAAACGCGAGATATTCTTCGATCCACAGACGCACCTAATGGTGAAAGAAGCAGCCATGATCGGTGGTGTCGATGAGCAGATTCTGTACGAGGATTACCGGACCCAGGACGGCATGAGGCTTCCGTTCAAAATCGAGCTGCACCGAGGAAACGATGCATATAACGTTGTCGTCACTCGCGCGGTCGTGAACGGCCCGGTGGGCGAGAGGGTTTTCGATTTTCCCAAGAAGTCGCAGGTACACTTGCCAGATCTGAAGGCCCTTTTCAAGGAAATCGACGAGAATCAGAAAACCATCGACAAAATAAAGGAAAGTTACACCGGCACTCGCTCGGAAGAGGAAACCGAATACGACAAAACCGGAAAAGTGACCAAGCGCGAGCTCAAGGAGTACAGTTTCTTTTACCTAGGTGGCAATGAGATTTCCACGCTGACAAGTAAAGGCGGCAAGCCCCTCGGTGAGGAAGAACAAAAGAAAGAAAACGACAAAACGCAGAAGGAAATTCGGGAGCATGAGGCCAAAAAAGAGACCAAAGAAGCTAAAGAAAAAGGCAATGGAAAGAATGACAATGAGGACCCCGGCATCGAGGTTTTCCTCCGAGTGTGCCAGTTTGTGAATCCCAGGCGCGAGCGGTTCCGCGGCCAGGATGTGCTGGTTTTTGATTTCGAGCCGAATCCGGAGTTTAAGGCCCGCAAGCTTGAAGAAAAGGTGGTACAGAAGTTGGCGGGCGTTGTTTGGATAGACGAAAAGGCGCACGACGTAGCGCGGCTCGAAGCTTACTTTGTTGGCGACTTCAAGTTAGCAGGCGGTGTGCTTGCCAATTTGCAGAAAGGTACCAGCTTCGTTTTCGAACAAGCGTTCATCAACAATGAAGTATGGCTGCCGACGTATGCAGAAGTTCATGTTGGCGTCCGGGTCTTGCTGGTTAAAGGGTTTAAGGTAAACGAGGTCATCCGGTATTCGGACTACAAGAGATTCAACGTGGAAAGCATATCCACGTTGGGTAAACTAAAGGTTAGCGCGGATGCACCGACCAGCGTACCTGATAAACTCCCGAGTTCTTCCGAGCCGCACTAACCAGCGCGGAAGTCTTTTGGAATTCCAGCTGCTTGTTGCAGCTATTTCGGAAACAGACGCGAGTGAAATACAAGCGAAGCAGGAAGATGCTCGGAGAAGTACACGGGGTCATGGCGGCCCGGGTAGATGTGAAATTCATGAGGAATCTGGCGAGAAATCAGAATTTTGTCGACCGCCATCGCTCCCACTTCAAAGCCGAAATCGTCCTGGTCTCCGCAATCAAAATAAATATGCAACCCCGCTAAATTCGCCGTTCGTGCAATGACTATAGGACTGTGTGCCTGCCAAAAAACGGGATCGGGCGGACTTCCAAATGCGCCACCTAGCACGCGAGCCCGTGGTGAATTTGGTTGCGCACCAGCAAGAAAGGCTGGCAGTTTTACTATCAGTGCGGCACTGTGAGCGCTTACCGAAGAGAAAAGCTGCGGATGGCGAAACGCCAGGTACAGAGCCCCATAACCGCCCATGGAAATACCCGCAATGGCTCGATTGGCACGGCCAGCCGCGACCCGATAGTGCTTTTCCACGTAAGGGAAAAATTCCTGTAACAGGAAATCCTCGTAGCGTTCGTTTCCGTCCCTGGCGTTGAGATAAAAGGTAGAGCGGGCATCGGGCGTGGCGATTAGAAAATCTTTCAGTTCGCCTTTGTCGCGCATGTCTTCTACCAGATTCCAGGCGCCAGAATGGACAAAGAATTGTTCGTTGTCGCCAAGCCCATGGAAGAAATACAACACCGGGAAGATACGACCTTTGTCGGCATCGAACGATGGCGGAAGGACGATGCAGTATGGCACCGGGCGCGCCAGGATCTTGCTCGGAATGGAATTGCATTCGACGCGACCGGCCGCCCGCGTCGGCCGCGGTATAAACAGCATACACATTAGTAGGAACAATTCGACATATCGTAGTGTCGCCCTATTCATAACGGAGCGCGTCAACAGGATTGAGCTTGGCAGCACGGGAAGCAGGATAGAGCCCGGCAACGAGACTCACAAGCACGGCAAAGCCGAGCGCCGACAACACCAGCCACCACGGCACGGAAGAAAGCTCAATAGAGTTAAGATTTTGGCGGTGCAGATAAACGTTGGTGCCGTAGGTAAGCGCGCGGCCCAACAACCAGCCAAAGATCACGCCGAGTATTCCGCCCAGCAAGCCCATGACGCCTGCTTCCACAAAGAAAAGTTGCTGCACATCAGAATCAGCCGCCCCGAGAGCTTTCAATACGCCTATCTCGCGGCGTCGCTCGAGAATCGCCATTACTAGAGTGTTGACGATGCCCAGAGTGGCGACCGCTAGCGCGAGGCTGCCAAATATTCCCAAAAGCAAATCAAAGACAGAAAAAAAAGTGCGCAGTGATTTGGAAGCATCCAGGAGAGAGAACGCATTGAAGCCAAGATTCTTTATAGAAGCTTCGAGAGCCTCGACTTGAGAAGGCGATTTAGCTCGCACGGAAAGCGATGGATAAGTAGTTTTATTCGCGGCCGAATCACGCACGATGTCTCGTAGATCGTTAACCTGCGCGGCGCGCAACCTTGCGGCAGTTTCTAGCGGTATCAGCAGCCGCGCGTTGCCATATCCGCCGTATCCCGCGGCTGGCTCGGTTTCCACGACGCCGATGATCTGGAGGCGCAACTCTTTCGGAACTACAGAAAAGCCGCCCGAGGGCCCCGTTGTATTGCCCACCGAACCGGCTCCACTATCTTGCAGGGATTGGCGCTCTGCGTAACGCAGCAGCAATTCCTGCCCCATCAGCGAATCAGGCTTTTCCGAAAGTTCTTTCGCGAATTCAACTTGCAGAATGGCTTCATCGGCGGCAGGCGAGGAAAAGAAATGGCCCTTCATGCCATCGAACGAACCGGAATTTTTAGACGATTCCGGCATACCAGCAACCACCGTCGCAAAAGGTTTGTTGTTAAAGCGCACTTCCGTGAAAAAACGGATCTGCGGATAGACTTCGATCACATTCGAGAGCTTTTCAATTTGTTTGCGGGCGTCTTCATCAAGTGCGCGTACAGCTTTGCCAAGCTGCTCTTCGCGTTGCGGCCGACCGGCTCCACGAAAAGCATTCTTAGGCGTCACCAAAATGGTGTCAAAGAGCCCACTCTGCGAGAGCCGTTTGGAAGCGAGTTCCTGCAGGCCCACGCCTAGTGAAAGCATGGCCACAAGCGAGGCTACTCCTACGGCGACGCCTAGTGTGGTAAGCGCGTTGCGAAACAAGGCTTCGCGCAGGTTGCGCAGCGCCAGATCGGTGAGGTCCCGTGCTTTCATTGCGCGAGATCTTTCGCGAGCGAAGTGGAAAGCAGCTTGCCATCGCCCATAATAGCCAGGCGGTCGGCGAATTTTTCCGCCAGCGCACGCTCGTGAGTAACCATCACGATGGTCATACCGTGTTTTGTTTGTTCCTGCAGCAAAGTGAGAATGGCTTCACCGGTGGCGGAGTCGAGATTCCCGGTTGGTTCATCGGCCAGAAGAATTTTCGGGCGATTTACCAGCGCTCGCGCAATGGCCACGCGCTGCTGCTCGCCGCCAGAAAGTTCCACCGGACGGTGGCCTAGCCGGTGGGTCAGTCGCACACGCTCGAGCGCTTCCCGCACGCGGCCGGGGCGTTTCGTGCGATCAACTTCCGCAAGGCGCAGTGGCAGCTCGACATTTTCTTCCAGCGTCATTCGCGTCAACAGATTGAAAGACTGAAAAATCATCCCTACGGTGTTACGGCGATAGCGCGCTAGGTCCAGAGAAGAAAGCGCGGCGATATTCTGCCCATTCGAAACGATGGAACCGGAGGTGGGGCGATCCAGTCCACCGATTAAATTTAGCAGCGTGGACTTTCCAGAACCCGAAGAACCAAGAAGAGCGAGAAATTCATTCTGGGCGATAACAAGGGAGAGATCATCGACAGCTCGCACGCTGCTCGCGCCCATGGTGTAGTAGCGGGAGATATGATCGAGTTGGACGGCGGGGACGGGAAAGGGCACGGTTTTTACGGTCAATCAATGATACGTGGGAACGAGGATAAAAATTTCACCTTGGCCGAATTATTCGGCTTAAGGAATTGCGCGTGAGACAGGTGATTCGCAAGGTAGCGACATCGCTTACGTTCATCGTGCTTGTGGCGATGGCTGCACGAATGACGTTCGCGTGGGATCAGGCGAGCAAGATTCCGCCGGACGTTTTGAGCGTTGTTCCGTTTCAGCAGGAAACTGGGAACATCGCGTATTCGCTAGCCCAGGGCAAGGGATTCAGCGGGTTGTTTCGAATGGATACCGGCCCCACGGCGTGGCTCGCGCCGGTTTATCCTCTGTTAATAGCGGGGATATTTAAAATTTTCGGAATTTTCACAGCGCGGGCCTTTTTTGCTGCGGTCTTCCTCAACATCCTTTTTTCCTCGGCGGCTTGCGTGCCTATTTTCTTTGCCGGAAACCGAGTCGGCGGATTGGCTGCGGCTAGCCTGGCAGCGTGGCTGTGGGCGCTTTTTCCGAATGCCATCATGATGCCCTTCGAATGGATTTGGGATACATCGCTGTCAGCGCTTCTGGCAGCAGCAATTTTGTGGGCGACGCTGGCGCTCACCGAATCGGACCGCCTTCGGGATTGGTGCGCGTACGGGATGTTGTGGGGATTCACGCTGATGACAAGTCCCGCGCTCGGCGCACTGCTGCCCTTTTTGCTCGGATGGCTTGCCCGCCCCGACAGGCTGGCCTATCGTGGTTCTAGCGGCAGCCATTTGCGCTGGAAATGCGTCGGCTTGGCGGCCGGCGTTACCATTCTGTGTTGCCTGCCCTGGACTATCCGTAACTACACCGCCTTTCATCGATTTATTCCCCTGCGTTCAAACCTACCGTTCGAATTGTGGCTCGGAAACAATGACATTTTCGATCAGCACGCTCGGAACGGCAGGAAGTTGATCACCAGAACGGAAGAAACAAGAAGATACGCGCAGCTCGGAGAGACCGCTTACATACAAGAGAAATGGCAAATAGCTACTTCCTTCATGGCATCGCACCCCGGTTTGGAATTGCGCTTGGCGGGACGAAAGTGCGCGGCTTTTTGGACCGGCGTCGAGTCTCCGCTTAAGACTTTCCGCGAAACGGATTCAATCTTGATCAGGGGAATATTGCTTTGCAGTTCTCTTACTGTGATCGGGGCGTTTGCCGGAATTGTAGTCTTGTGGCGGACGCGAAGTGCAATGACGTTCCCGCTGGCGGTATTTCCAGTGATTTATCCATGCTTGTATTACGTTACGCACGCGGACCTTCGCTATCGTCACCCTATTGATCCAGTGCTCTGCCTGCTCACCGCAATAGCCGTGACCTCAGCATGGGAACTTGCTCGCGCGAAGGGACATACGGAAGTCGGTGAGGAAACGCGCAGAGATAGCCCTCCATAAAGCGCCTAAGTGAAGTACCGAGTTATCCCCCCGTTCCTGCCACCCCAGTCTTTCTCCCGGGCGCCTGCCTAGCTATTCGACTGATGTGTCTGTCCTCAAACTTCTTCAAACTGGGTTTAGGAGGAATTAGAAATGGGAAGCGCACTGGTTGAGATTTCTAACACATTAGCATCTGCCGCGGAGCGAGCTGGGACTTCGGTGGTAAATGTCGGTGGACGTTCGCACGGAAGTTCAAGCGGAATCCACTGGCGGCGGGACGTGGTGGTTACCGCGAATCACACCGTGAAGCGTGATGAAGATATCGCAGTGACGTTGCCAGACGGGCGGTCGTTAAAGGCCACTCTAGTAGGTCGCGACGGCGGCACCGATGTGGCGGTACTTAAGGTTGAGGGATTGGGCGAATCTCCAGCGCAATTTAGTGAAGCGTCAGCGACTCGCGTCGGTAATCTAGCGTTAGTGCTGGGCCGGCATCGCGAAAATGGACTGATGGCGTCACTTGGAGCGGTGAGCTTGGTGGCTGATTCTCGCCGCACCTGGGCTGGGGGAACTCTGGATCGTTACATCCGCTTGGATGTCGCGCTCTATCCAGGCTCGTCTGGAGGTAGCGTTGTTGACGTGGAAGGGCGGATTATTGGTATGGCCACCGCTGCACTTTCGCGCGTCGCTCCTCTTACCATCCCCGTCTCGACAGTGAACCGCGTCAGCACAACGCTGCTGGAAAAAGGTCACATTCCACGCGGCTATCTTGGGATCGGCCTGCAGCCAGTCTCGATTCCTTCCGACCTCAAGACCAAACTCTCGCTGGCCAATACCAATGGAATTATCGTGCTCAGCGTAGAGCCAGGAGGTCCCGCGGAACGGGGCGGCGTGATGATCGGCGACATTCTGGTAACCCTAGAAGGCCATGCGCTGGAACAGACCGACGACTTGCAGACGCTCTTAAATGCGGACGCGGTCGGAAAAGCCAGGAAAGTTCAAGTTATCCGCGGCGGCAAACTCATCGAGCTGTCCGTCCAAATCGCAGAACGACCGCGCAGGAGCTGAATGCCATGATACCAGCAGGATTCGGCGAAGTGGCTGAAGCACTGCGGCGCACCACAGTGCAAGTGAGCAGCAGAGGACGAGGATTCGGATCTGGCGTTATCCTAAGTTCGGACGGATTGATTGTCACCAATGCGCATGTGGTCCGCTCTTCGCACGCGCAGGTGAAACTTTGGGACGGGCGCACATTGGAAGCAGTCGTAACGTCGCGTGACCTCGCGCGAGACTTGGTTTCCTTGCTAGCTTCCGGCTCCGGATTGCCAGCCGCAAAGTTGGCGGATTCAAGCAAGGCCCGTGTGGGAGAACTGGTGTTGGCGGTAGGCAATCCCCTGGGGTTTGTCGGCGCGTTGAGCACGGGAATAATTCATGCCGCGGGCTCGGTCCGTGGTCTGGGGATGAGTTCGTGGCTTCAAGCCGATGTACAGCTCGCTCCCGGAAATTCGGGCGGCCCGCTGGCGGACGCACAAGGTCGAGTGCTGGGCATCAATACCATGGTGGCGGGTGGCCTGGCGCTCGCGATCCCCAGCAATGACGTGGCGCGATTCCTCGTCAACGGCCCTTCGCATTCGCTACTCGGCATAGAGGTCCGGCCCGTTCGAATTGTTCTTCGCGATGAAAACACCATTGGGCTGCTCGTAACGGAAGTCAGTCCTGGTGAGCCCGCCAGTACAGCGTCACTCATGATCGGCGACATCCTGGTTGGCGTTGACGGCGTGCTGTTCCGTTCTGTCAACGATCTTGAGATCGCCCTTCAGGGAACCGGTGAACGCATTTTAAACCTATTGTTTCTTCGAGGGGACAGACGAAATATTCGCCGGGTCGCGGTCAGACTCGGGATGGCCCGTCGCGTCGCAGCATGATTCGCATTTTGATCTTGGCGTCGTCTTCCATCTCACGGAGTGGGTTGGAAAATTTGCTGCGGGCGAGCACATCTTTGCAGGTAACCGGCGTTCTTTCGGACTTCGGGCGGCTTTCCGAGAACGTGGAGCAATTGCAACCGGACGTCGTCGTCGCCGAAATCACAGGTCAAGATAGAACGCTCCCTGAAGAAATCCTGAAGCTGTCAGAAGAAGCTCCAGTGGCGATCGTGCTTTTGGTGGACGATGCAAATACCGAAAGGGACCTGGACGCTTTCCGTAACGGCATTCGAGCCGTGCTCCCACGAAACATCAGTCCAAGTGGAATCATCGCAGCTTTGGAAGCTGTGGGAGTTGGGCTAACGGTGCTACCGCCCGAAGGTCTCGACAATCTTCTGCGAGAAAGCACCGCTACGCACAGGGCGGTATCACCGCCCCTCGTTGAGGCGTTGACACCCCGTGAAATTGAAGTGCTGGGCATGATGGTTGAGGGTTGGGGAAATAAAGAAATTTCCACGCGTCTGGGCATCTCCGAACACACCGTCAAGTTTCATGTGGCATCCATAATGGGCAAGCTGAACGCATCCAGCCGCACCGAAGCAGTCACTTCAGGAATCCGCCACGGCTTGATCATGCTTTAACACGAAAATCGCCCCTCCCTCAAATCACCTCTCAAAGATGAATGCGCGCGTTGCGAAAGCGTAGTGCTGTGACGACGACGATCAATATAAGAGCCAACTCGACAAATATTTTCCCTCCATCGAGCCAATCCACGGAATTTTTCAGGTCCGGATCGGTCAGCATACTATGAAAGAACAGCGGTAGAGCCGCGATATAAATTCCGAAATGAAACGCTTTCCACAAGCGGCGTCTAAGGCGCAAGCGGAAATAGGAAGTGAGCACCACAAAAGCGAGGAGGTATAGCGCCACAGCTCCCACCGTGTTTTCTAGCGGTTGACTCGGCGAGTGTATCGGGAAGAGAAGATCGCGGAGCCGGAAGGCCGGTTTTTTATTGAGTAGCAGCAGCGCCGGGTGCAGCAATGATGCACCCAATGCGATGTATCCCAGCCAATTGTGCAGACGGAAATAATTGAACCTTCGATGTGGCCAGGAACGAACAGGGCTGTAGCGAAAGGCCATCATTATGCCCAGAACCATGTTCAACGTCACGGCCGCAACAGCAGCTAGACCGATATAAGACGAGAGGTCGAGTACGCTAATTCCCATCGGCAACAATTGTTAGATCCCCTGGGCTAAAGTCACCGCTGGGATTTGGGCAAATCATTCGAGCTCAGCGAAGGATGGGATCAAGAATCGCAGCCCCTTCATGTCGACACTGGCGTGCAACACCAGTTTAAACCCATGGCACAAACAGTGTGATGAAGGGAAAATGACGAGGTTGATTTGTCCTGCTGATATGTGGAAACACGGATTACCTCGACTCGAGGACATTCCGGTGTAGTGATGTTCGGTACTCCCTCGCATGACCCTTTGCGGCCTGCCAAAAAAACAGCGAAGTCGCGCAAGTGCGTTCGCCATTCTTATAATCCTGGCGATTTTTACGCTGCGAGGGGCCAAACGTTGGTGTCCCCCCCCGTAAAACAAGCTCATCGTCGGGGGACGCAATTGTGAACGGCCTGAGGTACAGGTCCCGAAAAGATTCGACTGTGTGAAAGTTCCTGAATCCCGCAGAACTACTTGTCGCTTGGAGTTAGGCCTTACATCAAGGCAAATGCGTATGCTTTGTTGCTATCCCTGCCGGGGATGTCACAATTTAACGACGGCAGACGTTTAAATAGTGTAGGAGCGGGTGACTGTCTTTGCCAGAAAACGTGTTGGAAGGGTTTGCTGCACGAAAGCGGACTGTTCGCGAACCCCAAACAGGGACGACGATATCTTGCGGGCCAAGGGCCCGGACGTCGGCAGTTGGGGAGCCTCGTGTGATGAGCGAGCAGTTCAGTCTTGAAGAATTTGAGGCTCTGTTCGTCAAATACTATCCACGAATTCTGGGGACTCTACGGCGTATTGTTGGGGATCATGGGCGGGCTGAAGACCTGGCCAGCGAGGTGTTTCTCAAACTCTATCTGCGACCTTTTCCCCAGGATCCTGACGCTCATGTGGCCGGATGGCTTTATCGAACCGCGATGAATCTTGGCATCGACGCGCTTCGCGCAACGGCTCGCCGAAACAACTTTGAACAGGCTGCGTCACGGGATATAAAACTCAACGAAACTGCTGAAAATGGCTTTGATCAAATCGTGCGATCGGAGAGAGCGCAAAGGGTTCGCGCCGTTCTTGCGGAGATAAAGCCCGCTCAGGCACAACTGCTGTTATTGCGGTCTTCGGGCCACAGCTACAAAGAACTATCCGCGGCTTTGGAGATGGCACCTGCATCGGTAGGCACTCTTCTGGTTCGGGCAGAGGCGGCATTTGAGAAACGCTATCGGGAACTTTTTGGCTCTGAGGAGGACGTATGAATTGTGTTTCAGAAAATAGTTTGCGCGCGTATCAGGATGGTGAGTTGCGCGGTGCCGAGCGTGAGGAAATCGAGACTCATCTTTCCATTTGCGCTGAGTGTGGAAAGCGTCTAAGTCTAATCGCGGCCACTTCCGAGCGTGTGCGGGCACAGTTTGCGTCCTTGGGGCCTGTTACGTCGGAAACGAACCTCGATGTGCATGCCGCGCTTTCTCGTTTCAAGGCGCGGCAGAGCCCCGGAATAGTGACCGTACCTTCGACGCCTGAATTGGTTGTTGATGAAACCACCGCTCGACCCAGAGGCGGAGTCAAGCAGTGGCGTCCGTTGTGGATTGGTGCTGTAGCTGCAACGATTTTGTTGTGCAGCCTGGCGTTTCCATTTGGACGCGGCTTGGCGCAGCGCTTTCTTGGGACTTTACGCGTTGAAAAAGTGCAGCCGGTGCGTCTGGATTTTTCCGCTTTAGATGGCAATCGGCCATTAGAGCAAATGCTGCGCCAGATGATTTCCGACAAACTGGTGGTTACGGCCGAGGAAAAACCGCAACCGGCTTCAACCGCCGCGAACGCGAGCCAGCTAGCGGGATTCTCCGTACACGTGCTGGGCGCGCGCACGGATGCACCGAAATTTATCGTTGGAGGGCAGCACGCTTTCCATATGACTATCGACCGCATGCGTTTGCAGGAGATTTTTGATCAGGCTGGGCGCACGGACCTTTTGTTGCCCGCTACGTTGGATGGAGCAAATGTTTCGGTGAACGTGCCGCGCTCCATTATGGTCGAGTATGGAGATTGTCCAGAAGCGCATGCGGCTGGCACGCAGCCTGCTCCGACACAACCGCTCTCCGGAGGATGGGCTAATTGCCTGGCTCTACAGCAAACGCCGAGTCCACTGATCAGTATGCCGTCCGACCTCAACCTTCAGCAATTGGGAGAAATCGGTTTTC
>Ga0210384_10007563_pt1 | contig 11447 bp, 8 predicted proteins | sample IncBWH2MmetaG_FD_160574 | JGI IMG/M metagenome (GOLD analysis project Ga0210384, IMG submission 160574) | Forest soil microbial communities from Barre Woods Harvard Forest LTER site, Petersham, Massachusetts, United States - Inc-BW-H-2-M | ecosystem: Environmental > Terrestrial > Soil >...
AGCTCGAGCACATGTACGTGGACAACGCGGCGATGCAACTCACACTGAAGCCTTCGCAGTTCGATGTGCTGCTGACGAGCAATATGTTCGGCGACATTTTGAGCGATGCGGCCGCGGCGCTGGTGGGTTCGATCGGGTTGATTCCTTCGGCGAGCTTTGGGACAGGCGCGCCGCTCTTCGAGCCGATTCACGGCTCCGCGCCATCGCTTGTGGGCACGGACTCCGCCAACCCGGTTGGATCGATCCTTAGCGCGACCTTGATGCTACGCGATGCCTTTGGACTTTCGCTCGAAGCGGATTGGGTCGAGCAGTCGCTGCATCGCGTTCTCACCGGCGGGTACCGTACCGCAGATATCGCCCAGCCCGGGGCGAGCACCATCGGCGGATCTGTGTTTACGGAGATGTTGCGTGAGGAGATGCAGCGCACCCTGGAGCACGCCGAGCGCTATGGCTGGGGTGTATAGCGTCGTTTGCCTGTCGCGTGCAGGTTCTGCGTTCCGCAGAACGGCGGTTGGCCGGCACCGACGCAGGTTCAGCTTGCGGAGTTGCTGCGGGCTGGTGGTGGACAGAGAACGCTAGCCATACTTGACATCCTGCTCTCCCTAAAGGAAGAAAAGTAAAACTCGACTGCCGGGCCATCGGCCAGTCGACTGGCGTCCTGCACACCGGCAAAAGCAGAGCGCACGGTGGGATGGGCCCGTATGGGCGTCCGCAACCCGCGCAACAGAAGAGCCAAGCCCAAGTCAGATAGAGATATCGGCATGACTCCTTTGAGCGGGAACTGCGTGATTCTGATGTTTCCCGGACGGGCTCGCCCGATCTGCAAGAAATTGCATCGTGCTCCGCGGACACTTAAGGAGTGCTACGGGAATCCGCGGTTGCCCGAGCGAACCGCCAACCAGGCGCTCGCCTTGCGATAAGCCGCTGAGGATGCTACTTTTACACTTCCCTAGGCAGCCGACGCCTGCTCAGGTCGGAGACGTACACGGGTGTGGACGCGGGCGCCGCTTTGGCATTCGATCCTGAACGAAACGATTTAGCGTGCGAATCAGTATTCATATTTTCACAGCAGATTTGCGTGACCTGGTGAGAGCGGCCTGGCAGTGGCCGATTGTTTCCCATGGCAATGGCTGACCCAGCTACCAACTCGAAGCCCGGCGAGGGCGATGCAGCGGCCCGCCCGGCGACCTATTGGCGCGTCGAAGGCTCGTTGCTGGAGCTGGGGGCTTTGCGTCCGGTGGGATTTTTTACCTGGAACGCGCAGAGTTTTGCCGAGCGCTGGGCGCGGCGCGCCGGAATGGCGTGGATGACCGTGACCCGGCCCATCGACTATGCGGTAAACCGCACCTTTGCCACCAGGCTTCTGCACACGCTGCTGCGAGGCGTTAGCCGCGACCGGCTCGATCTTCTCGGCGAAGAGTATTTCCACTATGTCCTGAAGCCGCAGCTTCGCCGCGAAGCGGTCGAGAAACTGCTCAGCGCGGGCCAGAACGGCGAGCGGATTGTGCTGGTCGGCCAATTGCTCGACCATATTCTGCGGCCGCTCGCCGAGCATCTCGGCGTCGAATCGTTCCTTTCCAACCGGCTGGAGTTTCGCAATGCGCACGCTACCGGGCGCCTGCTCGATCCTATCGTGCGGCCGCGCGGGCCTTTTGCCTGGCTGACCAGCGGCGCCATCGACGGGCACATTTCGCAGGAGAGACTGCTGCGGCAGCTTGGTTGGAAACGGGAGTCCGGGCAGCTGGAAAGCGCGCTGCAAACGGCGGTTCGCCCCGCGCCTCCTCGGAGTAAGTCCGTGGCGTTGTTCGGCGAGGTGGCGCGCCATGGTCCGTTGGCGGTGCGCGAGACGCTTGCCAACCGGCACATTTTGTTGATTGGCGTTACGGGATTTATTGGCAAAGTCTGGCTGGTTGATCTGCTGGAAAATGTGCCGAAGATTGCCAAGATTACGCTGCTGATTCGCAGAAACAGGACCACCTCGGCGCAGAAGCGCTTTCAGAAAATTATCGAGGAATCGCCGGCGTTCGATACGCTAGAGGAGAAATACGGGCGCAAATTGGGCGCGCTGCTTGAGGAAAAAGTTGAGGTCGTCGAAGGCGATGTGGGCTTGCCGGGACTTGGCCTGGACGAGGCCATCGAGGCTCGCTTGAAAAAATCGCTCGATTTGGTGGTGAACAGCGCGGGGCTGACGGATTTCAACCCGGATTTGCGCGACGCGCTTTCTTCCAATGTGGATTCGACGCTGCATCTGCTCGATTTTCTGCGTAAATGCGACCACGCCGGGTTGATGCATCTTTCGACCTGCTATGTCGTGGGCATGCGCGACGGGCGAGTGACGGAAGAATTCCAGGACAACTACAATCCGGCTCGCGATGCGGCGTTCAACGCGGAGAAGGAGATCGCTTCGTTGCGCGAAACCATCCGGCGCGTCGAAGAGCGCGCGGAAAGCCCGGAACTCACGAAAGCGCTTCGGCGGCAGGCGCTGGGGCGGGGAGGCGATCCGTCCATTGTGCCCGCGACCGAGCTGGACGGCGTGTTGAAGCGCAACCGGCTCCGCTGGGCGCGCAACCGGCTGGTGCGCATCGGCCTGCGCCGCGCACAGCATCTGGGCTGGCCGAATACATACACGTTTACGAAGAGTCTTGGCGAGTCCATGCTGGCGCGCAGCAGCGGCGAGTTGCCCATTGCCATTGTGCGGCCTTCTATCGTCGAGAGTTCGGAGCGTTCCCCGTTCACCGGCTGGAACGAGGGAATCAACACTTCGGGTCCGCTGTCGTATTTGCTGGGAACCAATTTCAGGCAGCTGCCTTCGAATGAGCGCAAATGCCTCGATGTGATCCCCGTGGATATGGTTTGCCGGGGCATGACGCTGATCGCCGCGGCGGTGATTTCGCGGCGCCACGCGGGGATGTATCAGCTGGCGACTTCGGCGATCAATCCGGTCAACATGGGCCGCAGCATTGAGCTAACCGGCCTGGCGCACCGGAAACACTACCGAACACAGCAGGGCATCGAACACTGGCTCAAGGTGAAATTCGAAACCATACCCGTTTCGAAGCAGCGGTACGAGCGCCTGTCCATTCCGATGCAGAAAGCGGTCATTTCCAGGATTAACCGCGCGGCGGTCTCGATGCATATGAAGAAGGCTCCGCTGGCGAAGCAGGAGCGCGAGCTGATTCGCGCCGAGAAGCTGATTGAGCTGTATGAACCGTTCATTCTTCACAATGAGCACGTGTTCGAATGCGAGAACGCCAGGCTGCTCTCCGCGGCGCTCTCTGCCGAAGAGAAGGCCATCTTCGATTTTGCTCCCGAATCGATCGACTGGTGGGATTACTGGATCAACGTGCACATCCCGGCGCTGCGCCGGTGGTGCTATCCCTTGATGGAGGGCCGCCCGCTCGAATCGCGCGCGCCCCGCGAACTGGATTGGTCTCCTGAATATGCCCGGGCCGCTGTTGTCTCCAATTCTGCGACGCCGTCGGACCCACTATGGCGATCTTCGTAACCGGCACGACCGGGTACTTGGGCAGCTACGTCGCCGCGGGTTTGCTCAGCGGGCACCGCGACAGGCTGAATTTTCTGGTTCGCGCGAAGAGCGAGGAAGAAGCGCGAGAGCGTTTGTGGACTTCGCTGCAGCTTCATTACGGATTTCGCGAGTTTTACGAGTACCTCGAGTCGCGCGTGCGAATCTTTCGCGGCGACTTGACGAGCGAGCGGTTCGGTCTCTCGGACGACGAATACCACGCGCTCGTGGATTCGACCGATTCGATCATCCATTGTGCGGCTTCGTTGAACCGCAAATCGGAGAGGCAGTGCCTCAACGTCAACTTGCGTGGGGGCCTCGAAGTGATTCAGTTGGCCAGGCGGGCCCAGAATCGCAACGGCCTTCGCCGCTATTCGCATGTGTCCACGGTGGCGGTCGCCGGAAAACGGCGCAACGAAGTGGTCACCGAAGATGCCGCCATTGATTGGGAGCGCTCCGACTACGATCCCTACGCGCGAACGAAAAAATTCGGCGAGCACATGCTTCACCAGCTGCTTGCCGATGTGCCCCGCACAATTTTCCGGCCCGCGATTGTCCTAGGGGACAGTCGGCACGCGGAGACGTCGCAGTTTGATATGGTCCAGGCGCTCGACGTGCTTGTTCGGATGCCTGTTCTTCCGCTGCGTCCCCGGGATAAAATCGACATCGTGCCTGCGAATTACGTGAGCAAAGCCATCGTTGCGATTCATCAGCAGGAGGAACCTTCGCACGGCATTTATCATTTGTCATCGGGCACGGAGTCAGAGACCTACAGGGAATTGACGGATGCCCTCGCGGAAGCCGGCGGGTGGCGGCGTCCCGCGTATTGGCCATGGATGGGCGGCACGTTTTCCGGTGCCGTGAATCGGCTTGCGAACCGCAAAGGTGCCGTAGCCCGCGGAGCATCGTTGTTGAAAGTTTTCTGGCCTTATCTGGATTGGAATACGGTGTTCGACAATTCGCGGGTGGTGGCCGAGCTTGGGGAAGCGCCGGCTAAATTTTCTACCTATGCGTTTCCACTTCTGAAATTCAGCCGCGAGAACAAATTCCGCTATCCGGCAAGGCCGTGGCCGGAGATGAACATGGACACGCCGGAAAAATCCGCTGCGGCCGGAGGCGCTCGCGCATGACGGACTTTCTTCTGGTTGCCTGGGTTAGCGCGCTGATTGAGGTCACCCGGCTCGGCTGGATGTTTGGGCTCGGGCGGCGCTGGACGCCGGGCGAAAAACTGCGGCTGTTGTTTGCAGGCTACAACGGCACGCGAAACACCGGTTCGGACGTTCGCGTCCAGGAAATGCTGCGGCAGGTCCGGCATGTCCTCGGCGCGGAAAGTGTGGCCTTCCGCGTGATGACCCAGAGTTTCGACCGTACGCGGGGTTACTTCGAGGGCACCCAGCAGGTCTATCTCCCGGATGTGTATCCGCCGTTTTTGTTTCGAGAGGTTCGGCAGAATCATGGCGTCATCGCGTGCGAAGGCTCGATGTTCAAAAGCAAGTTCGCCAACGCGCTGACGACGATGATGATCGGCTCGCTGGGCCTGGCCTCCGCGGAAAACAAGCTTTCGCTCGGCTATGGCGGCGAAGCGGGGCACATGGATCGGCTTATTGAAAGGATGTGCGCGCGGTACGTGCACGATTCTCTCGTGATTACGCGCAATGAGGAATCGCAGAAGCTTCTCAGTTCGCTGGGCATTCCCACGGAGCTGGGAACCGATACCGCCTGGACGTTTGAGCCGCATCCGCCGGCCTATGGCCGCAAAGCTTTGCGTGAGGCCGGGTGGGACGAGAAGACTCCCGTGATGGTGCTCTGTCCGATTCATCCGTTTTTGTGGCCGGTGAAGGCTTCCGTCGGGAAATACCTCGCGCGCATCACTACGGGAGCGTATAAGGACAGCCAGTACCGCACGGTTTATTTTTTCCAGTCGGGATCGCGCGTCGAGACAAAATACCGGCACTATATTTCGAGCTTTACGAAGGCATTAGCATCGTTTCGCGAGAGGCACCGCGTTTTTCCTATTCTCGTCGGGATGGAGAGGCTAGACGTAGTGGCTTGCCGCGATATCGCCGAAGCGCTGCCGGGCCTTCCGGTGTTTACTTCCGACGAGTACGACATGTTCCAGATTGTTTCGATTCTTCGCAGCTCGACGTATATGGTTTCCTCGCGATATCACGGAATTGTGACTTGCATGCCAAGCCTGGTGGCTTCGGCGGGAGTCACGATGGACGAGCGCATACGGAATCTGATGCGTGAGCGCGGGCATCAGCATCTCTTGTTGACCGTCGATGATCCGGATCTCGAGCCCAAGCTTATAGAGATGATGGACACGCTGGTGGCGGAGGCGGAGGCGGTGCGTGACGGGATTGGAAAAGCCGTTGTCCGAAATCTAAAGGTCATGGCGCGCATGGGTACTTTTCTGGAAGACGCCATGCGCAGCACCTATCCGGAATTCCCGCTGCGCTCCGGAGTTCTTTCCTGGGAGGATTATCTTCCGCCATTGAATGACACTTTGCGGCAACTCGTCGAGCGCTACGACATGTCCGCCGCCGTTCGGCAACCCTCTGTTACTGGAACTGCGTCCGGGTGATGTCCGACTCAGCTGCCATGCCGAATTTTCTCGAGGATATTGTCGCGCAATTAAAGCGGGCCGATAGCCGGGTCGTGCTGCGCGAAATTCATGGCGAGGAGTTCGTCAGCGTTTCTGGAAGAGAATTGCTCGAGCAGGTGCAGCGTGTCCGCGCGTACCTGCGGCGCGCGGGACTGCAAACCGGGGAGCGCTGCGCGCTGCTCGCGCCAAACTCCGCTCGCTGGGTGGCCTTCAACCTCGCTTTGCTGGCTGAAGGCGTTATCGTCGTGCCGCTTTACGCGCGACAGGCGCCGGCCGAACTGGCCGCGATGATGAAGGATTGTGTGCCGCGGTTTCTGTTCACCAGCGATCGAGCGCTCGGCGAGCCGGTGGCCAAGGCCTTGCCGCCGCAGTGGTCGACGGCGCGAAGGTTGGTCCTTTTTGATGAAGTTCTCGAAGAAGCCGCATCGCCGGACGCTTCGCCCGAAAGGCCGAATCCTCGCGCCCACGCGGACCTCGTCACCATCATCTATACCTCCGGCACATCCGGCGAGCCCAAGGGCGTTTGTCTGAACGTCGGCAACGTGACACACATCCTTTCTTGCGCGCGCGAACGATTCGATCTGCTGATGGGGGCGACGCACGAGCCCGACCGCGTCTTTCACTACGGGCCGTTCAGTTTCGCAGCCTCCTGGATTCTTTTGCTCACCTGTCTTTCACGGGAAAGTGTTCTGACACTGTCCACGGATCTAGCCAAGCTGGCGGACGAAATTCGGGTCGCTGCGCCGCACTATTTCTTGAATGTGCCGACGCTGCTCGAACGGGTGCGCCGCGGCGTCGAAGAAGCCATGTCGCAGCGGGCCGCGCCCATCCGGTCGCTGTATAGAAGGGCGCGCGAGGCCTGGCTGCGGAAACACGTGGGCCGAGGCCGCGCCGGCGATGCTTTCTGGCTGGGTCTTGGCCGCAGATTTATTTTCAGCAAGATCAAGGAGCGCTTCGGACCCAATATTCGCGCGCTAATTTGCGGATCGGCGCCGCTCGCGCCGGAGACGCAGCAGTTTTTCCTCATGCTCGGCATTCCCGTCTTGCAAGCCTATGGTCTTACGGAAACTACCGCCATCTGCACGCTCGATGATCCCCGCGTTCCCGTCGAACCCGGTTACGTGGGCACGGCAGTCAACGGCATCGAGATGAAAGTCGGCGAAAACGAGGAGATTGTGGTCCGCGGCCCGAATATTTTTCCTGGCTACTGGAACCGCCCGGAAGAGACGGCCCGCGTTCTCGAGGATGGCTGGTTTCACTCCGGGGATCAGGGCGAAGTAAATGTACGCGGCAATTGGCGCATCATTGGCCGCATCAAGAATCTGATTGTGCTTAACTCGGGCCACAAGATTGCTCCCGAGCCAATCGAGGAGAAGCTGGCTCGGCTGCTTCCGCATGCGCAACAGGTTGTTGTCGTCGGCAATGGACGCGGTTTTCTGTGCGCGCTCGTCACCGGAGCTGTGGAGCCGGCCGCTGTTCGGTCGGCGCTGGATACCGTGAATGTTGAGCTTCCGCACTATCGTCAAATTCGCAATTTCAGGGTGCTCACCGAGTACCTTACGCCCGAAAGCGGACTTTTGACCGCGATGGGTAAACTGCGTCGTGAAGCCATTGGCGCGCGATTCGCAGAGGAAATCGGTGCGATGTACGCTGAGGCGCTTGAAAGCAAATCGGCCGCCGGGAGCCAGGGGTGAAGTCCTTCACCGGCAAAACACTTCGCTGGGCATGGCGCGATGGCGCGATCGAGTTGACGCTCGATTGTGAGCCTGCCAATGAAATCGGGACCGCCATGCTCGAGGAGCTCGAACAATTTGTCGCCGCTTTTCCGGCGCTCATACCGGATACCGCCGTCTGCATCATGTCCAGCAATCGCAGGGCTGGTTTTTCCGCGGGCGCTGACCTGCGGGAGCTTTACCACCGCGCCGCGCAGCTTTCCCTCGAAGAGCGGCTCGCCGGTGTCCGGACATTTATTGAGCGTATCCATGCGGTATTCAATGCTATTGACGCCGCACCGTTCGTGACCATCGCAGCCGTCACTGGCGTTTGTTTTGGCGGAGGTTTTGAACTCGCGCTGACATGCGACATCATCATTGCTGACGCCATGGCGCGATTCGCCTTTCCGGAGCTGCGGCTCGGCCTGATCCCCGGATTCGGCGGTATCCCGCGCCTCAAGCGTGATGTCGGCAACGCTTTCCTGCGAGACTTGCTTCTCACCGGCCGAAGTGTCAATGCTGCTCGTGCTCAGGTGGCGGGGTTGGTCGCTCAACTCGCCGCAGAAGGCGAGACTTTAAGGGCGGCCCGCTCTGCTGCAATGCAGATCACGAAGTTCGATGCCGTCACCCGTGCCGCGGCCAAGAAATTCGTCAAACCGGTTCCGCATGAAGATCTGCGCCGCGAGGTCGATCTCTTCTGCGAACTCTTTGCGCGTCCCACGGTCATGGCTGCGCTAAAGAAATTCGTGGAATCCAGCGACGCCATGCCTTATCTCCCCTGATCTGCCCGTTTCAAAAATCCAGCCTACCCATCTTTCCAGGTCCGGACCTAGCCAAATGGCAGATGTAGACGCGCCTCCGTTTAGAGCATCTTGTTCAAGGAGGCCACAAAAAGATGTCTGCACAACTTATTGAACTTTCTAACGCACTGGCGCTAACCACAGAACTCGCGGCTCGCTCGACCGTCGCCGTCCATACAGAATCGCGTGGATCGTCGAGCGGCGTCGTTTGGCGCGCCGGTATTGTCGTCACGGCCGAGCACGCCCTGCGCCGCGACGAAGAGATTCAGGTGACGTTGCCAGATGGCCGCGTTGTCGGCGCCGAACTGGCGGGCCGCGATGCTTCGACCGACCTCGCCGTCCTGAAGTGCGCGGACGCCTCAGCAGGCACAGCAAAATTCGGCGCCGCGGAATCCTTGAAGCCCGGTCATCTCACCTTGATTGTCGGTCGCACTCGGGCTAGCGGTCCGGTCGCTGCCCTCGGCGTTGTCAGCCTTGTGGCCAACGAGCGCCGCTCGTGGACCGGCGCTTCGCTCACTCCCTACGTACGCCTGGACGTAGGCTTGCAGCCGACCGCAGTTGGAGGCGCAGTCGTGGACGCACAAGGAAACGTCCTCGGAATCGTGACGCCACGCTTCGCGCGCTTTGGCGCGATGGTCATTCCACCCGTTCACATCAACCGCGTCGTGGATGCTCTGCTAGAGAAGGGCCGCATCCCGCGCGGCTATCTTGGCATCGGCTTGCAGACGGTACGCCTGCCCGAGGCGCTTCGCAATTCGCTGGAAACCAAGGAAAAAACCGGCGCAATCATTCTCGAAGTCGAACCCGGAAGCCCGGCACACAAAGCGGGAATGGTGATCGGCGACATTCTCGTTTCGCTGGCCGGCCAAAGCATCGCGCGTTTCGAGGACGTGCAGGCGCATCTGCAGCCGGAAAACATCGGCAAAGCACTGACCGCAAAAATCGTGCGTGGTGGCGTGGCCCAGGAACTGAGCATCGCGGTGGCCGAGCGTCCGCGCGGAGACAACTGACATGAGCATCCCTGGTTTCGGCGAAGTCGCAGAACAGCTTCGCCGCTCCACGGTGCTCATCGAGGCTGGCGACCGTGGAAGCGGCTCAGGCGTCATTTGCGGCGGAGATGGACTGATCGTCACCAACGCCCACGTGGCGCGCGGCGCGCATGCCCGCGTGCGACTCTGGGACGGTCGTGAATTCGCTGCCGGCATCACGTCGCGCGATCCGCAGCTGGACCTAGCTGCGCTTCGCATCAACGCGAATGATTTGCCGCAAGTTAGTTCTGCGGATTCTTCCAAACTTCGGCCGGGGGAGCTCGCCATCGCTATCGGCAACCCGCTTGGTTTTGTCGGAGCGCTCACCACGGGAGTCATCCACGCGGTAGGACCGCTCGGCGGCATTGGTTCGCGGACCTGGGTGCAAGCAAACGTGCGCCTCGCACCGGGGAATTCGGGCGGCCCTCTGGCCGACGCGCGCGGCCGCCTGATTGGCATCAACACCATGGTCGCGGGCCGGCTGGCGCTCGCTATACCGAGCAACGCCGTCCATCAATTCCTCTTTGCCGGTCCGCGTGCCGCCTGGCTTGGCGTGACGCTCGATCCTGTGCGCGTACCGCGCGCGAATGCGCACACCTTCGGACTGCTCATTCTTGAAGTGGAACCGGGCAGTCCGGCGGCGCGTGCGTCGCTCTTGCCCGGCGACATTCTGCTCGGTGCGGAAGAGAATCCGTTCCATTCCATCAGGGACTTGGCCCGTTCTCTGGAAGGCAGTGGCCAACGACCCCTGCGCCTGGAATTCTTGCGTGGCGATTATGGGCGAGTTCGCCGCGTGGCCGTCGAGATTGGTGAACGGCTTCGGGAAAGGAGTTCGGTCGCCGCGTGATTCGCGTGTTTATCGTCGCTGCGTCCCCTCTTGCTCGTGGGGGACTCGAGAATCTGCTCGCTACGCGCGGCGTGTCTGTTGTCGGCAGGAGCGCGAGCCTGGAATCGCTCTTCGAACAAATCGTGGAGGTGGAACCGGACGTCGTCTTGGTGGATGCGTCGGGTGGTAATACACAAGCTGCATTGGACGCCCTGGTTAGTTCGAATTTGGCCAGCGAAACGAGTGTGATCCTGTTAAGCGATCACCCCCGGCCCGGGTGGACTGCGGAAGCCCTTCGAACGGGGGTTCGCGCCATCCTTCCTTCCGAAGTCTCCCCAGACCAGTTGGCTGCCGCGCTCGAAGCCGCAATGGCCGGGCTGGTGGTAGTGCATCCGTCGGAAATCGCAGTAGCTCTGCCGGCCCCTTCGGCCGCTTTGTCCCCTCTCGCGGAGCTCGCGGAACCTCTCACGCCTCGCGAGCGGGAAGTACTCGAAATGCTTGCCAGCGGCCTCGTCAATAAGGAGATCGCCGCCAAACTTTCCATCTCTGAACACACGGTCAAGTTTCACGTCGCCTCCATCCTCGGCAAGCTGGGTGCAGCCACTCGCACCGAAGCCGTTTCCCTTGGGTTTCGCCGCGGCCTCGTCCTGCTTTGATTTGGGCGGTCGTGAGCGACTCCCGCGCGATGATTAATCCGCCGAATCCGCCGCCTCTTAGTTTTGTTTCTCCCCGCGAGGATGATAAATTGAGACTCCATGCGCACACTTGAGCAAACCACTCAGGAAGTCCTGGATCTGGCCTCGAAGCACTTCAACGTGCCGGCGGGCTCGCTCGCCCCGGAAGACGATTTTTTCAAGAAGCTTGGCATTGATAGTCTCGAGACGCTCGAGATGCTGAGCCGTCTCGAGAATCATTTCGGCATTGAATTGCCCGACTATGAAGTGCAAGGTATA
>Ga0210384_10007564_pt1 | contig 11445 bp, 3 predicted proteins | sample IncBWH2MmetaG_FD_160574 | JGI IMG/M metagenome (GOLD analysis project Ga0210384, IMG submission 160574) | Forest soil microbial communities from Barre Woods Harvard Forest LTER site, Petersham, Massachusetts, United States - Inc-BW-H-2-M | ecosystem: Environmental > Terrestrial > Soil >...
GGCGCCACGGCAAGGCGGTGATGATCGGCGCCGTCGGATGGCTGCTGATCGGCTCCGCGATCCAGGAGCTGATACGCGGGCCGGGAACCTCACCTGTCCTTTCGTATTACTCCTGGATTTATGAGGCGAAACGCAACTACCTCTTCATCGCCGTTTCCCGCCCCGACCCGTGGCTGGCGCTGGCAGGCCTGCTGATCAGCCTGTTGGGGTTGCCTCTGCTTGCACCGCGTTGGCTTCTCTTCGCGGTGCCGCCGCTCGCTGCGAACCTGCTCAGCAGCCACGATCCGCAGCAGCGCCTGCAGCTCCATTACGCGCTGCTGATCATGTTCCCGCTCATCCTTGCCGCCGGGTTCGGCGCGCGGCGGCTCCTGGACCACCCTGCGATCCTGGCGTGGCGCGTGCCTGCCCCGGCGCTGCTGGCCTTGGCGGTGCCGGCGCTCCTGATTGGATTTGCCGCCGGTGGCCTGCCACCGGCTCTCGGTGCCGAGCAATGGCTCTACCAGCGCCCGCCCGCGGTGGATCGTTTGCTGTCCGCGACTGCAGTGATTCCTCGCGGCGCGCCTGTATATGCAGACGATGGCGCCGCCGTGTGGCTAACCGACCGGACGCAGATCTGGATTCTGTACGACCACCCTCAGCCGGACCGCTACGTCGTCATCGACCGCCTCGCGTGGGGGCACCGGGGCGACCCCGTCGCCAACCGAGCGGACGCGATGGCGCTGATGTCGGCCACGGGCCGCCGCCTCCTGATCGATGACGGCCGCTTCCAGGTCTGGAGTCCAGCCGGCCGCTGAAATCGGCCGTGCGAAATGCGTCGCCCGAGATGAACCCCGCCCAGCCTGAGGCTGAGCGGGGTGTCTCGGAGTCAGAGGTCCGTCAGAATTCCAGGCTGAGCGCCTGCGTGTGCTCGATCTGCACGGACTTGAGCGCGCTGGGGTTCAGTCCGAGCAGCTTCAGGATCGTGGGCTCGATCTGGGTGGTTTCGACGCGGCTGGCGTTGAAATCGCCGTCCGAGCCCAGCCCAGTACCAGACACGACCAGCGGTACGTTGCGATCCTGGGGGTTTGCACCACCGTGTTCGGCGATCTTCCCCTTCTTGCCTGTGAAGACGGTGCCGTACTTGGCGACACCGAAGATGTCTGGGTAGCGCGAATCGCTGGTGGGAACCTCAAAGTACTCGGCGGCGTCCGCGCCCGCGTAAATCTTGGTCAGTCCGGAGCTCGTGTAGGGCTTGGGGTTGCCGTTGATGTCGTTGCCGACACCCGAGTGGTTGAGGAGGAAGCTCTTGGTGAAGTCAAGGGCGGCATCCGATCGGTCGTTGAGCCACAGCAGCATCCCATCGTCGTTGATGGAGAAAGCCGCGAGTGGCAAGGTCGCCGCCGGGTGGGCAGTCTGCCACGCCAGGTTGAGCGCATCGATGATCGGACCATCTGGGATGCGGGTCAAAGCTGAAGGCGTCTGCGGTGACTGGCCGTGCTTGGCGGACAGGATGATCACGGTGCTGCGGTCCAGGTGGCGGTCCTTGATCGCCTCGACCATCGCGCCAACCTGGGTGTTGATGTAGTCGAGCGCGACCTTGAGCAGTGGACCGGGCGTGACGCCGTCGGCGAGGTAGCCACCGGTCAAACCGTCCGAGACAGGCAGCTTCTGCGCGGTCGAGACGGTCTGGAAGTTCATGCCGAAGATGGCGGGCGTGCCCCACCTGGTCGTGCCGCTGTGGTCAAACCCGTTGATCTCGTTGATCACCGCCTGGACCTTGTAGCTGTCGTACTGCCGGGTCAGCGCATTGTTGGTGGTCCAGTCGTTGCTCGACCCGAGGGTCGGCGCATCGCTGTTGATCTCAGGTGTGAAGAGGTCCTGGACCCCGGTTCCGGATGGCCCGTCGGCGACGGAGTAGGTCGCGTGCTTGTCAGACCAAGCAGTGCGCAAACCCGCGGCTCGCGCAACCTCGAAGATGGTGTTCACCCTCAAATACTGGTTTGGATAGACCGGCTTGCACGTTGCCGGATCAACCGGCAGCTGAGTCGGGTCGATGACGTTGATCGGGTTGCCGGTCATCTGGAGGATGCTGCCGGGAAGTCCGCTCAGGCCCTGACCGGCGTCGAGTGCGTGAAGGTTCTTGTCGGCCTGCTCGAAATAGGTCACCTCAACGCCCGGAGTCGCCCCCACGCAGTTGGTTGTGCCGGCCGGCAGCAGCACGCGGTTCCACGAGTCGTCGTAGTAGATGCCGGTGCTCGACGGATTCCCGCCTGTGATCTGCGCGACAAGACCGGGAAACGAGTCGGACGGTACCGGAGTCTGAGCGTTGGTGAAATCGACCCCGCGCTCGACCAGAGTTGCGAGCGCCGATCCCGGGTGCTGCTTGATGTACCAGCTGAGATCGGACTGGTGCAACCCGTCGACGGAGAGCAGCAGGACGTGCTGGACCTTCGAATGATCCTCCGCGGCGACCGGCTGCGCCGTGACCAAGGTGGCGGCGGTCAGGCCAACGGCGCCGATGGCGCCAAAGGCGCGAATCCTGGACATTTGGTCCTCCTCCATTTCCAAGTGGCCGGACGCGCCGGCGTTGCGGTTGGCGACCAGCCCAAGCTAGGCAGGGCGGGTTATGAGGTCAGCGTGCCCATTCTTAACCCGCGGTTATTCCGCGGTTAGGCGTATGCCTTCAGGCGGCGTAACGTCCGCGTCTATCCTGCTAGATGGTCATGAACTGCACGATCTGCGGCCGTCCTCTTCCTGAGAGCGCTCGCTTCTGCCCGAACTGCGGAGCCGTCGTCGGCACGCAGCTGGGGACGGAGGAACGCAAGGTGGTGACAGTCCTTTTTGCCGACCTGGTCGACTCGACGGGACTCGCGCAAAGGCTCGATCCCGAGCGCGCTCGCGACGTCCTCGGCCGGTTCTTCAACGCGGCGAACGAAGAGCTCCTGGCGCTGCGCGGCCGGCCGGAGAAGTTCATCGGCGACGCGGTGATGGCCGTCTTCGGTCTCCCACACGTTCACGAGGACGACGCGCTGCGTGCCGTCCGCGCGGGCCTCGCGCTACGCGGCCGAGCCCGGCGGGTCGGCGAGGAGGCGGGCATGACAGAGCCGCTGGAGATCCGAATCGGGATCGAGACCGGTGAGGCGGCCATTGGAGTCGGGCCAGTGGGTCAGCTGCTGGTGACCGGGCCCGTGTTGAACGCGGCGGTGCGCCTTCAGACTGCCGCGCGACCCGGACAGGTCCTCGTCGGCGAGACCACACGGGCGCTGACCAAGAGCGAAGTGTCGTACGGCCCCCGGCGACGGGTGAGGGCCAAGGGTTTCGATGAGGTGCTCAGCGGTTCCCCGGTTGCACGCCTCACCACCCGATCCGCTCGGCGCACCATCCCGTTCGTCGGTCGGTCGAACGAGCGCGCCATGCTGCGCCAGAGTTTCGGTCTCGCCACCACCACCGGCCGGCCGGTCCTCGTCACCGTGGTCGGTGAAGCGGGCATCGGCAAGACTCGCCTCACCGACGAGCTGCTTGCGGGCCTGGGCTCGGAGGTTGCGATTCTCAAGGGCCGGGCGCGCTCGTACACCGACACGTCGACTTTTGCGCCGGCGTCTGCGATCGTCGCCGATCTAGCCTGCATCGACACCGGCGACCCGGCTGACAAGGTGCGGAGGCAGCTGCGTGAGTTGGTGGACCGCTACTGCGATATCGAGGACGCGGAGAAGACCGCGGACCGTCTGGCTCTCCTGTTCGGGTCGGCCGAGCCGCGCGAGGAATCGCTCTTCGTGCACGACGTGCATGCCGGTTTCGTCGGGCTGGTCGACGGGTTGGCACGGAAGGACGGCGCAGTGTTGGTGTTCGAGGACGCCCACCACCTCAAAGGGCCGATGCTCGACCTGATCGAGCGCCTCGGCTCGAAGGGTCATCACGGACCGCGTTATGCGATGGTCGTTGCGCTCGCCCGAAATGAGCTGCTCGAGCGCAGGCCGGCGTGGGGATCGAGCACCGGCAACGCGGTGCTTGTCCGCCTGGATCCTCTGTCAACATCGGAGTCCATCGAGCTCGTCCGGCAAGCGGGCGGCGGAAACATCAACGATGCCGAGGCAGCCGCGGTGGCCGCTCGAGCCGGCGGTAACCCGTATTTCATCGTCGAGACGACCGGCATGCTGCTCGCCGACGAGAACGGGAGCACGCATGCCAGGCGGGCGTCGCTGCCGCCGACAGTCCAGGCCGTCGTCGCCGCAAGGCTGGATTCCCTCCCAGAGCGGCTGCGCCTCCTCGCGCGGCATGCATCAGTGTTCCTCTACTCATTCGATCTGGCCGAGGTCGTGCTTGTCGATCCGGGCGCAACGGAGGCAGAGCTGCTTCAGCTGGAGGACGCCGAGTTCGTGGTACGCGAGGAGCCGAGCGGGCCTGCGACCCGCTGGCGCCTACGGCATGCCACCCTGCGAGAGGTCGCGTACAGCAGCCTGCCGAAACGTGAACGCCAGCGACTGCACGAGCTCATCGCGGAGAAGCAGCTCCAGTCAGGCAAATCGACGTGGGCGGCCGACCATCTCGAGCTCGCGGCCCAGGCGGCGTTGGACCTGGATCCAAATGACCGGACCGTGCCCGACCGCGCCGCGGCAGCGCTTCTCGTCGCCGGCGACCGCGCACGCCGGCGGATGGAGAGCCGCACCGCGGTTGACTACTACCAACGATCGCTTGCGATTTCGGGTGCTGTGGATACTTGGACAGTCGCCCAAGCGCGTGCGCTCGCCGGCATGGGTGAGGCGCACTACTGGCTGGGCGAATATGCGGCGGCCATGGCGGCTCTGGACCAGGCGGTGGCGCTGGGCGAGGCCAATGGTGATGCCTTCACGTTGGCGCTGGCGCTCCGGTTCCTGGGCGACATCGCCATCAACTACGAGGCCAACGTCGACAAGGCGGAGCGGCTGCTTGACCGCTCGCTGATCGCGGCCGAGACGCTCAATGATGACTGGGCCGTCGTTCGCACCCTCCTGTTCGCCGGGTGGGTGCCGTGGACCCGCGGCCAATTTCGGGCCGCCGAGGCGATCTGGCGCCGGGTGATGGCGATGGTCGACCCCAAGGACCGCTGGGCGCGCGTTCGGGCTTTGACATCCCTGTCTGTCAACCACAGCTCGATGGACGATTTCGGCCCGGCGCTCGAGCTGATCGAGGAAGCGAACCGGCTCGCCGAGGAGACAGGCGACCAGTTCAGCGTCGCCAACACGGCGGTGCAGAAGGCGCGCGTTTTCGACGACCTGGGTCGACGCGAGGAATCGTTGCCGTGGTTCGATCGAGGCGTCGCGATCCTGGCCGAGCTGGGCGCCCGCTGGGAGCTGGCGGACGCGCGCGCGGCGCGCGGAATCGCCAAGCGCGAGCTGGGTCGACTGGATGAAGCCGAGGAGGACCTTCGCTACGCGATTCGAATTTCCGAGGAGCTGGGTGAGCGGCAGCTCGCGGGCTGGACATGGCGGGCCCTGGCGAAAGTCGCCGAGCGCCGCGGTGACATCACCGAGGCCGAGGAGCGCTGGCGGTTGTCACGGGAGGCCGACGCCCAGGGCCCTCGTTGACACCGCCAACAGCGGAGACTACCTTGGGTCTCCCATGGAAGCAGTCGCAACGACCAGCGCGGTGAGCCATCCGCTCGAGCCGCTGTCGGCCGACGAGGTCGCGGCGGCATCAGCGATCTTGAAGCGGGATCAGGGACTCGGTGCAGGAGCGCGCTTCGTCACCATCTCGATCAACGAGCCGCCGAAGGCGCAGGTGCTCGGGTTTGGACCCAACGATCGGATCGACCGGGAGGCGAAGATCGTCGTCCGCGATCGCACCAAGCGCTCGACCTTCGAAGGCGTGGTGTCGATAACCAGCGGCCGGACCCTCAGCTGGCGCGAGGTCCCCGGGGTCCAGCCCGCGATCATGGCTGAGGAGTTCATCACAGTCGAAGAAGTCGTGAAGCAGGATCCGCGGTTCCTGGCGGCCCTCCGGAAGCGCGGTGTCACAGACATGAACCTGGTCATGTGCGATGCCTGGACTGTCGGGTACAACGGTCCTGACGACGACCCCTCGAAGGGTCGATTCTGCCTACCGATCATCTGGGTGCGGAGCGACCCCGACGACAACGGCTACGCTCGCCCCATCGAAGGCGTGATCGTGCGATTCGACCTCGACCGGATGCAGGTGGTGGAGGTCGAGGACCACGGAGTCATACCTATTTACGAGCGCGCGGGTAACTACACGGCGGAACGAATCACTGAACCAGCTAACTTTCCTCATTTCCCGGATGGTCCCCGCACTGACCTCAAGACCATCGAGATCACGCAGCCCGACGGTCCCAGCTTCACGATCGACGGCCACCACGTCTCGTGGCAGAAATGGGACCTGAGGGTCGGCTTTACGCCACGCGAGGGACTCGTTCTGCACCTGGTCCAATACCGCGATGGCGGCCGCCTCCGGCCGATCATCTATCGCGCGTCACTGTCCGAGATGTTCATCCCCTACGGCGATCCCAATCCGACCCACTACCGCAAGAACGTGTTTGACATGGGTGAGTACGGCGTCGGCTTCTACGTGAACAGCCTCGAGCTCGGCTGCGACTGCCTGGGCGAAATTCGCTACATGGACGGCATCGTCAACGACAACGACGGCAACCCGCTTGTCATGAAGAATGCGATCTGCCTCCACGAGGAAGATTTCGGCATTCTCTGGAAACACACCGATTACCGGACCACCAACCCAGAGGTGCGCCGCTCTCGCCGCCTCGTGGTCTCATCCATCGCCACCATCGGGAACTACGAGTACGGATTCTTCTGGTATCTGTACCAGGACGGGACCATCCAGTACGAGATCAAGCTCACGGGCGTCATCTCGACCGGGGCCGTTGCGCCTGGCGTTCGACCCGCCCATGGCGCGCTGGTCGCGCCAGGCGTTTATGGCCCCAACCATCAGCACTTCTTCAACGTCCGGCTGGACATGATGGTGGACGGGCTCCAGAACTCTGTCGAAGAGGTCCATAGCGAAGCGACACCGCCTGGACCGGAAAACCCACACGGCAACGCGTGGGTGAACGTCACGACTCCGCTCGACCGCGAGTCAATCGCCCGTCGGCGAATTGATCCCCTGTCGGCCCGACGCTGGCGCATCACCAACCCATCGGTGAGAAACATGTTCGGCGAGCCGGTCGCGTACACGCTGCATCCGGGCGACAACGTCCTGCCCTTCTATCAGCCCGACGCGTACGCGCTGCAGCGGGCGCTGTATGCAACAAATCATCTTTGGGTGACCGCTTATGACCCGACTGAGATGTTCGCGGCGGGCGACTATCCAAACCAGAATCGCGGTGGTGACGGTCTACCGGCCTATCAGGCGGCGGACCGGCCGCTGACCAACGCTGATGCCGTCGTGTGGTACACGTTCGGCGCCCACCACGTGCCACGTCCTGAAGAGTGGCCTGTGATGCCGGTCGCCTATATCGGATTCCACCTCAAGCCGACCGGCTTCTTTATGGGCAACCCGGCGCTGGACGTCCCGCCGGCTGACCACTGCGGCCCTGATGGCACGGACGACGCCTCGCACCACAATCACTAGCGTGAGCCGGGCTGTGCCTGAGTCCTCCGTGCGTTCAGCATCATCAGCGCGAGACCCTTCGTCGGAGCAATCTCGCTTGTACGAAGCACGAATCCCGCAACAAGGGGCGGCGCCGGTACCGCCTGTGTGTAGTAGCCGTCGACATCAACGACCACGTCGACGCTGCCAAGTCCGTTGAAAACGTCGAATTGGTGATCGAACACCGTGGACACGACCACGAGGTTGGGCACCGTTTGCCCTTGGACGAAGTTGAGGTCGGATGCCACTGGAATATCGCTGTAGCCTGCGCCGTCCGGAAAAAGGGTAAGGAAACCCGCGGTGCTCGGGTTGGTGGCGGTCACATTCAGGACGAAAGCCGCTACATTCGGACCGGTCGTAAAGGGGAGGACCTCACCCTGAGTCAGCGGACCACCTGAGCCAGGGATTCGGCTGTCAAATACCCGCGTGGGCACTGTACCCACAAACGCGCTACCGCCTTGAGTGCTGGTGCTGTCGGTAAACCAGCCGTTGATGTCGGCGACCACGTCGACGCTACCCATTCCGTTGAAGATCTTGATTTGGCCGGTGCTGTCAACAGGAACGACGACCCGATTGGGCACGGTCTGGCCGGCGACGAAGTTCAAGTTCGAAGCCAGCGGCCGGGTAGCGCCGCCCGGGTAGACGATGAGAAAGCTCGGCGCAGTTGGATTGGTCACGGTGACGTTGAGGACGACGGCTGAAACACCCGACGTCGGAACTCCGCCAGCGCCGAGTATTTGGAGGCTTAGCGCTTGACCCGCACCCAGCTGTCCGATTGGCGCACCGTTGCCGATCCGCGTGTCCAGCATTCGATATGGAGGCAGGGGAGCGAAGAGACCATCGCGCCCGAACGAGTTGGTCGAATCCCCCACCCACCCTTCCACATCGGCGACGAGGTGCGTCGACGCGCCGCCCACGTAGAAGCTGACCATGCCGTTGGTTCCGACCGCCACCTCGACGAGGTTGGGCACCGTTTGCCCCGGAACGAAGTTCAAATTGGATGCCAAAGGCAGCGAAGCTCCGGTTGGGTAGACCGTGACATAGCCATACCCGGCTGTCCCGGTGACAGTCACGTTCAGCACGACGGCGCTTACGTGCGTCGACGGCACTCCGCCGCGCCCGGTCACCTGGAGGTCCAGCGTATGAGCAGCGGCTACCGGCGCAACGAGTACCCCGCCGGTACCGATGCGGGTGTCAAGCAGTCTCTGGCCCGTCAGAGCGTGATAAGTGCCGCCAGGCACCGGATCGATCGACCCACTGGTGGCCGACGGGAGCCCATCGCCGACGGCATTCGTCGCTATAACGACGAATGTGTGAGGTACGGCGGACAGCCCGGCGATAAGCCCGCTGGTCGCGGTCCCGGCGACGGTTGCGACGGCTCCGCCGGACGACAGGATTGTGTACTTGGTTATGGGACTGATCCCGGGGTCCAGCGGCGCCGTCCAGTAAACCGTGGCGGAGCCCACCCCACCGGACGCCATGACGCCGAGCGGACTGGTGGGGGTCCCGGGGATCACGGAGTTGGACGGTGCCGACGGCAGACTTGTCCCGACGGCGTTGGTTGCGGTGACGGTGAACGTGTAAGGCGTCCCATTGCTCAAAGAAGTGACGACCGCCGACAGGGCGGTGGGGCCGACGCTGGTGGTGATGCCGCCCGGCGATGAGGTGACCGTGTATCCAGTGATCGGGCGGCCGCCGTCGTTTCCGGGCGGCAACCAGCTGACAGTGGCCTGCCCGTGACCAGGGACCGCACTTACGCTGATCGGCGGATCTGGGACCGTCGGCACAAAGGGCACGACCGGGTTCGACGGCGATGACGGGAGGCTCGTGCCGATGACGTTCGTCGCCGTCACCGTGAACGTGTAGGTCGTGCCGTTGGTCAGCGGGCTGACCGGGGCGCTGAACGTTGAGCCGCCGACGTTCGCTGTTACGCTGCCGGGCGACGACGTAACCGTGAACCCCGTGATGGGCCTGTCCCCGGTGTTGGCGGGTGGTGTCCAGCTGACGGTCGCGTTCTTGTCGCCCGCGGTCGCGATCACATTGGTCGGGGGTCCGGGTGCGGTCGGTGGAAGAACCGTCACCGCATTGGAGGGTGTGGATGCGGCGCTCGTACCGACGCCGTTTGTGGCCGTTACCGTGAACGAGTAAATCGTGTTCGCCCCCAGGCCTGTCACAACGACGCTCGTTGTCGACGGTCCGGCGGTTGCGGCGGGACCGGCCGGTGACGGGGTCACGATGTATCCCGTCAACGCGCTGTCGCCGTTGTCGGCCGGCGGCATCCAGCTGACCGTCGCACTTTCGATGCCGGCGGTGGCGGTCACGTTTGTCGGCGGCGTTGGGATTGTGGGCGCCCTCGGCGTGATCGGGGCCGACGGAAGTGAAGGGTTGCTGGAGCCGCTGGCGTTTTCCGCCGTCACGGTGAAGGTGTACGAGGTGCCGTTGACAAGCGGGCTGACGACGGTGCTGAACGTCGAACCCCCAACGTGGGCCACGACGCCGCCGGGCGACGAGGTAACCGTGTAACCACTTATGGCGCTCGTACCTGTGTATGCCGGCGCCGACCATGTGACTGTCGCCCGGGCGTTGCCACGGAAGGCGGCGACTGCGACGGGCGGATCGGCGGTGCCCCATCTGATGACGTCGACGCCGGTAAATGTGCTGACGTAGACCTTCGTCCCGGCCTGGTTGACCGCGACCGGCCCCGCTTGGGATGCGAGGGGCCGCACGGTGTTTGTTGTGTAGGGCGAGCTGGCCGAGACGCCGGCGACCGTCGCGTTGGTGCTCGGGTAGATCCCGTTGTTGGTGACATACAGTTGGTCGGCAGTCGCCGAGTAAGCCTCATACGCTCCAGTCGTGCTCAGCGTTCCCAATTGCGCGCCGAAGCTGCCAGACCACACCTCTCCCTGGGATACGTAGACCTGGCTGCCGTCGCTGCGAACGGCGATCTGCCCCCAAACCGCATTGCTGTTGGTCACGTTGATTGGACTCGGGGGCGAGTCCGTGGTGATGTCGAACTTTGAAAACCACGCGGCGCTGGTATCGATGGTCGTGTATGCCGAGCTTTTGTCAGGACTGAGGGCCAGCCAGGAATTTTCGGCCAGCAGGACCGGTGAACGGCCAATCTCGAGGCTGGTCGATGTGTCGAAGATGCGGAGGTAGTCGCTGCCTCCCGACGTTTGGGTCGGAGACGCGTACAGCCGGCCGGTCCGGCCGTAGCGGACGTCGAACGGTGCCGTTCCAGAGACGTCACGCGGATACATGTGTGCCACCACCGTCCGCGTGTTGAGGTCGATGATCGCGATCTGAACCGCGCCCCATAGAGCCACCGCGAGCCGGGTGCCGTCAGGGCTGATGTCCATGCCCATCGGCCAGCCCCAGGAGCCGACGTCGATCGAGCCGACCACGCTTCCGTCGGCGGCGCTGATCACCTGGACCTTTCCAGTTCCCGTGTCGGACGCGTACAGGACGCCCCGCGGCTCATCGAGAACCAGGGCGTGGTAGGGCAGCGTGCTCGGCCGCGGCGGCGGAGGAGGCGGGAGCGGCTGCGTGAGATCCACGATGTTGAAGGTGCTGCCCGTGCTCACGTATAGGCTGGTGCCCGCGGCGTTGACGGTGTTGGCCAGGACGTTACCCGGCACCGGCAACCAGCCGGTCACCGCGTAGGGGAAGCCCGTTCCGTCTACGACGGCGACATGCGAGGGGCTCGTAACGCCCTGCAAGCTCACGTAGACCTTGCCGCCTGCGTACGTGATGCCTCCTGCGTAAGCCGGCGAGAGGCTGAACGTGTCGTAGTCCCCGAGCATGTAGTGCAGGCCGGGTTCAAAGACCCTCCCGAACGAGTAGACCTGGGATCCGTCCGGCTTGACCGCC
>Ga0210384_10007566_pt1 | contig 11443 bp, 5 predicted proteins | sample IncBWH2MmetaG_FD_160574 | JGI IMG/M metagenome (GOLD analysis project Ga0210384, IMG submission 160574) | Forest soil microbial communities from Barre Woods Harvard Forest LTER site, Petersham, Massachusetts, United States - Inc-BW-H-2-M | ecosystem: Environmental > Terrestrial > Soil >...
GGTGAACCATTTGAGCGTCGGGCGAATTTCCGCCGGGGCTACCGTGGAAAGAGCGGTAGCTTCACCCTTGGGCCAGGGTAACCTGGTTCAGCTTGAATTGAACACGACCGACTTTTCTACCGCCAGCAGGGTGGTCGACGCAATCAACCGGCGTTTTGGCCCGGATACCGCTGCGGCGCTGGATGGCCGCGTGATCCAGGTGCGGGCTCCGGTCAGCAACGATCAAAGGGTCAGCTTCTTGGGTAATCTTGAGAGCATAGACGTGACGCCGGCGCAGATGCCGGCCAAGGTGATCCTGAATGCGCGCACCGGCTCCATTGTGATGAATCAGGCGGTGACCCTGGATGCATGTGCGGTCGCGCACGGCAACCTGTCGGTAGTGATAAACACCGACAATGCCGTCAGCCAACCCAATGCGCTGGCCCAGGGGCAAACTACACCGGTTGCGAATTCGACTATTTCGGTTAACAAGGATGCCGGCCAGCTGGTCGTGCTGAAGGCCGGCGCCTCACTGGCTGAGGTAGTGAAGGCCTTGAACGCAATCGGCGCGAAACCGCAGGACCTGCTGGCGATTTTGCAGGCAATGAAAGCCTCGGGCGCTTTGCGCGCCGAGCTTGAAATTATCTAAGGGAACGGGAACACAGGATGATTTCGCGCGCCGACATTTCCGATAAAGTAGCCTTCGACAGCAAGAGCCTGGACGGCCTGAAGCAATCTGCCAAGGATAATTCGCCCGAGGCCTTGAAGGCTGCCGCCAAGCAGTTCGAAGGCCTGTTCATGAACATGATGCTGAAATCCATGCGTCAGGCCAGCGCCTCGCAGGACAGTCCTTTCGAAAATGACCAAACTCGCATGTACACCTCCATGCTGGATCAGCAATTGTCGCAAAATATGGCCAACAAAGGGGTAGGGCTGGCCGACGCGCTTGTCAGGCAATTGTCCACCAATGCGGCAAACAGGATCTTGCAGCCGGACGGCAGCGCTGCCGACAGCACGCTCAATTCAAAGGCGATTGAATCCTACCTGACCAACCAGAAAATAAGCTCCTCAAGCTCGCCCGGGCTGACCGACATTTCAGGGAAGTCGTCCGGACAAAATCATGTCAAAGAGTTCCAGAACAAACTGCAGGATGATGCAGAAATCGCGAGCCAGGAGACGGGCATCCCGGCAAAGTTCATGATAGGCCAGGCGGCGCTGGAGAGTGGCTGGGGCAAGAAGGAGATCAAGGCCCTGGATGGCTCTGCGAGCCATAATATCTTCGGCATGAAGGCCACCAAGGGCTGGAAGGGCAAGACCGTGGATGCGGTAACGACCGAATATGTGAATGGCGTGGCCCACAAGAAGGTCGAAAAATTCAAGGCCTATGATTCCTATAGCGACGCTTTCAAGGATTATGCAAAACTGCTGACCAGCAATCCACGCTATGAAAATGTTATCGCCAATGCCAAGGATGCGACGAGCTTTGCTTACGGCTTGCAAAAGGCCGGCTATGCCACTGACCCGCAATATGCCAATAAATTGAGCAAAATCATCAGGCAAACTTTATCGGCGTGATGTCTGGTTATTAACGTGCGAAATGGAGTATCGACGTCCTTATTAAAGTTTTTGGGGATTGGGCCGAAAACTCACTGTAGTTACAAAGAGAATGTATCGATATTATGGGTTCAAACATTTACAGTATTGCAGGAAGCGCCTTACAGGCAGCACAAGTAGGGATTGCTACCACCGGCCATAATATTGCCAATGCATCAACACCTGGCTATAACCGGCAAGTGGTTGTTCAGGCTTCCAATGCGGCACAACAGTATAGTTTCGGTTTTGTAGGGCAGGGTACGCAGGTTGCGAGCGTCAAGCGCATCTACGATCAATTTTTGGCGCAGCAGGTGAATACCGCGACGTCGTCAAAAAACATGCTGGACACGTATTCCACACAGATTACGCAAATCGCTAACCTGGTGGCAGATTCTTCTGCCGGCCTGTCGCCGGCAGTCAATGATTTTTTCAGCGCATTTACAACCACAAGCTCTTTCAACAGGACAGACATCGTCTCGAAAGCGCAAACGCTTGCCTCGCGCTTTCAGAGTTTGCAAGGACGCCTGGATGAAATAGGCGCCGGTGTCAACGGCCAGATTACCAGTACCATCACGACCATCAACGGCTACGCGCAAGGCTTGGCGCAGCTCAACGATTCGATCCAGAAAGCGGAGAGCGGGACCAGCGGCGGACCACCCAATGACTTGCTGGACCAACGTGATCAACTGATCACCCAATTGAGCACGCTGACCAAAGTCAATGTGGTACAACAAGGGTCCGCCTATAACGTCACGATAGGTACCGGGCAGCCTCTGGTGCTGGGTTCCAGCGCGTATACCTTGCAGGCAACGACCTCCCCGACCGATCCTCAACGGGTAGAGATCGCTTATGCGACGCCCAATGGCGGCTCGGTTTTGCTAGGAGAGAACAGCTTGCAGGGCGGTTCGCTCGGCGGCCTGCTGGCGTTCAGGGCAAATACGCTGGATGCGGCCCAAAATCAGCTGGGCCGCGTCGCAATTGGTTTGGCGAGCCAGTTCAATGATCAGAACAAGCTGGGGCTCGACCTGAATGGCGCTCCTGGCGGGAATATTTTCAATGTCGCTGCGCCGTCGGTGGCCATCGACAGCAATAATACCGGCAGCGGGCAACTCGCTGCGACTTTCGCACCCAATACCGGACCCAATACCGGGGTTGCTGCACTCACCGGCAGCGACTATAGCGTGAGGTATGACGGCACGAACTATAAAATTACCCGTCTTTCAGACGGCGTGTCGCAGTCCACTAATACCCCTGTTACGACATTGCCTTTGACCATGGATGGCGTGGTTTTCAATCTGTCTTCCGGAACGCCCAACGCCGGCGATTCATTTCTTGTACGCCCTACGGCGAACGGCGCATCTTCGTTTAGCGTCACCGCAACTGATCCCGCAAAAATTGCGGCGGCGGCACCTATCAGCACCTCGATACCGTCGACCAATACCGGTACCGGCAAAATCAGCGAAGGCGTGGTGAATTCCAGCTTCGTTCAGGGCAGTGTGGTCGCCGGTTCGCCGTTGCAATTCAGCTATAACGCGGCCACCAATAAGTTGGTGCCGAACGCTACGCTTACTGCGCTTGGACAGCCCGTTACAGTGACGATCAACGGCACTGCCACGACCTACGCGGCAGGGGTCAATGTGCCCTACAGCAGCGGCGCGACCTATAGTTTTGGCGGTATGAGTGTGAATCTTTCCGGCACGCCCAACGATACCGATGTATTCAATGTGGCGCTCAATACCAATACCGTCGGTGATTTGCGTAATTCGAATTTGCTGGGTGGGCTGCAGGCCCAGAAGGGCCTGCTAGGCGGCACCGCCAGTTACACGGATGCGTATTCGCAGATGGTGGCCCAAATAGGCAACAAGACCGCCGAGCTGCAAGTGACAGGGGCAGCGCAGACGACGTTGTTGACGCAAGCGCAGCAGTCGCAGCAGTCGCAGTCTGGGGTTAATCTGGACGAGGAAGCGACTAATTTATTGCGGTACCAGCAGACTTACCAGGCGGCAGGAAAAGTGATGCAAATTGCGAGCCAGATGTTTCAGACATTGCTCTCCATAGGCGGTTAGGTAGTTGATAGGGTTCTATTATGCGCATCAGTACGAATACAATTTTTGAAACCGGCGGCAGCCAGATCAGTGACCTGCAAGCCAGTTTATACAGGACGCAGCAGCAGATATCTGCCAACCGCAAGATACTTAATCCGGGTGACGATCCTATTGGTTCGGCGCGTGCGTTGGTCATTTCTCAGTCCGATGCCATTAACGATCATCTTGCTGCAAATCGCAGCACGGTAAAAAGCAGCCTGAATACGACTGAGGGCGCCTTGCAAAGCGTGACTACGCTGTTGCAAAATGCCAAGGGATTGGTGGTCAGTGCAGGTAACGGCACCTTGACGCCCGCCGACAGGGCTACCTATGCGACGCAATTGCAAAGCAGCCTGAGCGACCTTCTTGGTCTTGCCAATTCCCAAGACGGTTTCGGCGATTATATGTTTTCCGGGTATGCAACCACCACTACGCCGTACACCCAGACTGCGAACGGCGCCACTTACAACGGCGATCAGGGGCAGCGCAAACTGCAGGTAGATACGTCCCGGCAATTGGCCTTGAGCGATATCGGCCCGGCTATTTTCGGCAATATCCGCGCGTCCGGCACCACCTTTAATACCAGGGCTAATACGGCAAATACGGGGACGACCGCAATATCGGCTGCGATCTCGGTGCCGCCTGCGGCTTTAACGGGGCACAATTACAGCGTCGTGTTCACCAACGCTACTACTTTTAATGTGACCGATACCACCACCGGCAACGTGGTTTCCAGCGGCAATCCCTATACCAGCCCAAGCACTTCCGTGAATGTTGACGGCATTGCAATGACGTTGAGCGATGCTGTCGGGCCTGGCGGCGTGGCGGTTCCTCCTGCAACCGGCGACAGGTTCTCGGTGCAACCCGGCAACCAGAATATTTTTGAAACTCTGACGGATGTGATCAATGCACTGAAGGGGCCGTCGACGTCTGCTCAGGATAAGGTGGATCTCCAGGCTGCGCTCGCTCAGGCAAACAGTAATATTGATAAGTCCCTGGATAATGTCAGCAATTCGCGTACCACCGTGGGTGCGAGCCTGGCCGAGATCGACACCCTGGATAACGACGGCACCGCCAAGGGTATCAATTACAAGGCTGCGTTGTCCGGCATCCAGGATCTGGATTACGCCAAAGCGATCACGACGCTGACCCAGCAGCAGATTACTTTGCAGGCGGCACAAAAATCGTTTATGTCGGTATCCGGACTGTCCTTGTTTGCCTTGCTGTAAAACGTTTTCCTACTTGCTTCAATGGCGGCCTGAACGTGACGTTCAGGCCGTTTGTCTTATGGGTGCAGCAAGGTCTCGATTGCCAAGGCGACAGCCAATATATGCTTGTCGGAATTGGCGACGCCGGCGATGCTCAAGCCCACCGGCAGGCTGCCCTCGGCGTGACAGGGAATCGAGATTGCGCAGCCATCCAGGATATTGATCGGTGCGGTATTGCGCAAAAGCAGGGCATTGGCCGCGAAGAAGGCGTCTTCAGATGCCTCCAGTTCCGCCATCACCGGCGCGACAACGGGTACAGTGGGCATGATGACGGCGTCAAATGGCGCGAATTCAACTTCCATCGCCTGGATCCAGTGCTTTCTGGCCGTATGCAGTTCTATATAGTCTGCCGCGCTCAGGCTCGCGCCCATTTTGATGCGCCTGGATACCCGTCCATCATATTCGTGTTCCCGGTCTGCCAGCAGGTGGCGGTGCCACGCATAAGCCTCTGCGGCCGAGAACATCCCTAGCGGACGATATTCCTGCAAGATATTCATCGGCACTTCTACGATGTGAGCACCTGCGGCGGACAGGCGGGACAGGATGCGCGCAAAGCTTGTCGCAACATGGCTGTCCAGATCATCCAGCACCAGGGTCTGCGGCACCGCCAGTTTCAGCCCGGCTAGCGGGCGGACGCGGATGTCGAGGATATCGTCGGCAATGATCTGGTCCACCAGTATGCAGTCGCGGACGGTATGGCTCATGGCGCAGATGGTGTCCAGGGTCGTGGACAGCGGCAGGGTTCCGGTCGTGGGAACCCTGCGCGCGGTCGGCTTGAAACCGGTCAGGCCGCACAATGCAGCGGGAATGCGGATCGAACCGCCTGTATCCGAGCCTATGCCGGCGACGCATATGCCGGCGGCCACGGATACTGCGGCGCCCGAAGACGACCCTCCGGGGATGCGGGCTATGCCGGAATCGGCAGGATTGGCCGGGGTGCCATAGTGCGGATTCAATCCGATTCCAGAGAAAGCAAATTCCGTCATATTGGTCTTGCCGAGAATGGCGGCGCCAGCCCTGCGCAAGCGGCTTACTACCGGAGCGTCTGCGGTCGCCGGCGGCGCATCTCTCAGCACCATGGAACCCGCCAGCGTAGGTTCTCCGGCCACATCCAGCAAATCCTTGATGGACACCGACAGGCCGGCCAGTGCAGATAGCGGCGCGACGCCGGCATTTTGCAAGCTGTCGGCGTAGGCCGCCGCCGCCAGGGCCGCTTCCGGATATAGCTTGGTAAACACGGATTTGCTCTGTAGTGCGGCCTCCAGGCTTGTTTTAAGCAATTTGGTGCGAGAATGCTGATTGAGTGCACTAATTGATAGAGAATTGGTAGTCTTCATGCGAAAATGGCCGGTCTAGTTAAAAGAATGGGTAACTATCTTTGGTAGTGCAAAAACACTATCATACCGCTTGCTGATCGTAAGGTCTGACAATCAAATTGATGTAGCGATAAACAATAGTGATGAAGACCAGGAAGCGCGGCCCGGCAGCGCAACACACAAAGCGACAGAGACACTAATCAACATGACAACCAGCGAGTCAGCTTCCCGTATCTTGTCGAATACGTCGCACACCTTGAATCCAGCACAACAAGCCCAGGAAACGGCCCGCCTTGTTATTCCGCTGTGGCTGGTCTGGATTGCCGCGCTGATTTTTGTCGGGGCGGGACTGGGCAGCTATGCCATCCTGGATAACAACGAAGGCCTGTATGCTGAAATCTCCCGGGAGATGTTGCGCTCCGGGGACTGGCGCCAATGGGTTATTCCGCATTTGAACGGCTTGGCTTACATGGAAAAGCCGCCGCTTTTGTATTGGCTTACGGCAATTTCATTTGCAATATTCGGCGAGTCGGAATGGGCGGCGCGTCTGGTGCCCGCGTTGTCAGGGCTTGGCTGCGTTGCAATGATTCTGTGGTTCGGCCAAAAAATTGCCCGTCCGCAGACGGCAAGGCTGGCTGCACTGCTGTTTACTTCGTCGCTGGGCGTGATCATGATGTCGCGCACCTTGATGTTCGATATGCTGCTGACGGCCTTGCTGAGTACCGCGCTGCTATGGGCCTATTTGTTCGTTTACGAGAACAACAAAACGGCGCAGCGCTGGTCCATGTTGTTCCTTGCGCTGGCGCTGATGGCCAAAGGCTTTGTCGCCGTGATCCTGTTCTGCGCCATTGCCGGCAGCTTCACCATGGCGTCGTCAACTTCCGTTGCGGATTTATTCCGCCGCCTCGGCGCCTGGTTCGATTGGAAGGCCATAGGCATTTTCCTGCTGATTTCATTGCCCTGGCATGTGATCGCCAGTGTTGCAGAACCTATTTTTGCGTGGTTTTATTTTATCAATGAGCACGTGCTGCGTTTCCTGGGCAAGCGCGAACCCCATGACTACTATGCCGGGGCGTGGTGGTATTACCTGCCGCGCACATTGATTTTCCTGTTCCCGTGGTCGTTTTTCTTGCCGGTTTTATTGTTCGCCAGGTCGGATAAAAAAACGGATAGGCGGCTGCTGTTGTTTTTGACGTTGGCTTGGCTGATGCCATTCTTGTTTTTCTCCATTTCCAGCGCCAAGGCGAACTATTATCTGGTTGCTGTGATGCCGTTTGCCGCCCTCCAGCTGGCGATTTTGCTGGAAGACCGACAATTCGGGCGCACATGGGGACGCCTGGCCCCCGGCTTGCTGCTGGCAATGTTGCTAGCTGTACTGGCCTGGTGGGTGGCAAGGCAGACCCACGGCATGCTGGAGGCGCTGAACATCCTGGGCCAGACCGGCTCCAGGTTTTTAAGCGGCTCTTTTGCAGGGATGGCGATCTTGTCTTTGCTGGCGGGAATAGTGTCCTGGCGCCGCTCCCGAAGCGGCATCCTGGCCTACCTGCTGCCGGCTCTGGGGGCATTATTCGTCTTGTTGAGCGTCTTGCAGGCGTCGACCGCGCTGACTTCGGCCAGGCCCATTGCGGACATATTGCAGCGCGAGCATGCAGGTCGGGATGTTTTCATGTTCCGGACTTTTGAAGAGCGTTCCGCACTGCCTTTTTATCTGAAGAAGCCGGTCTACATCATCGAGAGCCGCAGCAACGATCTGTTCTGGGGGAATAAGCTGCACCGGAATAATATCGTCGTGTCGGGGATAGATTTTCTCGACTATGCGCAATCGAGGCCTGCGGTGGTCATAGTCCTGAATCAGGATATCCCGCTTTTCATGACGAAAAGTTACTATAAGTACTTCAGGGAAGAGCAGAAAATCGGCAATGCCCACCTGTTTTTGAATTAGTTTACCGACAAGTAGGCATTTCTCGCGATTCGCGGGTAGAGCTTAGGGATGCCATCGCGGTATAATCTCGGTTTCTGATCCAACCCGCGATGTTGCTTGCTTCAGGCGTTTGATTTTGGTTTGTTTTACCTTTGCTTTTGCCTGGCATCGAGCAGCTTGCATCACTTTCTCTCTCGCCATGTTGATATTGCCAGGCTCCAATGCCCTGTCTGCTTTCCGTACCCAAGGTCTTTTATCCAAATTGCAAGCTGTTGATGCCAATATCATCGGCGTCACCGGGCGTTACCTCCATTTTGTCGACAGCGCCGCTGCACTGAGTGCGGATGACCAGGCTCGCCTGAATGCACTGCTGACTTACGGCGAGGCTTTTGCTGCCAATGAGGAAGGCGAGGCTTTCGTCGTCATTCCCCGCTTCGGCACCATTTCCCCATGGGCGAGCAAGGCAACCGATATCGCGCACAATTGCGGCATGGCGCACATTAAGCGCATAGAGCGCGGTGTCAGCTATGCGGTGCAATTGAAAACCGGCTTGCTGGGCGGCACCAGGAAGTTGAGTGACGAGGCCAGGCAAGCCGTGATAGCGATTTTGCATGACCGCATGACTGAGATGGTCCTGCAAGATAAAAATGCAGCCAGCGGCTTGTTTAAGGAGTTGGAGGCCAGGCCCCTGGAATCGGTCGACGTGCTGGGCGGCGGCAAACAGGCGCTGATCGCGGCGAATACCGATCTGGGCCTGGCCCTGTCCGATGACGAGATCGATTACCTGGCGGACGCCTTCACGCAAGCCAAGCGCAATCCTACCGACGTTGAGCTGATGATGTTCGCGCAAGCCAATAGTGAACACTGCCGCCATAAGATTTTCAACGCAGACTGGACCATAGACGGCGAAAAGCAGGACAAGTCGCTGTTTGCGATGATCAAGAATACGCATCTGCTGCAGCCCAAGGGCACCATTGTCGCCTATAGCGATAATTCCTCGATCATGGAAGGCGCGACGGTGCAGCGCTTTTATCCGCGCGGCGCGGCACAGGGCAATACCTATGCGGCATCGGATGAGCTGACGCATACCTTGATGAAGGTGGAAACGCATAACCACCCGACTGCCATATCCCCATTCCCCGGTGCGTCGACCGGCGCCGGCGGCGAAATCCGCGATGAAGGCGCAACCGGCCGCGGCGCCAAGCCTAAAGCGGGCTTGACCGGTTTCACCGTATCCAACCTGATGCTGCCGGATGCCTTGCAGCCTTGGGAGAACGTCAGCGATACCGTCAGCGGCGAGCGCAGCCAGGCCGTCTATGGCAAGCCGGACCGCATCGCTTCCGCGCTGCAGATCATGATAGAGGGCCCTTTGGGCGGCGCCGCGTTCAATAATGAATTCGGGCGTCCCAATCTGGGCGGCTATTTCCGCACCTATGAGCAAAATGTGGCCGGCCAGGTGATGGGCTATCATAAACCGATCATGATTGCCGGCGGCATCGGCAGTATTTCGGATAAGCACACCAAGAAAAACGATCTGCCGGTGGGCAGCCTGCTGATCCAGTTGGGCGGGCCCGGCATGCGCATAGGCATGGGCGGCAGCGCCGCTTCGTCGATGGCGACCGGCACCAATACCGCGGATCTGGATTTCGACTCCGTACAGCGCGGGAATCCGGAAATGGAAAGGCGCGCGCAGGAAGTCATCAACGCTTGCTGGCAACTGGGCGATGCCAATCCCATCCTGTCCATCCATGACGTGGGTGCGGGCGGCCTGTCGAATGCTTTCCCGGAAATTACCAACGACGCCAAGCGCGGCGCGATTTTTGATTTGCGCAAAGTGCCGCTGGAAGAGAGCGGCATGGCGCCGAAGGAAATCTGGAGCAATGAATCCCAGGAGCGCTATGTGCTGGGCATTGCACCGGAAAGCCTGCCGTTGTTCCAGTACTTCTGCGAGCGTGAGCGTTGCCTGTTCGCGGTAGTCGGCACGGCGACCGAAGAGCGCCAGCTGAAAGTGATCGACCCTGAGCACGGTAATTCGCCGGTGGATATGCCGATGGATGTGCTGCTGGGCAAGCCGCCCAAGATGCACCGCGACGTGACTCACCTGGCGACCGATTTTCCGGCGATAGATTTGACCGGCATGGACATGCTGGACGTGTCGCAACGCATCCTCAGCCTGCCCACCGTTGCAGACAAGTCTTTCCTGATCACGATAGGCGACCGTACCGTCGGTGCGATGTCGGTGCGCGACCAGATGGTCGGCCCCTGGCAAGTCCCTGTGGCCGATTGTGCAGTAACGGCGATGAGCCTGGAAGGCTACCTGGGTGAGGCGATGTCGATGGGCGAGCGCACGCCGCTGGCCGTGATCAATGCCGCGGCATCCGGGCGCATGGCGGTTGGCGAAGCGATTACCAATATTGCTGCGGCGCCGATCAGGGATATTTCGGACATCAAATTGTCTGCCAACTGGATGGCGGCATGCGGCCAGCCCGGCCAGGATGCCGCCTTGTTCGATACGGTGAAGGCGGTTGGCATGGAGTTGTGCCCGGCTTTGGGCATCAGCATCCCGGTCGGCAAGGATTCCCTGTCCATGCGCACCACTTGGGCGGAAAACGGGGCAGATGGCGGCCAGCAAAAATCCGTCACCTCGCCGGTATCGCTGATTATATCGGCATTTTCCCCGGTGTACGACGTCAGGAAATCCCTGACGCCGCAACTCAAGCTGGATGCCGGCGATACCAGCCTGATCCTGATCGACCTGGGACGCGGCAAGAACCGCCTGGGTGCATCGGCGTTTGCGCAAGTGATGCAAAAACTCGGCGACCAGGTGCCGGACGTAGACAGCGAAGAAGATTTGAAAGCCTTCTTTGCCGCCATCCAGCAGTTGAATGGCGAGCAGAAATTGCTGGCCTACCATGACCGCTCCGACGGCGGTCTGTTCGCCACGCTGTGCGAGATGGCATTTGCCGGCCGCAGCGGCCTGGCGATCAACCTGGATATCCTGACGCTGGAAGGCGAGCATGCATCCGACTGGGGCGACTCCAAGAACTGGGCGGGCCAGGTGGCCGAGCGCCGCAACGACCTGACCCTGCGCGCACTGTTCAATGAAGAGTTGGGTGCGGTAGTACAGGTGCGCACCGAACAAAGATCTGAAGTGATGGACGTGCTGCGCGCGCATAACCTGGGCGCCTGCAGCCACATCATCGGCAAGGTCAATGACAGCGGCGCGATCGAGTTCACCCGTGACGCGAAGCAGATCTACAGCCAGCCGCGCGCCAAATTGCA
>Ga0210384_10007567_pt1 | contig 11443 bp, 10 predicted proteins | sample IncBWH2MmetaG_FD_160574 | JGI IMG/M metagenome (GOLD analysis project Ga0210384, IMG submission 160574) | Forest soil microbial communities from Barre Woods Harvard Forest LTER site, Petersham, Massachusetts, United States - Inc-BW-H-2-M | ecosystem: Environmental > Terrestrial > Soil >...
AGCAATCAGTCTTTCATCCGCGCGCGCGGCGGCGACGTTGGCGCGGGCCGCAGCAAGGTAATCGCCGGTGCGGATATAGATGTGTGAAGGCATATGCACCAGGTGGCCGGCCGACGGCGCCAGGGTCTCCAGCCGCCTGGCTGCGGTCAGCGCCTTCTCGGGATGCGGCGACATCTCCAGCGCATGCACATAATAATGGTTGGCGCCGATATGATCCGGGTGGCGCTTCAGCACTTTTTCCAGCACCGCTATGATCTCCAGCGAGCCTTCCTCGGGCGTGCCGTCAGGCTTCCACAGCTTCCATGGATGCAGGTCCATCAGGCTTTCCGCGTACAAGACGGCGGCGTCGGCATCGTCGGGATAGCGCCGTGCAAGATCGGCCATCGCATCCTTGTACGCGATATTGAGTGTAGTGCGGTCGGCATCGGGATTGGACGAATAACGCTTGCCGAGTGCATCGATGTAGGCGCGCTCCTGGGGTGACGCGTACTCCTTCAGCGCAATGGCTTGTTGCAGCGATCCGTAGGCCAGTTTGTGTGCGCTGTCCGACATCGGTGCATTGATATTCGGACCCAGCGCATACGCTATCCCCCAGGCTGCCATTGCCAGCCTGGGGTCGAGTTCGATCGCGCGCACAAAGGAAGCAAGCGCTGCTTCGTGGTTGAATGCATACACCAGTTTCAAGCCTTGGTCGAAATAGGCCTGTGCCAGCTGGTTGCGGGTGGATACCGGATGGTGCAGGGAGCCTAACCCGGCATCCAGCTCGTTGCCGGGCGTGAATGATTCTTTAGGAACTTCGTGGGCCGCCGAATAGCCGCATAGCAACAAAGCGGCCACGGCGATTGCCAGTCTGTGCGCAGACTTCATGCTTGCTCCTCGATTCGTGCCGGATTCGGCTGGGTTTGCGGCTGATTTTGGGCGTCTTTCCGGTAGGCGTCAATGGCGCGAGAGAAGGCATAAAGTTCTTTGCAGCAATGGGAGTTGCCTGAATGGAGTATGAAAAATGCTGCAAGGAAATATCCGGCTGTTAAACAATGTTACTTGGCTTGCCGTTCCCACCTATGAATGCTGTAATGGCGGGCTTTGTGTTTTGATCGGGCATCCTGCCCGGGCGCACCGGCATTTGTGCAAAAATCAGCTTACGGTATTTTCTTATGGGCTCACTATCAGGCTCACCCCTTCGTTCTTCTGTCCTTTGTCTGAAAGATACCTTCCTGCATAAGGGCTTGTTCCTGCTCTGCGCCTGCCTGCACCTGGGCACGGCGCTGGCAGAGGATGAGCTTGCGGTGTACTTTGAAGATCGCGCGCCTTTCTCTTCAATGGATGCGGAAGGGCAGGTGGCGGGACTGGTTGCAACCCCGGCAGAAAATGCGTTCCGGCTGGCCGGCGTGCCGCACGATTGGGTGATGGTGCCGTATAAACGGCAACTGATGCAGTTGCAGCAAAATGCCGAACCGGCTTGCGGCATAGGCTTTTTCAAAACGCCGGAGCGCGAGCGCCTGGCGAAGTTTACCAGCGCTGTCTATCGCGACGGCCAGACCGTGATACTGGCCAACCAGGGTTTTCATCCAAAAGAAAAGAGCAAGCTGGCGGAGGTGATGGTGACCAGGGACGTGCGCGTGCTGCGCAAGGATGCCTCCACCTACGGCCCCTTCATCGACGACGCGATGGACAAGGCCAGGCCGAAGGTCGTGTCAACTACGGCAGAGCTTAAAAATATGGCCTTGATGATTGCCGCCGGCCGTGCGGACTTCATGCTGATCACCAGGGAAGAGGCGCAACAGCTGATAGATGCGAGTGGCGACGCCGGCAAACGGTTGCATATCATACAGGTCGCCGATATGCCTTTGGGACAAACCCGGCATATCATGTGCAGCAGCCAGGTGCCCGATGCGGTGATCGAACGACTGAACAAGGCGATCGAACGCCGATAGGCATATCAATGAGCGACGTCCCCAATAACTTCAATATTGTTGTACGGCCCCATGGCTGGGAGTTTGCTGCAAGCCCTGCGCAAACCTTGCTGGAAGCGGCGCGCGCGGCAGGCATCGTATTGCCGAGCTCATGCAGAAACGGCACATGCCGCACCTGCATGTGCCTGATGCAGGGCGGAACAGTGAAATATAAAATGGAATGGCCGGGCTTGAGCCGCGAAGAAAAGGGCGAAGGCTATATCCTGCCTTGTGTTGCCAGTGCAGAATCCGACCTTGTGCTCGATGTGCCGGCTGCAATGCGTTCTGTCCCCTAGCGGCGCTTCCTTTTGCGAACGGCCGGCCGATGGTCATTTGCGGCTGCGCAACATGTCGGCAATCTTCGCCTCGAATTCCCTGAATCGCTGGTCCAGCATCGTCATTGCGTTGCGCTTGTCGTCGTCCGCCAGAAACGAATAGCGCAGGCTGTTGTACACGGTATTTTTCAATTCTGCATAGCTGGGTTTGTAGCGGCTGGCGTACAGCAGGTATTCATTGCTGATGCTGGAGCGCGATACGCCTGCATCGTCGGTGGAGATCACGAAAGGGACGCCGTGCGCCTTATAAGCCGGCAACGGATGGGCTTCATTCTTCACGCCGAGGATAAACGCATTGCTGCTCAGGTTGACCTCCACCGCGATATGCTTCTGCTTCATGCTTTGCATGACATCATAGGCATTTTTTTCATAGCTGATATCGATGCCGTGACCTATGCGCTGTGCACCGGCAATCTGCAGCGCCTGCGCGATGTGGTTTTCCAGGCCGTCCGGCGGCACCATGCCCAGCGTCAGTTCGCCCGCGTGCAGGGCCAGCTTGACGTCGGGGAAGCGCTGCTTCAGGAAGCGGAACATTTTCATGTGCAGCGTATAGTCGCGCATCGCGACGATGCCGTTTTCCGGGCCGACAATGTTCACGCCCACGATCAGCCTGCTGGCATGCGCGGCGGCAAACGACGAGTACAGGCTTGCGAATACCCGCGAAGGCGCAGATCCGCGCGATGCGTAAGCCTGGTAGCGCATCGTGAAGTCGGCGTCGTCGATGCCGGCGGCGGCGTCTTCCACTGTCTTTACATAGGCGGATATCTTGGCCGCCGTGCTGGCGTCGGAATTCAGCGCATCAAAATAGGACTGCAAGACCTGTTCTATCTGCGCGTCGCCGGACGCGGAACTCAAGGCATCGACGTCCGCATTCTTGGCGGCGATCGCTACGTTCGGGCCGCTCTTGAACATGGTTTCCAGATACTGCACATTCTCGGCCTTAGCCCTGTCCTTTAGCCATTGCAGGCCTCCGTGCGCGTATTCATTGGATATCGGACCGAAATATCCGAAGGTGTCGAAGAATTGCTGATCCGGCGGCGTTTGCTCATGATAGTGGTTGTCGTAATCCTTGTCCGACCAGCGTTGCAGCAGTTCGCGGTAAAAGCCGTTATCCTGGCGGACTTCATCCGCGCTGGCGCAGATGGCCTTCGCCGCCGGCAGCAGGTCGCTCTTCACTTCTATCCTGTATTTCTGCGCCTGCAACAGCGGATTATTGTCGCGGTAGATGCAGTAATTGCGTCTGCCGACCCAATCCAGGTAAGTTTCTGCATAGATGGCGCCGGAATAGTGGTGATGCAAGTCGCCGCCCTTGGGCAGGGCCGTCACGAATAGGTTCAATTCAGCGAGGTTCGGCTCGGTGCCAGCGATCAGTTTTGCATAGTAGAGGCCGGTTTCCTGGGCATCTGCTTGTGAGTCTGGCCTGACCGGCGTTTTTGCTGAGGCGGAGCCGGCCGCAAGTATCAGCGTGCATAACAGTATCGCGAGTGGTTTGGTTTTCATATTCTGTTCTATAAAAAATTCCTGGGCTTACTTTTTAACGGATTCGGTCCGATTTTCGATCGGCCTACTTGCACTTGCCCTTAACTATCGCCTCAACGTAAAACGGAATCACCAGCAGGCCGCTGAAGCTCACCCCTCCCACCTTGGGCGGGTTGTGCTTCATCGGATCTTCACCCTGGGCCAGGCAGGCGGGTACGGCGGCTTGTTCCATTGCGGCGTCAAATTTCTGCATTCTCGTCTGCGTCTGGGCCGCCAGCGTTTTACCGGATGCGTCGGCCATCTTTTGCATGTCGCTTCTGCTGTCTTTATACGCTTTGGCAATCGATCTGCCATCCAGTTTCAATATGCCGGTGTCGCGTGCCGCTTCCGCCGCTATTTCTGCCGGGGCGGGCGCATCCGGCGGCACCTCGGCGGTCTTGGATGCAACAGCCGGCGCAGCCTGGATGGCGCCGGGCTTTGCCGGGAGCATCAAGCGCTGCGGAGACCTTATTCCGCTGGGTGTCCCTGCAACGTTTTCCGGCGGGGTCGCCGGCGGCAGATTGAGGATGGACAGGTATTTCACGTCAACTAGCTGATCCAGCAGTCTGTGCTGTTGCCAGTAGGTCCGGCTGCCATTCAATTGCTGGCCTAGCAGAACTGTCAATGCGATGGCGCAGACCGCCGCCAGCAGGCGCTGCCTGCGATTGTGCGATTGCCAGCCATCGTCGATGAGCATCTGCATGGAAGGACGGTGAATAAACGGTAATTTGTTATTGTTGTCTATTTGAAAATTAAAGACAATAATTTTTTGTCCGAGCGGTTCAGTTTTCCGATGTGCACATGCCGGGCGTCAGCTGATCGCGTTTCCAGCAGGGGCTGCCGACGCCGGACACAGGATGAGGAATGCCGTCGGCGTCTATCTTGCCCAGCCGGGTTTGCCAGCTCAATATCCCTGTGCTGTCCACGCTCAGCTTCAATACCGAGACCCGGGTTTGCGCCTCGTTGTCCAGTTCATCGATCATGAAATTGCCCAGGCTGTAGATAATTGGCTTGCCCTTGTAGATGTCTACATCCTGTATGACGTGCGGATGGCCGCCTATCACGGCGTCCGCGCCGGCATCGATCATGATTCTTGCCAGCCGGCGTTGTCTTGGGTTGGCCGTCATTTCATTTTCCCAGCCCCAGTGCATGAAGGGGATAACGACGTCGGCGCGGTAGACGCTGCGCGCCTTTTTGATGTCGTCTATCACCTGCTCGTCTTCGCTCCAGGCTACGCCGGCGGCGTCGCTACCGGCCTCAAAGCTGCGCGGCAGGAATTCATCATAGGCCAGGAAAGCGATCCTGATGCCTTTGCGTACCATGATCCATGGCGCGTGGGCTTCCCGCAGGTTGCGGCCGCCGCCGAAATAGGGGAGGTCTTTCTGCCGCAGCAGGCCCAGCATTTCGCCAAACGCTTCCCTGCCATAGTCGCCGGAATGGTTGTTGGCGATACCGACCGCGTCGAAATGGCGCTTCAGCACGTCCAGGCTGCGCGGGTGGGCGCGGAAGGTATAGGTTTTATCGGCCTGTTCGCCGCCGCTGGCAACTACGCACTCCAGATTGCCGATACGAACATCGGCATTGGCCAGTATGCCGGCGAACGCTGCAAATGGATCGTGCCCCTGTTCTATCGCTTTACCGGGTTTGCCGTCCAATACGATGTCGCCGGCGAACAGTACACTGACGGTATGGCCGCCGGTTTCCGCAGCATGGCCGGCATTGCCCATGCCTAGCAGGCCGGCAAGTGCGGCGCCGGCAATTGACACGCGCGTCCGGCGCATCATGGCGGCACTCCTTGCAGCGTGCACTGGTATTGCAACTCGCGCTCAACATCGCCCGCATACAGGTAGTTTTGCGGCGTCAGCAGGGTGGGCTTGTCGGAAACGGTAAACGGCGGCAGGTAGGTGGCCTGGTGTATCGGCATGTCTTTATGCCTGGTCTGGAAGTACGCATACAGCTTGATGTAGTCGACTGGCTTGTCGATGCCTATCATCACCGCCTTGAAGCGGAAGCGTTCGCCTATGTCTACCGCGGCTATGCTATACGGATCATTGGTCGGCGCAGTCTCGACGATATAGAGTGTGCCGGCGTAGGTGACCTCGCAGCGCAATAGCGGAGCGGCGCATGCGCCCGCAGTCAGGAGCAGTGAACCGAGCAGGACGCAGACGGTGCGAAAAACGCTGAGCGCGCTGAAATTCCTGTACGATGGAGGCGGATTCTTTTGATTCATGTTTCCCCGTTGCCGGCGATGGCGTTTTAGTATGGCAGATGGCAGATGGCGGTGCAGTCAGCGCAGCCTAGGACTCTTCGTCTGCCGCCTTTTCTTCCACTGCCATGCTAAAGGCATTGCCGGCGGCTGCGCCTTGCAGGCCGCGCGTGCCTTTCAGCTTGATTTGCAATCGCAATTCATTGGCTGAATCGGCATTGCGTATCGCTTCTTCATAGCTGATGAATTTTTTGTTATACAAGTCAAACAAGGCCTGGTCGAAGGTGCACATGCCCAGTTCGCGGGATTTGCCCATGATCTCCTTGATGGACTGGAACTGTCCCTTGAAGATCATCTCGGCGATGGTCGGCGTATTCAATAGTATCTCTATCGCCGCCTTGCGGCCATTGCCGTCTTCGGTCTTGACCAGGCGCTGCGAGACGATGGAGCGCAGGTTGGACGACAAGTCCATCAGCAACTGGTTGCGACGTTCCTCCGGGAAGAAGTTGATGATCCTGTCTATCGCCTGGTTGGCGCTGTTGGCGTGCAGCGTGCCCAGGCACAGGTGGCCGGTTTCGGCAAAGGCGATCGCATGCTCCATGGTCTCCGTGTCGCGGATCTCGCCGATCAGGATCACGTCCGGGGCCTGGCGCAGGGTGTTTTTCAGCGCGTGATGCCAGGAGTGCGTGTCCACCCCGACCTCCCTGTGCGTGATCAGGCAGTTCTTGTTCTTGTGCACGTATTCCACCGGATCCTCGACGGTGATGATATGTCCGGCAGAATTGGTGTTGCGGTAGTCTATCATCGCCGCCAGCGTGGTCGATTTGCCCGAACCCGTGCCGCCTACCACCAGCACCAGGCCGCGTTTGCTCATGATCACGTCTTTCAGGATCTCGGGCAGCGCCAGTTTTTCAAAGGTCGGGATTTCAGACGCGATGGTGCGTATCACCATGCCGGTGTACTGCTGCTGGACGAAGACATTGACGCGGAAGCGGCAAACATTGGGCAGGGAGATCGCAAAATTGCATTCCATTTCGGATTCGAATTCTGCGCGCTGCTTGTCATTCATCAGGCTCAACGCCAATTTCTTGGTGATGTCGCCGCTCAGCTTTTGCTGACTGAGGGGTTTCATGCCGCCATGTGATTTGATGCTGGGCGGGAAATCCGCAGAAATAAACAGATCCGAGCCGCCCAGCTTATGCATTGCTGCCAGCAATTGGTGCATATAGCTGCGCGCTTCTTCCGGGCCGAATGTGGACATGCTCTTCTCCTCAAGGGGCGATTGGGCAAGACGATAGCAAAGGGAGGGTAGCTGCCGGGCGGGACAATGACAATGGCGTGCTACGCGAAGCGCCTATTTTATAGCGTTGACTTTGCCTTGAGGAAAGAATTTGATAAAAAAGGCAATTCCGATGGCCGGTGTAGTGGTGCCTACCATGCAAACCCGGGAGCGGCGAATAAATCGAGTGAAAATCTCCATGCGGTTGCCGCTCTGGAAGTATCCCGTTACGGCGCAGTGCAGGCTGCGCCGGAACATTGAATTGCTTAGCTGGATTTGCGACGGCGGCCGGCGAGCAGCAGACCCAGGCCTGCGATCAGCAGGGCATAAGTCGCCGGTTCCGGTATTTCAGCCTGGCTCGACTTGACACTCAGGCTGGGCCCCCACAGGGAATCTGTCGGCACGCCTTGCTCACCCCAAACCATGGTGGTGAACTCAGGTATGGAACTGCCGGTCACATCCGACAGGCCGGAGTGGATATAGCTGATCGCCGAGTCGACCACAACGCTGTATGCGCTCCAGGCATACGAATCGCCATTGCTGAGGCCGACGAGGCGATACGAAGCGCCTGCCAGCAAGCTGACCGGATTGATGCTGCTGTAACGGAAATTGCCGAGCAGGATATCGCTGATATCGACGACCGTTTCCGCCAGTTTATTGCCGCTCATGTCGAACAAGGCGACTGCGTGCGAACCGGTAACGTCCGCAGTGTTGAAGAAATAGGCCAGCGCGTCGACGGTGACGGCTTGGTTGGCGGTAAATTCGACCGCAAAATTGTAGTTGTTTGCATCGTTGTCGACGATAGCGTAAGGATCTACGTTAAAGACGGGAGTTGCATGCGCATTTGCTGCGATGAGCGACATGGCGCACACGGTCGTGGCTGCCAGGGTGTTGAAAAATCGAGTAAGTTTCATGATTGCTCCAGTTTGTTTGGTATTAAATTGATGCGGGCGAAACCGGGACTTTCCGATTTCGCCCGACTGTCGTTAGCGTTGGCCCAGGCCCGTGAAAGTATCTACAGGATAGGCATCCCATTCCTGCGCCACATCCCATACGGCGGGATAAGCGGACGGGATGCTGCCGTGATTGATGCCGGCCTTGCGGCGCAAGGTCGTGTCTATGGTTGACGCCGGACCCGATGTCCATACTTGTTGGCGGCCGACCTGGCCTATGGCGTCGACGACGCTTCCATTCTTTTCCAATGTGATGGCATCGTCGCCATTGAAGTTGGCCACGCCGCTGGTTTGCTTGACGCCCTGGATTTCGGCGACCCTGGCGGCTGCCGTACTGGCGTTATACAGCACCAGGGTAGCGCCCGGAGCGATGGCTCCCGTCAGGCTGAGTGTCGTCGTCGGGTTCACTGCGCCGTTGGCATACAGCTTGACCTTGTAGATGCCCAGGTCAACCGCGGCCGCAGTCGGATTGTAGATTTCCAGCGCCTTGTTGTTGCTGGAGCCTTCGACGTATTCGCTGAAGAATAATTCAGCGCCGTCGCCAGGCCCGGGGCCGGCTGCCGGGCTGATCGTGACCGGGCCGGACAATTCGGCGGTAACGCCCGTACCGTCCGTCAACACCAGCTTGATTGCGTAGGTGCCGGCGCCTGCATAGGTCTTGCTCGCTGTGCTTGCGTTGATTGCCAGGGCCTGAGGGCCTGCACCATCGCCCCAGTCCACTGTCAAGGTAGGAGTGCCGGTGCCATTGATCACTGCGGCGGCGATGCCCGTGATCGTGGTGGCGGCGCCGGCCTGGCCCGCGGTAGGCAATACGGCGTTCAATGTCGGCGCCGCTACCGCAGGGTCCGGATTCAACGTCAGGCCCACCAGCACCGGATCGTGGTCCGACGAGCGATAGGGCGTGGCATCGTAGCGGTCGTCAACCTTGTTCTCGGTGTTGTAGTCCAGCACCGCAGGCTCGTCCGCATTGACATGCCAGACGGTGATGCCGCTGACCTGGGCTTTCATGCTGCTGCTGGCAAAAGCGTGGTCCAGCACGCCGGATTGGCCGTCGAATACATAGGTATAACGTTCCGCCGCTGGCAGGCGACGCGCCAGCGCTTCAAAATTGCCGGCTTCGATGGAGGCGATAGGGTCTTCGTTCAGGTAGGCATTGTAGTCGCCGACCATCAGCACATCGGGCTCGCCGGAGCTGGATACCAGGCCGGCTACCCAGTTTTTCAGCGCTGCCGTTTGCACCACGCGCGATGCATTCCAGCAGCCTTGACCGAAGTCCTGGTCGGAGCTGGATTTGCTGCTGGGGCAGGATCCCTTGCTCTTCAGGTGGTTGACCACAAACCAGAAGCTGCCGTTGTTGCCGTTGGCCGCAAACCTTTGTGCGACGGGAGGACGCAAGCCGCCGTCGACGCCGAAGCCGGGATCGGTCGGTATTTTGGCATTGCCTATCGGCGTGACAGCGCTGGGCTTGTAGATGATGGCAACCTTGATTTCATCGGTGCCGGGCTGGCCGCTGTTGATGAAAGTATAGGTGTTGGCGCCCAGCTTGGCATTTACCGCTGCCACCAGGTCGCCTATCGTGGTGCTCGCGTTGTTCTCGATTTCCATCAGGCCCAGTACATCGGCATTCAAACCCGTGATCGTCATGACCAGCTTGTCGCGCTGGCGCTGCAGCTCCAGTACCGTGTTTGCACCGCGCTTGTTGAGCGTGGTGAAATAGTTCAGCACATTCAGGCTGCCGGCCCGCAAGGTGCCGCCCACGGCATTCGGCGCAGCCGGACGCGGATTGGTTGCCGTGAATGTGGCTTGCTGGGTAGGCTGCACGAGGTAGCTGCCGAAGCCGTAGGTCATGATCCCTTGCACGTTCTGCACGGTATCGCCGACGCGGCGGGTGCCGCTCTTGTCGCTCGCGGACAGGTAGGGAGTCGGATTGGGATTGGCCGGCGAAGAGCCGTCGTCCAGAATGATGGTGGAGCGCGCGTTCAGCGCCGCATTTGCCAGAGCGTCGTTGCCGGCTGGATTGCTGTACGGTGTAAACAGGCGGCTCGGGGCCAGCACGACTTCACCGTATTGGCCCAGGCTGTGTACGTCGGTCACGGTCAGGGATTGCGTGAATTTGACCAGCATGCCCTCGTAAGCGCGCAAGTCGGATGGGTTTGCCACCGGCAGACTGATTGTGGCGGGCTGGATAGTCGGCCCTTTGCCACAGACAGTCACCTGGCTCAGCTGGCTGATCTGTGTCGTGCTCTCGGTATCTGTCGATGTTGCCTTACGCTCTTCCACCGTGCCGCTGACCTGGACATAGTCGCCCAGCTTGACGATGGTGGCGTTGCCCGGTGCGTAGACAAAGATACCTTCCGAGGTCTTGGGGTCATTGTCTGGAACAGGCTGCTGTATGAAAAAGCCCCGCAATCGATTGCTTGCCTGGAAGTCGCCGACGACGACGCCGCGTACCGTCGTCAGTTGTCCAACATAGGCGCTGGTTGCATCGGCGCCCTGGATCACGTCGATATCGCGCAGCGTGTTCGGTGCCGCTGGGCATGCGGGCAAGGCTCCCGGCGGCATGAGCAGCAGCGCATTGGAATTGCGCGGATTGTTATTGTCGGCACTGCTGCCGCCACAGCCCGCCAAGAATAGGGCGAGGCTTGAAACTGTTATCAGCCCTGCAAAGCTTGCACGGCCGCTCCATCTCTTCATCATTTTTTTCTCCTGGGTTGGTGATGCGACCCGGCGATTCTAGGTTTGCAAAATGACCATAGTGTGACAAATTCGCTTATCGGAAAGATTTAGCGCAATCGTTTGCGTAAAGATGGTGTAAACGTGCTATTCCGACAATTGGAATGTGGTTTAATCCCATGGTAAGCAAATATTCTTTTGTTTTAATTTCCATGTGGAAGCAATATTTTTGCATGAGGCTATTTGGGAAAATTAAATGAATAATGAAGACAGCCTGCGCATGAATCTGGAGGCGATACAGCATGCCATTCGAATGCAGCGCTTGCGTTCGATGAAGTGGCTGGCGCTAGGCTTCTTGTTTGCCGCAGTAATCTTGTATGTTGCCGCCCAACTGATGCTGGATAAGCATCCGGTGTGGCGCTATGTTGCAGCGTTTTCCGAGGCCGCAATGGTGGGGGCGATTGCCGACTGGTTCGCTGTAGTGGCGCTGTTTCGCTATCCTCTGGGATTGCCGATTTGGCACACGG
>Ga0210384_10007568_pt1 | contig 11441 bp, 10 predicted proteins | sample IncBWH2MmetaG_FD_160574 | JGI IMG/M metagenome (GOLD analysis project Ga0210384, IMG submission 160574) | Forest soil microbial communities from Barre Woods Harvard Forest LTER site, Petersham, Massachusetts, United States - Inc-BW-H-2-M | ecosystem: Environmental > Terrestrial > Soil >...
CATACTTGGATAATCACCGGCGTCTTAGGAATTACCGGTGACGGAGTGTTGTGCTCCCGCGCATCTCGAGGGTAAGCAAGTTTCAATCCCCGTCTTCGGTCGTTCCATTCGCCGCAACTGGCCGCCCCGCCTGTCCGAAGTGCAAGGCTGCGATGATGCTCGTCAGTATCGACCTGGTCGGCCGACGCGGGCGAGCAGGTTCATCAGGTCCTTCACGCGAATGCTCTCCAGCGAGCGCACCGCAGCCACGATTTCCTTGCGCAGTCCTTCGTCCGCGCGATCGGCCGCGAGATTGTCAAGCTTCCCCGTGATTTGGCCCCAAGCGAATGGCCGTGTGGCGAACCCAGGGTAGTCGTTCACTTCATGGGTGTACGACATGCCGCTCCTGAGCCGGATGGTGACCCGACTCGGTGTCTCGCTCGGGTAGCGAGTGGTAAAGCTTTCGTCCGCTTTAACCTTGACCTTTTGGAGAAGTTTCTGAACGTCCGGCTTCGCAATGCGCTCGGGGGCGAGCTGCGCCGGCTCAACGCTCCCGTCGAGGAGCGCGACGGCCAGAAGGTACGGGAGGCTGTGGTCCGCTTGTTCCTTCGTGTGAACATCGGTCTTCGGGCCGAATCTTCCACCGCCCATGAAATCATAGGCGTCCTGGAAGGCGTCATTCTCGATGCTCTCGACCTGCCCCGGATCGATCGCGTGGGCTTTGCGCAACTCGAGCATGCAATGGATTGACGCCTGGCCAGGGACCGCGGTGTTGTAGCTCTTCAGAGCGAGCCGGTCGAAGGCGTCGAGCTTCACGCGGTCCCAATCGATTTGGATCTGCTCCCCGAGTGCTTGAGCCAAGCCATGCGTTCCTTCGACGACGTAACTCGGGCCCGTCACGCCGCGCGACGCCAACAAGACTCCATGGAAACACCCCAATGCTAAGTGGGAAGACGAGAGACCCTTCCATTGAGATATCGGCGTCGTTCGCGCGACGAGCAGTGGAATGAAGTCGCCACAGATCCCGATGGCTGCCGCTGCCTTTCGATCGTCGAGGCCGAGCGCTTTGGACAGTCCGGCTGCGAGCGAATACGAAAGTTGCGTGGTGAGGTCGAACCCGTGCGCCATAAACGGCACCGATGCGGTGAGTTGCGCTTCGACTTGATAGGCCACTGCTAGTGCGGTCAGAAATTCCTTGCCCGAAAGATCGGCGTGCTCGCCGGCGGCGAGGATCGCTCCTGTATTGTCCGAGGGGTGGCACAGCCCTCCGCGAGCGAGGTAGCTGTCCATGAAGTCGACATATCGGATGAGCGCCGTATTGTAGAACGCCGCGTAGACGGGGTTTGCGCGGCCGCCGCCGACCAATGTGCAACGTCCGCCTGGACCGCCGAGTTCATCAGTTTGCGCGCGGCACGCCTCGATCGGTGGCGCGCCGAGCGCATTGATGGCGCACGCCACTGCATCAAGGATGCTCACCTTGAGTCGCTCGCACCGCTCGGCAGTCAGGTCGTCGTACTTCGCGCGCGAGGCAAAACGTGCGATGCCGCCGGCCTGACTGGGGCCCGAAATGACCGGCTCCGGCTTGCCTTTCGCAGCAGCGTCAATCTGGGTCATGATCCGATTCTCCTTATCATCAGAACGTTCTGTTGCGCCGCCGCGTTCGTCATCTTGACCGTGCTCCTGTTTTCGCCAACCGCGGGGAAGTGACTATGTCCGCCGTTATCCATTCTCGCTCGCCGCACGCGCCGCGTAGCGGGTCTCCATGAGGTCGAAGGCCCGCTTGTCCACCAGCCTCTGACGCTCCGCGAATGACGTAACGGCGCGCTCATCGAGGACGCCTTTCTCCTTGAGGGCCGACAGCGTCGACTGCATGCCATGCACGGCCCCCTGCAACGCGGCGTTGGCGTAAAGTACCAGGCTGAACCCCATTTCGGCCGCCGCTTTCTCGTCGATAATGGGTGTCTTGCCTCCGAGCACCATGTTGACCAGCTGAGGCGCCTTCAGGCGACGGGGCACCGCTTTGAGATCTTCGAGGCTTTCCGGAGCCTCGACGAATGTGACGTCCGCGCCCGCCTCGATGTAGCGACCGGCCCGCTCGATGGCCGCCTCGAAGCCCTCGACTGCACATGCATCCGTGCGTGCGATGACAACCAGATCCTGCCGTCGGGTGTCCACCGCCGCTCGCACCTTGCCCACCATCTCCTCCGCGGAGATCAACTCCTTCCCGTCGAAATGACCGCACCGTTTTGGGGCACGCTGGTCCTCGATTTGAACTGCGCTGGCGCCGGCTTGCTCCAGGATCCGAACCGTATGAGTGAGGTTGATGGCGTTTCCGAAACCGGTGTCGATATCGACGATCAGCGGCAGATCGATCACACACCGGATCGCCATTACATTATCGGTCACCTGGCTCAGATCAATGAACCCGAGGTCCGGTAAGCCGAGGTGCATATTGGTGAGCCCGGCGCCAGTCAGATACACGGCCTTGAAGCCGAGATCGGCAATAATCCTTGCAGCGAGCGCGTTCGGCGCGCCGGGCAAAATGATTCCCTTCTCAGCGCGGAGCATTGTGCGAAGCGCTTGGACATGAGATGTCGTCATCATTTCCCTCCAGATTTCTAGAACACCTGGCTCGGCGCCATCGCCGATCGGAGTCTCAACTGAGACACCGGTCGGCGATGTTCTTCCGCGGGCGATACCATGCTGTACCGGCAGCAGGCGCCGAGCATAATCCTGCTCACATTGACCAAGTCATCAGGATGTAGGGGGGCGAGACGCCCCCGACCGATCACTAGATAGGGTTTTCCTCGAAGAGACGCGCGACCATCGCCGAATCGAGATAGGCTCTCACTTGGTCGATGGTGTCGCCGACGAAGTGGACGATCCAGCAATACCTGTTGTCGAACCTTAGTCCGTTCTTTGCCGTCGCCATGGAATGAAGTTCCACGACGGCCTGATCATCCTTCACGAGCACATGCTCGACGACGAGTTGAGCCCCGTGGGGCAGAACCTTGGCGAGCTTCGCGAAAGTCCCCTCCATGAAATCAGATTTCGACTGGTAGTGACCGGCGAGCGGATGCGTACCCTCGACGATCCAGTCGACCTTATCGGCTACATGCTCGAAAAAGCTCGCGCCGTCGCCTTGCTCAAGGCCCTTGAAGATCCCTCGGACGTAGTCTTCGGTAGTCATAAGCGCCTCCTGTATATACGTCGGCAACCTATTGCTCGACGTAGGCTCGGACGGATTGTCCTTGCCGCGAAATCTAGGCGTGCGCGCCTCATTGGTCCAATATATGATAGTGGCTCGTTTGATCTGTTTCGGAGATGGAATATGGAGCTGCGCCACATCCGATATTTTCTGGCTGTCGCCGAGGAGCGGCATTTCACGAGGGCGGCGGCCAAGGTCGGTATCGGCCAGCCGCCGCTTAGTCAGCAGATCAAGGACTTGGAAGGGGAGGTCGGTGCCGCCCTGTTCCGTCGCTTGGCGCACGGCGCGGAGCTTACTGAGGCCGGCAATGCATTCTTGGCCGGTGTCAAGGAAATGCCCTTGATCGCGGAGAGGGCAACTATGGCGGCGCGGCGCGCGGCGCGCGGCGAACTCGGGTCGTTGCATATCGGCTTCACCTCAACGGCGACGTTCAACGGCGTCGTACCGTCGACGATACGCACCTTTCGTCGCGCCTATCCCGAAATCCACCTCACGCTCGAGGAGGCCAATACGACACGGCTTGTTATCGGCTTGCAGGAGGGAACGCTCGATGCCGCGTTCTTGCGGCCAGGCTCACGCGGAACTGAAGAGCTACAACTGCGCCGGCTCCCGGACGAGCCGATGGTTGTCGCCCTTCCTAAGGGTCACCCTGCTGCCGCTCTCAAAAAAATCGATCTTGCAATGTTAAAGGACGATCCGTTTCTTTTGTTCCCGCGGGAAATCGCTCCAACGGTCTACGACACGGTTGTCGACGCCTGTCGAAAGGCTGGCTTCGAACCGGTCATCAGCCAGCTCGCGCCGCACTTTTCTACGATCGTAAACCTCGTGGCTGCAGAGCTAGGCGTATCAATCGTCCCAGCCTCGATGATGCAACTGCGCGTGGTAGGTGTGGCTTATCGGCCGATTGCCGGTCAGCCGCCGACGACCCGCCTTGCTCTCGCTTACCGGCGAGGAGAGACGTCGCCCGTGGTGCGCAATTTCATCACCCGCGCCGTCTCCTGATGCGATCCACCCGCCCCTCAAGGTTGTGATAAGCGCCTTGCGACCGTCTCGTGGCGCGCGAAAGGGCCGAACCATCCGAGCCGAGTCCTATGCGCAAACACTATCAAACCCAGTCCTATTGAGGGCGTAGATTCGGCGGGCCTGAAAGCGAGGACCGAAGCCACCTTTCAAATAGGAGCCGTCTCTATCGAGGACCATCGTCAGGGTAAGCACGTTGATTGGCGATGAGAAGTCGGCGACGGCGACGGTCAAATGCCGATAGCCTGTCCGTCAAAAATCTTTTTGGTCTTGAATCCACAGGCAAATTTCCGCGCTTTCGAGTGTCGATGGTTTCAGCAACTATCGACGTCGATCGGCTGAACAGGCGCGGCTCTGTCCTAGTCTGCGCCCTGATTTGCAACACCGTCTAGGGTCGCGCAGCCGACTCCCGGCAGAGAGCTTGCGGCGCCGGTCAGCTTAAGTGAGATTTGGGCAAAGAATTTGGCACATCGTATAGCTCAGCTAGATATTCATTTCTAAAATCAACAAGTTAGTTTGACCTCATGGGACTTGAAAGCTCTTGCGAGCCGTTGGAAACGCCAGACGTTTCTGGAAACGACAGCGCTACCGATCCCGCCGAAATCACCCCTACCCCGCCCGGTTTGGAAACACGCTCGGACATAGTTCAGCTGGCGGCTATCGGGATCCATGTTCATCAGGGCGATTTTGGTCCGTTCAATTTGTGGCTGCACACCCTCGTCGCGGTTTCGCTGATATGGCTGAGTGCAACCGGCATCGTGTTGGGTGGATCCGGCGCCCGAAGGGGCCGATCGGTGTCCGCCCGCGCGCCACGGTCGGTCGGCACGATCATCGCGGTCGTTGCGATGGCCGTGCTGCTGAGGATCTTCGGATTGTCGGTTGCTGTCATCGCTGCAGGGAGTAGATTGGCGAGGGTGCGTGCATAGCCTCAGGCCGATCCAGACCGAAAGGCGAGCGGAAATGTTCAGGACGGCTCTTCTAACTGTGGCGGCAGCGGCGATCTTGTCGATGGCGTCGGGCGCGTCGGCGCAGCAACGCCCCGCTGTAACTGACCCGAATACGGCTGTAAGCCGACCAGCGGGCCAAGTCTTGCCGGTTACGCCTCCAGCACCAGCGTCGGCGCAGGCGCCAGATGCACCTCAGAGATTGCGTGATCCCGGAGTGTCGGCTGCAGACAATGCACCCACGGCCCTGAATTCGGTGACGCCTGGCTTACGCGAACTGTCGCCGTGGTCGATGTTCCTGTCGGCCGACATTGTGGTCAAGGCGGTGATGATCGGCCTTGCCTTCGCTTCGCTCGTGACCTGGACCGTTTTCATCGCCAAGACGCTCGAGCTCGCTCTGGTGAAGCGCAAGCTGCGCGCCGCGTTGAACGCGATCATGGAGGCAACCTCGCTTGCCGAGGCGCAGCGCGCACTGAGTTCAAGGCGCAGCATATTGTCTTTGCTGCTATCTGCGGCGATGCGCGAAGCGCGGCTTTCGGCGGGGATTTCCTCTGACAGCAGCATCAAGGAGCGCGCGGCCTCAAGCTTTGCCGAGATCCTGCGGGCGGAATCCCGCCGCATTCGGCTCGGCATGGGCGTGCTGGCAACGATCGGCGCGACCTCACCCTTTATCGGGCTTTTCGGCACGGTATGGGGCATCATGAACAGTTTCATCGGAATTTCTAAATCGCAGACGACCAACCTGGCCGTGGTGGCACCGGGCATCGCCGAAGCATTGCTGGCTACCGCCATCGGCCTGGTCGCCGCGATCCCGGCCGTCATCATCTACAATCATTTCTCGCGCGTAACGAAGGGCTATCTCGAGCTTGTCAGCCGCGCCTCGGGCGCCGTGGCGCGGCTGTTGTCGCGCGAGCTCGATCGCAGCCATGGATCCGCGCTGACGCGCGCGGCGGAGTAAGCGCCATGGGTGTCTCGATTGCCGATACTGATCTCGATGACAACGATTTCGCGGAGACCCACGAGATCAACGTCACCCCGTTCATCGACGTCATCCTGGTCCTCCTGATCATCTTCATGGTGGCAGCGCCGCTGTCGACGGTCGATCTGCCGGTCGACCTGCCGACTTCTAGCGCCACGCCACAGAAAAGGCCGGACAAGCCGACCTATGTCACGATCAAGCCCGACCTCGCGGTCGCGATCGGCGAAACCCAGGTCAAGCGCGTCGATCTGGTCCGGTCGCTCGATCAGATGGCGGATGCGAGCAAGGACCGCTTCATTTTCCTGCGCGCCGATCGCGCGGTTCCCTATGGCGAATTGATGGACGTGCTGGAAATCCTGCGCGCCGGAGGCTACGCGAAGATCAAACTGGTGGCGCTGGAAGGAGTGCCGGATGCGGCGGCGCAGCCGGCTGCGGTGCAGAACCTCAAGCCTTGAGCGGCGAGCCCGAGATGTCCGACCTCTACATCGAGCAAAAGCCTTCCCGGCGCCTATGGTTCTTCGCAGGCGTAACTGCGCTCGCCCTTCACGTCGGCGCCGCGCTTGCACTTTCCCACCTGCAGGCCGACGAAACCGATGATGCCCTGGGCGCGCCGGCAATCGAGATCGGCCTCGACATGATGTCCCCCCGGGTCGAGGCCACCGATCTGCCGCCCGGTCCTGACGCCGACGCCTCCGTTGCTTCGCCGGCGCAGGCCGAGCAGAAAGCAGAGTTCAAGGAGGCCGAATTACCCAAGGACACTCCGACCGAAGCGGAGGACCCGGACCGCGCGGTGACGCCCAACGAGAAGCCGATCGAAGAGGAAAAGAAGATTGCCGCCGTGGCGACCTCCGCCTCACAGGAGTCGGCTGCGGCGGAGGCGACTGCGACGCCCAGTTCGGAGGCCATGCGGCAGGGACCGCGCTCGGTTGCACCCGCGCAAGGCACGGGAGACGCCGCCCGCCTCCGCGCCACCTGGCAGAAGGAACTGATCGCGCATCTCGATAAGCACAAGCGCTATCCGGGGCGGGGGTTGAAGAGCGCGGAGATTCTGGTCAGCTTTGTGTTCGACCGGAAGGGACACGTGCTGTCGGCCAGCGTCGTCAAGGGATCGGGCGACCCGGCCTTCGATGGGGCCGTGCTCGCCATGTTGCGGCGCTCCGATCCGGTACCACAGCCTCCGCCACTCGTCGCCGATGAGGATTTGAAGTTCACTCTGAAGGTAATTCTCCAGGCGAGAGGGAGAAGTTGAACATCCTCCTCAGGCACCGGCAATGCCCGACGGAGTACGCAATCGCTGCGGTACTCGATTCGTGTGGGAAAATCGTCGTCGCGCCCTCTCAGCGAGCAACCCGTGCGGAGAGGGCGACGCGCCTCGACGTCCGCCGAAGTCCTGGCCGTCCACCCCCTGGTGCGCCGTTGGAGCGGCTTAGGCATGCGTTCCGGCTGGAGCGGTTGCCGGGTGGGATTTGCACCCACTAGAATGCGCCGCCTTTTCACGGCGCACACCAACGCGGACATCGGAAAGGACAACCAGCGGGCGGTATGGGCTATTACCGACGTCCTGATCCGTCAGCGACGTAAACCTTCTCCCCAGAAAGCTTCCCGCCGATCAGCAGGCTGGTACAAAGCCACCAGGCCTTTTTTTGGTCCGCGCCCAAAAACATCTTGGTCTCCTTGCACTCCAAGTAGGTCTTGTAGCTGAGCGTGTCTCTGCACGTTCCTGAGAAATTAGTTACCTCTGGACCCGTCTCGCTACATCCAACCCAAGGGGCGTTGCCGGTCTTGTAGCTTGTTTCGCAGCCACCGTTGCAACTGCTGGCGGCTTTCTCAAGCTCCGCAATCCTCGCTAGTACTGAACCTTTCGCTGGCGGTGGCGTTTGAGAGGTTGATGCTGTCGGGCGATATGCAACTGCCGCGTGTTCCGGCCTTGCCGCCTGTGGTGGCCTCGCCACTTGCTTCGGCGCGACGACGGTGATGCTGGGAATCGGGGCGGCGACGCCCGTTTCGGGTTGTGACATTGCCGTACCGCTCAGGCTACACAGCAATGCGGTTGACAGGATAGCGATAGCTGAGGGCGCGACGAATCTTGACGACGTGCTCATGATCATCTCCGACCAAATCAGGACGGACATTCCGTCCCGGCGTACACCGTACCATAGTATTCAATTGGCCACAATTTCCGAGTGTAGATTTGTCGAAAAGATATCTGCCGATGACCCGCCGTCGACTCACAGCTCGCCTGAAGGTTGCGTTGTCTGCTTCTGTGAATGAAGATCGGAAGTGAAACCGACATGCCCAGTTCGCGAAATCCTGCGGTGGGCGACGCATACAATTCCATCTGACCCGTCGGGCAAATCACTGCTCATTCGCGGCTCCCTGTCCAGCCCCTCGAGAAAAAATAAATCCTTGATCATTTCCGTAAAACAGAAGTATGGTTCGCGGCATCCCGCCTCGATGCAGAGGGCGTTGTGGCCAATCATCACCGAACGTGAGGCGGGGATGCGATGGACGCTGTGAGCGCGTCAGACGAATGTGGCTCACTCGGACGGCGAAGTCGTGTGGTTCTGGCATCCCGACGCTGATGCCAAGTTCGCAAGATAATCGCGCGAACGACGGGGGCAAGAAAGCCCGGTCCCCGGGAAGAGCACGAAGGACACCGTTAAAACCATTGCGCAGGGAATGCCGGATGACTTAGCTGAACCTTGTGGTGACTGCCGCCAGCTTCTTATTGCTGGCGGGCCATGGGTGAGGCCTTCACCCGGCATTCCCTGCGCCCTCTCACCTTCGAGGGCCAAGCCAACGGTAAAGCTCGGACGTGTCAGCGCCGCGAGAACGATGGGCCTCGTGTCCTCTTTTGGCTCTTTGACATGCAAATCTGCGCTGTCGTTCCGGACAAGCGAGCCGAGCGGCGCATCACTGAGACCCACGCGCCATCGTTGGTTGCCGTGCTGGTCTCGGTCAGCCTCGACACGCTGGATTCAAAAGGTGATCTTTCCAGGCTTTCTCGAACCCAGCAGCGCCGCCGCCCATTTAGTCCCCTACTCCCACTCGATTGTCTTGCATCGACCTATCGTTCTGATTTTAGGATATCACGGTCGGCAGCATCTCGTCATCGCCGGCTTCGCCACCGAGGTGGTGGTGCTGCACGCCGTCCTCGACGCGATCGCCGCTGGTTACCAGGCGCCTATGTGCCGGTGGATGCGTGCGGCGGCCTCAGGTGCGTCATACTCAAAACCGATCGAGGCACTCGAGCAGCGCGATGGGCGGGCTACTTACACGAGTCCCTTCCAATACTCGCTCACATCATACCTCCGCACTTCCTCGACGCAGGTCGTCTCGAGTCCCTGTCGTGGAATGAGCCGGTCATAGAAGTCCGGAATGTCTTCGCGTTGATAGAGAATGCCGCAGGCGATGCGATCCTGAACCTGCGTAGCCAGCGCCTTCGCCTGCTGCAGATTGCTTGGGTCGTGACCATCGGCATTTGCGTCGAAGTACCTGTCCAAGAGATATTCGTGCGTCGCGAAGTGATTGTATGTCGGACACGCCTGGAGCATCTCGATGAAGGCAAAGCCGCGGTGCTGAATGGCGGCTTTCAGAATGCGAGTCATCAGCTTGATGTCGCCGCTAAAGCCGCGGGCAACGAAGGTGGGGCTGAGCGAGAAGATCAGGTCCGTGCTCGCTAAGGTATGTTCGGGGATTCCGTTGGGGCTGGTGTTCATTGGCTGGCCCTGTGGCGTGAGCGAACTCGCCTGCCCGGTCGTTAGCCCAAAGTTTGTATTGTTGTGCAGGACGAACGTGATGGGATAATTGCTCCTCACGCCATGAATCAAATGCCCGATACCTTCCGAGAAAGTCGCGCCATCCCCGCCGAAGGCAATGACTGGAACCCTCATGTTTGCAAGCTTCGCGCCTGATGCAAACGGGATGACGCGACCATGGAGCCCGTGGAAGCGGTAGCCCTCAATCTTGTCCGAGCCGTTGCCGTTGCAACCGACATCGTAGCAAAGGCAGACCTGCCACGGATGCAAATTCAGTTCCACCAGCGCGTACTTCACGGCCGTCCAAATGCCGTAGTTGCCGCAGCCGTCACACCAGATGCATTTGGTTTCCGAATAGTACTCGGAAGGAGCGGGCGGCTGGGTCTGCAGAGCAATATTCATGATGGGCTACCCGCCTGTTCTAAGCCGGGAAACTTCTCTTCGTTTTCCGAGGTGCTCGCACATCTCTCCATCACCGACGAAAGCAGTTCATCGTAGAAAAACGGCCGACCGTCGTACTTGAGAATCTTGTCCGGGATATCCAGGCCGCACTCCATCCTGATGAGCATGCCCAACTGCCCCTGATAGTTCTGCTCCACCAGGACAATGCGTTTCGACCGTTTTGCCAATCTCTGAAGCTCCTGGGTGCGGAGTGGCCAGAGATACGTGTAGTGCAAATACGCGATCTTCCGCCCTCGCAGCTCATCGCTGCACATGACGTCTTGAACTATCTCACCGGTGCTTCCCCAGCCGACCACGAGCAACTCAATTTCGTCGCCTACATCCATCCAATCGGTCGTCTTTGCGCTGCCACCGCCGACACTCAAATGAGGTGCGGGAAGCTCCGCTTTTAATCCATGCAACTTCCGCAATCGCTTTTCCATTTGCAACTTGGTATTGAGACTGGACTCATCCACGGTGCCCGAGGAATTGTGTTCGTCGCCCTGGGCGCAATAGGTCGCCGCGTCGCTGCCGGGAAGCCATCGCAACGAAACGCCGCCCTCGGCGTTCGGGTCAAATCGATCGGAAGACTTCAGGGCCTTCAGCTTCTCGGGATCGACGACGAGCCTGCCACGATCAATTTCGGCCTTTTCCAGATCGTAAGGGTGTTGCGTGTAGAGCGCCTCGGCGATCTGCTTATCGGTGAGGACAACGACGCTGATTTGATACTGCTCTGCCAGATTGAATGCGACCGGCATCAAATCGAAGGCATCCTGGCTGTTGCTGACCGAGATGACGCAGCGCGTGAATTCACCGGCAGAGCAGTTCGCGGCCTGCAAGAGACCGCCTTGAGCCGTCCAGGTCGGCAGGCCCGTCGCCGGACCGGGGCGTTGCGCCAGCACAAACACCGTCGGGTTCTCGATCATGGCATTCAGGGACAGTGTCTCGCTCATAAGATCAAATCCGACACCGGAGGTGGCGGTGAACGCGCGAGTTCCCATGTACATCGCCCCGCTCACGATCTGCGCGGCGGTGATTTCGTCTTCCGCCTGCTTGACCACCATTCGGGTCTTGTTTTCGAGCTCGGCAATGAATGACAGCAGCGGGCTGGA
>Ga0210384_10007569_pt1 | contig 11441 bp, 16 predicted proteins | sample IncBWH2MmetaG_FD_160574 | JGI IMG/M metagenome (GOLD analysis project Ga0210384, IMG submission 160574) | Forest soil microbial communities from Barre Woods Harvard Forest LTER site, Petersham, Massachusetts, United States - Inc-BW-H-2-M | ecosystem: Environmental > Terrestrial > Soil >...
AAAAAAAAAAAGGATTTTTTTTTTACCAAAAAAAAAAAATTTTTTTTTTTTTTTTTTGGTTTGAACAATACATCGCTACGCGATGTCGAACTTGACACGTGCGAAAAAAAAAACCTTTGTAAATTTTTTTAATTAGAAACATTATGGATTAAAAGGTGTTTCCAATTAAAAAAAATGCATACTACTTGATATGAAATTAATTTGGAAGAAAGTCCCACATCCCGGGGGTTGGGTGAAGGAACTCGAGAACAGAGAATGGGACAATTTTTAAATAAATTTGTGAATTATTGCATAACATGATTTCTACCGACTCGATGCTTCCATTTATCAAACGATGGGCCTTCCATATTCAACAGAGATTCATTATAGTATGCAATATTTTTTAATTCAAAAAGGTATTTAAAAACAACAGGTCACTTAAAAAAAAAAATAATGGAAATTAATCTATTAAAAAGCAGTAAAAATGCCACGACACCTGATAGAAAAACCGTTTATAGTGCAGGATTTGATTTATATGCATCAGAAGATTGTGTAATAGATCCCGGTGAAAGGAAATTAGTAAATACAAATATTCAGTTATCTATACCACCTGGATATTATGGTAAAATTGAATCACGATCATCTCTTGCATTATCAATTATAGATGTCTCAGCAGGTGTTATAGATTCTGATTATAGAGGTGATATTAAAGTTTTATTAGTTAATAATCGTAAATTTGATTATCTTCAAGATAATAGATTATATATAAAAACCGGAATGAGAATTGCTCAATTAATTTTTTTAAAACATGAAACACCAATATTTAAAGAGGTTAGTGTATTGGATGAAACTGTACGTGGTGATAGAGGATTTGGATCAACTGGTAAATAAATTTATTTTTTCTTTTTTATCAAATATTTTTTTTTCAATTGCTGAACAAGAAAATCCCTATATCTCTTATCATAATCATCTATTGATTCTTCATCTGCCATCACTGGTAGATATTCAACATGGGCATTATATTTGTCCATAAATTTATTTAATTCATCCAAATTTTTTCTATCAAAAAAGGTTTCATCATATTGTTCCATATTTTTTTTCGGGGTTAACAAACACGTGTATCACTGACTAATTTATTTATTCATATTTTCATATTCTTTGAGATATTTATTAAAATCCCTCTTCTTATCTAATGCCTGTTGTCTACTTACAATGATATAATCCAATAATTCCGTTTTATTTGAATAAGAATTTGCAATATTCACATAACAGCTTTCCAATCTTTCTAGTATTTGATCACTATCACGGGTATTAATAGAATAGTTGAACACTTCTTCTTCTGTTGGATCAATGAATACTTGATCACAATAAATCAAAGATAAAAAATATTGAACATTACAATATAAAGTATTATCATTATATTTCTTTTTATTCCATATATCTGGAGGACCCATATAACCAGGTTTATTTATTAAATTATTATCAGACATTTACTACAATAAATGAATAAAATAGGTATACATATATTAAGTTTATATAAAAATAAATTCTTTATTTTTGAATCATCTGATGATGATAAATATTCAGTAATTAATAAACTGATAAAAGAATCTGATTGGTTAAAAGAATATCCATTTAAATCCATTATTCAAGACAATTTAACCAGTTATGATGTTAATCTTTGGACATTAAAATATATGTATCAATTTGGTATCTCTAATGTACGTGGAGGTAAATACAATACATTTATATTATCTGATGATACTATTAAAGAACTAAAATATCTTATTAATAATTTCCTTACGATATGTTCTTTATGTGGAAAATACAATTTTCATATAAGATATTATTATATAAATGGATATCTTATAAGAGATTCAGATAATGATGGAACAGAGTATGAATTATTTTTTAAATTTCAATGTAATATTTGTGGAAGATATCATTAAGTAAAAAAAAGGAAGAGTGTGGGAGAATGGTGAAAAAGGATATTGTACTTATATTGGCAGTTGTTATAAATACTTTATTATTTGGATTTCTTATTCTTAATATAATAATCGAAAAGGACCTTTTAATTGGTATAAACCAAACAACAACATGATTTTTTTAATTCTTTGTAATCTTGTTTATTCTATTACTGTTTTCACTGGAATAATTACTGATTATCCAAATACAAGATATTTTAATCTATCTTATATCTATGTAGATAAGGATTTGGTCTGGTTTGAGCAAATCATACCATTAAATAAATATGGAAATTATCTTTATTCTGATTTTGATGGAACCCATTATATCTTTGTGACTATATCTAATAATTTTAAAACCTATAAAATTTACAATATTTCAAAAGAGGGCGAATTGTGTTCCGGACCATTCATTACAAATGAATCAATAACCAATATTAATCAATATTATCTCACAAAAGAACTATATACTTCAATTATATTTCAAAGAAAATATTCATTTATTGAGATTAATCTTTTATTGAATACATCTATTATAATATATAATACATCTACTCTATCAATTAGAAAATACTCTACACTTATACAAAATGATCATCTTTTGTATTATTCTTTGGAAGATGGTTCAGATACACGTATATATGGATTTGATATATTAAATACTACAAATCATTTTGAATTAGGAACTTTATTACCAGAACATTCAAATTATATAATGGATCTATTTAATGATGATCGAAATTTATATGCAGTTATATTTGATAGAGTAGACAATAATCAAAAATTAATTATTATTGATATAATTACACATACAAAGGCAATTGTTATTGTCTATCCAGAATCATTTTATTATACTTCATCATCATTAAATGATGATAAACTATATTTATTTATGACCGATTTTGACAATAATTATTTTGTCATAACAGATTTAATATCAAGGACATATACTATTAAAAAGATTAATCTTAATGGATACTTACCTATCCAAATATGGTTTAATAAAGAGATTTAATAAGAGTTTTTTTTATTTCATGTAATCACAATTTGTTAATTCTGTAAATATATCCTTATTTTTGTCATATATCTTTATTCTACTAAAAAATAACTCTAAATTCATACTAAATAGAGCCTTGATCGATGTATTAGCCGGATCATCATAAAATTGTTTTAAATCATTAAATAATTTAACATATTCATTCAATTTACATCCCATATCATCGATAATAATTTTCTCTATGTTGTTATGAACTTTGTCCATGCACGTGTCAAGTTCGACACCACCGAGCGATGTATTTTTCAAACCAAAAAAAAAAAAAAAAAATTTTTTTTCTGGGAAGGCCAAAATCCCTTACTTTTAAGGGCCAATTTGCATACTTATTTTTTGGTCATGAATTTTTTTAATGAATTTTTTACACATGACGCACCTACGGTGTGTACTTATTTTTGAAATTTTTGAGAAAATGCAGATTCTGTAGGTGCCTTTGAAATAATTCATAAAAATAATTCATAAAAATATTTTTATATGGCACACTTTTTTATTTGTATGAATTATTTTATGAATTATTTCAAAGGCACCTACAGAATCTGCATTTTCCATAAAAATCCAAAAAAAATGTAGGATGGACGAGTCCATCCTGTGTAAAAAATTCATGGTTTTATTCATGATCAAAAAATAAGTATGCAAATTCCCCCTCAAAAGTAAGGGATTTTGGCCTCCCCCAAAAAAAAAAAATTTTTTTTTTTTGGTTTGAATACTTGGTCGACTTCAGGGTTCGAACTTGACACGTGTGAAAATTCCAGGAAAATGTTAGAGAGGTTTTTTTTGATATTTTATATGTTTATAAAAAAAATAACAATAATGATTAAGACGAGAATGGAAAGAGGAATAGAAGAGAACTTGGATTGGGGTTTAAAAAACGTTGCTTATTTACAACCAGGAACTTTATTATTTCGTACAGAAAGTGATAAATACAATGTTAAACCGCATAAATATTTTTCTTATTTATCTCCTGATTTCATTGCTGGTTATAGAGAACATAAAAAAACATGGATTAGTAGATGTAAAAATGAAAATTCACAGATTGAATTCTATGTGGTAAGAGATGAAATTCCTCTAATTAGATTACCTGTGAATAATTATACATATGATGATCCTGACGATGATGACATTGAATATTTTAACAAGATTAAAAAATACCTCCCAAACAAGGGTTTAACACAAGAAGAACATGATTGTTTTATGCATGCATTAGAAGAATCATTTAATATGCCTGACAAAGAATATAGAGATAAAGAATGTTCAACTATTGATGGTAAACAAGTAATTGGATTAAATCCTGATTATATGTTGGATAAAGTATTTGATAAATTAAGATTTAATGGTTGGATTAGATTAACTGATGAGATGAAAAGTGTTGAAGAAGTTTTATTAACACAGACAGGATTAGATAAAAATAATCTTAAATTATTAAAGGTATTGAATTGTCAATTTTTAACACAAGATTTACCAAATATTCCTATATTAAAAGATGAAGATGATCATTTTTTGACAACTTACAAACAACCTGATATCATTTATAAGATGAAAAGACAATTTTCATCACCAAGAAGAGAAAGAAAAGATATAAGTAAATTGATGTTGAGAAATATTGGAACCAATTATCACAAATGTTCAAATCGTTATTTCAATATTGAAACTGGGTCATATTTCTGTGAAAATTGTGATAAATAAACGTGTATTTTTCCCCCCATGACACTTTTTTTTTACCATATCACAACATTTTTCCCATGACACTTTTTTTTTACCATATCACAAATACATTGTCCCTATGACACTTTTTTTTTTTACAATATCGCCATACATATGGAATATATTGGTGTAGGTTAACAAACAGAAACAAAAACAAATAGATGGAAATGAAAAACAAGACACAAAAGAGAATTACCACTAAAAGAGATGTTATTAGAAGATGTTTAGAGACAAACTTCAAAAGAACTCCTATCAATAAGAAGAAGCAGCAGCAGCTAAAGAACAAGAATTCTACTATCTATTTTCTTGATAGAAAAGCTCGCAAACTCATGATTCTACACAATGATCATCTTTATCATGATATGATGATACCTCTCTATTCCTCTCACCCAACAAAGAATATGTGTAGATGTTCAACATGCAAAGTTTTTATCAAAAGAACAGAAACTAGACGATACACAGATCGCTTTTCTCCACGAAATGTAATCTATGGTAAAGAATATTCGAAATGGTTTTTGAATCATTATAATGTGTTTTATTGTAAAAATTGTTAAATAAAACTTCTTTTTTTTAATGTCTTTTTTCTTTCCCCACAAACTTCCCCGGGAACAAACAACAACAACAACAAAAAGAATGGAATATTTGTTTATTTAAAGCTATCATCATCTTGTGTTTTTCTAACTAATGAAGGGGTCTTCTCTCTCCTTTTTCTTCGGGGGGTATGATGATTCACCACGTGTTTTATGAATAAATTTGAATTAAAAGATATAACTCTTACCTTTGGTTATTATGTTTTTAATTGTCCTTATAATGTTCTTTTGATATCAGATACGATATTGGGTTCTTATTGTAATCATCCTAATGGAAATCATAGTATCTGGTTTAAAGATTTAATCTCACAGATACTATCAAATCGTATAGAATTTGAAATTTCTAGTTTTTATGGTATGGCATCAACATATTCAAATAACCCTAAAATGGTATTCTTTATAAGATTTATTGGATTACAATCATTATGTCTTATACCTATGGAAATTTTCTTAATTCATAAGATACCATATTTACATCTATTGTTATCTTATTTTATAGATCCTGCTAATTGTTGTTTTTTAGATACAGCAAATACAGGATTTCAAGGTGAAATTTTTCTTAGATCATTTAGATATAATGATATATTAAATACTCATTTTAACCCTATGTTATATATCATTACATTATATAGAAGATATATTGAAATAATTGTACAAACACATCATGGTGAAGAATCTGGTATTAATTTAGTGAAAGATAGTGTAAAAGTTTTGTCAAATTTTATTCAAGATGAAAATGAACTTAATTCTTTTGATAAAACAAACAAGGAAACAATACTTGGGTATATTAAAAAACTATATAAAATTATAAATGAAGAACAAGTATTTAAAGAATTGTATAATAAAATTCAGTTATTATGGACAGAGATAGCAACAGAACTCACAACAAAAAAATGTATTTAACATTTATCAAGATTTAAAATAAATGCAATATCTCCTAGTAAATTTTTATGTTGTTTTACCGGTGTTGTTTGAGATGGTTTAGATAAATCATTTTCATTAATGAAAAACATTAATAAATATACTGTTGAATATAAATCTGTTTTTTGAATATTTTCATTAAATGTATGATTATATTGATGAATGTGTTTACCAACACTCTTGTGACATTTTCTATCTTCATCTTTAACTTCACTTGTACATAGATTATATCTATGTCTAATTGAAAATGTTTGATCATTATTATCTAAACCAATATGAATAAGTTTAATAGCTGAGAAATAGGGTAAATTACTTGCAATACTATATACCACTGTATTCTTTTTACCATCCTCATCTTCTTCTATATCATATATATCTATTTTCCCTATATTAATATAAAATTTATCTTGATTATTATAGATATAATCACTTGGATCAGTAATCTCATTGTATTTCTTTTTCAAATAATTATGTAATGTATCTGAATTATTATAAAACATAATACCAGGATTTAATTTATAGGTTTTTGAGAAACAAAATGATAATTTATTGTTACTAAGATCATTACCTATACCAAAACCCTTTTTAATTGTATGTAAAAGGGCTCCTGGTTGCATCTGTGATTGTAAATTACTCTCTCTTGTAAAATCAACTATAACCAAGACAAGAATTACAATTAAAAATATAAGTAATAAGAGACCAAAAATTCCAACTACCCACCACCATACAGGTCTTTTACTGAAAAAATTAGATGATTTTGATTCAGTTTTACCACCAGGGATATTATCCATTTTAACCTCCCCGTCTTTTAATTTTTTTACAAAAAAAAAACAATATAAAAAACACAGGTTTTATTTTTTATTTAAAAATAATAAATAGAGAACACGGTATCTTCTTCTTCTTCAGAGAGAGAGAGAGAGAGAGAGAAGATTATTTAACTAGTGTATTGATAAATATCCATCATTTGTATTTAATATTATAGTCAAAAAATCATTATTTCCTAGTTTATGAATTCCTTCTGATGCATCTGTATGAGGATATAAATCTTCTGGTTTAAGAGGATATGTTAATTCTTCCATAAAAGGTTTAAATAATATTTTTCCCAATTTAATAGCTTTTCCGTATCCTATTCTTCCATTTTCATCTCTATATTCAAGATATTTTCTTGGTAAATATCCATTACAAGGTAATGCTAAAAGAGCCATTTGAAATGGTCTAAATTTCTGATGATATGTAAGTTTTTTCTTATTCATAGAATCCATTTCATCTATTCTTGTATTTAATGTATATTCTGTAGGTGCATCAAATTTTTTAATAATAGCAAATAATGTTGATCCTGATATTACAGATGATCCAAATATATTATAAATTTTAACTTGACCTTTAGCAATATTTGTTAAAACTTTTGATCCATCACCATATAATTTAATTCCACTACCATTAGGTGATTGACGATATCCACCAGTTAATGATGTTTCACCACCTACAGCAAATCCTTCTTCATTTCTAACAATACCATCAAAACTAAAATTATCCCATATTGAATCTGCAGTTAATGAAAAATATTCATCTGGTTTCTTTGTTAGAGATTTATATTGAGTTACAGCTTGAAAATAATTCCATGTAGCAATATTAACTATAGGTAATAAATCATCTTCAACTATATTTCTAAATGTCATAAATTCTCTATTTCTATAATCATATCCTCTATCAAATGATTCAATAAGTGTTCCTTTTGAATTTGATGATTTGTCTCTTTGTGAAAGAAGAATAGCAAATTCATATGAACCAACTGCATCAAATCCTCTTTCTAATTGTTTAGCAAGTCTAGTAGTTAATAACTGTCCATTAACTCTCTTTCTTGTTTGTGGATAAGTTTGAGCATTAATACTATCTAAACTAGGTGTTTTAAACTGAGATAAAAATGGATCATTTGTATTTAATAACGAACCAAATGTTGAACCATTATGTCCATCATCAAATATAGCTCTAGAAGAATTTGCAGCAGCTTCAAGAGATTGAATATTATTAGCAAATTCAGGTCCCATATTTGCTCCAAATTCATTTCTAACATTTATATTACTCATGATCTCTCTTGAAACTTCTTCTCTTGCTACATCTAAATTAGCAAATCCAGTACCTAGCATAGCCATATCAAAACTTCTTTTCATTCTTTTTCTATATAGAGGAAAAAATGATGGTAAAAAAGGAATCCCAATTTGGTGGTTTAAAAAAATTATTATATTAAATTATTATGTTCAAAAATAATTTTATGTTTTTCTATTAAGTTTTTTTAAATAGTTTAATACAATACCCTTTGTATAAGGATCATTTTCTTTATATTTCTTATAATGAATATAACATAATAACTTTCTAAATATTGTAAGATTACAATCTTCAGAATATATACATCCTGGTACTAGTTGTGATATCATTAATTTTCTTGCTCTACGATAATGGAGGTTACATAGTTTTTGTTTTTTATTAAAAATTTTACGTCTACATTGATATTCTCTACATTCGAATGGATTAGAATCAACATCTGGAATATAATAACTAGTTTTTATCGGTAAAGTAATATATTTCTTGGGAGAAGATGGTACCTTCTTCCCTCTTTTCTTAACTTCCATTACCGAAGGAGGGAAAAAGAGTCCAAATTTAGAATTTTACGGGTGGAAGTTTAATTAAGAAAAAAAAACCAAAAAGTAAGTTTATTAACAATGTTTATGACAATTAAAACATATGAATGAATTCCCATCGCCGATGACAACAGAAGTAGATACTGTTTCACAATTTCATCAAGATATTCATTATATTACAGAAAAATATAAAGACCATATCTTGCCAGGAATTAGTATAATAATGAATATTGATGCTATGATTGCATTGGCTGCATGGAATCATGACAATATGGAATTACAAAAGGAATGTATCGACAGAATTATCAGAATTGGTATAGTATCGTCCACAGAATGTACAGGATTTTTTAAGAATGTAGAACAATAAAAAAAACCCCTCTTGATTTTTAAAAAACGTGTCGGATATAAAAAAAATATATTTCGGGTGAAATAAGGGTGTTAAAAGATGTCTCAGGAGATACCTATTAAATTAAGATATATTGAAGGCATAGACAGCCAAACTGTTGAAAGATTAAGAGTACAAAAGGATATTCTTAATTATGATAAATTAGTATCTTTAATCAGAGAAAAGTTAAATATTACTGATTTGTGGAATGTTATCATTCATTATAATGATGATGGTGATAAGTATAGTATCACAGATAATTCTTCGTTAAATAGTGCATTAGTATTATTAAACGATAAACGATCAACAACATTCGAATTAAGAGTGAAAACAGAAATGAATACAACAGTATTTTTTAAAGGAATAACCGATTTTTTTAATGATATTTTGACTGCATTTATAGAAATACTGTGGTTTTTCTATAAACCATATATGTGGAAAAGTTTTTATATATTTATATCATTATGTAGTATATTAACGATTCCTGTATCGACAGCATTATGTGTTGCCGAAAAGAACTGTGATGGTGGTGTGGTTGGTTGGCATTCTATAATAATCATGAATACATACTGGTTAATAGCAATGATTATTTTTACACAAATACCATTGTTTAAATACGAAAGACGAAGATTCCATCCACTTGGTGATACAATGAATCATAAATAAATCTTCTTTTTTTTTATTTTCATAAACTTTAATTCAGAGTCTAGATTTAACGTTAAAAAAAAATAAGGTAATTTTTTTCCTAAAATTGAACAGGTATGATTACCAATTCAGAAACAGTGATTGATGGTTATGTATCAATTAGTAATATAAATCTGGCTGCGCTTGATAATTGGTATTCTGCAGTCTTATTAATATTAAGTAATCTATTTGCTATTCCTGCTATAGTTACTGGATATGCACTTGGATTTTATATTTGGGGTTCTGCTGTATTGGTTGCAATGATTATTAGTATGTTCTATCATACTTGTCAAACTAATGTGTATTGTTTCTTTGCAATGGATATAGATTCCTGGCAGCGTACCGATCACATCACTGCAGGAAGTCTATTAGCATATTCTATTGTTTTATTCTATTTCTATAGACCTTTACCACCAAAAAGACAATATGATTATTATAATCCTCGGACATTTGGTGCACCACAGGGTCTAGAATATGATGATGTATTATCAAATAATGATAAAAATAAAGTCTGTTTTAGATGTAGAGGCACAAATCCACATATGGTATATGATTGGCAAAGTGTTGTCATATCATATATCTATATATTTGTGATTATTATTTCGACCACAGCTTTACCTTTAACAACACAATCTTTTGTTATTATAATTATATTTGGTGTTATTATAGGTTTTATAAAGATTGTTTATATAGAGGAAGGGAACCCTGAATATATTAAACATCGGTTTTACCTCCCAGCTCTTGTATTTGGTTTGATATTGATTATCATAAGTCTGGCATTTTATTTTATTGATAGTTATTTTTATTATGAATATTTTCATTCATTATGGCATTTATTTAGTAATATTGGTTTATTATTTGTTCTTATTGGAACAACAAATGATGTAGTTGGATGGTTTACGATAAGAGATTTATTAGCTTACAGTTGGACTAAAACAAAAGAACTTTGTTGTTGTTGTTATTCTAAAAAGGAAAAGAAAAGAAAGAAAGGCTATATTGAAATATAGATGTTTTTAATTTTTATTTATGTTTACAAAAAAAAAAAAAAAAATTTACCCTCACATTGTAAATAATGTTCAGTTGGTTGTTTCCTGATAAAAAGGATTATAAAAAAACAGATAACCCTGATGATAAACAATATGAAAGTAATGATATAAAAATTGAAGTTGGCACAAAAGGTGGTTATGATTCTTTTTCTGATTCAGAATCAGACTCGGAATCAGATATATTTAATACTGAAAAAGTCAATAAATACCATAAAAAGAGTAACTGTTGTCATTCAGATATTATTGCTTCAACAAATGGATGTTTTGATACTAATCAAAATACAATATTTTCAGATTATCTTGCCGGTAAAGATATCCCTATATGGTTATTAAATTTGGTAAATAAACTACCATCCAATTCAACTTTAAAAGAATCAAAAGAATCAAACGAATCAATTACTGAAAATTTATTTGGATTTAATCATTATGTAAATGATTTTATAATTTTGGATAATTCGTCATTTATAATAAATAAGGATAT
>Ga0210384_10007570_pt1 | contig 11441 bp, 11 predicted proteins | sample IncBWH2MmetaG_FD_160574 | JGI IMG/M metagenome (GOLD analysis project Ga0210384, IMG submission 160574) | Forest soil microbial communities from Barre Woods Harvard Forest LTER site, Petersham, Massachusetts, United States - Inc-BW-H-2-M | ecosystem: Environmental > Terrestrial > Soil >...
ACTTGCCATGGATTGTTGTTTATATATGAACCAGAATTTTGGTTTTATTTCATTCCCTGACGAACTCACTACCGGCAGCAGCATCATGCCACATAAAAAAAACCCGGATGTATTTGAACTGATCCGGGCCAGGAGTAACCGTATGCAGTCCGTACCCAACGAACTTAGCTTACTAATTAATAATCTGCCTTCGGGTTATCACCGGGATATGCAACTCACAAAAGAAATTTTATTCCCTTCTATAGAAGATCTGAAAGCCTGCATCAGTATGACCGTCCTCATGCTCTCTCATATCCGGGTAAAAAAAGAAATTCTGCTGGATGAGAAATATAAATATTTATTTAGCGTGGAAGCTGTAAATGAATTGGTAAATTCAGGTGTTCCATTTAGAGAAGCATATAAAATAATTGGCAACCAGATCCAATCCGGAAAATTCTCGTTTGACCAGTCAAAACCACTAAAACATAGCCATGAAGGCAGCCTGGGAAATTTAAATCTTTCTGAAATCGGGGAAGGGATGGAAAGGGTTTTAGCAAAATTCCTATAAAAACAAGACTTCAGTTCCCGGCGCTCTTTGCGGGATAGCTTAATTTTATAAAAAAAATCTGTTATGTTCCCCTATAAATTTCAACAGTTATTCCTGCCTTTCTACATGCTTATGTGTATATATAGTACTGCTCAAACCAGCACCGATCAAAAAAAACAGGATAAATATGCCCAATTGAAAAGCATGATCGATTCAAGACATTTTCAATTCCATGCGCTTTCTGCAACTTCTATGAAAGGCAAGACAGTTCAGCTTTCCAGCGAGTTTTTTTTAAAACTGAATAAAGACAGTCTCGATGTGGATCTGCCATACTATGGAAGATCGTATACAGCAGATTATCCGGGAACGGATGTTTCCGTGCGGTTTAAATCAAATCAGTTCACTTATTCAGCCGATAGTACGAAAAAGGGAGGATGGGAAATTGCAATAATTCCAAAAAATGAATCAAAGGCTAATAAAATATATATGTCCATCACTTCCAGCGGATACTGCAGTTTGAATATCAGCAGCAATAACCGCCAGGCGATTTCTTATTATGGATATATCAAAGATTACGACGCCCGTTAATCATTCTGTATTTACGCGCCGGGGCGTGTCCTGCCCGGCAATAATAGAAACAGCACTGAGTCCGATCGCACGAATTATTTCCGTCATGTTTTTCAGATCAAGTGTTTCAACTCCATCGCCCTGGGTGTGATAATATTTTTCGGAATCCATTTTGGATGTAGATATGGTATGTGCCGGAACTCCTTTCTTAGCCAGGGTTGCATTATCAGATCTTAAGAATAATCCCTGTTCAGGATAAGGATCAGGATAAAATTTGAATTGACTATTGGTAAGATTCTTTTGAAGAATATAACCCATATCCGATTTGTCATAACCTGTGATATAGGCGGAATTTCTACCCCATTTACTTTCAGTTCCGATCATTTCGATATTGAACATAGCTATCACTTTATCAGGGTCCACCATTTTTGAAAAATAGGCTGAACCAAATTCGCCAATCTCTTCGGCAGTAAAGGCTACAAAAATAAGCGTGCGTTCATTATTTTGAAGTTTGCTGAAATATTTAGCAAGTGTAATAACGGCTGTGGTACCGGATGCATCATCGTTCGCACCATTGTATATTGAATCCCCTTTTGCATCCGGTTTACCAATTCCCAGATGATCATAATGAGCAGAAAAAATTACATATTCGTCGGGTTTAGATTTACCTGGTATAATTCCCACCAGATTTGTAAGGCCCTGTATTTTTGTTTTCTGATTTACCTGAATAGTATATTGTTGAGGATCAGAACCAGTCAAAATTAAAATGCGGCTACTATTACCTTCAAACTGGGGCATATGAAATCTTGCCAGCCTCGCGAAATTCTTTGCAAAAGAAGTATCTACGAGGATGAGTACGTTCTGTTCTGCGTCCAGGTATTTAATTACAACTGAACGGAAATCAGATCCCTTTTTTACATATACTTTCTGATAATGATCTTCCGGGGTAACGGTCAGTGAAGAAGCACTTGAAAACACCAGAATGTTTTTACTAGCAATTGAAAATCCATCTATGACTGCAGAAACCTCAGTGGATTCAGGGTTTATCATCCTAAAGGATTGATTAAAGCCTTCATTGGATCCGTGAATTGGTTTTAAACCGGCCTCTTTAAATTCCTTTTTTATGAACTCAGCCGCTTTTTCAATTCCTGGTGTAAATACCTGTCGGCCCTGCATATCGTCCGCAGCGAGGATATTTTCAATTCGGCTTACTTCCTGTTCACTTATTGATGGAATAGTTTGAGAATGGACCCCAAGACAAATAATCAGGAGGCCCGGAAGTAATATTGACCGCATATCAGGTATTTGAGGTTATAAGCTCATCATTTCCTTGAACTTGACTGTTTGTCTCCGGCTGACTTCAATTTTCTCTCCACCTTTCAGTTCAAGCAGAAGTCCGCCGTTGAAATAGGGTTCGATTTTTTCTATGAGCCGCAGGTTTACAATATGTTTCCTGTTAGCACGGAAGAAAACTTTTTCATCCAGCCTTTCTTCCAGTGCATTTAATGATTTTAATATGAGTGGTTTATTGGATCCAAAATAAATCTTTGCATAATTCCCCACACTTTCGAAAAGCCGGATATCCGCGAGTTTCACGAACCAGCATCTTTCACCATCTTTTACGAAGACCTGATCGTTTTCATGGAGCATACTTCTGTTCACGGCTATTTCGTCATCAGATGCTGATTCCCTGTCACGGCTTTCTTCAAGATGAAGCTTATGCAATGCGTCCGCAAGTCTGCGCGGCTCTACAGGTTTCAGCAAATAATCGAGTGCATTCACTTCGAATGCCTTCAGTGCATAATCGTCATATGCTGTGGTGAAAATCACATCAGGTGCTTTATCCAATTCGGCCAGCATATCGAACCCTGTTTTTCCGGGCATTTGTATATCCAGGAAAATCAGATCAGGATTGAGACTGTCAATTTTCTCTATGCCTTCATTGGCATTGGCTGCTTCAGCGATAATTTCAATTTCAGGAAATTCCTGAAGCAACTTTTTTAATTCGTTGCGGGCCAGTCTTTCATCGTCAATAATTACTGCTCGTATCATATGCATGATTTATGTCAATGGAATATGTAATTCTGCTTCCACCATATTTCCTTTTATCTCCCTAATATAAAAGTTCGCCTGTTCGCCAAATAAAAGCTGCAGACGATTGCGCGTACTCACCAGGCCAAAACCATCTTCATTGCCTGATTTGTTTAAATGCCCTGTATTGCGGATCACCAGTTGATGATAACGTTCTTTCATTTTGGATATAATGGTCACGGTACCACCGCTGACCTGTTTACTGATCCCGTGTTTTATGGCATTCTCCACGAGAGTCTGCAGCATCATGGGTGGAATTGGTTGCGTCAAAGTATTTTCTGCAATTTCATATTGAACATTTAAGCGGTCTTCAAAACGTATATGTTCCAGGGCAAGATAATCCTTTACAATATTCAGTTCTTTTTCTAAAAAAACAGTTTCCTGTTTTTCTGTCTGCATGCTGCTTCTTAAAATGTTGCTCAGCTCGGTAATGGCTGTTCTTGCCCTAAGCGGATTTTCATCTATCAGCGCCCTGATGCTATTGAGTGCGTTAAAAATAAAATGGGGATTGATATGACTCTTGATGGTTTTCAATTCCAGTTCTTTTACCAGTGCCTCGAGCTTCAGGGTATCCATCTCCTGGTTACGTGTTTTCTGAATATAATGGAAGAAATAATAAATCAGGGTCCAGGGAATAATATACAATCCATTTTCTACTGTTACCAGAAGAAATCGTGTGGAAAATTCCAGCTTTTTATTGCTGGCGGAAGGATCAAGCCAGCTTATAACTGAAATCCTGATAATCGTATCCAGCAGGCAGACAATTAATATACCTATCGCCAGTCTGGGAAGAGCTTTTTCAACTGGTAAGGTCAGCCAGCCGGCTCGATGAATATACAGTCTGAATAAATGGGTTGTAAAAATTCCCACCAACATTTTTATGCCCAGACCAATAAGAAAATGCTCATCAACCCGCTGGCCAAAAAGCAGATTTATCAAGATAAGGATCAGGGCAAGAATTCCCCAGCCACCAATCTGAAACCACCAATAGTATTTACTTGTCTTTTGCATGTGTCCAATAGTGACAAAACTAGCCGATAAATCATCCTTTTTTATATTTTAAGTATTAATGGGTGATTCAGGCCTTTTGGCGGTCGCCTGTCTCCGGGAAGGGAGTTAAGGCTAAGCCCAGTGCATATATCGGTAGAAAATCTTATTTTTACCTGTTTAAATGAACCAGATGGACCTAGTGCCAGGACCCCTTTTACAAACCGTTGAATCCCCCGAAGATCTTAAAAAACTCAACAGGGATCAGCTTCAGCAGCTCACTGATGAGTTACGTCAGTATATTATTGACGTTGTGAGTTTGCACGGGGGTCATTTTGCCGCCAGCCTGGGAGTTGCAGAACTCACTGTGGCTCTTCATCATACATTCAATACTCCATATGATCAGTTAGTATGGGATGTTGGCCACCAGGCATACGGACATAAAATCCTGACCGGTCGACGTGATAATTTTTCTTCCAATAGAAAATACAAAGGGTTAAGCGGGTTTCCCAACCGCAATGAAAGCATATACGATACATTCGGAGTAGGTCATTCTTCTACCTCTATCAGCGCAGCCCTGGGTATGTCTATGGCGGCAAAATATAAGGGTGAAAATGACCGAAAAGTTGTTGCCGTTATAGGGGACGGTGCTTTAACTGCAGGACTGGCATTTGAAGGTATGAATCATGCCGGTGTTGCCGATTCCGACCTCCTGATTATTCTTAATGATAATTGCATGAGCATTGATCCCAACGTGGGCGCTCTGAAAGAATACCTGACAGATATCACGACTTCTCAAACCTATAATAAATTCAAGGATGATATCTGGAAGGCCCTTGGCAAGCTGCCTGTCGGCGGTCATTTTAGTCGTGAAATTGCAAGTAAAATTGAACACAGTATTAAGAGCTTTGTGAACAAAAGCAGTAATCTTTTCGAAGCATTGAAATTGCGTTATTTCGGTCCCATCGATGGACATAATCTCAACAAGCTCATCGATACCCTTCAGGATCTAAAGAATATTCCGGGTCCTAAACTTCTGCATATCATAACAGTGAAAGGAAAGGGTTATTCATTGGCAGAACATGATCAAACCAAATGGCATGCACCTGGTCTATTTGATAAAATTACCGGAGAAATTTATAAGAAGAAATTCGATACTCTTCAACCACCTAAATACCAGGACGTTTTCGGACATTCAATCATTGAGCTTGCAGAAAAAAACCCTAATATTTTTGCTGTCACACCTGCCATGCCTAGTGGCAGTTCCCTAAAGTTTATGATGGAAAAAATGCCCAATCGTGCTTTTGATGTGGGTATTTGTGAACAACATGCAGTTACTTTAAGTGCTGGTATGGCAACCCAGGGCCTGCGCGTTTTCTGTAATATTTATTCCACTTTCATGCAAAGATCCTATGACCAGGTGATACATGATGTGGCTATCCAGGATCTGCCGGTTGTATTTTGTCTTGATCGGGCAGGACTGGTAGGCGAAGACGGCCCAACTCACCATGGAGCCTATGATATTGCTTATATGAGATGCATTCCGAATATGATCGTGACCGCACCTATGAATGAATCCGAATTACGTAACCTGATGTATACTGCACAACTGGAAAAAAATCAACACCCGTTTGTGATACGCTACCCCCGTGGAGAAGGTGTTATGCCGGAATGGAAAACACCTTTCAGGGAAATTGAAATCGGTAAAGGAAGAAAACTAAAAGATGGAAAGGATCTTGCGATTTTAACTTTTGGCCATCCTGGTAACTTTGCTACCACTGCAATTCGTCAATTACGTACTGAAGACCTGGACCCAGCGCACTTTGATTTACGATTTGTAAAGCCGCTGGATGAAGAATTATTGCATGAAGTATTTGCTAAATTCGATAAGATCATTACAGTGGAAGACGGAACCATCGTCGGGGGTTTTGGATCAGCCATTCTTGAATTCATGGCTGTCCATCATTATAAGGCCCAGGTCATTATACTAGGCATACCGGATAAAATCATTGAGCACGGATCACCTAAACAACTTCAGCAGGAAGCTGGTTTTGACGCTGAATCCATAGCAAATTGTGTAAGGAGAATACTCACAGAAAGTTTTAAAAGCAATTTGTTGTCCCAATAACCTGGGCGATGAAAGAATAGTATTGGTACTTAGGAAAGCATCGGTACTTCAATCGCCAGGACCTCAGCATTTTTTGACGCTTTGATATCGAAATTATTTGTTGCAGATAATCCGATCGCATCTCTTTTTTGAAGTTCCTGGTCAGCAATTTTTACTTCTCCTTCAATTACAAAAAGATAAATTCCGGAGCCTTTGAATTTAGTTCCATAAGAAACTGTTTGACCTGCATCCAACTGAGCGAGAGAAAAACGTGCATCCTGATTAATGTTAAGGGCATGATCGGCTGCATCGGGACTAACCACAACCTGCCATTTATTTTTGCGGTCTTTTATATCGAAAGTTTTTTGCCCGTAAACTGGTTTTATATTTTTCAGTTTTGGAAAAACCCAAATCTGTAAAAATTTGGCATCAGTTGTTGAAGAGGCATTATATTCTGAATGACGTATACCAGTACCGGCACTCATGATCTGTATGTCTCCTTTGCTGATTATGCCTTCATTACCTGTGCTATCCTTATGTGCCAGTTTGCCTTCCAGGGGAATTGTAACAATTTCCATATTGTCGTGTGGATGCGTTCCAAATCCACCGCCTCCGGCAATACTGTCGTCATTTACTACGCGTAAAGCGCCAAAATGTATCTTTTTGGGATCGTGATATTGGCCAAAACTAAAGGAATGATAGCTATCTAGCCAGCCCAGGCTAACATGAGCCCTTTCATTAGCGGGATATAATAGCGTTTTCATGATTTTAAAAGTTTAATGTTTAAACTTCAAATGAGGTGCCATCTTAGAGGTTAATGCTTAAAGCCTATGGATAAAGGCTTTAATGACAGCTTGTAAACGCATTTGGCATTTTTATCTAACTTGTTCTGCCATTTATTCACTACGTTAAGCGTTAAGCGTTAAGCTTTCTTCATTATATTCAAGGATGAAATTATTCCGTCCTTCTCCGACCAGGATATTTATATAACCAAGTTGAACAAGTTCCAGGATGGAAAGGAATAAAAATATTGCGTGGATCCTGTTTTCGCAGACTTCAATGATATTTTCAAATGGAACCGTTTTATTCTTGCTGACAAGGTCGATCAAAAATTGCCGGCTCTCTTCAATAGTATAAGTGTATTGAACTACGGTATGCCTTGGCTGATTGTTGCGCTCCTGCATGCGCATCAAAACTTTTTCGAAGGTCTTCATCAGTTTAAATAAACTGATGGATTGTATTTCTGTTCCTTCACCCGATTCTTCCCCGATTTGCAATAATTCCCGATGGAGGTTTCCGCGCCTGATTAATTTCATGCGTTGTTCTTCCATTTCCGCTAACCGGGCAGCGGCCTCTTTGAATTTTTTGTATTCCAGAACTTTATTAACAAGCTCCTGGCGTGGATCGATTTCATTACCCTGTTCATCAAGTTCTTTTCTGGGCAGTAACATCTTGGCTTTAATGCGCATCAGGGTGGATACAAATAGTATGAATTCGCTGGACAATTCAATATTCAATATCTCTTCTTTATGAATAAAATCCAGAAAATCCTTGATCAGTTTATGAATTGGAATATTATAAATATCCAGCTCATCCCTTTCAATAAAAAACAGGAGCAGGTCGAAGGGACCTTCAAACTGGGATAATCTGATTTGATAAGATGCTGAATTGAGCATTTTCCAACTTTAAATACAAGAATAGTAAAAAGCCGAAAGCCGAAAGCCTAAAGCCTAAAACTTTTGTTGACATTTACATCACAAATGACGGGGATTAAATTCTATTTACAATAGCTTAAATTGACGGAGGGTCAAAAGAGGTATTAGGCTTTGGGCTTACTGGAGTTTGAGCAACACACCAATTCCCAGCAATTCCTGGATCTGGGCTGCAGGTCCTCCGGAACTACCATCGGGTTTTACGGTCTTGATGTCATTATCATAGATCAGATTAAAGGCTAATGTCATTGTAATAATTCCTGTCACTTTCACTGAAAGCATATTGGTTAAGTTAACGTCCACATCCTGAGGATTATGCTGATAATTTGAAAACAGATCAAGGCGACCGCTGTAGACAACATTCTCATTGATCTTATGCGTGTAGGTAATCGTTGAATAGGCGCCGAATTCCAGTTTTACTGTTTTACCTGTATCAACACCGAATGCTCCCTTTGCGGAAAGAGAATCATTTTTTACAAAAATCCACCGCAATGTAGCAGGTGATATAAAAAAGGAGAACTGATCGTTTGGTTTATAATTCATTCCAGGAGAAACAATCAGATAAGCTGGCGCCATAAAATCTGAAGTCAGTACGGGTGGCCCTCCCTGCGATGGATAAGCATATCCCGGAGCAAATTGTGTTCGGAAATTTACAAGTCCGCTGATATACCAATTTTTCCCGATATCATACCCATATTTTGAAAGGATATCTATTTTGTCATCCGATTTGCGCGAACCCAGGCTGGTAGTACTTAAAAACCCAAAGGCAAGATCAATTGTATTGTCCCATGCATTTTTCCCTTTCTTATAGAATGCATAACCACTGAAAAAACTGCTCAGCCCAAGCGAATTTTTATCACCGCCGGCCGACCAGTTATCCTGGGCACCCTGTGTAAAAGTAAATCGCAGAACTCCGCCCAATTTCCAAATTTTTGGAATCGTATCATTCGGATCCTTTTTTATAGTTCTGTTTGCTTCATCGCGCATCTGTTGAATTGATTTATCCTGCGCCAAGCTCACAAAAATGCCAAGAATGGACAATAAGGTTAATACAGTCTTTTTCATAAAAATTTTATTCCTGAATAAAAAATGCTAAACCCGATCAGGATTTGGTTTTTTCAGTTCGTCTCTGATTTCCATTAGCAGTTTATCGGTGCTGGATGCCTCCTTTGCTGGCGGATCTTTTTTCTTTTCCATACTCTTCATTCCTTTAACGATAAGGAAGAGTATGAAAGCTATAATAACAAATTTTATAATTGCAGATAAAAATAAACCATATTTAACAGAACCATATTGAAGTTTATCCAAATCCTGGGCATTAGCTGCTTTTAATGCAGGCATTAATAAAAGAGGTGTTATGACATTGTCTACAAGAGAAGAAACAATCGCACCAAAAGCAGAGCCAATGATAACTGCAACAGCAAGATCAACTACGTTGCCGCGCAATGCAAAATCCCTGAACTCTTTTAAGATTCCCATACATTTGATTTTAATGGTTAAGAATTAAATGATCCGGTTAAATGATCCGGTTAAACGGACATGATTTCCTTTTCTTTGGAAGAAAGGTGCTTTTCAACCAGAGAAATATGCTGGTCCGTGATATCCTGGATTTGTTTTTCTGCATCTTTTGTGATATCCTCGCTCATGCCGTCCTTTTGCAATTTTTTTATTTGCTCAATCGCTTCTCTGCGGATATTTCGGATAGAAACTCGGGTTAGTTCCCCTTCGGCGTATGCACGTTTTACAAATTCCTTTCTTCTTTCCTCCGTTAGCGGAGGCATAAAAAGACGAATGATATTTCCATCATTTTGAGGCGTAACTCCGAGGTTGGCATTGATAATGGCCCTTTCAATAGGCTGAAGCATGTTCTTCTCCCAGGGCTGAATGGTCAGGGTTCTTGCATCCATCACAGAAACATTTGCCATCTGGTTGATTACTGTAGGTACCCCATAATAATCCACGTTTACTCCGTCAAGCATTTGGGGATTTGCTTTTCCTGCACGGATCCTGGTCAGTTCATTTTCAAGATGATTGATTGCTTTGATCATGGAATCTTTAGTGACTTCCACAATGAAGTCTAATTCATCAGACATAGACAATTATTCGTATTATTTTTTGGATTGATGCCTGGTTAGTTTTTTTGTTCAAGCATGCTTTCGCGGATAAAGGTAACCAATTTTGATTCCTTTACCTTTTCGTTTTTATCATTTCCATCCGTTGTCCATGATATGGAATGACGCGGTCTGGAATAGTATGCAATAGCAATGAAGGTGAAGAAAAGTGCAATGACAGATAAAATTAAAATGGTGCAACCAAGAGATCTTGCCAGATAAACAAACACAACCATACTGGCATTCACGGCTACCAGTAATAGAGTGATCGTACGGTGAGACAAACCACGATCCAGCAGTAGATGATGAATATGGTTTCTATCCGGACTAAATGGCGACCTGCGTTTAAAAATGCGGATTGCAAACACACGAAGCGTGTCAAGCAATGGGATCATGAGTATGGTAAATCCAATTGCAGGCGATGAAATAATCGGATTTACAGATTCCAGGCCATTTCCCGGATCAATGAATTTCAATACTAAAATCGCATTCACCACGCCAATGAGCAGGGACCCTGTGTCGCCCATAAATATTTTGGCAGGTTGAAAATTAAATATCAAAAATGCCATCAGGGTGCCGCAAAGAGAAAATGCTAGTACATAATAAGGCTCCATGCCTGCAGACATAAAATAAATTCCGAAAAGTGCAGAAGACATCAAACCCAGTGTTCCCGCCAATCCGTCAACACCATCGATCAGATTAAATGAATTAATGATCACAATTACGGAAAAATAGGAGATCAGCAGACTGAACATTTCGGGCAATTCATGAATTCCAAAAAAACCATGCATGCTTCTGATCTGGATCCTCCCATAATATATAATGAGGAAGGCGGCCAGTACCTGTCCGATGAATTTTTTTATAGGGGATAAAACAAGAATATCATCTTTCAATCCTAAAAAGAAAATGACCATACTTGCCGCAATAAAATACTGGAATTCGGAAGCATCCTTAAAATTAATCGTAAGCAGACAGCCAAAAACAAAGCCGGCAAAAATGCCGATACCACCCAAAGGAGTGATTGCCACCTGATGAATTTTGCGGGCATCCGGCATATCAAATAGCTTTTTCATCTCGGCTACATTAATAATTACCGGAATTGCAAGAAAAGTAATGGTAAATGAAATAGAAAGGCAAAGTAAAACATCAAACATGTACCTCGGTTTACATTAAATAATTTCAATCATTGCTAATATCAAGCCTTAACTCTTTTGTGTACGTTCAGGTTAGAGTATTGAGATTCAAGATCTTCTGACCAGCAATGTTATAATGTCACTGAGCGCATGAACAAGCAAGTTAGAACAAAAGTTTAATATGTTTCGGGACACGGATAAATAAAT
>Ga0210384_10007571_pt1 | contig 11440 bp, 5 predicted proteins | sample IncBWH2MmetaG_FD_160574 | JGI IMG/M metagenome (GOLD analysis project Ga0210384, IMG submission 160574) | Forest soil microbial communities from Barre Woods Harvard Forest LTER site, Petersham, Massachusetts, United States - Inc-BW-H-2-M | ecosystem: Environmental > Terrestrial > Soil >...
GCGGCCAACGGTCCTTCACCTTCAGGCTGTTCGCATCAATATGCAGCGTTTCATTTTTCTCTTCAAGATTCACGTACACGTTTCCTTTGCCATCGGATACGGCAAATTCGGGTCCGCCGCCGAGGTCGATGGTGCCGGCTACACTGCCGTCCGTGGCGTTGATAGCGGTAATGCTGTCGCTGTCACCGTTCATAACGTAGATGCGCTTGGTGGCCGGTTCGTAGATGATGGCGTCCGGTTTCTTGCCAACCTTGGTTTCGCCTAGGGGCTTTAGAGTTTTCAGATCGAAGGCGATGGCGGAATCAGCTTTGCCGGCGGAAATGTAGCCGCGGCCAGCTTCGGAGGCGACGGCGACGCCGTGCACGCCAGGAGTGTTCGGAATCGTGCCAATTTGCGCCAGGGTATCGGCATCCAGCACCTCGACTTGGGTCGCGTGCGAAATGTAGATTCGGCGCCCGGCGTCGTCGACGGTGATGTAGTCCCACCCCCCTGTACCGGGCACGGGTACTTTTTTCAACAGCTGATAGTTAACGGCCGCGAACGCAGCCGAAGCAAATAGAACGGTACAAACAAGCAAAATCGAAACGTTTCTCTTATTCATTGCTTCTCCTTGTCTAACAGTTCTACCGCTCCAGGGATAAACAGACCCTAAATTCCAACCTGAAAAAATATTCAGGAAACCGGCTCCGGCTGCAGCGCTGCGGCCGGCGGGTGTTGCTTCGCCTATCTCTCATGCGAGGGTGACCAGCGCATGCCCAGCCCCACAGTCGGCGTGTAGTATTCCCGCTGGATCAGGAATGGCGAGCTGCCGTTGTAAAAGCCGAACACTTCATTGTTGAGGTTAAGGCCGTAGACCACGAAAGTGAACCCGCGGCCGATGCGATAGCTGCCCTGAACGTCCACTTGAAAATGCTGGTAGAGATAGGTGTCGCCCAGTGGCCCTTTGATTCCGCCCGCAGTGCCATCCTGATACTGGTAGCTGTAGATGTTTGCCCCGTTGTAAGAAAGGCCGACGCGAAGTGACAAGCGGCCCCGATCATAGGTCGGACTGATGTTCCAGGTATGCGGTGCTTGGCGCAGCAGTGTAGGGTGATCGGACCTGCCAGGTATGCCGCTGGCTTCGGAGGCAGTGTAGCTATAGTTGGCGGAAAGGCCGAGACCACGGAACACGCCAGGAAGAGAGCTAAAGCGCTGCAAGTACGCGATCTCAAAACCAATCAAGTGGGCCGTGCCCGCATTGATTGGCTTGCTCACCAGGTAGGTGCCGCTGTTGTAGCCCGGAATCGGCGGAGTGTAGTTGAACAGGGTTTGTGAAGTCTGAACGATCGGATCGGACAGCGCTTTGTAGAAGACGCCGGCCGTGAGGGCGCCGAAAGGATTCAGATAGTGCTCGAACAATAGATCATAGTTGTTGGCCAGCTCTGGCGTGAGATTGGGGTTACCGAAGCTAACGCTGCCAGGGCTCGCGCCGGAAGCGTTCACAACAGACACTGCTTGGGCGATATCCGAAGGATTCGCGCGAGAGAAACCGCGGCTGTATGCCAAACGAATGTCCGTATTGTCAGTCACGGCGTAACGGATGGAGGCGCTGGGAAGAACCTTAACGTAATCGCCGCCGGCTTTGAAGTTGAATCCAGGCTGAATGATCACCGGACAACTGGATGGATCGGTGCAGCCGTTTTGCCAGCTTAGGGTATCCAGATTGGTGCCTTCCACACGCACACCGGCAATGATCCGGAACTTGTTGAAGTCAAAAGTATTCATGACGTAGCCAGCGGAAACTTGCTCGACAAAGTTATAGAAATTGCCGTTCCCCGCCGCGCCGGTAGTGAAATCGAATAGACCGGGGTTGGCTAAAACGAATTTCTGGGTCTTGTAGTAGTCGGCAGCCGGGCCGAACGGGTATGTGCCGCCATAGTAGTGATTGTTGTTGAATGTCCCAAGAAAGTTGTTGAACGGAATGATTGCGGCACCCGGAGCAAAATCGTTCTGGTCGGGACCACTGCCACCGACTAGCGGAATCGCGTAATCATCCGTGTAGGTGTGATCGTACTTATGAGCGTTGCGGAACTTTCCGCCGACCTCGATTGAGGCAGAATGCGAGCCGATGTGATAGCGCTTGGCCATTGCACCCGCGAATTGTAAGTTGAGTTGCGCGGTTTTGCCGCGGCTGATGTTTAGATCGTTCAGAGCGTAGATCGAAGTGTTGAAGGCTTCCGTGAAGCACCCCGGAGCCCACATCGGTCTCAGCGAGTTTCCTGTGGCGGCCGCGTCGTAGGTGCACGTGGCGGGAAACGTCGAAACGATGGGAACGCTGAACGAGCCGCCGCCATAACCGTCGTCGTTTTCGGTTGAGCGTGAGACAGAAACGTCCCAGGAATACCAGGTCGTTGCGTGCACCGTTTTGCCGCCGGCGACAAGGTTGCTAATCAAATAACGAGGACGCCGAATGGAGTTGTTGAAAGACGGCGCGCCGTTGCAGGGCGGGGCCGTGAATCCATTTGAGTCCGTGCCCGAGCAACCGTTGCCCTGGAGATTGGTAATCCCCGTGGTGTTGTCTCGCAACGAATAGACCCAACGGTCACCGAAATTGTGGAAACTTGAGAATAAGCCCCGAACATAGAGGTTTGTCCCTTCAGAAAGCTGGTAGTCCGTGCTGCCTGCGACGGCCCAGCGAGTACGGTAGTAGCGGTACTCGCGGAGGTCGGCGGCATCGAAATAACGATTGGTCGAACCATCGGGAAATGTGGCGATATCCGGAGTCGGCTCAGTATCATCGATACCACGGCCATTCCAATCGTAAGAGCCACCTACCAGCGCGCCAAACTTGTGCTCGGAGCCAAAGCGCTTGCCGACCGTTGCCGTGGATTCGTAATTGTTCCGGCCGCCGTTGATGGGAGAAATGCCGCCGAGGCCATACAACTGAATCGTGGGACGTTCGGTCGCCGTCTTGGTCACCAGGTTCACGGAACCACCGATGCCGTCTCCATCCATGTTCGCCTGCAATGTCTTATTGATCTCCACGGACTCGACGATGTCGGCGGGAATTGCGTCGAATTTGATTTGGCGAACGCCAGACTCCGGGGATGGAATGTTGATGCCGTCGATCGTGGCGTTTGTGAGCCGTGGTTCGGTTCCGCGGACCTGCACGTATTTGCCTTCGCCTTCGTCCCGCTCGATGGTTACGCTGGGCAAACGGCCAAGCGCATCGGCCATATTGGCGTTGGGGAGGCTGCGAATCACGTCCGCGGGCAAAACCTGCACGATATTGTCCGCGGTCCGCTCGCGGTTGACCGCTTCCGCCTCCCCTGACACGCGTTCGGCGGTGACGATTACTTGATCATTTTGCGACGCTACTGCTAATTTCGCTTCCACGGTCGAGTTTTGTCCCGCCGTAACGTTCACCGTCTGCGTCAACCGTGAAAATCCCAGATAGCTTACTGTGATTGTGTATTGTCCCGGCGTCAGATTGTTGATGAAGTAAGATCCTTGGGGATTGGTTACTGCTGTTGCTCCGGACGGTTGCAACTCCACGTGGGCGCCCTGTAGCACGGCACCTGATGAATCCGTGACTCGGCCGGCCAGCGCGCCCTTATCTGACTGTGCAAACAAACTCGGCGCAAAAATACTGAATAAGGCCACCACCGAGGTGAGAATTGGGCGGCATTGCTTTTTCATTGGAAATACTCCTCGCGTTTGGAACACTGGATTTACGATTTCTGTATCGTTGAATTTCTAGCCCGGCATCGTTCCCGCTGCGCGAACCCACGGGATGCGTCTGTGGTCACATTCCTGGCTGACGGACAAGTCGCGCTGCAGACTAAAATTCATTCGCGTCTGCCTGACACCCGCCTCGTGCTTAAAGTTCTTCCCTAGTCGAGAAATGCTTAACTCTTGACGGCGCGGGGATTTTTGATGGCTTCATTTGTGCATGCCAGGGCTTACGGGCGAATGAATGCAGGTTAATAGGATGTTAAAGAGAGGGTGAAAGAACTTTCAGGTGAACGTTCTTTCAGTCTGCAGAAGCGGGGGAATGCTGGACGTTTTGGGCAAGAACGTCTTGGCTGACATGATCTTTGAGCAAAGGAAGGTTGACTCGAAACAGCGAACCCCCGCTCGGGCGGCTGAACGCCTGGATGGATCCGCGATGCGCTTCGGCAATCCACTTGGCGATGGACAAACCCAGGCCAGCTCCGCCCACGCGTCGCGTTCGCGACTGATCCGCACGATAGAACCGTTCGAAAATATTCGGCAGATCGGCTTCGGCAATTCCAACACCGGAGTCTTGGACTTCTACTACCAGAATGTCGTTCTCTACGTAACAGCGCAGCCACACGTCGCCGTTTTCCGGTGTGTACTTAACCGCGTTGTCCAGCAAGCTGATCAGCATGCGTTCCAGCGCCTCCGTATCTGCGAGCACATGCGCGGGTTCAGCGGCAAATTCTTCCGTCAAATGAATGCTCTTGTCCGTGGCCAAGACTCGCGCTTCTGCGGCAACCTTGCGCAGGCAGGGGACCGCGTCCATCGCCACAAAATGCAGCGTGGCGACACCAGCATCCGCACGCGCGAGGGTCAATAATTTCTCGATCAGCTGCGTTGTCTCTTCCGATGTATTCAGAATGCGAGACAGTGTTTCGCGGTATTCCACATCCGTCCGCGGGCGGCGAAGCGCCAGCTCCGCGTTCGTTCGAATGAGCGCGAGCGGTGTACGCAAATCGTGCGAGGCGTCCGCCGTGAACTGACGGGTGCGATTTACGGACGACTCGATACGCCCGAGCATGGCGTTTAGCGTCTCCGTCAAGTGCCGCAACTCATCCTGGGCGCGCGGGACTTCCAAACGTTGGGAAAGATTTCGCACTCCAATCCTGGCCGCGGATTTCGTAATTTGACTCACCGGGGAAAGGGCCCGGCCGCTAAGCCAGTAACCGAGCAGCGAGGCAATGACAACCAGTAGTGGCAGAAACTTCTTCTCCGTAAGGCGGAAATTATCGAGTGCCTGATCAAACGGCTCGGTGGGCACAGCGGAAGTAATCATGAATTCCGAGCCCCGGATGTTCACGCGCTGGCGGGCAATCCGATACTGTTGCGCCTCAAGATTTGTGGTGTCAAAAACGACGTCTGCGCCGATGTACGGCGCAAGTGGGGGTTGCGGCGAGATCAGCTTGGGTGAACGAACGATCCAGCGTCCGTCCGGCCCGGCAACCTCAAAAATCGCGCCATTTGCCCACAACGCCGAAAGCTCGGTGAGCTCGTCCCCCAGCTTCTCGGAGCCTTTCGCAGCCGTGTCGTCGATCACCACTCGGACGATATCCAAGTTGGTCCGCGAAGCGTCGCTAACGGTGGTTTCGATACTCCGCTGAAAACCAATGTCGCAAATCCAGAAAAACCCGACGAAAGACCCAGCAAGGACGACCACATAGAGCAACGTCAAGCGCGCACGAATGGTGAGCTTCACAGGTCTCTCGCAGGCCCGACGGAATAGCCAAATCCGCGCTGAGTGTGAATCAGTTTCGTATCGTAATCCTGATCCACCTTCCTGCGAAGCAATCGCACGAATGCGTCCAGGGTGTTCTCCGTCACTTCCCTGCCGCCGCCCCAAACGGATTTCAGAATTTCGTGGCGCGACACCGTTCTGCCGGAATTTCGCGTCAGCATTTCCAGCAGACGAAATTCCGTAAGTGACAGATGGATTTCCATGCCGCCGCGAAATGTTCGATGCGCGGTTAGCTCCAGAACCAGGTCTTCCACCTCCAGCACGTTCTTGCGGCGAAATTCTTTCCTGCGGATCAACGCGCGAATCCGGGCCAGCAATTCCAGGAAGGAAAACGGCTTGGTCAGATAATCGTCGGCCCCTGCATCAAGACCCTTGACCACGTCAGTCAAGGAATCGCGAGCAGTCAGCATGAGCACTGGTGTTTCCAGTTCGCGCCGGCGCAACTGCTTGGCCACTTGCAGGCCACTCAGCAGCGGCAGCATAACGTCGAGCACAATGACGTCAAAGGTGTCCGTGGAAGAAAGCTCCAGCGCGGAACGCCCATCGCGGGCAACGCTGACTTCGTATTGTTCTTCTTGCAACCCGCGGGAGAGGAGTCCCGCCATTTCGGGTTCATCTTCGACGATTAGTACGTGCATGGTTTTCCGTGCCATAAAGCGTAGAGGTTCTTGTATTAAGGCCCGGTTAACACAACGTTACAGGTCTATGCCAGAATGAAATTCCTTACTAAGTCGCTCTCTGAGCTACCACGGTGGCCGTTGCGGGTACCTTTTCTCGCCCGCGATCCAAGTAGAAGTTCAGAATCGGCGTAAACACCAACGAAAGCACCAGGGAGCTGAGCAGTCCTCCGATGACCGCTATCGCCAGCGGTTGTAGCATTTCGGATCCAGTGCCAAATGCCAATGCCAAGGGCAGCATTCCGGCAATCGTAGCCAACGCGGTCATAGCGATTGGCCGCAAACGGCGTCGGCCCGCATGCAGCATCGATTCCTCCGGCGAAAACCCTAGTTTCCGGTACCGCTGATCCGCGTCCAGCAGCAGAATTCCATTTTTGGCCACGATGCCAATCACCATGATCATGCCCATGAACGAGACCACGTTGAAGGTGCTCCGCATGATCAGCAGCGCAAAAAATCCTCCAAAGGTGGAAAGCAGCGCCGAGGCCATGATGGCGAGGGGCGCCGCAAAGGTGCGGAACTCGAACAACAGAACCACGAAGAGCAGCAGCAATGCCATTAACAGCACGACGGACAAATCCTTGAACGTCTTTTGTTGCTCCGCATACTGGCCGCCGTATTCGACACGAATCGAAGACGGCAGATGCATATCATCCACGGTCTTCTTCACGAAGGCGATACCTGAACCGAGACCCTGGCCTTCAAACCGCGCGGTTACCTGAACCAATCGTTGCAAATCCTCGCGGCGAATTTCCGTCTGCCCGGGATCATTGGTGATGTGCGATAGAGAACCTAACGTTGCGGTTTTACCAGTGGAACTGGTAAGCAGAGTATCGCTCATGCTCTGTAGCGACGACCGGCTCTGTTCCGGAAAGCGGACACGAATTGGATACAACCGATCGTTCTGCACCACTGGAGTGGCCGCGGGTTCCCCCTCCAGTACTGCCGCTGCGTTGACGGCCACCTCTTCCGCGGTGAATCCCGCGCGTGCAGCCGCCGCAGGATCAACCTGGTAGGTTACCGCCGGGCCGCTGATGGTGTTGTCAATTCCGTCCAACACGTCCACGACGTGCGGATTCTTTTTGATTGCTTCCGCAATCCGGGGCGCCGTCTGTTCCAAAAGCTTGGCATCCTGAGAGAAAAGCTTGATCACCACGGGTTCCGGCTGGCTGGTTAAATCCCCGATCATGTCCTGAAGTTGTTGCACGAATTCCACATCCGTGGATGGTTCAGTCTTTGTGATTTCGTCGCGAATGTCTTTTTCGATGTCGTCAATATCACGCTTGTGGTCTTTCTTCAGTTTTACTGTAAAGTCGCCGCGATTCGCCTCTGTCACCGCTGCCAACCCAAGCTCCAGCCCTGTGCGTCGCGAGGTGGTCTCCACTTCGGGTGTTGAACGCACAATTTCCTCGATGTGCAGCAAAATCCGATTGGACTCCTGCAGAGAGCTTCCCGGGGGGGTGTGGTAATCCAGAATAAAAGCACCCTCATCCATGTGCGGAAGCAGATCGGTTTCCAGGAGGCTATAACAGAGATACGACAACGCGATCACCAGCAACGAAGCAGCTCCGACCAACAGCGGCCGATGCACAATCTTCGCCATCATTCGCCCATAGACTGCAACAATTCGGCCGAAGAACCCGGAAAGCTCAGCTTCCTCGACGGCATGCAGCGAGTCCGCACTTGCTTCACCGCCGGAACCTGCCGTTTCCTTGCGTCGCACGAAGTACTGGCTGAGTGTGGGGGTCCACGTTACCGCCAGCAGCAGTGAAGTGAGCAGCGAGACTGTCATGGTGATTGCCAGCGCCCGGAAGAAACTTCCAAACACGCCGGTGGTGGTGATCAACGGCAGGAACACCACGATGGGCGTAATCGTGGAGCCAATCAGGGGAACAGTCATTTCGCGCAAAGCGCTCTGGATGGCCTGGTATCTCGATTCGCCCGCGTCGCGGTGCAGCACAATGTTTTCGAGCACCACGATGGCGTCGTCAATCACCAGGCCTACCGCCGCAGCCAGACCGCCCAGCGTCATCAAATTGAAAGTTTGTCCAGTCAGCTTTAAAACGATGAAGGTGATGAGCAGTGTGACCGGGATAACCAGCGCGGCAACCAGCGAGGATCCCCAATCGCGCAGGAACAGCACCAGAATTCCCGCGGAAAGAATAATTCCCAGCAACACCGCGTCGCGCACACTGCTGATGGACGCTTGCACAATAGTGGACTGATCGTAGAAAGGCTCAAGGCGGACGCCCGGCGGCAACGTTGGACGCAGTTCCGCGATTTTCGCATGTACTTCGTTGGCCACATCCAGGGTATTGCTTTCTGGCTGGCGCTTGACGCTCAACAAAACCGCCGGCTTACCGTTCGCGGTAACGATGGTGTATACCGGCGCGTCAGACGGCGAAATTTTCGCGATGTCGCCGAGGCGAATCGGCACTCCATCCTTGGTGGACTTCACCACTATCTGCGCAATTTCGTCTGGCGTGCGTACTTGACCGCTGATCAATCCGAGGAGCAATTGGTGCTCGTGCTCCATCAGACCCGGCGAATCGATCAAATTGGTGCGTCGAATGGCGTCCAGAATGTCCGGGACGGTTACCCCGGTGGCCTGGAGCCGCGAAGGATCCGGCATAACCTGAAATTCCGGCACGCGCCCGCCTTGGACTACAACCGTAGCAACACCGTCCAACCGGTTCAGGCGCGGCTTCAAATCATAAGTAGCAATTTCCCAGAGCTTGCTCTGCGACAGCGAATCAGAGGTCAAGCTGTAGCCGAGGATTGGAAACGACGCGAACGTCAAACGATGCGTGTCGACTTTCGCCCCTGGTGGCAGCTCCGGTTGCAGCCGGGCCACCACCGCGTCGACGCGTTGCAAAGTAAGGATCATGTCCGAGTTCCAATCGAAAAACAGATCCAATTCCGCCGATCCACGGCTGGTAATGGACTGCACCTTCTGCAATCCCGGCACGCTGTTTACGGCCTCTTCCATGGGCTTGGTAATCGTCACCAGCATCTGGTCGATAGGCATAACACCGTTGTCGATGCCAACCACAATTCGGGGAAAATCGGTGTTCGGGAACACGGCGACGGGAATCGTGAAGGCCAGATAGACACCCACCAGCGCGATGCTGATGGTCAAAAAGATAATGGGCCGCGATAGCCTCTTGAACCACGGCAAAGTTTCTGTTTCCCTGCCGTTTCCTTGCTCGGATACCGGACGCACATTCTCTGGCTGAAGATCCATGTCCGCCTATTCCCTGCCTTTCGCGGGACTCTTGGCAGCTGCTGCGCTCTTTGCGGGTTTCTTATCGGGTGTAGCGGCGGGTGTCTTCTTGTCCCCGGCAGCGGCCGCTTTATCCGCAGGGTCGGCCTTGTCGTCTTTGCCACCCTTGTCATCTTTTCCGGTGCCCTCCTTGTCATCCGCTGCTTCCGGAGCGGGTGCCGCTTCCACTTTGATTTTCGTGCCGTCGGGCAACGCGTATCCGCCAACGGTGATGATGGGATCCTTTTCCTTCACCCCAGATTCGATTTGCGCCAGTTCCTTATTTCTAATGCCAACCTTTACCTTCGTCTGATGCGCTTTCTCGTCGGAGCCCGCGATCAAAACATAATCCTGTCCTTCGGGAGTCTTGAACACGGCGGAAGCAGGCACCACGATCGCCTCCTTCACGGTTTTGGCGGTGGCCGTAACAGCTACGTTCATCCCAGGTTTCAACGCCGCGGGAGGCTTGATGGCTTCCACCCACACTTCGATCGTGGTTCCTCCCGAATCCAGCGCAGGACTTACCAGCATCACCTTTCCTTTAATCGGTTCATCCAGCCCAGCGAGCTGCAACTCCGCAGGATTGCCCGCCTTCAACAGCACCGCTTGGTTCTGCGCCAGGTGTGCCTTTGCAACCAGTTTCGACGTGTTCATCACCGTCATGATCGGTTGGTTCGCTGTGGCCAGTTCACCCTGGAACAACGGACGTTCCGTAACAACGCCATCAATCGGGCTATAAATCCTTGAATAACCCAATTGCGCTTTGGCATTCAAATATTTCCCCTTTGCTGCGGATAGTTGCCCGCCAGCCGATTTCAGGGCTTGTTGTTTTCCAATCCTTTGTAGATCCGCCAGTTGCTTCTGTGCCTGCTCGTTTGCGCTTCGTGCCTGGGCCATTGCGACTTGTGCCGAATCCAGATCGCGTCTCGGAAGTGCTCCCTGGTTGAACAGATCCTTACGCGCCTCGAATACCTTCAACTGCGCTTCATATGCGTCCTTGGCCGTGGCTGAATCCAGTTCCGCTTTTTGAATTTGCTGCGGCAGACTGGCTTCCGTGGTTGTTGCATAACCGGCCTCAGCCTGTTCAAACTCACCTTTGCTCTGTTCCGCCGCTCCAGCCAGGTCCGCGCTTTCCAGTTCGGCGAGGAGCTGGCCCTTCTTCACGCGGCTGCCACGCTGCACATAGAACTTGCTGATCGTCGAAGTAATTTTTGGCGTGATGACGGATTGCTCCAGAGGAAACACCACAGCTTCCGCGGAAACTGTTTCGGAGATCGGAGCGCTGTCCGCCGGTGTGGTCTGAACCTCGGCGACGACTTCCGGTTCTTTTTCCGCCGCCGCGCAGCCGTGAAGCAGCAGCGACCCGGCCAAGAGCAAAAAACCAGTCGCCGCATGAAGGTTCTTGAATGATTTCATTTCGATTCTGCGATTCATGGAGTCGTCAATACTCCTGTCAAAGTCTGCAGGTTTGCGAGCGCCACTCGATAGCGAACAGCGCCATCCTGATAGCCGGCGTTCGCCGATGCGAACGACGTTTGTGCATCCACAACTTCCAGTACGGTAGCTTCCCCGTTTTTGTAGCGCAGGGTGGTAAGGCGCAAGCTGTCCGAAGCCAGTTCGGCCGACCTTTGCAACCCACTCAACTCTTGCAACGCGGTTTCCGCCTCAGCATACAGTGAGCGCATTTCCGAGAGCAGCGTCCTTTGCGCCAAAGATAATTCGCGCTTTGTCTGGGTTCGCCGTAGTTCCGCTTGCGTGATGCGGCTCTGCGTGGTGCCCCAGTTCCACAGCTCCCAGGTAAGTGCAGCGGTAGCCGCGGAGCCCAGGTTCGAGTACTTGGTATTATCTGGAAGCGTCGAATTTATCGCGTAGTTGGGCGCATCAATTCCGTAGAAGTAGTCCAAAGTGATCGTTGGCAGATAACCGGCACGCGCGGCGAACACCTCCTGATCCGCGGCTTTTACCGTAGCAAGCGCTGCTCGAATATCCGGGTTGTCGTGGGCGGCC
>Ga0210384_10007574_pt1 | contig 11436 bp, 9 predicted proteins | sample IncBWH2MmetaG_FD_160574 | JGI IMG/M metagenome (GOLD analysis project Ga0210384, IMG submission 160574) | Forest soil microbial communities from Barre Woods Harvard Forest LTER site, Petersham, Massachusetts, United States - Inc-BW-H-2-M | ecosystem: Environmental > Terrestrial > Soil >...
CCGGGATTTTTGGGCAGGCTCGGCAAGAACGGCACGCCGATCACGGCAATCATGGTGTCCGGCGCCTGCATCCTGGCCGCCGCGGCACTCTCAAAGCTGACCCCGCGCGCCTACAACATTCTGTTCGGCGTGGCGCTGTTCGACGCCATGATCGTGTGGATCATCATTCTGTTGAGCCACTTGAGCTTTCGGCGCAGGCACAAACTGGCCGACTTGCCGGTGCGCACGCCGGGATTTCCAGTGGTGCAAATTCTCGGACTGCTGCTGCTGTGCGCGGTGCTGGTCACCATGGGACTGGACAAGGAGACGTGGCAGATCTCGTGGAAAGTCGGCATTCCCTGGCTGCTGTTGCTGACGTTCGGCTATTTCATCGTCAAAGCGCGGCGAGTGCGCAGCGCGGCAGCCGCGGCGCCGGTGTTGAAGACGGACGCAGGTTGATCCAACAGACTGATCTCAGGCAGTTCTAAGGCATCTGTCCGCGCAGTATCGCGGCGAACACGTCGCCGTCGATATTGCCGCCGGAGACGACGGCGCAGACCTTGGATTGCGGATACCGCGCCGCCAGCGCCGCGGCCACCGACAGCGCGCCCGCGCCCTCCGCCATGATGCGGTTGTTTTCGGCGAGCAGCTTGATTGTCTGTGCTACCTGCGCGAGCGAGACGGTGACCACCTCATCGATCATCGCCCGCAGCAGAGGCCACATTTCAGGCAGAACGGAGCCATAGCCGACGCCGCTGACGAAGCCGGCGTCGTGCGGGACGGGTGTCGGGGCGCCCGCATCAAAAGCAGATCGCAACGGGTGCGCGCTGGCGAGTTCACAGGCGATTATCTTTACGTCCGGCCGCAGGGCATGAACGGCGCATGCGATGCCGGATGCGAGGCCCCCGCCGCCGAAAGGCACGAGGATCGCTTCGACGTCGGGCCACTGCTCCAGGATCTCGACGCCGATCGTTGCATCCCCGGCCAGCGAAGCCGGGTCCCGAACCGCGTCGACGTAGGCGCCTTCTTGATCTTCGAGCGTACCGGCTTGGATTGCGCGCCACCAAACATCGTTGGCGCGAACCTCGATCCGCGCCCCCAGTCGCCGCAGTTTTTCCAGCTTCGCCTGCGGCGCATCGGCGGGCACGACGGCGGTGGCGCCAATTCCCAAGCGGCGCGCCATCCACGCCACGCCGAGCGCGCTGTTGCCGGAACTGGTGGTGTAGATGCCGGCGTTCAATTCCGCGCGGTTCTTGCTCAATACGGCATTCGCGATCGGCCGAATTTTGAACGAACCGATCGGCTGCAGATTTTCCAGCTTCAATCGAATTGTCTTGCCGGCCGGCGCAATATCGCAACCAACCAGCGGAGAAATCATGCTCAAGTGCTCTATTCGAGCGCGAGCGGCATCGATCTGCGTCATGCCAACCGGCTTCACTTCGTCGAACAAGCAATGTCCCTGCGTTCCTGCGCCGCGGCGCGTAGCCCTCATAATTGCATGTTTATATGACTGTGCATATAATTCGATTCCGCGCATTGCGGCAGGAACCGTCACACATGGAACAAAATTTCGAGGCGCTGCGCAAGGAATTCCCGGTTCTGCAGCGGAAGACTTATCTTAACAGCGGTTCCTATTGCGCACTCGCGAACGAGGTGCGAGCCGCGTTCGACGCTTACATGGAAGACCGGCTGCTGGTGGGCGCGAATTGGGATGTTTGGGTTACGAAGAACGAGTCGGTGCGCAAATTGACGGCGGCGCTGCTGCACGCCTCGCCCGATGAGATCGCAGTGACGGCGTCCGTATCCGCCGGATTGAACGCCCTGGCGAGCGCGCTGCAATTCGGCGGTCCGCGCAACAAGGTCGTGGTCAGCGACTTCGAGTTCCCCACCAATGCGCAGATCTGGCACGCGCAGGAGCCGCGCGGCGCGAAAGTCGTCCATGTGCCCCGCGCCGCCGACGGCTACATCCCGACGGAGATGTTCGAAAAGGCCATTGACGAACAAACGCAGCTGGTCGCGATCACCCATGTGTGTTTCCGCAACGGCGCCAAACTCGACATTCCGGGCATCGTGCGCCTCGCCCGGGCGAAGGGCGCCATGGTGCTGCTCGACTGCTATCAGTCCGTAGGATCGCTCGATATCGACGTCAAGGCGCTGGACGTCGACTTCGCCGCGGGCGGCATGCTCAAGTACCTGCTGGGCACGGCGGGGATCGGCTTTCTGTATGCAAAGGACTCTTGCGTGCGTTCGCTGCTACCGACCAACAGCGGCTGGTTTGCCCAGGCAAACATCGGCGCCATGGACATCACGGCGAATCGTCCGGCGCCCAACGCGCGGCGCTTCGAAGCGGGAACGCCGCCCGTCGTCAACTGCTACGCGGCCGAGGCGGGTCTCAAGCTGCTGCTGAAGGTCGGCACGCCGGCCATCGAAAAACGCAACTACGCGCTGACGCGCCGCTGCATGGAAAGGCTGCAAGAGATCGGCTGGCCGAGCATCACGCCAGCGCAAAATGAGCGGCGCGGCGCCACCGTTGCCGTGCCCTCGCGCGACAGCGCAAAGCTCTCGGCGGAACTCATGAAACAGGACATCGTGACCTCGCATCGCGACGACAATGTCCGGGCCAGCTTTCATTTTTACAACAACGACGACGACGTCGAGTCCTTCATAGCGGCAATGCAAGAGCTGCGCGGTTCCCTCGGGCCCCGCTAGTATGGACATTCGCGTACTGCGCGGCGCCGAAGTCCGCCGATTGCTGCCAATGGCCGAATGCATCGATTTGATGCAGCGGACCATGATCGCCGTCTCGGAGGGGCGGGTGGTACTGCCGCTGCGATCGATCCTGGTGATGCCCGGCGATCGCGGCATGATGGGCATGATGCCGGGATACCTCGCCGACCCGGAGTGTTTCGGCGTCAAGCTGGTAAGCCTGATCCCGCGCAACAAACCGCCGCAATATTCGTCGCACCTAGGCCTGGTGTTGCTGTTCGAGGCGGAACATGGCCGGCCGGTCGCGCTGCTCGATGCGGCGGAAATCACCGCGATTCGCACCGCTGCCGCGAGCGGGCTTGCCACGCGTCTGTTGGCGCGCGAGGACGCCGGCGATCTGGCCTTGTTGGGCGCGGGCGAGCAGGCCCGCAGCCATCTTGAGGCGATGCTCAACGTACGGACGCTGCGGCGCATTCGCGTGTGGGCGCGCGATGCTGCCAAGGCGAAACTGTTCGCGGAATCGGAGGGTGCGAGACATCGAATCGTCGTCGAAACATCCGCAACGGTTCGCGAAGCGATTGCCGGGGCCGACATCATTTGCACCACGACCAAGGCGCGTGAACCGATACTGCAGGGCGATTGGCTGACCCCGGGCGTGCACTTGAACGTGGTCGGCTCGAGCATCGCGGCGGCCGCGGAAATCGACACCCCGGCGGTCGTGAAAACCCGGTTTTTCGTCGACTGCCGCAACTCGACGCTGAACGAGGGCGGCGAGTATTTGCGCGCGCTGCGTGCCGGCGCCATCACCGCTGAACATATCTTGGGCGAGATCGGCGAGGTGGCGAACGGCTCGAAAGTAGGCCGCGGCTCACCCCTCGATATGACGCTGTACAAGTCCCTTGGCATCGCGCCGCAAGACTTGGCGGCGGCGCATCATGTCCTTGCGAAAGCGCGCGCGGCCGGCGTTGGGCAGATCATTGACTTCTAGCGCCTTGTCGCTGCCCAGCGCGGCGCAGGTCGCGGCCGCGCGCGACAATATTCGCCCCTTTGCACTGCGCACGCCGCTTCTGAGACTGAACGCGGATCTGACGGGCGCCAACATCTTTCTCAAGCTGGAAAATCTGCAGCCCTGGGGCTCGTTCAAAATCCGGGCCGCGGTGAACGTCTTGAAGACCATGGATGCGGTGGAGCTGCGGCGCGGCGTGTTGACGGCGAGCGCCGGCAACTTCGGTCAGGGTCTGGCCTTCGCCGCGCGTGCGATGGGCGTGCCGGCGACGGTGGTCGTTCCGAGCGGCGCCGCGGAAACCAAAGTCAAAGCACTGCTCGAGCTTGGAGCGAAGGTAATCCGGCGCTCCTTCGATGAATGGTGGACCGTTCTCACCAGCCGGTCCTGCCCCGGCGAGGACGGGATCTTCGTCCACCCGGTCGCCGAGCCTGGCGTGCTGGCCGGCAGCGCGACGATTGGCGCGGAGATTCTGGAAGAACTGCCGGGCTGCGATGCGGTGGTCGTCCCATTTGGCGGCGGCGGTTTGATTTGCGGCATCGGTTCGGTGATGCGGCGCCTTCGGCCAACGGTGCGGATGATTGTGGCTGAGTCGGAGGCCGCCCAACCGGCAGGGGCCGCGTTGCGGCAGGGTGGGCCCGTGACGGTTCCCCATCGGCAGAGTTTCGTCGACGGCATGGGCAGCACCACGGTCCTGCCGGAAATGTGGCCGCTGCTGCGAGCCGTGGCGGATCAGCCGGAGTGCGCCTCATTCGAGCAGATCGCCGCGGCGATACGTCTCCTTGCCGGCCGGCACCACGTCATCGCCGAAGCGGCCGGCGCAGTGTCGGTGGCGGCGGCACTCGGCATGCAGGGAGCCAAGGGCAATATTGTCTGCATCGTCTCGGGTGGTAACATCGACAGCGAAAAACTAGGCGCTATCCTCGCCGGTCAGAGCCCCTTTTAACGCGCATGGCGCTACCCAAGAAAAAAACAGCAGCGCCGATCCCGAAGGCCGCGCCGATCCCGAAGGCCGCGCCGATCCCGAAGGCCGCGCCGAAATCTGCGGAGCAAGCGCTGTTCGACGACTTTCTGCCGCATCTGATCGCGCGGCTGGCCTATCAACTCAACGCGGACCTGATCGAAAAACTGCGGCGTGAGGGCATCAACGTCACCCGCTGGCGCATCCTGGCCGTGCTCGCCATGGGTGATGGGATCACCATCAATGAGATCATCGATCGCGCGATGGTCCAGCAGTCCGCGCTCAGCCGCGCTCTGATGCGCATGGAAAAGGAAAACTATGTGCGCCGAGTCCTGAGGCGGGAAGATGCCCGCTGCGTAGAGGTGTATCTCACGGACAAGGGGCGCACGCTGTTCAATTCGTTGAATATTGTCGTGCGGCGCCGCGAACAACGGCTGTTGGAAGGTTTCTCTGCGTCGGGAATCGAAGCGGCCTTCAATCTGATCCGGCGCCTGAGCCGCAACATGCGGAGCCGGTCTTAGCAGCCAGTCCGGGGAGCCTGTGCTGCGAGAATTCGTGCCTCGCTTTGGCGCGCGCCGCGCAAGCTCCTGCGCTCATTCGGGGCGGCTCTGTGGGCGGCACGCAACAATCCGCCTTTAATTGATATTTCATATGATAACTCATATTGTGACGGCTCAATCACGGGAGATCTGCGATGAACACAACAATTGGGCGGCGTTTGACCGCCAAGTCAGGGGTTGCCAGCCGGCTGCTTGCCGCGAGCGTCGCGATTGCCGCCGCATTGTCCGCACCGCTCTGGTCGCTGGCGCAGACAGTGACCGCCGGCCCCGGCGGTCTGGAAGAGATCATCGTCACCGCCAACAAGCTCAACGCCCAGAAAGTCCTCGACATTCCGGCGTCGATCCAGGCTATCAGCGGCGACTCTTTGCAGAGCATCGGTGCGTCTGGAATCATGAGCATTGCAGGGGAGGTTCCCGGCCTCTCGATTCAAGACCTGGGTCCGGGCGACAAGAAATACGTCATCCGCGGCATCAACTCGACCGGCGATGCGACGACGGGCGTGTACTACGGCGAAGCGGTGATCAGCGGCTCGAATGCCGATGACGGCGGCGGCTTCGAATCCGACATCCGGCTGTACGACTTGAATCGCGTTGAAGTCTTGCGCGGCCCCCAGGGCACGTTGTACGGCGCGAGTTCCATGAGCGGTACGATTCGTTTCATACCCAATTCTCCGGATCTCAACACTCTCGGCGGCTACCTGACCATGGAAGGCTCGCAGACCACGCACGCCAGCGGCAACTACAACATCAACGGCGAGGTCAACCTGCCTATCATCGACGGCGTACTCGCCGTGCGCTTGGTGGGATGGAAACTCTACGACAGCGGCTATATCAATCAGTATCGCGTGGGCGCGGGCGTCACGGGCATCACGAACATCGGCACAGCGACCGCCCCGAATTTCCAAACCCTCCCGGTCAAGGGCCTCGGCTTCGTCAAGGGCGTCAACGATGACGATGTCGGGGGCGGACGGGCCATCGTGCGCTTTCATCCGAATGACAATCTGACCATCGACGCCAACTACACCACGCAGACCGAAACCTCGGGCGGCTCATCGCGCTACACGCCGGCCGGGGTCGCGGCGTTTGCCGGCGGACCCATCCCCCCGATCCAGGGCTGCGATCTGTGCAATACCGACGTGACCTTGAGTCCTTGGAGCGACAATCTCAAGATCTTCGGCCTGACGGTGGAGTACAAGACCGGCCTGGGCACCGTGACCGGCACCACCAACCAGTACAACCGCACCACGGGCTTCACCTTCGACTCGACGCCGGTTCTGGTGTCGTTCAATGTGCCTATTCCGGCCGAAACGCTCGAGCCGCGCACCCGCAAAGTCAATTCCAGCGAAATACGCTTTGCGAGCGATCTGAATTCTCCCGTCAATTTCGTGGCGGGCGTCTATCGTGAGCACGAGACCCAGGATCTGGCGGTGCAAGTCATCACCACCGGCGGAAATGGTTTGGTGACCGGACCCTTCAGCACCTCGAACGCCGACGATGCACTGAATTTCCCAGGTGTGGGCAACACTTTCTTCGGACGCACCGATCAGCGCAGCGACACGCAATACGCGGGTTTCGGCGAGGCCACCTGGAAGATCACGGACGCCTGGACCGCCGTGGCGGGCGTGCGTTACTTCACCGAGACCCTGGATGGGGTGCAGACGCAAACCCATCCGTTTGGCGGCTTTCCGGCCGGCTCTCCGAACCTGGTTCCACTTCCTGATCCGGAAGAAACTTTCAACAAGGTGACCTGGAAGATCAACAGCAGCTACAAGTTCAGTGAGGAAGTGTTGGCGTACGGCACTATTTCGACCGGCTTTCGCAGCGGCGGTTTGAACGCAGTCAGCCAACCGTTCGAAAAGATTCCGGCGGCGTACGCGCCGGACTCATTGACCAACTACGAGTTGGGCGCCAAGGGCCGGCTGTTTGCAGGCTTGTTCGACTACCAGGCCGATGTTTACTTCATCAAGTGGGACAACATCCAGGTCCAGGAGACCACGGGCGACGGCGCCTTTGTTTACCAGGGCAACGCCGGCACCGCCCACGTCAAAGGTGTGGAATTCGAATTCACTGCCCATCCCTTCCAGTATCTGTCGGCCAGTTTCGCAGGCTCGTATCAAGATGCCTATCTCACGGAAGGCGCCACAGCGAAGCAATATATGCTGAATCCAACCCTGGGCAGGACGGGCGATGCGATTCCCAACGTTCCCAAGTTCCAGCTGAACTTCGGAGTCAATTATACGGCGCCGATTTCCGGCGCATGGCAGGGGATGGTTGCGAGCGACGTGACTTATCGAGGTACGGTGAACGCCTACTTTGCGTCCAATGCCAAGTTCAACATTCCGTTGGCGTCCTACACGCTCCTCAATCTGCGAGCCGGCGTGATCAACGGTCCATGGAGCGTCACGGCCTTTGCCCGCAACCTGACCGACAAACGCGCCGAAGTTTCCGCGATCAATTCCTCGCAGGATCCAGACGCACTTCTGACGGTGCGTCCGCGGACCGTCGGTCTGACCGCAACGCGCAAGTTCTAAAGCTTTTACGGAGGGGGCATGCGCCGGGTCGTTGTATGGTTTGTGGCCGCGGCACTCGGCGCCTGCGGCGCCAGTGGCTCCTTCGGGGATTCGGCGCTTGCGGAACAAAGCGGCAAGGGACTGTCGCTTTGGGATTTCTATAACTCGACGCTGAGCCACGCCAAGTACATCGACTTGACGCACGCCATCGCGCCCGGCGGCCCGCTGGGCGAGGGGTTTGTCGATTTCAGTGTGGGGCCGACGCGGGCGGGCGTTTCCATCCCGGGCGTGATCGAGAAGGGGGAGGCCTTCAGCTACGAAAAGCACGGTGTGGCCATCACCGCCTATGAGTTGCCGATGGATCACATCGGCACGCAGTTCGGTCCGCCCGCGCATGAGAACGAGCACGGCGCGACCATCGGCGATATTCCGCCCACCGTGGCGCTGCGGCCGTTGGTCGTGATCAATGTCGCGCCCAAGGTCGCCGTGGATCCGGGCTACCAGGCAACTGTTGCCGACATCAAAGATTGGGAGCGCCGCCACGGACCGATTCCCGTAGGATCGGTGGTCATGATTCGCTCCGACTGGTCGAAAAAGTGGAATGATGCAAAGCGATTCACGGCGCCGCCGTTCCCTGGCGTAAGCTTAGGCGCACTCAAATATTTACACTTGGATCGGCACATTCTGATGCACGGGCACGAACCCTTGGATACCGACAATACCGCGCCGCGATTTGTGGGGGAGAAATGGCTGCTGCAGCATAATTTCGCCCAGGCGGAAGGCGTCGCGAATCTCGATCAGGTTCCCGAAGCCGGCGCGCTCATCACGATCGGCTTCGCCAAGTTCGAGGGCGGCACCGGTGGATTCGCGCGCTACATCGCCATCGCACCCGCGAGTTGGCCGTTCGGCGCGACGCTCGAGAGTGAGCCCGGTGCGCCGCTGCCGACGCACGCCCATGCGCTGCGGCGGGGCGCCGATGGCGTGATGCGGGAAGCACCATGAGCAGTACCAAGGCAGCGCCGCTCATCGCCAATCGCAAGGGCTACTACTACGAAGTCAAGGCGGGGAAACGCTATCTGTGGTGCGCCTGCGGACGCTCCCAATCCCAGCCGTTTTGCGATGGATCCCATGCTGGAACCGAATTCCTACCGGTTGCCTTCACGCCTAAGCGCGACGAGGACGTCATTTTTTGCGGCTGCAAGCAGACCGGCACCGGACCTTTCTGCGACGGCGCGCACAGCAACCTGCCCGGCGGCTATCTCACGGATGATCCCGACAGCCCCGAAAACCAAAAAGTATCGTGGGTTGCGGCGGGCGCGGGTCCGATCGTTCGGCTCGACGGACAATGCTACGTGTTCTCCACCGCCCGGGCGCCTTTGCGCGCGCACGGCGCGATGCGCCACTGCCAGGTCGTCACCCCGACGCTGGGCGCGCTGTTTCAATCGCAGTTCTACGCGGAGGTTGCGGCGGGCAGCTCGCCGGTGATCGCGGCCGACGGGCGCCATACCGTGCTGTTTGTGTTCCAGGGCAACGGCGAGGTTGAGATAGGCGGTCGACGCTTCGCCGTGCAGCCGCTGACCGGCATTTATGTGCGGCCGGCGGAAGCGTATCGCGTGCATAACAAATCGGCGGCGCCGCTCAAGTTCTTCGTTTCCAATGGTCCCGGCAGCGAGGACTTGGTGGTGATGGACGGGATGCCGGCGAACTTCGAGCCGCAGTTTCCAGACCGGGTCGCCTCGATCGACCCCTCGCAGCGCCATAAAATGGCCGAGCGCTACTATCAAATGCTCGTCAACCGCGAGCATGGCTCGACGGTGGTGACGCAATTCATCGGCAACATTCCGCTGTCGAAGGCAGAACCCCATCGGCACTTATACGAGGAAGCGCTGATCTTTCTCAATGGCGAGGGCGTTGTCTGGACCGAGCGGACAAAGACCCGGGTGGTCGCCGGGGATGTGCTGTTCCTGCCGCGCAAACAAGTGCATTCCGTCCAATGCACAACACCCGGCGGATTTGATATCGTGGGAGTGATTTATCCGGGGGACAATCCCTCGATCAACTACTAGCCCTCGATCAATCCTGGATTCGCGCCGCACACACGGGAAAATAAATGGCCACTCATTCGCAGACGCTTTCCACCCTCGTCGACGGCATTCTTCGCGGCGGCATTCGCGTCGTCGATCTCACCGTGCCGCTGGAAGCGGCCACGCAAACGATCCGCTTGCCCGAGCAATTCGCGCCGTCGAAACCCTTCGCGCTGGAGGAGATCTCGCGTTACGATTCGCGCGGTCCCGCCTGGTATTGGAACAACATCAGCTGCGGCGAGCACACGGGCACGCATTTCGACGCGCCGATTCATTGGGTGACGGGCAAGGATTATCCGGACAATGCCACCCACAATATTCCCGTGGAGCGGTTCATCGGTGCCGCCTGTGTCATCGACGTCTCCGCGCAGGTGCGCAGCAGCGCGGATTTTCTGCTCACGCAAGGCATCGTCGAACAATGGGAGAGCAAACATGGCCGCATCCCCAGCCGCGCGTGGGTGCTGATTCGCACCGACTGGTCGAAGCGGGCGGGCGACTCTTTTCTCAATTTCGCGGCCGACGGCTCCCATACGCCGGGTTTCCATCCGGAATGCGTGCCTTTCCTTGCTCGGGAACGCGATATCCTGGGAGTGGGAGTGGAAACGGTGGGCACCGACGCGGGCCAGGCGCACACCTTCAATCCGATGTTTCCCTGCCACACCATCATGCACGGCGCCAATCGCTTTGGGCTTGCCAGCCTGACGAACCTGGATCAGCTGCCGCCGACCGGCGCCGTCGTCATCGCGCCACCCCTCAAGATCGTGAACGGCTCCGGCAGTCCGCTGCGCGTGCTCGCGCTGGTACCCGCGTAGCGGCCTCGCGCAGATGAAGGCGACGTCAGCGAGTCTCGCGGCCGTTGTCCTTGTCGCGATCGGCAGCGCGCATGCCGATGCCGAAGAAACGGCCGCGCGCCGTCTCGCCATCGATGCCACGGTGACCGTGGGTGCATTGCGCCCGTTGAGCGGCGTACAGGCAGCGGACGCGGAGGGCACGGCGTTGTATCGGAGTGCGCGAATCGATCTGGTGCGCATCAGCGATGTGGCGGGGGCCGCGGACATCGACGCGATTTTCCCCGACATGGGCGCCGATGTGGAGAATCCGAAGAGCTATGACTTTGCGCCGACCGATCGGCTGGTCGCATCCATCAAAGCAGGGGGCGCGGAGCCGCTATTTCGAATCGGCCAAAGTGCAAATGGCGGAGCGAACCCGCCCGCGGATCCGGACAAGTGGGCGCAAATCGTCCGGCACGTCGTGCTCCACTACAATGCGGCCTGGAACAAGGGCTTTCACTACGGCATTCGCTATTGGGAGGTCTGGAACGCGCCGGACTCCACGCTTTTTTGGAACGGCACGCCGGAGGAGTACTACGCCTTGTATGCCAAAACGGCGCAGGCCATCCAAGCAGCCGATGCCTCCGCGCTGGTAGGCGGCCCTGCGATTTCCAAGCCGCTGATCGCGGGCGCTTACCGGGAAAAGTTCATGGACTTCGTGCGCTTGAATCGCCTGCCGCTGGATTTCTTCTCCTGGCATTTTTACGCCGTGGACTCAAATGATCCCTATCTCTTCGTCACGATCGCGAGGCAACTTCGCACCATTCTTGATGCGCACGGATTCGGTTCAACCCAGAACGTAT
>Ga0210384_10007575_pt1 | contig 11436 bp, 11 predicted proteins | sample IncBWH2MmetaG_FD_160574 | JGI IMG/M metagenome (GOLD analysis project Ga0210384, IMG submission 160574) | Forest soil microbial communities from Barre Woods Harvard Forest LTER site, Petersham, Massachusetts, United States - Inc-BW-H-2-M | ecosystem: Environmental > Terrestrial > Soil >...
CGGCCTTGATGTTTTCGATGGCCTTGCGAGCGGATTGAAACGCTTCGCCACCGAGACGGTTTACGGGCGGCTGAATGTGGCCGGGAACACGGCCGAGGCCCACGCCAATGCGCAGCGAGAGCGGCCTGAGCGCAGCGCGGAGATCCTGAAGGACGGCGGGAATCGACGGCAGGCTGCGCGTAACGGTCTGAAATTCATCGCCGGCGGTGACCGTGTACGGCAGCTGGATGAGTTTCTGGCGCAGATGGCTCCTGGAAATGGCCGCAAGCTTTTTCCCGAGCAATCCGCGAAGGTCCGCCCGGGCTCGCGATTCCATGACGTCCGCAATCAATACGGCATAGATTTTGGAAGGCATAAAGCACCCATGCCAAGAATACAGGTTTGTACGAATATATGCAAGTTTAAAATATTGTACGAATTCGTACAAATTGTTATATTTGTACGAATATGTACAAGTCAAAGAAACACCACGCGAACTCAGTATTTGTCCCGGACGGGAGGAGGATTCGCGCGGCTGGCGGGCGGCACGATGCCGTTTTCGCGCAGGTAGAGCGTCATCTGGCCGTAGTGGTCGGCGGCGTGCCAAACGACCACGGTTGCGAGGCCCAGGCGTGTGTTCGGACCGGCGTAAGGCCCCTCGATGGGATCGAACATGTTTTTTGCGTCCAAAGCGCTCAAGGATTTGCGAATGGCGACAAAGGAATCGCGCAGATAGATCAGCAGCTCTTTCTTGGATTTCGCCGGGCTGGGGCCGCCCTTGTCGCAGGCCTCGGGCGGCTTCTGGCCTTCAAATTCGGCGGCGAAGGCAAAGTTTGCACAGGCTACATGCTTGACCTGTTCGGCGAAAGTGCGGACTTCGGCGGGGCCGACCTCGGGTTTTTCATTCTTGAACTTGCCCTCGGCGGGGCGGTAGCTGTATTTCTCCTCGGGCATGGCCTCGGCGGCGGAGCGGACCTCGTATTCCTGATACTCAATTCCGCGGAGGAACGCGGCAGAGACGGTTTCTTTCTTGCTCATTTCGGCCGCGGTGGGCCTCTGCGGCGAAGCTTGGCCCGCCCATAGCAAGCCGGAAGAGCAGAGAGCGGCAACGAAGACAAATCCCCTGATTCCAACGAGGCGAAAGGAAAACATAGAGGTCCACCTCCGAGAAAAGTCTATCATCCCGCGAGATGATGGCAATCTGCTGGGTGGGAAGTTGTTGAAAATGCGAAAGTAAAAAAATCTTTGCGAAAAACAAAAGTTTCCCTTGACAAACTATTAGGATGTGGTACACTTTCCCTTGTAGAGAAGTACGCCCCGACCCAATCGGGGCGTTTTGCTTTTTAGGGCTGCTTTCCGGCCGCCTTTGCCACGAACTTCAACAGTCCCTCTGCGCAGGCTAAAGCCTGTGCTACCAAAAGCTTCGCGCCGATTTCGCGGTCAGGCGCATACGTATGCGCACAAGCGGCGGGCAGATCCCAACGTGACGGGGCGAGCCATGGCTGCAGTGCCACTAAAGGAGCCGAAATGCCGAGCTACCAGAATCTGACTCCGCCGATCGCCCTTATGCCGGGTGATGTGGGCTTCAGCTTTAACAACGAAACGTTTCCGGGCAGCGCGCAGGCTGGCAGCCAGTTTGCCATCCCAAGTTACGCGGGACAGCCCGACACTGGCACTGCGGTGCGCTGGCAGACGCTGTTCGGGACAGCGCCGACCGCGGTGAGCATGGTCTTACAAGGTGCGATGGCGGACGTGGACGCGGAATACCAGACCGTGGACACGACCACAAACACAGCCGGCGAAGCGCGCACCGTTACCGGCGTGCAGGCGAAATTTCTGCGCATCAAGTTCAACTCGTCCACGGGCGGCAGCGGGCTGACAGCAAAATTCATGGTCTGAAGCCGCATCTTCGGCCTCCATTCGAGACTTACAACAAAGGGACCAGGCGCCGAAATATGCCCCACGCGACGAATTCGCGGACACCCGCATCGATCTGGACGCACGAACCGATCCTGACGCCGGAGCGAAAACTCTGGCGCGCCGTCTTGGAGCAGGCCTATTCGGACGCTGAACTACCACTCTCCTTGGATGGATCAGAACCCGTTGAACGAAATCTCGCGCGCAGGCTCCTTCGCGCGGATAGTCCGCATGAGGCACAGAACCTCTACGTTGTGTGCGAATTCGCTGATGTGCCGTGGGACCGCGTCGTTTTGTGGGCGCGGCGACGGTATCCGGTGGAAGAATCTCACGAGAGAACTTTGGAGAGCGGCAGCCCAGTTGTGGTCACTGTCGCGGACCAGACGGATCGCGAAGCACCCTCTTTGTCGTTACTAAGAACCGAAAACTAAAAGCTAATAACTGCATTCATGTTGCGCCGCAACAATTCCAGCAAAACCAACGGGCATGCCGAGCCGCAAGGCCGCCCGAACGGCCATGCTCCGGCCTCCACGGAACGGGGCGGGGTCCCGGTGTCCGCCTGCACGCGCGGACACGCGGATCAAGCTGCGTCTGACGACGCGAGCGGAACCTCCGTTGCGATTGCCGCAAGCTCTGCCTCTGCGGCAGGCACGGCCCGCGAGGCGCACGCTGACGCGGCACCGCCCCATCCGACGGGAAGAAATGCTGGGGCATCCGACGCGAAGTTACAGCAAGTGCGTCTCCCCGGTCCGACCGACTATGAAGCGATGCAGGATGCCGGTGCCTACGTGAGCGCGGTGGCCGAGCGCGTGGATCTGGTGGCAGCGAGCGTGCGATTGGTGCAATCAACCGACGAGAAAATTGCCAAGTCCGAGCTGGACCGTCTGCGCGACATGAAATTCGGAAAAGTGGTGGCAGCGGCGAACGTGTCAGATGTTCCCACCGTGATCTGGGATGAGCCTGACGCGAACGCAATCCGGAACAAAGGATGAGGGAGAACTAGCGATGGCAAGTGCAAAAGCCGTGTTCATTGGGGAAGTAACGCAGATTGCGGGTGTCGCGGCGATGGTGGCGGGCGTGGTGTTAAGCCTGCATCATTGGCCGGCAGCAGCGGCGCTGATTGGCGGAGGCGTGGCGTTCTACATCGGAAAAAAGCTGCGCGCGCAGTAGGGGAAACGCATAGCTTGAGGTTGGAATGGGCAGCTCACGACCAAGAGGGGAAGATGTGCTGCTCATTAGTGATTACTACCGCCCGTTTCCACGTCAGAGGCAATTCCGCGATTCACCGGCGAAGTATCGCTTATTCGGCGGTGCCGCGGGGCCGGGGAAAACAAAGGCGCTGCTATGGGAAGCCATTCGCCAAGCATGCAAGTTCGACGGCTGCGACACGCTGTTACTCCGCCGCACCTACCCGGAGTTGGAGTCGTCGCTGCTGGCCTATTTTCGCCGCGATGTGCCCCGCGGGCTCTATAAGAGCTACAACGAATCGAAGCACCTGGTTACCTGGACGAACGGCTCGACCACAAGATTCGGCTACTGCCGCAACGAGAACGACGTCTATCAATACCAAGGCGCGGAGTTCTTGTTCATCGGGATCGATGAGCTGACACATTTTACTCTGAAGCAATGGCAATTTCTGACGTCGCGTAACCGCTGCCCCGTGCCAGGAAGTTCCTGCAACATGGCCGGCGCCACGAACCCGGGAAATATCGGCCATGCCTGGGTAAAAGCGTTGTGGGTGGATCATGTGCCGCCGCCGGGATTCGAGCGGTCCGATCTGTACGATCGCGACGACTACGATTTCATTCGCGCACGACTGGACGACAACCCGATCTACGCCAATGACGCGGAGTACCGCAAGACACTGGAATCTTTGCCGGAGCACTTGCGCCGCGCGTTTCTCGAAGGCGATTGGAACGTTTTTGCCGGGCAGTACTTTGACGTCTTTGACTTTGGCCGGCACACCGCGCGGCCGGAAGACATTCGACTGGAGCCGTGGTGGCCGCGCTGGATTTCGGTGGACTGGGGATTCCAGCATCCCAGCGCGGTGTATTGGCATTGCGCGGTGCCAATCGTCAGTCCTCCGTCGTCCGTTTTCAGTTCAGAAAGAGCTTCGCAGCAAAGACCGGGGGGAAGCAGTGCTCACCGCCCTTATTCGGGCCCCCTCACGGACAACTGTGAACTGCAAGCGGGAAACTGCCGTATCGTGACCTACCGCGAATTCGTGCAGAACGGCCTTTCGCCGCGCATGCTGGCGCAGGCTATCGCGGAGCGCAGCGGCCGCGAGGCCATCAGCGAAGTGTTTCTCTCGCCGGATGCGTTCGCGCATCGCACCTCGGAGGCCTCCATCGCGGAGCAGCTCGGCGATGTGCTAGTCACCAACGGCTTGCCGCGGCCAACGCCTGCCGACGACGACCGCATTGGCGGCTGGCAGCTGATGTACCAGATGCTTGAATCCGACGCCTGGGTCATCACCGACAATTGCGCGAAGCTGATTGACTGTTTGCCGCTGCTGGTGCGTGACGATCGCCGCATCGAAGATATTCGCAAAGTGGACGGCGACGATGCCGCCGACGCCGCGCGCTATGGATTGGTCTCCGGCGGAAGGCTCGCTGGTGTTGGGACTGCCTTCGGGCTGTCCAGGGCGGGGCAACCCCCGCCCCTAAATCGCGCAGGGAGCGGAGCGCACTTTGTGACGGGCATGCCTCTGGACGAGCAGATTGCGCGGCAAGTCAGCGCCACGGATCCGAGTTCGCGCGCGATTCATTATCAGCGCCTGGAAGCCGAGGCAAAGAAATTCTTTCGCCCGAAGCCCATTCCGCGACGTCGCTGGTAGCACAGACTTCAGTCTGTGCCAACACCGAGCCCGAAAACGCGAACGCGCACAGGATAAATCCTGTGCCACTGGTGCCGCATGTTGAATTGGTTGCAGAAAGTTCTGCAGACGAAATATATCGGACTGTTGGAGGCAGACGTGGCGCGGCTGCGCGCGGAGAATCGCGCGCTGATGAATTCGCTGCTGGGCTCGGCGGGATTTCCGCCGGTGGAGTTTCCGGAGGCGCCGCAAGCGCAGCCGTTGCCGCGATTGCGAAAGCGGTCGTGGCACCAAATCCAGGCGTGGCGCGAGACGGAATCCAATCGTAGTACGGCTTTAAATTCTGACGAGAACGCGTTTGAGAGGCTGAATGGACCCGTACCGCACAGCTGAGAGTTGGAGTGGGCCTCCGGGCTCGATTGCCCCGGCGGATGGAAATCTGACTGTGGGCGCGGTCGTTCGGGAACTCGGGCCCGAGGAATATGCTTCGGTCAAAGTTACACCCGATGGGAAAGGCCCCACCCCTGAAGGGGTGAGCTACAGCAATAGGCCGGGCAGCAACGCAGCGGGAAACGTCGCGAATGACTTCGGCCCGAACAACGAATGCCTTGAAGATGTGAAGCCGGAGCTGGTGCACGCGCTGCGCGAGCTGGTGCGGCAATACCGCCAGGAAGGCATCGCGGCGCGACGGCACGAAATCCGGCGGATTCGCCAGGCGCGGCTGTTCTGGCAAGGCTTGCAATATGCCTGGTGGAATCCCAACGATATGAATTGGCATTTGCCGTACGAGAACCGCTCCAGCGACGACCGCGAGCTCGAGGAGATGCCGCGCTATCAGTTCGTCACGAATTTCTATCAGGGATTCGGGCTGTCGTTCATCGCGGTACTTTCCCAAGACGTGCCCAGCGTGAGGTTCTACCCGAAATCGTCGCAATCGCTCCAGGACATCGCCGCGGCGCGCGCCGCCAGCGACGTTGCCGAGCTCGTCGAACAGAACAATCACGTCGAGCAATTGCTCACTTCGATCGGTTATTTCCTTTGGACCGATGGGAAACTAGGCGCGTACGTGCGGTATGTCGCTGACGGCCAGCGTTTCGGTTTCCATGAGGAAACCGTCCTCGCAGCTCTGGAGATTCCGCTTGGCGAGGATACGTACGTCTGCCCGGAATGCGGAAAGGAAACTGCACAACCGAAAATGGACGATGGAATACCGGAGGATGCGAATGAACCTGCAGTTGTAGTGGCGCAGCATGCTGCGCCACTACAAGCAATCAACTGCCAGGGGTGCGGCGCTGAGCTCCGGGAAGAAAATCTGCGCAAGGCCGAGCGCGTGACAGTGCCGCGCATTGTGGGCTCGCGGCGCGTTCCGAACGGGCAGGAAGTCATTTCCATCGCTGGCGGGCTGGAATTGAACACGCCCGTGTGGGCCAACGAAATGCACGAATATCCGTATCTGCAATGGCAGGCGGAAGTGCATCGCGCGAAATTGAAGGCCGCGTATCCGCACGTCGCAAACAAAATTGAAGCGGCGCCGTCGCAAGGACCGGACGACGTCTACGCGCGCGTTTCGCGGCTGAGCGTCGAACAGGGTCTGCCATCAATTCATCCCGGCGACGCGCTGATGAACTTGATCACCTTCGACCGCACCTGGCTGCGGCCCTGGGCCTTCTACGGAATCGAAGATACAGCCGTGCGCAGCGAACTGCTGGCGCTCTTTCCCGACGGCTGCTACGTCGGTTTTGCCGGCGATGTGTACTGCGAATCACGCAACGAGTCCATGGACGATCACTGGCGCGTGCTGCACGCCCTTCCCGGCGACGGGCAAAACCGTCCGAGCGTCGGCGATTCGCTGGTACAGGTGCAGGAGCGCTACAACGTTCTCTCCAACATGCAGGCGGAAACGTACGAGTACGGCATTCCGCCGATTTACGCCGATCCGCAAGTGCTGGATTTCGATGCCCTCGCGAATCAGGTCGCGGAGCCCGCGGCACATTTTCCGGCGCGCGCGCGCCCAGGCCAGCCGCTGGCGGCGGGATTTTTCCAGCCGGCGCCGGCGCAAGTTCCGCCGGACATGATTCGCCACCAGCAGGATTTGATCGGTCCCGTCGCTCAATTCCTCACCGGGCTTTTTCCCGCGATTTTCGGCGGGAACATGGAGGACGTGAAAACCGCTTCCGGCTACGCGCTGGCACGCGACCAAGCCATGGGCCGCCTCGGCTTGGTGTGGCGGCGCACAAAACAATTCTATGCGGACGTGCTGTTGCTGGCCGTGGATTGCTTCCGCAAGAATCGCCCCGAAGACGTAGAGCTTCCGCTTCTCGGGCCGGATGGCGTTCTCGACGCGCGCACGATTCGCACCGTAGACCTGAAGGGCAACATCGCTGTGCATCCGGAAGCCGACGAAACGTTTCCGCGCCTGAAATCACAGCAGCGCGGCGTCCTGCAGCAACTCTTCGGCATCAACGATCCGGTGCTCCAGCGCGCGTTGACCGAGCCCGCGAATCTCGGCTACATCAAAAATGTACTGGGCCTCGCGGAAATGGTGATTCCCGGCGAAGATTCGCGCAACAAGCAGCTGCGTGAAATTCAGCTGCTGCTCTCCAGCGCCCCGATTGTCGTTCACTTACCCGTCGCATCGCACTCTTCTTCTGCAGCCCCGCCTGTAGGGGCGCAGCATGCTGCGCCCCTACAAACAAAAGCCCTGGATGGATCCGCGGTTGAGTCCGGGCCGGAGAACGAATCACCAGTCACGAGTCACCAGTCACCAGCTCTCGTGCTGCCATCGGTCCCTGTGGATCAACTGCTCGACGACCACGCCGTGGAGTTCGAGGAGTGCAAGCGCTGGGCGAATTCCGAAGCAGGGCAAGCCGCGCACATGACGAACCCAGCGGGCTTCGCCAATGTCCGCGCGCACGCCGAAGCGCACCTCCGCGCGATGAGTCAAGCGGCGTTAGCCCAGCCGCAGCAGCAATCGCAGCCGGCGCAGAAGGGTAAGGCGTAATGCAAACGGGTCAACAGGTTTCGCAAAACGCAGCGGCTCCCACAAATGGCCAGAGTGCGCTGCACGAGCTGTTTGCGCTCACTGACGAGCAGATCTTGGAGATTGAGCCGGAAGCGGCAGAGGCGGCGCCAGTAGAACAGCCACTCCTGGCTGTTCCGGACCGGCGCGGGGACGCCGCCCGTACAGCATCTGAAACAGATCCGAACAGCGTCTTAACATCACCACGCTCAATTGAGAACACGCAGCAAAGCGCACAGGCAAGAGTGCCTGTGCTACAAGAGCCGCCCGCGTGGCTTGCGGCGCAAATGAAGGATCCGTGGACGGGCGGAGAAGCAAAGGATCTCTGGAATGGCATCGTGCAGGCGAGGAAGGAAGCGGCGGATTATCGCGCGGCGTTTGCGACTCCCGAAGATGCGCGCGCGCTGAAAGAATTGTATCCCGGCGGCGTCAATCAAGCGCGCACCGCCGCGGAGCGAGCGCGCACGCTAGACGACATCGATCGCGCGTATTTTGGCACAGTGGGCAGCTCTCCCGAGCAAGCCAGCGCATCGCGTGCGCAACTCGCCGCGATGATGATGCGCGAAGATCCTGCCGCGTTCCGCGAGATGGTCTTCGCAGGCCTGCGAGCGCTCGAAGAAGCGGGACATGGCCCCAGCGGCAAAACTGTAGCGACCAGCAACACTGTAGCTCAGGCCTTCAGACCTGAGGGTGTTTCTTCGATTGAGACGCCGGCAATGGCGGATCGGAAAAGCCTCACCCCTGAAGGGGTGAGCTACAGGGATGCGCCGGCTGCGCCAACCGCGGCTACGCGACACATCTCGCCGCTACCCGGCAACGCCTCAGCAGTTGACGGGCATGTGGCGGCGTATGCTGCGTTTGAAAAAGCCGCCAACGAAGATCTCGATCGCAGCGTGGGCGCGTCCATCGAAAGAACACTGGTGCATGCCTTGCCCAATTTGGGCCGAGACAACAAGGCATCAGGTGTAGGGACCCAGCATGCTGCCCCACTACAAGCAAGATTGAGCGCCGCAATCCGCCAGGACGTGGAAGCAGCATTGAAGGGAGACCGACAACTTGGCGAGCAGGTCGCACAAATTCTTTCTTCAAAACGCCTGGACAACGAGACGCGCGCACAAGTAGTGCGCTTGATCGGCGAGCGCGCACAGCAGCTCGTGCCAGTCGCCGCGAAACGCGTTTTGAACGATTGGACGCAAACGACATTAGCCGCGCACCGCGGACAATCTGCAAGGGCGGAAGCGGCATCATCGACAAGGGAATTCACACCGGCCTCGGCCGAGCCTCCGCGCGATCTTGCCACGAACAAACCCGCAACAGCGTCGCGCTCCACTCGCACGGACGGCTCCCGGACACAATCCGGGCGCGTAGACTACCGCAAGCTGAGCGACGAACAGATCCTCGATCTATAAAGCTCTAGGGTCCGAGTTCTAGGTTCTGAGTTCTGAGTTCTGAGTTCTGAGTTCTGAGTTCTAGGTTCAAAGCTTTAAAGCTGTGAATGCGGACCAGGATGCGCAAATTGAAATAGCGCAATCAGTCTCAAGACTAGAGTTCAAAGACACGCCTGCGCGTTTTTTCTTCGTTCTTACTAAGAACTAAGAACTGAAAACCAAATACTGATTTTCGGCGCCTTCTCAAGAGACGCCCGCGCGATTCCTCGCCGCGAAGCTGCGGCATCGTGGAACGCAGCACTTATAAGGAGAACAAAAGATGCCAGCACAAGCGAACGCGAACGTCGTCGCGTTGCAGCTCGAGAAGGTGCGCGACAAAGTGCCCCTGCTCTATGAGCGTGACGACATTTTACTCACCATGATCCAGCAGCGCGGCGATGTGGAGAAGGTTTCCAGCCGCAACATGCGCCTGCCTTTGCAGGTCAACCCCGGCGGCAAAGCCGGCTCGTACAATGCCGACGGCGGTGACCTCGGGCGCGGCTCCGGCACGGCCTATGACGTCGCGCAGGTTTCGCCGATTTTCTTCCGCTTCGCGATTGAAATCACGAAGCTGGTGGAGTACGCGACCACCGGCCGCGAACGCGCCATCGAAAACGCCGCCAAGCGCGAAGTCGCCAACGGCATGAAACAGTTCCGCGCGTTTCTCGACAAGCTGATGCAGACGGCGGGGAACGGCGTGCTTGGGACGATTAACTCCGTCGCCGGTTCCACGTTCACCATGACCGTACCGAGCGGCGCGGCTCTCGTCTATCCCGGCCAGACCATCCAGATTTACGACACCACGCTAACGACCAACCGCAACGTCGCCGCAAGCGTGACGACGACGGTGCAATCGGCCGATCCCATCACCACGCAGCAAATCGTCGTGGACAACGTGCCCACCGGAACGGTCGCCACCGACGTGATCGTGCACGACGGCCTCACCGGCTCGCAGCCCGTGTCGCTCTTCGGCATCAAATATCACCAGAACAACGCGACCACCGGCACGTGGCTCAACCTGAATCGCGCAACCTATCCAATCCAGTTGCAGACTCCGCGCGTCAACGCCGGCAACGCCGCGCTCACGCCGTCCAATGTGCGCCTGGCGATCAACAAGGTCCGCAAAGCTCTGGGCATCAGCCACGTCGGCAAACTCATCGCCTATATGGCCGTGGAGCAAGAGCACGCCTGGGAAAATCTGGGCATCACTGTGTCGCAGATTATCAAGGAAGGCGGCGGTGGCACCGGGAATGATCTCGACCTGCTCTTCAGTGGCCGCAAGACCATGAGCGGCGTGCCGATCAAGTCCAGCGTCAACGCCGACCAAACGCGCGTGGATTTCCTGGACCTCTCGCACTGGGGCCGCGCCGTGTTGAAAGACATCGACTTCTACGAAGTCAACGGCAACACGGTGTTCCCGATCTACGGCGCGAGCGGCGGTATCGCGGCCAGCTACATCTTCTACTTCGACACCGCGTTTCAAGTGTGGGATGACTCGCCGCGTACCGGCGCGTTCATTGATACCTTGGCGCGCCCCAGCGGCTACTAAAAACTGGCACGTAAAGCAGGTAAAGGAAGTAGACGAAGTAAAGGACAGGAACCTGGGCGACTCGCAAGTGCGCAACGACCTGCTCCTTTTCTCTCCTTTACTTCCTTAACCTCATTAACCTCTTTTACCTCATTCCCAAAATGCGAAGAACCTTCATCGGCGGAATCGCGCTCTTGCTGTGTGGCGGGATTTCCGCGCGCGGCAAGAGCGATCCGGTGATGTTCGTTTTCCTGCGCGTGGACCCGCAGAAGGACATTGCGATTCTTCGTCCGATGATTGCCCCTGATATCGGCGTGCAGCTTGATTCCGGCCCGCGAGAACTTAAGCCGGGGACGGCACTGCAGTGCGCGTCTTCCATGCGCGAGCACGACGCCCTCGTCGAGAACCAGATCGCCAAGGTCACCGACCTCCTGTTGGATTGCGGCGAACAAAAGTTCGTCGTGAAAACGATTGAATTCATGCCGCGAACGAAATGATTCGAGTGCTACGCGAGACGCACGAGACCCCGGAAAGCGTCGCGCATCGTCTCGAACGAGCCGGCGGCCGCAATCGTCTCGGCGAAACGAATTACCGCGCGGTGTGGGGCTGGAACCGGCTCGCGTGGATCGGCGGAAAATTCGAGGAGCGTGATCCGTCAACTGGCTCGCTGTTCCGCGAAGTCGTCGAGCTGCGCCTGGAACCCAAGTATCCCGCCGTCAACCGCTGGCATATCGAGCGCTGGGTCGCGCCG
>Ga0210384_10007577_pt1 | contig 11434 bp, 12 predicted proteins | sample IncBWH2MmetaG_FD_160574 | JGI IMG/M metagenome (GOLD analysis project Ga0210384, IMG submission 160574) | Forest soil microbial communities from Barre Woods Harvard Forest LTER site, Petersham, Massachusetts, United States - Inc-BW-H-2-M | ecosystem: Environmental > Terrestrial > Soil >...
TAGTGCAGCCTTTGCAGGTGATGGCAGTTATCTACCGTCTAACTCTGTATCTACAATGCCAATAACAAAGCACATAACAGCACTTTCCAATCCGACATTGAGCGTTGGTACAATCAAATGGGGTAAGGCGTTTACTGTAACAGCTACCAGTTTGACCGATTCTGATGCTGCTGGGGCAGGATTAGGTAAAACAATAACATACACCGGTACTGCTGTAACCGGTGTATCGACAGGAACCACAACTAGTAGCGGGAGCCTGACAGGACCTGTTACCATAACTGCTTCAACAAATGTAGGGACAGGAAAAACAGTAATTGCCAACTTTAACGGTGACAATAATTATCTCCCATCAAGCTCTGTGACAGCTTCTATTACCGTAAATCCTCACGTCACAGCTCTTGTGCTTACCACCCAGAATGTATCTTGGTCTACAGCATCCTCATTTATTGCAATTCTTACAGATACTGATAACGGAGGGGTGCCAGTTCAAGGGAAAACAATTCACTTTGATGGCACTGGAGTTATAGGAGTTTCAGATAAGATAACAAATGGTACTGGAAAGGTAGTAGGTACCGGTACAGCTCCATCTACTGTTGCAACTGGATGGAACTCACAAGCTCACTTTGCCGGAGATTCTCTGTATCTCAGTACAGACTCGGTTGTAAAAACATACAACACACTAATCCATAGTACTGTGTTTTGGAGTTTGAACATTCCAGCCTCGGTAACACATGGAGGTATTTACACTGTTAACGGATTGCTCAAAGACTCTACTACTGGTTTATTCTTACCATCCAAGACAGTAACATTTACGACAACCTCTCCAATAGTTATTCCAAATGCCGTGACGGATTCTTCTGGCAAGTACAGCGTAAGCGGTTTGGTTGTACCTGCTGCAGGATCATACAATATTCAAGCTAAATTTGCCGGAGACTCGCTGTTTACTTCGAGTAGTTCTGTCACCAAAGTTATGAAGGTAACATAGGCGAAACCTTTTCCTACCTCATTAAGAATCGTCTCTTTTTCAACAAATTATAATGTTAGACTTCCTAATTTCAACACTAAATGCATGTAAAATTGGCGAACAAAAATTAACCGAAACTGTAGGAATAGACAAGAGCTTTGGGGGTTGGTTGGGTCCAAGGGTCCGTCTAGGCACCTACAGTTTCTTATAGGAGGTTTGAGACTCTAGAAGATAACGTGTTGTAAGTATTTCTTTGATACAATCTACTCATAAAATATGATATTATCCGGTTATGGTGCCTATTTTTCGGCAACGCATAATAGGTTACCTTAACTTTGAATCTAAAAAGATCCTGTTTGTAGAACGGAGCAAGATGTCAAGGGATAACCACTGTTAAGCTCACGGTTCAATACTTGTTGATTTTTGTATTAGAAAAAGGACTAGTTGCCGTTTCTTTTTCTAGTTCTTGCACCTTTCTTGCCTGCTGCTACATAAGATGCATGTGATCGTTTTTTCATACATGACTTGACCAGATTAAGTCATTATAGTGAGCTAGTCGCTAATAGTTGTCTTATTAATGGAATTTTTTAAAGATGATAGATTTGAGATGCTTTCAAGTGATCGCAAGAAAACACAGTTGCCAAGATTGTACTTTAGTTGAATTTTGTTGTACAGACAATAAATATTTTGAATTTTATCTCTACTAGAGGATTTTGAAGAAAAAAACAGCCTTGTCGTAAAGAATAAGATCTGTTAAAGCAAGTATGATCCTGTGAAACCTAGTTACATTATTCTGATAGTCGGAACCGTAATGTTGCTTGGTGGTAGTTTTCTTGGAAATGCGATGATAAACTCGGTGTTTACAAATAATTCAAATCACTCTCATCTTATCAATGATGTAAATCAGGAGTTGTTATCTCTAAGTAATTCCTTTTTCATTATGAGCAAATTAGGAATAGCTGTTCTGTTACTTGGAGGAATTGTATTTTTCATAGATAGAAGAAAAATAAAAAAACATGATTCAAACGGGTAAGAAAGACCAGCACAAAATCAACCTTGTGGGAAGTATTGGGTTTGAGACTGCTATTTTTTTAATTAGTTTAATCGTTTTTTTGTTATTTGAACTTGCACTTTCATAATATGTTGTATTTGAGCTGTTTGTTACAAAAAATACTTACAACACATTATCCTTTAAGACTTACAATTAGAAGTAGAAACTGTGGGCTATTGATAGGTAGTGAGAACCCACCCAACCCCGGAACTCGCTTCATGTCGGCTTCCTACAGTTTCATTTTTTCTCTTCACTATGTTACCAGATTGCAAATTTTGTACGCCATGATTTGTTGGGAATAGTTTAGGATATATGCATTAGTCTTAATTCATCAATAGCACAAAATAAAATTGAGAATTTTTGATTATCCAGATTGAAAATTAGTTGAATCAGGTGTTTTTATATGTATTTTCTAAAAGTTAAACACAGCAAGATAAATCAATATGAAACAACTAAAATATTATGATGACATTACTAAAAGAAGATGACGTAGTATACAAAGCATTGACGATCTTGGCTATAGAAAAAACTCTTCTTGATGTAGGAAAACCCACGTATGAAAAAGTAGTTTCCACGTTAAACAAAGAATACCATTGTTATTTGGCTGATTGTTATGAACATCCTGAATATCTTATTCAAGTACTCAGAAAATTATTTGGCAATTCGCAAAGTGCTATAGTGGAATCAATCAAAAAACAGTTAGAAGAATATTCATTTAAGAAACCTGTAGAACGATTCCTAACGATCATAAGCCAATAAAACTCGAAACTATACAAAGTATTTATCTGAAAACAATTTCAAGATTAATTTGAGTAAGAACAATTCCAAATTATTCCTGTTATGAGAATTTTTCTTATTTCAAAATGAATTTAAAAGAAAAGTTAATTCCAAAAATGGAACGAATTGTTTTTTAGTTAATTCAATATTATTCTTATTGCCATTTTTGGCAGATGGGATTTTTATAATTCCAAAAAATTGATTAACTGATGAAACGTCAAATACTGGGATTAATTGTAGCAATTTTTCTAATAGGAACAATTAGTTCAGCTACATTTGCAGCAGCAGATGATAGTAAAAATAAAGACAACAACAAGGACAACAACAATAACAAAGATCAAAACAACGATAACGGTAAAAATAAAGGGACACCTGGCCCAATAGGTCCGCCCGGTCCACCTGGTCCGCAAGGTCCAATAGGTCCACCCGGTCCACCTGGTCCGCAAGGTCCAAAAGGTGACACAGGAGCTACAGGTTCACAAGGTCCAAAAGGTGACACAGGAGCTACAGGTTCACAAGGTCCAAAAGGTGACACAGGAGCTACAGGTTCACAAGGTCCAAAAGGTGACACAGGAGCTACAGGTCCACAAGGTCCAGCAGGTGCTGATGGTTCACAAGGTCCAAAAGGTGACACAGGAGCTACAGGTTCACAAGGTCCAGCAGGTGCTGATGGTTCACAAGGTCCAAAAGGTGACACAGGAGCTACAGGTCCACAAGGTCCAGCAGGTGCTGATGGTTCACAAGGTCCAAAAGGTGACACAGGAGCTGCAGGTACACAAGGTCCAGCAGGAGTAGGCGGTGTTTTCAGCATCTATATCAATTATGGGGCTCAAGTAACAATTGCACCTCACACAATTGGCATGGCAAAGGCATTTTGTCACGTAGGTGACTTTGTAACTGGCGGAGGATTCAAAAGCTTTGGTCAAGGTGTAAATTTCTTCGAAAGCAATCCTGACCATGATGTACCAACGAATCAAGATCGTTGGGACGTACAAGGTAACAATACTTCTTCCCAGAGTGTAAACATCCAAGTTCGTGCTCTGTGTGCACACATAGCAACATCATAATCACCATACCTCTTTTTTTTAATTACAAAATAACTTGAAGCTAAACCAAACTTCATTTTCTAATTTGTTTATAGATATAATATACTAAAATTTATTTGAAGGAATAATTCCAATTAGATATGTGTGTGGAACAAAAACTACATCTGCTACCTCGTGGTAGGAATGTTGCAAAGTATGAATTATAAAAAATTTAGAGATTCAAAAAAGGAATATTTTATTACAAAAGATGGCAGATTCACAAAGGCTGAAATTATAAAACAACTCGAAACTTGGTTAACACAAAGAAAGGGAGAACCACAAGATTTCTTTGATAAAAACGATGTGAAAGAGGATAAATAATTATTTTGCTGCTATCTTATCATGAATTTGTGCCAGGATTAATTCTGCTTTTTCTTTGTTCTCAAACGATTCGATTTTTTCATCCATTATTGCATCAATTTCATAGCTTTTGTCAACCAAGACGCTTGCTACATGATCATCAAGCGTACCATTGCCTATCAAATAATATGCAAATACCGTATTTTTCTGGCCTATTCTGTGCAGTCTGTCTTCCGCCTGTCTATGAATGGCAGGACTCCAATCCAATTCTGCAAAGATAACGTATCTTGCGCGAGTTAGGTTTATCCCAACATTTCCAGCCCTGAGACCTGCAATCATCAGTTTAGTTTCGCCCGCCTGAAAACTGTCTATTTGATGTTGTCTTTCCTTGTCTGTTTGGCCCCCAATTATTGAGGCAGGAGAATAGTGCCCAAGACTTTTGTGAAGTATCTTGTGAATTGACTTGTGGTGACAAAACACAATTACACTTTCCTCAATTTCCATAATGTTTTTTACAAACTCAATTACATGCGGTAGCTTTGCAATTGCAGCAGCCTGTCTTTCACTTTGTATGGCTCTCTTATAAGAGGTGAATTTATCAAACGCAGTTTCAGCATTTTTTTGGTCTTCTTCTAATTTTTTCCATATCTTATCGAGCTCTTTGTGATAATAATTGATGTCTGCATCGATTACCTCTTTGTAGCGAACTTTGTCTTTTAACTCTTTTAGAACATCTGATTTTTTTCTTCGTAGCATAACATGTTTTCGCAATTCATCGCCTAAACTTTCGCGTTTATTTTCAAGAACAATGGCTTTTCCTTTTTCGTTTACGTAACAGAAATAATCACAAAATTCTTTAAAACTACCAAGTAGACCCGGTCTTAGTATATCTACGATAGGCCATATTTCAGATCCACGGTTGTAAATTGGAGTGCCAGAAAGACCAATTCTGTATTTTATTGATTTTAGTGCAGATAATTTTTTTACTGCGGAATATTTTTTTGTTGATTTTGAGCGGAGATGTTGTACTTCGTCACAGATGATTGTTTTCAAATTAAGTTTTGACAAATCATCCAGTCGTTTGTATAGCAAATCATAGTTAATAATATAGAAATCAAACTTGTTCAAGTCCTGTGATTTTCCCATTCGTATCAAGGTTGACGTTGGGACTTGGGTCTCTATCAATCTGCCATTCTTGCTCTTTTTCTTCATGAATTTTTCAATTTCTCGTTGCCAATTATTCAAAGTAACCAAAGGTGCTATTACGAGTGCCGGAAAAGCTTGTTTTTCTGTGGCAAGGTATGCAAGAGTTTGAACCGTTTTGCCAAGGCCCATCTCATCTGCAAGTAAAGCGTTTCCTGATGATTTTAATAGGAAATCAAGTCCTTCTTTTTGAAAATTAAGCAGTTTTCCTCTAAATTGCTTTCCAGGATTTATTTGACGTAATTTTTCAATCTTCTTTGGTTTTTTCTTCTTTTCAAGAAAATTTGCGATCTTTTTCTTCCAGATTGATTTTGAGAGGATCTCTAATGGATACCTATCATTAATCCATTTTATCTTCTGTACATTTTGGTCAGTATCTGGAATTATTGCTTCATTGGGGCCATCTCCATACCATGATTGCGGTATTACTCTTGATACCATTACTACTGCACGTGATCCAGTCACTTTCCAACTCCAATTTCTTGAAAACTTGTCAAGAGCATATTCAAGGGTTCCAAAATTTCTCATGCATTTCTCCGTAATTCTTCGTCTAGTAGCGGACTCTGTTTATGAATCTTGATTTTTCATCAGCTGATTGGAGATCACTTTTTTATTGGGAAAAAGTTGATGTAGAAGCATAAATTACTGCTACTGAGACTTGAAATCCTCTAAATACCTGCCAAAAATAGGCACGTTTGACGGTGCTGGATTCTGGAAGAAATCTTATGCTCATGAGCGTGGAAATTTACTTCGAATGGTAAAAGTACCTGACGATCAGATCAAGATTTTAGTCAACAAACCATATCATGAATTGCCACCGCCTCTTAGGTATGAGATCGAAACAAGTGGAATAAAACAAAAAGATCTGAATTAACCTTTCTCAAAAAGCTTGTTTTGAGTAAAAGCTTAATTCTAATCAAAACGCAAACTCTTTTAAAAGAGGGGTTTACAAATCTTGTATATGAATCCAAACTTTCGATTTTCATCAAGCAAGATCTTAATTGTTAGTCTTTTGATTGTAGGGATTGTCAGTGCAATTGGATTCATGAATAATTCCTTTGCGGATAATAGTACCATGAAAAGCAACATGACAATGAAAAGCAACATGACAATGAAAAGCAACATGACCATGAATGAAAATATGACTATGAAAGGAAATATGACTAGTCCAAGTAATAAGACAAGTATTCCACCCACTCCTCAACCTCCAAAGATTCTTCCACCAGTAGAACAAGTAAAATCTGGCGTAGCGCCAAGCAGTGTCAAGTGTGATCAAGGATATAGCCTTATTTTGAATTTGTTTGATTCTAGGCCCGCATGCATAAAATCTGCAGACATGGCAAGTCTTATCTCAAGAGGCTGGGGACATGCAGTTTGATAGTTCAAGATAGAACCAACTAAAAATATTAAAGAACTTGGTTTAGGTTATTTGAAACTGATGCTAAAATGTAAATTTCTAAAAGCAGAGATTCTGTTTCGTTAATTGTTAGATGTAATTTTTCAAACTTAATGAAACTTTACTAGTCTCTTTCTTAGTCTTCTTAACCTATTCATTCCAAGAGTCTGTCCAAAGAAACGTCTCACATATAGATATGCTACAACCGTGGCAAGCCCAGCTGAAATAACTATTGTACTAAGTAACCAGGGGAACAATCCTTCATGACCTGGTAGTAGTCCAAAAACAGTTGCAATTGTATTAGGGACTAATTCTGCAGTTCCGGCTACTGTCCACCAGATGATAAGAATGGTGACTTTGTTTGTAACTTCAGTTTGAATTACATTAACGCCTGTAGCTACCATCTGCATGACGTTTTCTGACATTTGGATCTGCCTATCGAGTCTTCCAAGAATGATTTCAAACTTGGCAAGAATTGATTCATCGTCTGAAACCATTTCTGCATCGCCGTATTTGAGGTTGTGGACAGTATCATAAGTAGCCCAGATGGCATTAAGGAATGTAAGAAGGGATGTTTTCATGTCAGATAGTTCAAGTGGAATGTCTCTAGTTACTTGTCTTGAACCAGCAAGATCAATTTCAAACTGTTCTGCTCTTTCTACTATCAAACGCAGAATCGAAAAATTTGTCTCACTTAGCTCGTCAATTATTCTTGCTAAGAGTATAGTTTGTCTGTCTGCCCATTGTTCTGGATCTTTTGGAAGTTTTCGTAATAATGTACTTGAATAATTATATAGTCGCGTTATTTTTCCACCATAATCATCATGAATTGTAACTACAAGATCCTTTTTTATGAATATCAATAGGGGTGATGTTTGTGTCTTGTTTGCGCTAGTTATAACAAATGGAAGCATCAAACCCAAAGTATCTTCTTTATCTTCATAGCTTGAGACGTAACCGGAAAGCAGAAGTGAAGGATCCATTGTAATACCAAGGTTTTGAAGAATTGTAGGAGAATCGTTGACAATGTTGTCTACTACACACTCTAACCATGTTAAATGTCCATGAGAAATTTCTTTAACTGCTTCTTCAAGCTGAATGCTTGGTTTTTTAAAAGGAGTTCCTTCTGATTGTAAACCTGCAACACTTATGGCTTTTATCATGTGGCTTAGAAAAAATCTCACTTATATACACTTATTCTTGAACAAAATCCTGCCTCGTATTTTCTGAAATCTGTACTGAAATAGAGAGAACACAACTAAAAATATTTGTTCTGTAAGTGTCAGACATGCTTTGAATTTTAAATTTTTCAGGTTCAGACCAGTAATCTCAATATTTTTTAATCAGAATTCAAAGTGCATCGGTCGGTTTATTCCTTCTACTTTTTAGGAAGAGCGCAATTGCTATTATCGCGCCTATTATTACAACTCCATCGAAATAATTTGAATAGTGTAAAATGTTCTTCCACTCCTCACCAAGTTTCATTCCAATGTAAGTTAAAGCTGAATTCCAAATTATAGAACCAATTAGAGTGTATATGGTAAACTTTTTGAGGTTCATCTTTGCCACTCCTGCTGGAAGCGAGATGTAGGTTCGCACCGCTGGCAGCATCCTACTTATGAAAGTTGATCTATCCCCGTACTTTTTGAAATAAGATTCCGTCAGTTCAAGATGACTTTTCCTTAGTAGAACATATTTTCCATATCTCAAAATGAATTCTCTTCCAAGTTTAAATCCTATATAATACGCAATAAGTGAACCCACTAGGTTGCCAAATGAGCCAGCAAGGATTACGTATGCGGCATTGAATTTGCCAGAGGAAACAAGATAACCAGAAAATGGCATAATTACTTCACTTGGAATTGGTATTAACGCACTTTCACCAATCATAAGCAAAAATATGCCGAGATATCCAGAACCAGAAATAGCTGAGATAATGAAGTCTACAAGATTATTTAGGATCTCAAGTGTAACCAAGTTTTTTACACTATATCCTTTTATTTTGGAAATTTGAGTACAATAAATTAATTTTACTAACGAAATTTATCAGATTCTGAAATACCGATGTTAGTCCTACTGATGATCTTTCTATTTTTGTGGGGGGTATTTTTACCACATTCCTCCCCCGCTACCAGGCTCATCAAAATTTTTTTGGGAAGGATGACGATGAGCTTTTTTCATATGTCTATCTAGCCTTTGAGGATCATTTAACTCCAAACCGCATTCTTTGCATTTTGTTTCAACCACTTCTTTTTTCTTAAAAAGACCCATCCTTAACATCTTTATTCATCAAACTACTAATTTTTATTCCTTGATATTGTGTTAGATTTTATAATTATTCTATGAGAAAGCCTTGTGTGAGTATAATAAAACAAAAGAATGCTATATAGAATTCTACTCTGGGGTACATTTTATTATTGCATAATCAATAATTCCGCTTTGTGACACCTCTTTCATTTTAAGCATGGATTTATGGAGAATGTTTTCAAGGTAGGAGGGGTATGACTTCAAAATTTTCTCTCTGATTTGTTTTCTATTGTTAACATAATGCTCTGCCAGAGGGGCATAAACATCAGTTCCAATATGCTGAAATTCATTTATCTTAAAACCTCCATTAATTAATGCGGATTTAATGTAGTCTAGCCGGTAATGTTCTGATGCCCAAGTTAATGAAAGAATTCCAAGTTTCATAAATAAAGAGGATTTCACACGGGTTTCATTGATTACGGGTAAAGCAATTACAAATAAACCATTTTTTGCAAGAACTCTTTTAGATTCTCGAATAAACTGATCAACTGGCTTAAAATGCTGCGCAGATTCTAGCGCGATTATTCTATCGACAGAATTATCAGAAAGTGGCAAGGATGTGGAAGTTGCATTTGCAAATCTGATCTCAGTTAGTAAAGGAGTCTTGGCAATTTGACCTGAAATGTTATTTTTATTTATTTTTGTGGCAAATAATAGTTGTTGAAAATTGGTGTTAATGCATGTGATATTGATTTTTTCATATTGGCTTTTCCAATAAAATGCGGGTGCCGAAAATCCACTTCCAACATCTAAGACCAGTCTTGCAGACTCCAAGCTTGCAGTTTTGCCAATTAATTCACAGAGATTGTTTTGTGCTTCTTGAGGTCCCGCTGCGGGATTTTTCCAATATCCAAAATTGAGCATGCTGTTGCCAGTAGCGAGTTGCATTAGTGGGGATAACGAATTGTAGAGATTGATAACATCGTTCTCTTTTCGTCTGAATGTCCATAAAAAAACTTGAACTGGATTTATTGAAATCAATATTGTCACTAAAATGTTGATTTGTAATAACTGTAATTATTATTTTAAGCGTAAATGTTGGAGATGGGATTTTTATTATACGATATGTAAATCTAGGTATGGACAGTTGTGATACGAGAACCAAAGCCTACAAGAATGGGAGAACCTTTGAGCAATGTAAACAGATTGCCGAAACGGTATCTTCAGATCTTTCAAAAAAAATTGATGAGACAGGACCTGTTTTATGGACAGAAATCTTAGAAACAGTAGATCATGATGAGCTAGTCTACAAACTTACCCTAAAGTATCTCAGACGTGATGGCTATGACATTGGAGACTGGAAGACTCCTAAAGTGACGAAGGTCACAGTTTAGGATCTGATGTGCAACTTCCTATCTTAGATCTTCTGATGTTTCTTGCCATGAAAAGTGGGGTGGCAAGTAAGACAGGAATTGATATTGCAATAAAAATAGTTTGAAGCTGTGCTTCATAACTTGTTAAAAATAATGTAATTCCTGTAGCGCCAGCTCCTAAACCAAAAAGCATTGTGAAGGCTGTACCTGCACATGTTGGGCACCCTACGAAGAGTCCAGTTATGGCTCCAAAAGTTCCAAGACTCTTTCCTTTTCTTGAAATAGTAAATGTCTTTGAAGACATTGTAAAGTTCAAACCTACTAGAAATGATACCGTCACTAGTAAAACAAAGTTTAATGGAATTATCTGCAAGCCGATATGTTCTGTAAAGAATGCTAGAATCATTGGCATGTAACCCGGAATGTCGCAGCATGATGCAATCTCTACATGTGGAACAGGAAATCCATAATCTGTAGCGTTCAGTTCTGGTTTGTATAAAATTACTCCAGATGCAAAAGCAAAAAATATTCCATAACCTATTGCGCTTGCAACAAAGATTTGTTTTGCTCGTTTGTTATTTATTGTATTTGCGATAATTGAGGAAATAGAATTCTTACCTGTTGTTACTTTAATCTTGTAAAATCTATACAGGCCCCAACCTATTGCTCCAAATGACATGAAAAGAATAACATATGTAGCTATGGCAAGTCTTTGCAAGGCTGGAATTGCTGCAGGTGTAACTGAAATTGAATCATTTTTTGCATAAACTAAAAACGAAAAAGCAATAGCTACAAAACCCACGATTATCAAGACGCGATAGGAACGCTGTATCGTAGCCTGTTTTTCCAATATTTCAAAGCCAACTTTGGTGACATTAAATTGTATCTGTTTTTTCCAAAGGATTTATCTGCAATGATTCAGTGATAGAAATTAATAGTGAAGATCGATGAGATTCAGGACTCCGACTATGTCGACACAAAAATAACATACGTGGGGTTCGTTGATCCGTATGGTGTAGAAGGCTTGCTGATTCTAAG
>Ga0210384_10007578_pt1 | contig 11432 bp, 10 predicted proteins | sample IncBWH2MmetaG_FD_160574 | JGI IMG/M metagenome (GOLD analysis project Ga0210384, IMG submission 160574) | Forest soil microbial communities from Barre Woods Harvard Forest LTER site, Petersham, Massachusetts, United States - Inc-BW-H-2-M | ecosystem: Environmental > Terrestrial > Soil >...
CCTCCAAGATGCTGGAGAACTCGCAACTGGCGCCGTATTTTCTGGTAGTGGGACGAGCCGCAATTTGGGTGGCGCCATCGGCCTTGCGGGCGCGCTTTTATGAGGGGCTGGACTTTCTACATCGGGCCCCGAAGGATTTGAACAGCGCTCCAGCGGCCAGAACGAAATAATGCGCGCTTTGCGGCGCTAAGACAACTCAAAAAGACATTGGAACGAGAGAGAGAGATCACGTGAAAGATCAACTGGAAGCACTTATTCTGCAGATGTACAAGAGCAATATTCTTTACTCTGAGGGCGTCCGCGAATTTAAGAAGCGGTTTATCCTCACGGTCCTTCAGGAGAACAAGGGCAACCAGTGCCGCGCGGCCCGCGAGCTGGGAATGCACCGCAACACGCTCAGCCGGACGATCGACGAACTGAAGATTGATGTCCGCCAGCTGCGGGACGGCGCAAGACGCCCGCCTCGCAGCGCACGCCCGGCATCGATGGAAAAGAAAGCGGTGCGTTAGCGGACGTCTGAGTATGGCACGACGAAAGTCGTGCCCTTCCCGGTCTCCGCTCCAAGCGGGGTTTTCCCGCTACCTGGCGATCCGCGGCCTCTTCCATGCGGTTCGGGAAACAAGAACAGATCCTCTATAAGAAAATAAAGGCAGCCCTTGCAGGGCTGCCTTTTATCAGGACTTCTATCTCGACCTCGACTACCGCGACGCTGGTTTGTGATGAACCGGCGCCTTCTTGGCGGGAGCGGCGGGTGCTGCCGCTTTCAGCAGCTTGCCTTTCTCCATGGTCATCATGAAGGGATTCGGTGTGTAGGAAGCGGGTTCGCCCTGGAAGTCCAGACTGGCGCCTTCTTTTGGGATCAGCTTGAGCGGAACCTTCTCTTCGAAGGTAAGCGTAATGTCCGCCTTCTTGGCGTCGATGTCATCGGAGCTGCCCGCAATATCGAACTCGGTGGCAGTAGCCTTGATGACCGTCCCGTTCAACTGTACGGCCTTGCCTTTGACGGCATTCCACACCAAGTCCTGATCCGCCTGGGCGCCGTTTGAGAGGATGAACTCCCATTGGGCGAAATCCATCTTGGTGGGGTCCGTAGCAATTGCCATGTTGTGAGCCTGCTCCGCCGGTGTGGGAGCAGGTTTGATGGTGAAGCCGGGAGGCGGAGTGGGATTGGCCTTGGCCTGAGCTAAAACGTCAGCCCATCCGTCGTCTCCACCGTGATACTTAATGTAGAGCCCCTTGGCGTACTTCTCGATCTGCGTCTGATACTGAGCATTGGGGGCGACCGTGGAAGCGCGGACCGCGAACCAGATGGCGTTAATTGGATCGGGAGTCAGTTTCGGATCTGCCGGAGTGGGACCGGCATAGGCCAAAGCCAGGGGATAGACGACACTGAAATCCTTTTGCGAATCGGGCGTGCTATCGACGGCGGCGCGCAGGGCCTTCCTCGCGGTGTCGTAATCCTTGTTAGTAAGGGCGGCGATGCCGATGGCGGCGTTAAAAATGCCGGTCATCTGATCTTTCATCTTTTGAAAATCGGCGTCGGACGTGCCTTCAGGTTTGGTGAATTTCGGGAGACTATCCAGTCCCATCTGGCCGTATTTCTTGGCATCCGCGAGATCCTGGGTAGCATTGGCATCTCCGCCCTGAGCTTTCAGGCGGTTGAAGTACGCCAATAAGGCCATGGCGCGGACGTTGGTGGGATCAGCGGCGACCAACTTGGTGGCGGCGTCAATCGTCTTGGCCTGATTGTTGGTCTGCTGGTAGTCGCCCATGAGAGTTTGCAGGGCGGCGACCTTCATGATGCTATTGGGATACTGAGTGAGGAACGCTTCGAGGCCGCTGATCTGCGCCGCGGGATCCTTCTGCCCAATGGCGCCCACATAGGCGTTGTACTCGGCCGGGTCTTTAATCACGGGCGCCTGGGCGGGGGCGGCAGCGGACGGGGCTTGCGCAGGTTGTGCCGCGGGCTGCGAGGGGGACGCCGGGGTTTGTCCTTGTGGCGGCTGAGCAGGGGTCTGGGCCGCTGCGAAGGCAGCGACTCCAAGCACAACCGTGACCAGAATCTTTTTCATCAGTATGGCTCCTTGGGCCTATGGGGATCGTAATCTGAAATTTGTGTGAGACGCCGGACGAATCACCCTGCATTCCGGGTTTGCCGGATTATAAGTACCTCTGCTCCCGAAGGCAAGCGACTTCCCTGTTTGCCCCCTGAGCTATTGTATAAGATGCAGGTTTTGCGCCACGCGGATAGCCGCTATGCCGCCAGTCGGGTGGGGACTGGATGGCGTTTTGGAAGGCGAAGGCGGTATTTTGCGGACAGAAGGGTAGGACAAAATGAATCAGGGTGGGATGGATACTCTGCATCCGCTGAGTGGGCAGGTGGCGGTGGTAACCGGCGCGGGGCGCGGGATTGGAGCGGCCATCGCCGAGAAGTTGTCAAAGATGGGCGCTGCGGTGGTGCTGTGCGGGCGGACGCGTACCGCTTTGGAATCGACGGCCCGGGCAATGCAACAGGCGGGTGGGAAGGCCGAGGCGGTGACCTGCGATGTAACTAATCTGCCGTCGATTGAAGCGGTGGCGAAGCGGGTTGAAGCGTCCTTAGGGCGGGTGGACATTCTGGTTAATAACGCGGGCATTGGAGGATTTGGTGGGCCGTTGCACCAGCTTCCTCCTGAGTCGTGGGACGAGATTCTCAACACGAACTTGCGCGGCGTCTATTACACGACGCGTGCGTTTGCGCCGTTGATGATTCGGGCACGATCCGGTCACATCATCAATATTTCGTCGCTTGCCGGAAAGAACGCGCTGCCGAACGGAGCGGCTTACGCTGCTTCGAAATGGGGTTTGAATGGGCTGAGCTATTCGATGGCGGAGGAGTTGCGGGGACATAACATTCGGGTGGCGGTGATTTGCCCGGGTTCCACCAATACGGAGTTGAGTCCGCACGCCGGCAAGGATCACTCCAAGATGCTGCAACCGGAGGATGTGGCGCATGCGGTGGCGATGCTGGTGACGCAGAGTCCGCAGTCGTTTGTGAGTGAGGTTCTGTTGCGGCCTACGCAGAAACCCTAGGCGAAACAGTAAAGGACCTTGAGGGCCGGGCAGATTGGGGGATAATATTGATCGCAGTACCTGGGATTCGCGAGAGCTTAAGACCCAGAACGCGGCCCGAACCAGGCGAGGACACCGAGCCGTTCCCTTCCCCGCAAAACGAGAGGTGACACATGGAAACCTGGGCAACCTTCTCCATCATCGATCATCGCCAACTGATCTACCGCCAAGCGCTGGCGCTTTTTGACCGCATTGTCGTGCCATTGCCCCCGAAGCCGATCGGGGATCAGACGCAAGAAGAACTGGACCAACTCCAAGCCGAAGTCGAATACCTCAAGAGAGCCAATGCGGCTGAGCCCTACGAGTGGAAGTCTGCAGCGTTCGAAGAATGGCGCCAACCTTTCCTTGCTGAGGCGCTGGCAGCAGGCCTCAATCGTGACCCGTTCCTGGACACACGTCTCATGCTCTCAGAGCAACTGTATTCCCCAGATGTGCTGGCAATTCCGGTCTATGGCGGACACCAGCAATTTGCGAACTCGCACAAAGCCCTACTGCAAGCGGAGGAAGCGCTCACAATTGAGATTCTGCAAAGGCTGCCGGTTCCCGAATACGACACGCCCCTGGAGAACCTCGTCAGGCTACGCGAGACTCCCGGTTTTCGGAGAGCGCTCGACGATCTTCTAGAATGGAAGCGAGACAAAGCACCCGCGATAGTGCTAGCAGAAAATCGAAGGGGTGCAATCGTCGCGGCCATGCGCGATTTCGACAAACTCACGAAAGCCTATGCCGAGGCTATGGAGTCGGAGGGATACAAGAAGGCGGGATCAGTTGGGTCGATCTTCTGTTCCCTCATTGCAGGAGAGCCCATCGCAGCTGTAAAGGAAGCTTTGGTGTCTTTCCGGGAAGTGCGAGAACCACGCTGGAAAAAAGTTGCGGATATGAAGTGTGCCCCAGCCGGCGTAGTGTATCACTTTCAGGAAGCGATCGGCGCTACGAAATCGTAGCCGTGGAACGGCGTTGGGGAGCCGCTGATAAACTGACTCCGAGAATATCAGCGGTGGCACACCCCTTCCGATCCAACAGCTTGAGTTAGCGCTTACGGGGTGTTAGCCCCTGTGTGCCTCCGCTGCCGGCTTTACTTCTTGAATAGATTTTCGAAGGCTTGGCGCGCGTCGTTCGGCTTCAGGCTAGCGGGGGTGGAGGTTTCTTTTTCCCGCGTGACGCGAATCTCATAGAAGGTGCAGTTGTTGCGGGCGTCTTTCTTAGCGATACGCTCCGTGACCGGCTGCATGCACTCGAAGCGGCTGCCGGGATCGAAATACATGCACTGTTTGCAGGAATGCAGCTCGAAGCCGCACTTGGGACAAAGGCCGGTCGGAGGAATATCCTGCAGCACCGTGCCGCACTGGGCGCAGCGCGAGATGGCGCGAGTGCCGGGCATATTCACCGGTTTCGGCCCCATGCTGTAGTCCCGGCGGGCGAGCGGCACGGAGGCGGGCTTGGGCTTTTCTACGGATTCTTTGCGCGGCTTTTCCGCGCGATCGCGATCCTGATATCCGTGTTGACGGTATTTGGCCAAAACGAACCTCCACCGAACGCTGGCGTATTGTCTCGCCAGAGGAGCTTCAAGGCAAGTGCGAATCAGTTTGGCACTCAGTTCTGGCTACAATAGATGCATGATTCACGAAATCTTTCCCGTCGGGCCGCTGCAGTGCAACTGCTCAATCATCGGCGATGAGAAGTCGCGCGAAGCCATGGTCATTGATCCGGGCGACGACATTGAAGACGTGCTCGGGCTCATTCGCAAGCATAACGTGCACGTCAAGCAAATCGTAATCACGCATGCCCACATCGACCACGTGGGAGGAGCGATGAAGCTGCGAGCGGCCACGGGAGCGCCGATTCTCCTCAACCAGAACGACTCTGCGTTGCTCAAGATGCTCGACGTACAGGCTGCGTGGATGGGAGTGGCTGCGCCAGGCGAGGTCAAGATCGACCAGAGTATAAGCACCGGCGATACCGTAAGCGCTGGCACGCATGCGGCCAGCGTCCTGCACACGCCCGGACATACGGAAGGCAGCGTCTGCCTCTACTTCCCTGCTGAAAAACTTCTGATCGCCGGCGACACGCTGTTTGCCGGGTCGATCGGCCGCACGGACCTACCCGGAGGATCGATGCAGAAGATTATGCAATCTCTGCATGGGACAGTGCTGGCTTTGCCCGACGATACCGTCGTTGTCCCCGGCCACGGTCCGGCGACGACGATCGGAGAGGAGCGAGAGAGCAATCCGTTTCTGGTCAGGAAATAAAATCGCTGATTAATGATTGCCGATTGTTGATTGAAAAGCTGGGCGATGGGTCTAATCAACAATCAACAATCAGAAATCATCAATTCCATCAGGCGTCCGATCCCTTCTGCGAATTCGTCCTCCGGGCCGATCAAGCTCAGCACCAGATATCCGTCCGAGGGAAAATCGTAAAAGTGGCCGGGATGGACCAAGACTGATCTGCGGCGCAGTAGCTCGACCGCCAATTCTTCGTCAGTTCGCGTCACGGGAACTCGCACCACACCGTACCACCCGCCCTCCACGGTCAAGCGCTGACAACTATCCTGCTCCGCAAGCTGGCGATCAAGCTCGGAGAGATTTGTGAGAACACGTCTTAGCAATTGCGGCTGAATGCTCTTGCGCTGCTCGAGCAATACCGGAGTCGCCCATTGAATTGGTGCATTCATGGAGAGATAGGTATCCGCAATCACTTCGAGCCGCCCTTGTGCAGCGTTAACTTCGGCTGACGGGCCGCTAGTGACGATCCACGCCACTTTCATTTGAGGGAGAGCCGAGATTTTCGAGACTCCGCTCAGGGTGAAGGTCAGTGCGTCCTGGTTTGCGGCGAAACTCTGTTGTGCGGTTCGGTGGTGCGAGTAATCAAGAAATACCTCGTCAGCGATTATGGCCAGGCCTTGATCGCGGCAAAAGCGGTTGAGCAACCCTCGTTCTTCCGCATGGACAAACGATCCCGTGGGGTTGTTGGGATGAACTACGACCACTCCGCGGGTTCGCTCGGTTACGACACTCCCGAAAGAATGAAAATCCATTTGCCAGCCGTGATCGTAGATCAACGGGTAAGGCACGAGCTTCACGTCTTGCAAGTCGGCGAGAAATTCGAACAGGGGATAGCTGGGCTTTGGAACCAACAGTTCATCACCAGGATTGAAAAGCAAGCGAAAGACAAAGGAATAGCCTTCGCTGGTGCTGGTGGTAAGAATCAGATGCTCAAGGTCGAGATTGAGAGCGTGCTCCCTCCGATAGTATTCCGCAACCGCGGAGCGAGCGCTCAGCAAGCCTTTCGGCTGGGGATCGTAATCCATGGCGTGGGGCGAGGAGAGAGATTGGAGTATCAGGGGCTCGTCGTAGCGGAGACCGGCGCGGGTCGGGTTCGAAATGGTGAGGTCTAGCACGCGCTCGCCACTCGATCGGACTTCGTCGAGGACCTCGGTCAGGCGATTGCGGGTTAGCTGCCAATTTGTGCGGTCGGAAAACATCTGAGTCACGAGCCCTACAACAGCCTAAAAAACCTGCGGAGCGGACGACTTGACGCTGACTCAATAAAGTCATCCAGAGAAAGCCTGGCAAAAACTTCAGGGACCGAACACGAAGACGCGTGACGGATATGAGCATGTCCGGCCCCTTAGGGCTGCAAATAGAAGCCAAGATCCTGCGGCGGAGTCAGAGTCTTGGTAGCTCCATACTGCCGCCGAGCCTGGCGAACGTCAGCGATCTTCTTCTGGAACTCGCGGGCCAGATTGTCGTAACGCACCAGAACATTTTCGAGCCAGTATGAGCCATATTCCCGCAGGTAGGCTTGGCGGTACATGCGGCTGACACGGGTGGTCACGTCGCGCAAGTCTTCAAGGCGCGCGTTAATGGCCGTAATTTCTTCAAGGTCGTTGCTCACGCGGTCTTCGTCAGCGAGATTCTGGAACGCGTCCCAATAAAATTTCCCGATCTCCTGAGTGAACTGTGCCTTCATGCCCAGAGCATCCCATCGCCAGGCGCCCAGGGTCATGTCGCCCAGAGTGTCCTGATTGGCATGGGCTTTGGCGCCATCGCGATAGAGGGAGATCAGGGCGCGCTCGGCGCCCAGCCGCATTTCCGGAGCGGCCGCGGCGATCTTCTGCATCATCCTCGCTCCCTCGGGGGTGAAGGGATCGATCCAGAATAAATCATCGGTTTCAGTGTCGACGCCGATCTTAGACAGAGCCTGGTGACCGCGATCCAGATTCTCCAGAGCATCGCGGAAGGTAGCATCGGTATTGCGATAGAAAGCCCAGTCGTATGCATTCTTGAAGTCATCGATATTCGATTCTCCGGACTGCCAGCCTGCCGCCGCGCCGAAGATCAGGGTCGGCCATGCCATTCCGTAAATTGCTTCGCCATCGTCATTCCAGGTGGTGTTGAGCATGCCGATTGCGCCGAGCTTCTGACCGTCGCGCACGAAGTTCCGGATGTTTGCGTAGCCAGTGTCCAGGTTGGGCCACAGTTGATTCCAGGTCTGCGCACCCGGAGCCACAATCACGCGGAGGCCGGCATCGCGGTAGGGCTTGATGATGTTCTCGAAGCTGGGCTTGGCGTCGTATTCCCAAGGGACCGCAATCATGTCCTTGGGCAGAATGCCTAGCAATTGCGGATACTTTACCGCAATGTCGCCCCAGAACATGAGCTGCTTGTGGTAAGGCTGAAGGATTCCGAAAACCTTCTTCATGTGTTCGAGGTAAACCTGGCCCAAGCCGACCTCTCCCACGCGCGCGGCAGTTTGTCCGTGGCCCAGTTCGAAGGTTTCGTCACCACCGACGTGAAGGAACGGTCCGGGAAAAAGCGGGACCATATCTGCATACATGTTTTTGATGATGTCGTAAGACTGGTCTTTGGTCGGGGTGAGGACGTGGCCGTGCGGGCGCTCGGCTACGTCAGAGTAGATTTCGTACTTCAGCATGTGATGAAGATGGCCGAAGGTCTGCTGCTCGGGGAGAATCGTGACGTAGAGGGTTTTGCCGTAGTCGACCAGCGCGTTAATTTCCTGCGAAGTGAGTGCGGCTTCTTTGGGGGCGACCAGAGGCTGGCTGGCAAAATCGAAGACGTGCTCCATGTAGAGGCCGAAAAGATTTACTTTGTAGGCCGCGAGCGTGCGGATCTGGCGCTTCATGTACTCTTCGGTGGGAATGGGGCCGCGGCTGATGTCGTCCTGAACGCCGCGCCACTCCATGCTCGGCCAGTCACGAATCGAAACCGCCGGGCAGACGAGTGTCTTGCCGTCAGCGTGCAGCAATTGCCGCAAAGTCTGCACACCGTAAAACAACCCTTGCCCCGTGTTGGCAGCAACAATCAGGTGGGAGTTGTCGGAGAACAACAGGTAGCCTTGCTCGCCGATGGATTCCGCTTTTAGGCCCTTCGACTCCAGAAAGTCGCGCACGCTCTTGTCTTGCAGGCGAGCCAGAACGATGGCACCGTCCTCCTGCTTGGATTCCTGTTTGGAATCAGCTTTGGCACCGGTGATGTTCAATTTCAATCCGGACTGGTCACGGATTTCTTCGGCCAGCGTTTCGGCAGCGATGCGGTCTTCAGCCTGATGGCCGAACTCCACCAGAATGCGGGTGGTTGGCTGCACATGGAAGCTTCCCTGCCGCACGCTGATCTCTTTGGGCTCAGGGATCAACTTGAGTTGATTCTCTGGACCAACCGCGGCAACAGATATTAAGGAAGTGAGAAGCAGTAGAACAAAAGAAAAAAAGAAAACTCGCTTTTTCATTCGCATCCTTGGGGACAATCGACCGCAATCTATTTTAGCGGAACGCTTCCTTGTTGACGACGTAGGGCATCTTTGAGACATCGCCTCCATAATTGCCTTCGAGCACGTCGATCAAGCCCTGCACGCAACGTCCGGCCATGCCTTTGTCGGGGTCGGTAGATAATCGGGTGATGCGGGCTGCGCTGGCAAAGTGCGGCATTAGGCGGAGGCGGTCGGCGATGGCAGGATCGCGTAGCGGCGAATCGGCGGGCAGCGGTTCTTTTTCGTACACGTCAAGGGCGGCGCCGGCAATCCAATTCTCACGTAGAGCTTTGACCAGCGCAGCTTCATCCACCACAGGGCCGCGTGAGTCATTGATGAGAAAGGCTGTGGGTTTCATCAACTTCAGTGTTTGCTCGTTGAAAAGATGATAGGTAGGCGTGGCGCTTTCGCCGGGGCGTAGCAGGGGCACATGTACGCTGACAAAATCGGCATGGCGCAAGGCTTCTTCGAAGGTTACGTACTTGATCCAGTTCTTTTCCCGCGAAATGCCACGGGCGTGACGCAGGTCCATCGTTTCCTGAATGGCATTGATGTAATCGTGATTCTCATATGCCGGGTCGTAGCACAGCATGTTCATATCGAAGCCCGCGCATTTCTTGATCATGGCGAGACCGATGCGTCCCGTGCCGACGATAGCGATGGTCTTACCGGTCACTTCATCGCCGAGAAAGGGCAGGTAGGGATGCCAATATCCCCATTTGTTTTCGCGGGTTAAGTGCTCGGCCGGCCACATCTTGCGCGCCAGCATACCCATCATGAAGAAAGCGAATTCGGCGGTAGCCTCGGTCAGGACGTCGGCGGTATGGGTGAAAGGAATCTTGTAACGATTGGCGTCGGCGCGGTTGATGTTGTCGAAGCCAACGGCAATCTGTGCAACGGCTTTCAGAGTTTTCTTGCCAGCTTCAAAGACTTCGGCGTCGATGGGATCACGTAGCGTCGTGATCAGGCCCTCGATACCGGACTTCACTTTGTCAAGAATGAGACTCTTCGGCGGAGCCTGTGGGTGGGGATAGACTTCCACTTCATACCCACGATTGCGCAGCAGATCAATGGCCTCTCCAATGTCGCAGGTGGCAAAGACGCGGAATTTATTGTCCATGAGTTCTTTCTAACGGTGCAATTGGTCGATCTGTTTACTTGAGGCCATGGAGTAACGATCATCGAAAATATCACATGCAACGGGGACGGTGCCTATTCAAAGCTCCAGCGTGTGGATTTTCCCACGAAATGTTTCTCCCACAAGGCAAACACAACACGCGGCCGGATGGCGAAGACTGGCTCCTTCATCGACAGGATGTCGTCCTTCATCGCCCCCATGTCGAACTTGTACTTGCGTTCGTACTTGGGCAGGAGCTTGCGGCGAGTCGGCACATCGGCGACTTCCGCGACGCCCTCGACGATAACAGCTTCATGCGCGTGTTCGGAACACACCACGCAGTTGGTGTTCTGTGCCAGGTTGCGAGCCTTGCGTGACTTGCTGCCGGTACTGAACAGGAAGCGACCGTCCAGCCACAGACCCCAGACGACCATCGTGTGCGGTGAGCCGTCGGGCTTTACGGTGGTAATCCAGTAATTGTGCGATTTCTTGAGACGTTGCTCGGCCCAACTCCAAGGGAGCAGGCCTTTGCTACCTTTAGGAAGACCGTAGCCTGGCATGTGCGGGCGAGTGGAACGCGGCGCACGCGTTGAAGCTGACTTTTTCTTCGTCGGCATTTTCACCTCCAATTGAGGCCGATCACGGTGGTGCCTGCAAAACTGAATCCCCGCCGTCCGAGCGGCGGGGATTTGGTCGAGCAATTCCAGCTCACGACAATCTTATTTAGTCCTTCCGCCCTCCACCTTGAGCTGATCGGATGCTCCAGCCTGCGCCGCCGCCAGCCGTGCCGTGAGCACGCGGAACGGAGAACACGACACGTAATCCATTCCGACTCGATGGCAGAACTCGACCGACGAAGGCTCGCCGCCGTGCTCGCCGCAGATTCCGACCTCAAGCTTGGGACGGGTCTTACGCCCGCGTTCGATTCCGATCCTCACCAGTTCGCCGACTCCGTCCTGGTCAATGGCGGCAAAGGGATCCTGCTTCAGAATGCCTTCCGCGAGATACGTCGGCAACACCTTGTTGACATCATCACGTGAGAAGCCGAAGGTGGTCTGCGTAAGATCGTTGGTGCCGAAGGAGAAAAATTCCGCTTCTTTAGCAATCTCATCCGCGACCAGGCACGCACGAGGCAACTCGATCATGGTGCCAACCAGGTAGTGAACGTGCTTGCCTTTCTCTTTGAACACTTCTTCCGCCACGCGCCGGACAATCGCGCCCTGATTCGCCATTTCCTTTACGGTTGCAATCAGCGGGATCATCACCTCGGCGTGAGTCTTTATCCCCTCTTTTTCTACGGCTACGGCCGCTTCAAAAATGGCACGGGCCTGCATCTCAGTGATTTCCGGATAGGTGATCCCGAGGCGGCATCCACGATGGCCGAGCATGGGGTTGAACTCATGCAAGTCTTCTACGCGCGCCAGTAACAGAGAGA